>Ga0209585_10001224_pt1 | contig 9993 bp, 6 predicted proteins | sample NGEPerone_FD_185491 | JGI IMG/M metagenome (GOLD analysis project Ga0209585, IMG submission 185491) | Arctic peat soil microbial communities from the Barrow Environmental Observatory site, Barrow, Alaska, USA - NGEE Permafrost154B-one... | ecosystem: Environmental > Terrestrial > Soil > Wetlands... | reverse complement strand
GAAAAATGATAAAATACTACCTCAAAATGTAGGCATTAGACAAATCAAGTATTTGAATAACATTATAGAACAAGATCATAGGTCTATAAAGCGAATTGTTAATCCAATGTTAGGATTTCAGTCTTTTCAATCTGCTAATAAGACTTTGAAAGGAATTGAAACTATGAATATGATCAAAAAAGGACAAGTTGGTGTTCTAAATCGATGTGTTCTTGGTGAAGTCAATTTTATAAACAAGTTATTTGGAATAGCTGTCTAAATCTGGATGTTATCTTAGGAATATTCTGTCTTTTTATGTTCTTTGTTGTGAAACTAAATTTTTGCTTCAATATCATGATTTTTTGCAACGGAACCCTTTCTCGTCATTATGAGCTATTCTATAGTCACGAGGCCAAATAATGCAACTGCTCAATAAACACAAAGTGGTTTTTATTGCAACAATTGCAGGCGTGACTATAGTTGGCTCTTCATACAATTAGCTCCTCGTATGCCGTACTTTTTGGCTTTCGTTCTGACCTTTTTGTCTTCAATGATAGTGATCTTCGCACTCGGATACCTCATGTACAGTACTTCACCAACTAGATCAGAAAATCATCTATCCCCATTACGATTTCAAACATTTAACCGAAAAGTATTTTGAAATCGGAATGAAGCTAAATGATTTCTCGATCCAGTTGGTGAAGTACTGCATGTACTGCATAGTGGATGTAAACAGCATAAAATTATCAAGGCTCGTCTATGACAACCTGTTCAACCCGAAAATAGAGCCTTGGAACTTGAATAAATCATTACGGTACATCGCCGGCTGGTTGAAGAAAAATGCCCACTCTGTGGCAACGTCCCTAGTCGCGTTGCTACCATCAAGGTAAGTTGAAGGATGAAGATCTTTGCATCTTTCACTAATGCTTCGATTCCTAATACCATTTACATTCCGCCCCCTCCCAAAAAACGCTACTTAATTTTTTTATTCATACAGTTTATTGCTAATTTTGTCCTCCATTCTGAATTAATTATTCAACCTTCATGAAATATCGCTGAAAATATGCCAACTTCTTGTTGTTTTTTACGAATTTGGCCGGGAGTTTTTGGAGAATTGTGGGATTCAAGCCAAAATTTTTTATTTTGTTGAGCATGTGTCCATGGCAGATTCAATAAGTTTATTCAGTTGTTGCAAAAATCACCTTATTTTTGAAAGGGGGGTCGGAATGTCAGATACCACGAGATGTTTATTTGTATTTTATCGAGTGTTAACTAAAATAAACATTGGTTCTTCGCTGTTTTGTGTGGGTTGAAAACAATTCTCTAGTTGGAAAGTGACCAAATCCAAAGAGAAATTATCGATTATGAGTGTGATTTTCCACGCTAAATGTTTTCAAATATTATGTATTTGTATCACATTTAGAAAGTGACTCTAAATTACCAACTCGAAATAGTGAAGAGTCCATTTTTTATTAACGGGCCTGAAGAAAATCCTATCAGATGGTTTTCAGGTGCATAATAACCGAATTTGACAGAAGTACACATTTTGTAATGTATAAATTGGCTTCCTGCTTCTGTTTACTTCATACAACTCAAAGTTATATTGTATATTCGTTGATTTTTAACATTTTTCGTTTTTTTCTAAATACATTGTGTCAATACAATGGTTTTTGCAATATAACACGGTATTAATTAGTGAGAAACGAAAATAAAGGCATAAACTGGTGTCAATGGGAATTTAATTTTCCCGTGATGATATAAGTTGTGAGGTAGTTGGTCAGCATTCGTTTCACTATATAATAGCTCGGCAATAGCATTCCTATGAATAAAAAAACATAGTATGCCAAGTCCATACGTGAGATGGAAAAGAAAGGAAATATGTAGTTATCAAAAAGAATATGAAAAATTCCGTGAATCATAAAGATCCCATAAGAATACTCTCCTATTTCTTTCAATATTCTTATTTTAGGTTTATAATACAATGTCAAGTATAAACCAAAGACAAATATCATTATATATAGTATTGCTGTGCTTATTATAATTAACTGTGCATAATTAGGGATAGAATTTGTGAATTGTGTGCCACATCTTTGGTCTATCCAAGAAAACATAGAAATGATTGGAAGACTAACAATTGAAACACTGAACAGTGTAACTTTTTTTGATGACGGTCTTTCCAAACTTCTACTTACTTGTTCATAATTATCGTTTACATATATCCCAAATAAGAAATATATCAAAAATCTGAGTGGGGAGCTGAGTCCAAAATCAAGTGGATACACAAACCATCCAAAAAGGTACATTATTATTATAGATAAAAAAAGTGCAACAAGTGTATATGCCCCAAAATGTTTTTTTATAGTTTCGTAATAAGCAATAACTATAGGGTAAAAAATGTAAAATGTCAATATAAGTTTGATATACCAAAAATGACCCGCAGAACTGAAATTCAAAATACTATTGATTATTGAATTTAATGTCATACTTGAAAACCCATCAGGATATGGTATTACACCCTCATTTTTTGTTAAAGCGCCGATAATATTATAGAATACAGAGAAGAAAATGTAAGGTATATATATTACCAAAAATCTTTTCGTATAAAATTCTCTCATTGGCAATTCTGATCTATATTTATTATGCAGAACAAACCCGGATATGAAAATAAACATAGGTACTGCAAATCTAAATAGTTCTTCGAGATATATGAGGGTAAACGTCATTCCAGTTAATTTATGTACTGAGACAGTGCCGTCAGTGGTATGTATAATGAGAACCCCTATAATCGCTATGAATCGTAAATAATTGATTTCTTCAAACCAATTTCGTTGGGTTTTATTCAAAATAGATTCTCCAGTTGTCCATTACTATATAGTTGATATTTTTGTATTTCGTTTTCCAATGCGCTGAAGTTTTAGTCTTTATTTGTACGATGTCGATAAGTTCCAGCCGCGCTGAGGCCGCATGAAGAGAAAAATGAAAGGAAAACAGGAGGATGCCATCCAAGTCCACGGAATAATGATCGATTAACTATTGGACATCAATCGTAACTATTCAGCCTAGGTAAAACAACCTCAATAGCCATCTTTCATAAGATTCAATGGGCAAATTTCAGTGAGCTAATTTTTTATAATTGTTAGCTATTGATCGTGTTTTTCATTTTTCCATCAGTTAGTAATCAGACGTACCTATTACGTCAAAATCGATATTAGCCAACTGGTTTGGGGGAGGCTGAATAGTTACCATCAATCTTCTGTTAATATCGAAATGTACCTTTTCTCTATACTTTCCCACGAGTAATTTTGCAAAACGAATTTCATCCCGTTTTTTCCCATAGTATTCCTCAATTCATCATCTGATAAGAGAAAATCCAGACATCCCTCAAATTCATCATAGCTTTCATAGTACAATCCTGCATTACCTCTGATACACTGACCTTTTAACACATCACATTTTCCATTTACAAGTACAGCAGTATTGCAAAGCCATGCCTCTAACAAAACCATTGATAAACTTTCATACTTAGAGGGCATTATCAGTAGTTTAGCCGATTTTATACCGTTAAACTTTTCCTGCTCTGAGACAAAACCTAAAGAAAGAATATCAGGATGCTCTGGAACTTTCATCATTGTTTTTCCCAGCAAAACAAGTTTAATAGAAGATTTTTTCTCCTTCTTATATCTAATAAAATAATCAAATAATTCTTTACAACCTTTAGATTCGTCTACTCTTCCAACATAAATAATGAAGTTATCCACTGTATTCTTTTGAACAAATGAAACTGCATCAATTTTACTAGGAATATCTATACCGACACCTACGACATCAGAAGGTATGTTCGCAACCTGGAATTGAGAGCTGATGAAGTTTTTTTCTTCTTCTGTGTTGTATATAAACCTCTTAGAATTTTTGAAGATCGATTTAAATATAGATAAATAAATAGGAGGTTCATCATGAGCAGTGGGAACAAGCAGTGCTTTTTCTTTTACTAAGGGAAGACCGAAAAAAGTGGTACAGTAAAGATAGGTAAAAAATATAAAATAAGTATAATTATCTTTATTATTTTTGATATAGTTTAAAAGTTTTGTTGAATAAGGCCCTTGTAGTTTCATCCATTCAATTTCGTCTTCATAGGTGTGTATATTGCCAAAAATTTTCTCAGAAAATTTACTGAACTTTGGTACATCTCTCTCATAATCAACTGGAAATCTCCTGACACATACACCATTTAAGTTTTCTATCCCGGGTGGATATTCATTTTTCCAGGTCATATAATCTATTGCACAGGTAGTTAAAACCTCCACGTCAAAATATTTAGACATATGTTCAGCTACGAGCCTACAGTGGAATTCAGCACCTCCATTTACTTCAAGCCCGTAACGCTGGACAACAAAGACAATTTTCAACGGATCACCTGCCGAATATATTCATTTAGTAAATCTTCTTAAGGGTTTCGTTAATCTCTACAATCCAATTGCCAATTGCCAATTGCATCACCTGGGCTAAAAGTTGGCAAGATTTGATTGATTTTCATATTCAGGCCTTTTCAAGAAATCGTACATATTTTTCAATTATGCGATCCCAATTAAAGTTCTCTTCTACGTATCTTTTTCCATTTATAGCCATTTTCTCCCTTAACTGAGAATTATTTAAGTAAAAATTAATGCAGCCTTCAAATTCCTCGAAATTCTCAAAATACAAGCCGGAGTTACCTTTAATACAATGATCCTTTGTTACAGCACATTTAGAATGAACGAGAACAGGAGTGAGACATAACCACGACTCCATAATGACTATTGAAAAGCTTTCATTAATTGAGGGTTGACATAATAGACTTGCAGCTGCAAATGAATCATATTTATCATGTTTAGAAACAAAACCCAGATCAATAATATCATTTTTGAACTTATCAGGAATACTTACATCTCCACTTCCTATCAAAACAAGTTTGAGCTCGTTCTGATTGTATTCCTTATACTTGCAAAAAAAATCAACTAGTAACGGCGTGTTTTTACCCGGTTCACGCCTTCCGGCATAAAGAATAAAATCATTATATATCCCGTACTTCTCCCGAAATCTCCTCGCATCAAAGGAAATAATGGTATCCATTCCCAGTCCCAAAACTATCTGTCGGCCTTTTAAATTGAAAAGTTGGTTCGCCAATGTTGCTTCAGATTCTGCGTTAAATATGATCCCGGCCACATTTTGGAACATATTCTTGAATATATCCATATATGCGTAACTTTCATCGTGAAGACATGGTATCAAAAATGATTTTTCCGGATGACTCAGAGATCCGTAATAAGTAGTTCCGAACATGTAGGGTATGAACAAAAAATAGTCGTAATCTGAACCGTGATTCTCAATATACTGGTAAAGATCATCGCTGTTAATCATTTCCTCTACAAATATCCTCTCTTCTTGCGGTGATACTTTCTTATTCTTCATTAATTTAGAGTTTATACGGTCAAAAAGTTCGGTATTCCTTTGTCTGACTTTAAATCTCCTGATAACAACACCATTTAGTTCAGATACTCCTTCTTTATAGTAATTAGAATTCCAATCAGAATTAAACTCTTTAACACATGTAGTGATAATTTCAACTTCAATCCCATTTCTGGAAAGGTTCTCAGCCGTGTTTTTGCATTCACTCTCTGCACCACCGGGGATATCTCCATACCAGGGAATAACAAATGCAATCTTCATTAAAATTTCCTCGAAATGATTCTCATTAATTTGAATAAAGTAGAAATCAATTAAAACCTGTATATATTTCGGTTTGCTAAGTTACACACTTTAACTCTATTTTTTTCCAATCACCGCATAATCCTGAGCCCCGTATAAGGCATTGTTTATCATGTCTATGTTTTGGTTACAAATTCCAATCATCAGCCTGGATTTTTCTGTAAGATCATCGAGATCTGGAAGCCTTTGCAATTTCATTTCAGAGGGCACAGGAGATATAAATTTAATTTCAATGTCACGAAAATCTGCTGTATTAAGTAAAAACCTTAGTGTTTCTGGATGTACAGGTTTTACATGAGAAAGATCTATGTAAAAGTTTGCGAAGGAAAATAAAGAGAGAGGATTTACGGTTTCAATAATAATGTAAAAACCATATTTCATTTTTTTATTGCATAAATTTAACAGATTAATTAGATAATCAGGACTAAGGTGCTCAACTACCTGACTTATAAAAATTCCATCCAGGCTTTTATCATCTATCTCGCAAAGAGTTTCTATAGCATCTTTTAGTTCAGAGTCTAGTCCTTTGGATTTACAGAAATTTATCATATCTTCATCGACATCAATTCCTCGTGCATTGATACCTCTATCTCTTGCTAATTCCAGAAATTCCCCCCGGCCACATCCAATGTCAAGAACATTAGTGCAATTTATAAAATATCCTATAAAGTTATTCTGATGTTTCAGGATGTTCTCTCTCGAACCGCGAAACTTTTCTTCAAACACGTAATAATTAATTTCTGAATCCGTCTTTCCAGGGAAGTTTGTTACTTGTTTACATTTTTTCTGTATGCTTGTTTCAAGTATCCTGCTAAGCCAGGCTTTGTTACCTAGATCCAGATCAATAGCAGAAATTATGGAGTCCACCTCTTTTTTTACATTGATAACAATTTCAGATTTTAACTGTTCAGATTCTATTTTTAACTGTTCAGATTCTATTTTTAACTGTTCAGATTCTATTTTTAACTGTTCATATTCTATTTTTAACTGTTCAGATTCTATTTTTAACTGTTCAGATTCTATTTTTAACTGTTCAGATTCTATTTTTAACTTTTTAGTTTCACTATCTAATAGCTCAATTTTAGATTTTAGAGTTATATTTTCGCACTCTAACTCTTCAATCTCAGTTCTTAATTGCTCCATTTCGTTATAACAAGAACTTACTCGTTCCTTCGCGTCACTAAGAATACCAGCAAGATTAGAGTTAAGCTCACTCTGCTTTTGGAATACAGGATCAACATAACGTCTAACTTCCCCATGAACTAACATTCGACCCTTTGTCAAAAATTTACCCATCATTGAGCGATGAGAACTGATGGAATAACTATTGTTACGAATATCATAAGTAGAATTGATAATTTCAGATTCTTGAGGAATTCTTTCCCTTGAAGAGGAGATCTCTGATAAAACCTGCTCTATTTCTTTGGGACTCTTATTCTTATAAACGCCACATTCTCTTCTCTTCTTTATGTTCTCACGAATTTTTCCCATAATCTCTTCGACATTGATTTCTTCATCTTTAATCTCGAACGTATCCACTTTTGATTCCTCTGACCTGAGTTTATCTGGGTTTATTCTTATAGTTGATTTAGAATCAGTATCTTTGAAGTCGGTATCTATATAATGCTTTAAAATTTCTGCAATTCTTTTTCTGCTGAAAAACTCCAGTCTTTCAGACTGCTTTTTAACGATTTTATTTCTTAATACTTTATCTTCAACTAATACGTTAATTAGTTCAGCAATCTCTATGTAATTTTTATCGTTAACTATGACTCCGGCGCCACCAAGTGTCTCAGGAATTACCGTAGAGTTGTATGCGAGAATTGGAACTTCAAAATGCATGCTTTCGAGCAATGGAACACAAAATCCTTCGTGCTCGCTCATGGTCAAAAAAATGTCACCTATTTTGTAGTAAGATATCACCTCATTTAAATTGATGTGTCCTGTAAAATACACATTTTTCAGACCTAATTTTAGGATTAAGTTGTTTAAATAATTGTAATACAAATCCATTCCTTGATAAGAACCTACTAAAAGCAATCTAGATCTGGAATTGATATACTTATTATAATAGTAAAAACATTTTATCGCATCATCTACTTTCTTGTTCGGACTTATTCTGCCAACGACTACTAAATTGACAAACTCATCATTGTATTTTTGAATTATTTTACTATCGGGAGAAATGTCAAATTTATTGAAATTGATTATATAAGGAAGGACACCAGTTTTCTTAAATCCTGAATTAATGAGATCTTGTCTATTAAATTCAGAATCTGCTAGTGCTACATCAACAATATTTTTTATTTCATGTTTCAGTTCATAAATTCCAATTTTTGTTGCATGTTCATGCTCAGAGCTGAAGTTCTGAAAAAATACAGGTGGAGTTATATTATGATATAGTAATATTTTCTTATCAGGTAATGATCTAATAAAATCTAAAAGTTCAGAGCCATATTCTGTGGAATAATGAACGATGAGAATATTTTGAGGGGAGCTAACTTTTAGATAGTCGGCATAATTTTTTATGTTTTCTAGTTTAGGATGAATAAACTTAGCATAAATATCAGATTCGTAACCAAATTCTTTCAGAATCTCTTTTATTTCTATCATTTCATTTCCAATCGCATCTCCATAACTAACTATGGGATGTATTTGGTGGATTTGAAATTCTCCCATTTTTATCCTCCCTACTTTTTACATTATTAATGAATTAATTTTTTACTGAATTATTCAGGTGAGTTGTGTATCTCATAATACTCGATTTTCACAATATTAAATCCACCATTCTTGAGTATTGATTCCCATTATTTCTTCAAGGTTGATTTCGTTTTCGCCAACTACATCTTTGTTGATTTCAAATGAACCCATAAAATTTCACATCCCGGACTCATATTTTCCAGTTGCAAGGTACCTCAAAAAGTCCAGCATCTCTACCGGTTGGAATTATATCAAAAGAATACTGTTTATTGTGCCAATCATATGGTTTTTGATCGTGGGTATGCACAGCTACTGTCAGTAGAAATCTTCCTGTAATCATAGGAATTCTCTCTATAATAAGGTCAATGTGCCCTTTGCCTTCAAGAGAGTCAATCAAAGCGTTTTTTAATTCCGTATTTGTACCAAAAAGGTTTTCTCCGTTCTCGGAATAAAGAGCGATGCCAAACACTGGATCAGAGATTTTTATATGTGCATTGTAAAAAATCCTTATTGTCATGGGATCAAAAGAGTTAAACCTGGCCCCCTTATTACCAAATTTATCGTAAAACTCGACATTTGTAATCTCAACTGTCTTATCTCCCCATCTGGAATTCGGATCCTCAGATTTGACATTTGATTCAACCTCATCTGGCTCATTCTGACTTTCTGATGTAAGTGCTTCTTCTCCACCGCCATACACATATCGGTCAATTACGTCTCCTGTATCACCTAAGACTATCTGCTCCCCTTTATTCAGAAGCAGTGTCCTATCACAGAATCTCCTTACTGCCCCAAGGTCATGTGAAACGAAAACAATTGTAACTCCATCTTTTCGATACTGGCTAAGGACATCCAGACACTTTTGCTGAAACTCCATGTCTCCAACTGCCAGAACTTCATCCATCAAAAGGATTTCCGGATCAGTTTGAATTGCTGTTGAAAAGGCAAGCCTTACCTGCATACCCGAAGAAAAGTTTTTAAGCTTGGTATCCCTGAATTTCTCAAGTCCTGCGAACTCAATAATATCGTCCAGTTTGTCATTAATTTCTCTTTTTTGCATGCCCATGATGGTTGCATAGATTTTTATGTTCTCTGCAGCCGTGAGGTCAGACTGGAACCCAACTCCAAGCTCAAGAAAAGGAGTGAGTTTCTTTAGGGAAGTGACACTCCCTGATGACGGGCGCAGGATATTTGCAATAATTTTCAATAGAGTACTCTTTCCACTTCCGTTCTCCCCAATAATTCCAAGAGCTTCTCCCGCTTCAACTGTAAAATTAATGTTATTGAGTGCATTGAAAGTTTCATACGTAGGAGGTTTGAAGAACCCAGTCAAAGTTTCAAATACAGTGGTTCTTTTTTCATGAGGTATGCGGAATGTTTTGTGCAAGTGCTCAACCTCAATTGCCGTCATCAGATCTCCTCCGCAAATCTGGGTTCTAATTTGGTAAAAATAATATATCCGACAAGAAGGAAGACTATTGATGAAAGAAACATAAATAAAAGGTCCTCTATTTTAGCTGGAGATGAATAAATAATAGTATCCCTTGCAGAAGTAATAATCCGTGCAAT
>Ga0209585_10001222_pt1 | contig 10012 bp, 9 predicted proteins | sample NGEPerone_FD_185491 | JGI IMG/M metagenome (GOLD analysis project Ga0209585, IMG submission 185491) | Arctic peat soil microbial communities from the Barrow Environmental Observatory site, Barrow, Alaska, USA - NGEE Permafrost154B-one... | ecosystem: Environmental > Terrestrial > Soil > Wetlands... | reverse complement strand
AACTGGTGGACCGCATCGACCGCCGTTTTGCCGGCATGCTCGCGGCCGGGGCGCTGGACGAGGCGAGGGCGCTCGAGGCGCGCAAGCTCGATCCGTTGCTGCCGGCGATGAAAGCCCATGGCGTACCCTGGCTGATCCGCCATCTCGCCGGTGATATCTCGCTCGACGAGGCTTCCGAGGGCGCCCGCATGGACACCCGGCGCTACGCCAAGCGCCAGGTCACCTGGTTTCGCGGGCAGATGAAGGATTGGCCGGCGGCGGCGCCGCAGGAGGCCCAAAAAGCCCTCGAAAGCCAGCTTGCTGGCCTTTAAATCGGCCCTTACGCTGCCAAATTGGGCTTGACCGGGGCTTTGACCCCTATTATAAAACCGCGCAATGAAAGTACGGCTAGACCTCGCGATGCGCAATATTATTACTCTCGTAGTAGAGGTTCGGACGCCACCTCGGCAGCCCTGATAGGGGCTCCCCAGGACAGCGTCCGGACATGGCCCTTCGCGGGCCTTTTTTATTGGGCAAAGCAGGCGAACGAAATTCTAGCGCGCATGAGATCAGGCCATGCGCCAAGAAGGAACATGAAGGAAGACGACGATGGAACGCGAGATGACCGGCGCCGAAATGGTGATCCAGGCGATGGCCGACCAGGGCGTGAAGCATCTGTTCGGCTATCCGGGCGGCGCGGTGCTGCCGATTTACGACGCGATCTTCGCTCAGAACCAGGTGCAGCATGTTCTGGTGCGGCACGAGCAGGGCGCGGTGCACGCGGCTGAGGGCTATGCGCGTTCGACCGGCAAAGTCGGCTGCGTGCTGGTGACGTCCGGCCCCGGCGCCACCAATGCGGTGACCGGCCTGACCGACGCGTTGTGCGACTCGATCCCGATCGTCTGCATCACCGGACAGGTGCCGACGCATCTGATCGGCAACGACGCGTTCCAGGAGGCCGACACCGTCGGCATCACCCGGCCGTGCACCAAGCACAATTATCTGGTCAAGCGGATCGAGGATCTGCCGCGCGTGCTGCACGAGGCGTTCCACATCGCCGCGAGCGGCAGGCCTGGCCCGGTGGTGATCGATATCCCGAAGGACATCCAGTTCGCCAAGGGCATGTATTCGGTGCCGACCGAATTCCCGCACACCGGCTACAAGCCGCGGGTCAAGGGCGACATCGATCAGATCAAGCGCGCCATCGACCTGATGGCTGGCGCCAAGCGTCCGCTGTTCTATACCGGCGGCGGCGTCATCAATTCCGGCCCCGAGGCCAGCAAACTGTTGCGTGAACTCGTGAAGCTCACCGGCTTCCCGATCACCTCGACGCTGATGGGGCTCGGTGCTTTCCCGGCCGCCGATTCGCAATGGATGGGCATGCTCGGCATGCACGGCACGCTCGAGGCGAACATGGCGATGCATGACTGTGACGTCATGATCTGCATCGGCGCGCGTTTCGACGACCGGATCACTGGCAGGCTCGACGCGTTTTCGCCGGGCTCGAAGAAGATCCATGTCGATATCGACGCGTCGTCGATCAACAAGAATGTCAAGGTCGACGTGCCGATCATCGGCGATTGCGCCAACGTGCTGCAGGACATGCTGAAACTGTGGCGCGATCACAAGGCCAAGCCCGAGAAGCGGGCGCATACCGAGTGGTGGAAGCAGATCGACAAGTGGCGCGGCCGCAAGTCGCTCGCCTATCGCGCGTCCAAGGACATCATCAAGCCGCAATACGCCATCGAACGGCTATACGAACTGACCAAGGACCGCGACACCTACATCACGACCGAAGTCGGTCAGCATCAGATGTGGGCGGCGCAGTTCTACGGCTTCCAGGAGCCGAACCGCTGGATGACCTCCGGCGGCCTCGGCACCATGGGCTATGGCCTGCCGGCCGCGGTCGGCGTGCAGCTCGCGCATCCGGATTCGCTGGTCATCGATATTGCCGGCGAGGCTTCGGTGCAGATGACGATGCAGGAGATTTCGACCGCCGTGCAGTACAGGCTGCCGATCAAGATCTTCATCCTCAACAACAGCTACATGGGCATGGTGCGGCAGTGGCAGGAACTGCTGCACGGCGGGCGCTATTCGCAGAGCTATTCCGAGGCGCTGCCGGATTTCGTCAAGCTGGCCGAGGCCATGCATGCCGTCGGCATCCGCTGCGAAAAGCCGGGCGATCTCGATGCCGCGATCAAGGAGATGATCGCGATCGACCAGCCGGTGCTGTTCGACTGCGTTGTCGACCAGAAGGAAAACTGCTTCCCGATGATTCCGTCGGGCCGCGCCCACAATGAAATGATCCTCGGCGACGCCGCTGAAACTCTCGACAGCGCGATCACCGAAGAAGGAAAGATGTTAGTGTAATGAACGCCCCCACAACGAGCCATTATCCGGCAGCGCCGGTGTTGCAGAAGTCGGAAAGCCACACGCTGTCGGTGCTGGTCGACAACGAACCCGGCGTGCTCGCGCGGGTGATCGGTTTGTTCTCCGGCCGCGGCTACAATATCGAGTCGCTGACGGTGTCGGAGACCGAGCACGCCAAGCATCTGTCGCTTATTACCATCGTGACCACCGGCACGCCGATGGTGATCGAGCAGATCAAGAACCAGCTCGACCGCCTAGTGCCGATCCACCGCGTCGTCGACATGACGCTGTTGGGCAATTCAATCGAGCGCGAACTGGCGATGGTCAAGGTGCGCGGCACCGGCGACAACCGCGTCGAGGCGCTGCGGCTGGCCGACGCCTTCCGCGCCCGCGTCATCGACGCCACTACCGAAAGTTTCGTGTTCGAGATCACCGGCAAGAGCGACAAGGTCGAGCAATTCATCGCGTTGATGCTGCCGCTCGGGCTGGTCGAGGTCTCGCGCACCGGCATCGCGGCCATCGCCCGCGGCCCGGAGGGGATGTGAGGTGGGCCTGACGCTGTTCGCAATTCCCTTCCTGGTCCTGGGGCTGTTTCTCAATCCCCATGACCAGGGGGTGCAACGCTGCATCGGCGTCAAAGCCGGCGGGCCGGAATCGGTTTGCTTTGCCCAGGGCTCGCAAATGCCGGAGATCATCAAATACGGCGCGGCATTGATCGGCTTCGGACTGATCTTTGCCGGGCGGCGCCAGCTCCAGCGCCGCCGCATGGGGAAATAGCCCAAAATTCGCGAGGGACTTGCCCCCGTTCACGGGGCGACCTAGAAGCTCACCCGGCGGCAAACGCCTTTCGCCTGACGACCAATGGCCGAACCTAAGGACCAATCAACATGCGTGTTTATTACGATCGCGACGCCGACCTGAACCTGATCAAGGGCAAGAAGGTCGCCGTCATCGGCTATGGCAGCCAGGGCCACGCCCACGCGCTCAATATGCGCGACAGCGGCGTGAAGGACGTGGCGGTGGCGCTGCGCAAGTCGTCCGGCGGCGTGAAAAAGGCCGAGGGCGAGAAGTTCAAGGTCATGGAAGTGGCGGAAGCCGCCAAATGGGCCGACGTCATGATGATGCTGACCCCCGACGAATTGCAGGGCGACATCTATCGCGAGCACCTCGCCGGCAACATGAAAAAGGGCGCGGCGCTGATGTTCGCGCACGGCCTCAACGTGCATTTCAATCTGATCGAGCCGCGCGCCGATCTCGACGTGCTGATGATCGCGCCGAAAGGCCCCGGCCACACCGTGCGCTCGGAATATCAGCGCGGTGCCGGCGTGCCCTGCCTGGTGGCGATCCATCAGGATGCTTCCGGCAACGCCCACGATCTCGGCCTGTCTTACGCCTCGGCGATCGGCGGCGGCCGCGCCGGCATCATCGAGACCACCTTTAAGGAAGAATGCGAGACCGACTTGTTCGGCGAGCAGACCGTGCTGTGCGGCGGCCTCGTCGAATTGATGAAGGCCGGTTACGAGACGCTGGTCGAAGCCGGCTACGCGCCCGAGATGGCCTATTTCGAATGCGTCCATGAAGTGAAGCTGATCGTCGACCTGATCTACGAAGGCGGCATCGCCAACATGAACTACTCGGTGTCGAACACCGCCGAATACGGCGAATATGTTTCAGGGCCCCGCGTCATCACGCCGGAAGTGAAGGCCGAGATGAAGAAGGTCTTGACCGACATTCAGTCCGGCCGTTTCACCCGGGACTGGATGCTGGAGAACAAGGTCAACCAGACCTCGTTCAAGGCCACGCGCGCGAAACTCGCCGAGCACCCGATCGAGCAGGTCGGCGCCAAGCTGCGCGAGATGATGCCGTGGATCAAGCAGCGCGCGCTGGTCGACAAGAGCAAGAACTAGTTTTCATGTTGCGCATCGCAGTCATAACAGCGGCCGCCCTGATCGGGGCGGCCGTTTCCGCATCTGCCGGCGATCAGGGCGATCCCAAGCAAGAGTGCGGCGTCAGCACGCCGGAAATGGTGGACTGCGCGAATGCCGAGGCCGCGCAATGGGACAAGCGCATGACCATCGCCTATCAGCTCATGCTCAAGGCGGGCTCTCCGGAACAGCGCAAGCAGTTGCGCGTGGCGCAGCGGCTGTGGATCCAATACCGCGACGCCAACTGCCTTTATTATGACCTCGGCGAGGGCACTATCGCGAAAATCGAATACGCCGAATGCCTGCGCGACATGACCCAAGCCCGCGCGAAGGAACTCGAGAGAGAAGACCGGAATTAACGGCGCTTCGTCAGTTCTTCCGCGAGCCACCTTGCCACTTCATCCGCCGAAGTATTGCCGCTCCCCGCCCGCGCATTGGCGGCGCGCATCAGATCGACCGGGATCGCGCCGATCAGCGGCTTGAGCGCGGCGATCAGCGTCTCGTCATGGGCGCGGCGCGGCGACAGCAGCAGGATCGCGTCATAAGGCGGGATCGCGTGCTTGGGATCGTCCAACACCGCGAGGTCGAATTTGGCGATCTGGCCGTCGCTGGTATAGGCCGAGATCACGTCGACCTCGCCGTCGGCCGCGGCGCGATACATGAACTCCGGCTGCATCTGGCGCTGGGCGCGGAAGTTCAAGCCGTAGGCTTTGCGCAGCGCGTCCCATTCGGGCCGCGCGAAGAATTCGTAATCGCCGGCAATGGTGAGTTGGCCTGCGTGCGCGGCCAAGTCGGCGATGCTGCGGATGCCGAGCGCTTGCGCTTTTTTCGCCGACATGGCCAGCGCATAGGCGTTTTCAAAACCGAGCCCGCCTAGCATGCGGATGCCATGCGTGGTCTCGAGCCAGCGCGACAGCTCGGCCAGCACTTCCGCGCGCGGCAGCACATCGTTGCGGTGCATGCGGTTGGCCCACAGCGTGCCGGAATAATCCACCGCGACGTCGACCCCGTTGGCGGCGAGCGCGTCGAACAGCACGTTGGAGCCGAGCCCGGGCCGCCGCGATGCCGTCAGTCCCGATGCGTGAAGCCGCTGCTCGATCAGCGCCGCCAGCACATATTGTTCGGTGAAGGTCTTGGCGCCGATCACGTAAGTGGCTTGCGTGCGCGCCAGGCCGGGGACCAGCGCGCCGAGCACGATCGCCACCAGTCCGAGGCCGCCGAGCATGACCCGCAGGCGGCTGCGCCGCCCGACGCCGGTCTCGATCAAAGCCAGCAACTGATCGACGGCGAGCGCCAGGACGGCCGCGGCGACGCAGCCGAACGCCACCGACACCCAGTTCTGCGTCTGCAAGCCGCTGAAGATGTAATTGCCGAGGCTGGTCTGACCTATTGGCGTCGCGAGGGTCGCGGTGCCGATCACCCAGACCGCGGAGGTGCGGATGCCGGCCATGATGATGGGCAGCGCCAGCGGCAGCTCGATGTCCCACAATATGCGCCACGGCGTGGCGCTGAAGATACGCGCGGCCTCGCGCAGGCGGTTGTCGATGGCGTCGAGCCCGGTCACGGTGTTGCGGATGACCGGCAGCATCGCGTAAAGCGCCAGCGCCAAGACCGAGGGCAGGAAGCCGAGCGCCGAAAAGCCCTTGCCGAAGATGCGCTCCGACACAGCCGACAGCGCCAGCAGCAGCGGATAAAACAGCGCCAGCAGCGCCAGGCCCGGAATGGTCTGCACGACGCTGGCCACGCCCAACAGGCCGGCGCGCAGCACCGGGCGGCGGACCGACAGGATCGCCAGCGGCAGGCTGATACCGAGGCCGAGCGCCAGCGCGGTGACGCTCACCAGCACATGGCTTGCGAGGTAATCCGGCAGCCGCGCAAAGGCGTCTTCTAGGCGGGCGTCGAGGGTCATTGCGGCGATGATGCCACGCGGCGGGGCAGGGGTGAAACCGCGGCTTAGCCGCCGGGGATGGCCATCCCCTTGACCCGGATCGCAAAAATAGCCCGCGGCGGGTCCGCAACCTGCTTGAAATGACGGTTTGATTACAGTCTTATGACGGCGGGCCTTGCGCTGGGGTAAAGAGTGCTCATTGCCGGGCAGGGCCGCTCGCTAGCCATGCTGTCCGCCGCCGCCTCTTTGATCCACCGCCTCGCGTTTCCCGAGGCCATTTCGCGTCGCGATGCCGCAGCTTTGGCGCTGGTCGCGATGCTCCAAGTCGCCGCGCTCGTCATTTTGACGGCCACCGAAATCGAACTGGTCGACAAAACCGCCTTCCTCCTGGCCTGGGGGGTGTTGAACTGTTTCTGGCTCGCCACGCTGCGCCGGCCCGCGGTCGCCGCGCTGTTGTCGCTGACGCTGGTCATCGTCTTGATCTTGCTGTCGCAATTCAAGCACGACAAGCTGATGATGACGGTCAATTTCGTCGACCTCTTGATCATCGATCCGGACACCTCGGCCTTCCTGCTCACCATCATGCCGAAGCTGCGCTGGCCGATTGCGTTCGGCGCAATCGTCGCCGTTGCGCTGCTCGTCGTGATCTGGCGTCTCGATACTTTCCGTGTGCGCCGCCGCGTCGCCGCGCTCGGCGGCGCCTTGTGCCTGGGCGCGCTGACGGCGCTGTCGCTGGCATCGCCGACGTCGCTCTATGACGAATTCTTCCCGCATAATTACGTTTCGAAATTCGCCCGCTCCGGCGTCGAGGCGATCTACGAACTGGCGACGCATGGCTTGCTGGAATCCGATACGACCGCCGCCGAGCAACTGAGACCGGACGCCGGGGCGGCCTGCAGCCCGGCCGGAAAACTGCCGCACATTATTATGGTGCACGATGAATCGAGTTTCGACATCACCGCAGCGCCCGGCATCAACGTGCCGCCCGGCTACCACAAACATTTCCGCTCGTTCGACGGCACGCCGCGCAAGCTGATCGTGGAAGGCGCCGGCGGCCCGAGTTGGTTCACCGAGTACAATGTGCTGACCGGATTGTCGGCGCGCTCCTACGGCCGCTTTGCCACATCGGTCACCCGCATCGCCGGCGGGCGGGTGGCGCGCGGGCTGCCGCATTCGCTCAGCCGCTGCGGCTACAAGACGTTCACGCTGTATCCATTCTACGGCGCTTTTCTCGGCTCGCGCAGTTTTCAGACCACCGCCGGGGTCGAGCACTACATGGACATGAAGGACCTCGGCACCCGCGGCATCGAACCCGACAGCTTCTATTTCGACCAGGCCGAAAAAATCATCGCGCGCGAACGCGGCGAGGGTCCGCTGTTCCTGTTCGTCTATCTCGCCGCCAATCATTTCCCGTGGAATACCCGCTTCCGTCCGGAACTGACGCCGGATTGGCGCGATCTCGGCAACGTTCCGAGCATCGATGAATATATCCGGCGGCAGGGCCTGACCGCGCATGACTACGCCGCGCTACTCGAACGGCTCAAGCGCGAGTTTCCGAGCGAGTCGTTTCTGATCGTGCGCTTCGGCGACCACCAGCCCGAATTCGCCTACCGCATCGTCGACCCCACGCTCAACGAGGCGGCGATCGCGCGCCACTTGCAAGCTTTCGATCCGCGCTACTACACCAGCTATTACGCTATCGACACGGTCAATTTTACGCCGGCCGATCTGTCCTCGGCGCTGCCGACGCTGGACGCACCCTACTTGCCGCTGGTGGTGCAGGAAGCCGCCGGCGTGCCGCTCGATCCGTCCTTCGCCGAACAGAAGAAGATCCTGAAGCGCTGCCATGGCCTGTTCTACCGCTGTAACGCGGGTGCGGAGGCGAGCCGGTTCAACCGGCTGCTGATCGACGCCGGCCTGATCAAGGGCCTCTAGCCTTCGGGCTTTGCAAGGCGCGATGTCCCGGATAGTTTGCTGCCGAGCATTGCCGCCAAACGTGCGATGCCGGGAGGGGACATGGCAGTTGGCGCGACAGCGCAGACAAATGCGCCGGCCGCGGTCGCGCTGAACGGTGTCGACGTCGCCTTCCGCCTGGCCGGCGGCGGGGTCTACACCGCGGTCGCCCATGCCACGCTCAATGTTGCCGATGGCGAATTCGTCGCCATTGTCGGGCCGACCGGCTGCGGCAAATCCACGCTGCTCAATGTTACCGCCGGGCTGCTCGGGCCGGCCGCCGGACGCACCGAGATATTCGGGACCGAGCTCGCCGGCCTCAATCGCCAGGCTGGCTATCTGTTTCAGGCCGACGCTCTATTCCCCTGGAAGACCGCGCTGGAAAACGTCGCCATCGGCCTGGAGACCGCGGGCATCCCGGCCAGCAAAGCCCAGCCGCGCGCGCAAGAATGGCTGACGCGGGTGGGGCTTGGCTCGTTCGGCGACCGCTATCCGCACATGCTCTCGGGCGGCCAGCGCAAGCGCGTCGGCCTCGCTCAAGTGCTGATCCGCGATCCGAAGATCCTGCTGATGGACGAGCCGTTCGGCCCGCTCGATGCGCAGACCCGCCAGATCATGGGCAATCTGCTGCTCGATTTGTGGAACAGCGACCGCAAGGCGGTGCTGTTCGTCACCCACGATCTGGAAGAGGCGATCGCGCTGTCCGACCGCGTCGTCATCATGTCGGCGGGACCTGCGGCGCGCATCATCGGCGACTGGACTGTGAAGCTGGCGCGGCCGCGCGATATCGCCGAGATCAAGCTCGACCACGATTTCCATGAACTGCACCGCGAGATCTGGCACATGCTCAAGGCCGAGGTCATCAAGGGCTATGCGCAAACCCAAGGAGCCTGATGCCAGCGCGGATGCCGTGCGCTAAACTATGTTCGTCGAATCTTCAAACGTCAAAAAAACTCCGGGAGGACTACAATGTTGAAACCACGTCATATGCTTGCTGCCGCCGCCTCAGTTCTGCTGCTGGCCGGAGCCGCTCACGCGGCCGAGCCGTTCGTGTTGACGTCGCCCGCCTTCAAGGACGGCACGCCGCTGGCGACCAAGAACGCCGGCAACATCAAGACCAATCCGAACTGCGTCGGTGACAATGTGTCGCCGCCGCTGGCCTGGGCCAATCCGCCGGCCGGCACCAAGAGCTACGCCATTGCGATGGTCGACCCCGACGGACAGAACGGCCTCGGCGTGGTCCATTGGATCGCCTACGGAATTCCGGCGTCGGTCACCAGCTTTGCCGAGGGCGAAACCGGTAAGCCGTCGGACAAATTCGTCGGCGGCAAAGGCACCGCGGGCAAGGAGGTCTATCTCGGCCCGTGCACGCCGCCCAATACGGTCTACCACCACTATACGTTCACGCTGATCGCGACCGATCTCGAGCCCAAAGCGCTGGAGCCGGGGCTGACCCGCGACGAGCTGTTCGCCAAGCTCAAGGGTCACGCCAAAGGCGCGACCGGTTTGATCGGGCTGTTCAAGAAACCTTGATGGGCGTTCCCGCAGACCATTCGAGCGCCATGCAGCGAGGAGGGGATTGATGAGACACATCAATCTCCTCCTGCTGCAGATTCTCGTCGCTGTCGTCACGCTCGCCGCGTGGTACGCGCTCTCGACCTATCCGGTGTTCGGCAAGATATTGCTGCCGCCGTTTTTCTTTTCCAATCCGGTCGACGTCGCCGATCAGATCGTCGTCTGGTTTGCCACCGGCGTGATCTGGAAGCATCTCTGGGTGACGCTGATCGAGGCGACGCTGGCCTTCGTCATCGGCTCAATCGGCGGCGTGCTGGTCGGCTTCTGGTTCGCGCGCCAGCCGCGCACCGCCGCGGTGTTCGATCCTTACGTCAAGATGGCC
>Ga0209585_10001219_pt1 | contig 10028 bp, 10 predicted proteins | sample NGEPerone_FD_185491 | JGI IMG/M metagenome (GOLD analysis project Ga0209585, IMG submission 185491) | Arctic peat soil microbial communities from the Barrow Environmental Observatory site, Barrow, Alaska, USA - NGEE Permafrost154B-one... | ecosystem: Environmental > Terrestrial > Soil >... | reverse complement strand
ACCTGCTCGCCGGGCTTGCCGAAGAAGACACCGACGGGGGTCTTGCGGAAGGTGTCGCCGACTCCGAGATCGTCGGCCGTCTGGCGCATGATCTGCTCGACGGGGCCTTCGCAAGGGTTCGTGACCACGCCCAACATCCGGGACGCCGTCACGTAGTGCGGCGCGAGCTCAGCCTGCCAATCGGCGATGTCCGCCCATTGCGGGTCCTGGAAGAACGCGGCAGGCGGGACATAGAGAGTGTTGGCGTAGTTGAGGCTGCCGCCGCCAACGCCTGCACCCGCAAGGATCATCACGTCTGGCAAACGGTGGATCCGTTGCACACCAAAGCATTTCAGCCGCGGAGCCCACAGATAACGACGCAGATCCCACGACGTCTTGGCGAAGTCCTCGTCGGCGAACCTGCGGCCGGACTCGATGACATGGACGCGGTAGCCCTTCTCGGCCAGCCGCAGTGCCGTGACTGAGCCACCGAAACCAGAGCCGATCACCACCACGTCGTAGTCGTACGCGCTGCCGTCCATGGTCGCCCCGTTCACCGTCACCTCGTTCGCCGACATCAACGCACTCCCAGCTTCTTCATGGCTCCGAGCGCGACGGTCAGCGTCCTGGCCCATCGTTCGTCGGAGAGCCCGAACGGCGCGGCGAATCCCACGAGGTGCTGGGCGGTGACGTTCTGGGTCTCGGTGTACTTGGTGATGCCCTCGACGCCGTGGCGCCGCGACAGGCCCGAGCTCTTCATGCCACCCATCGGCGCACCGACGCTGCCCCACGCCGCGGCGTACCCGTCGTTGATGTTGACGGTGCCGGCTCTGATCGACCTCGCGATCCGCCGGCCGTGGGAGACGTCCCTGGTCCACACCGAGGCGTTGAGGCCGAAGTCGCTGTCGTTGGCCTGACGGATGGCCTCGTCGTCGCTGCCCACCCGGTAGACGGACACGACGGGTCCGAACGTCTCGTCGTCGCGACAGTCCATCGCTGCGGTGACCTCGGCCAGGACGGTCGGCTCGTAGAAGTACGGCCCAACGTCCGGCCTGGCCCGACCTCCGGCGAGAACGACCGCGCCCTTGGACCGGGCATCCTCGACATGGGCGCTGACGCGCTCGAGCTGGGCGGCCGAGACGAGCGAACCCATGTCGGCGTCGAAGGTCAGGTCCGGCGACAGCCGCATGGACCGCACCGCCACGACAAATGCGTCCAGGAACTCGTCGGCGATCCCTTGGTGCAGGTACAGCCGCTCGATCGAGATGCAGAGCTGCCCGGCCGATGAGAAGCACGCCCGCACAGCCCCGTCGACGGCCTTGCCGATGTTGGCGTCCTCGGCGACGTACATCGCGTTCTTGCCCCCGAGCTCCAGGGAGGCGCCGACGAGTCGCCGACCGGCCTTCTCTGCCACGGATCGCCCGGTCGCGGTGGACCCGGTGAAGCAGACGTAGTCCGCGAGCTCGAGCACCGCCCCGCCGACCGTCGGGCCGTCGCCGAGCACGACCTGAAGCAGGCCCCCGGGCAGCCCCGCCTCGTCGAGCAGGGCCACAGCCGCCAGAGCGGTCAGGGCACTCTGGTTGTCCGGCCGGAGCACCACCGCATTGCCGGCCAGCAGCGCCGGGATCGCGTCGGTGATCGACATCGACAGCGGGTAGTTCCAGGGGGCGACGACGCCCACCACGCCCTTGGGCTGGCGCAGCTCGACCGCCTGGCTGAGCAGCGGGAAAGCCCCCTGTCGACGGCGCGGACGCAGGTATCCCGCCGCGCGACGCGCATAGTGACGGCTCACGATCGCGGTGTCCGCGACCTCCTCGAAGCCGTGCGCCCGAGCCTTGCCGGACTCGAGCTGGATGAGGTCGAGCAGCTGCACCTGCCGCTCGAGCACAAGGTCGTGGAACCGCAGGAAGATCCGGGCTCGTTGCGCCATCGGCGTCCGGGACCACGAGCGCTGAGCGGACCGGGCCGACTCGTATGCCACTGCGACGTCGTCTGGCGTCGACTGGGGTAGCAGCGCGAGGGGTGCCCCCGTCATCGGCGTGTGGGTCAGCACCGTCTCGGGCGCAGATGCACAGACCACTCGGGCAGTGAGGCCGCGAGTCATGCCGGGATCGACGGCATAGGTCGCCCTGGGGTCTGTTTCGGGATCGGCGAGCAGGTCCTCGGTCATGGATGTCAGGCTAAAGCGCAGCAGTTCGAATTACTACCGTCCATCTGGCCAGCAGAACGCCGGTTCAGGCGAGCGGGACGATCTCGGGCGCGCCCATGCGTGCGCTGTCAGCGGTCTCGTCATCGGGTTGTTGTTGCGAAGCCCGCTCAGCCTCGACCCTGGCGAGGTAGTGCTCGATCTCCTTGCCCTGCTGCTCGTCACTCCAGCCGAGCACCGAGGCCATGAGGGAGGCCGCCGGAATGGCCGCGGAGACGCCTCGGTCCCAGGTCTCGATCGAGATCCGGGTACGACGGGTCAAGACGTCGTCCAGGTGGCGAGCACCCTCGTGGCTGACGGCATAGACAACCTCGGCAGCCAGATAGTCATCAGCACCCGAAAGTCCCTCTGCCAGAACAGGATCGGCGACGCAGAGATCGAGCACCTCGGTGGCCAGCGTCCCGTATCGCTGGAGCAGGTGCTCGACCCACGCCACGTGGATGTGGTAGCGGGCAGCGGTGCGATGGCGGGCGTTCCAGGCCGCGTCATAGCCCTCTGCGCCAAGCAGCGGGATCCGCTCGGTGCACGATTCCGGCACCTTGCCATCAATACCGCGAGCGACCTCATCGACGGCATCGGCGGCCATCACGCGGTATGTCGTGTACTTGCCTCCCGCCACGACGACGAGCCCCGGGGTCGGGTGGCCCACGACGTGCTCGCGGGACAGGGCGGAGGTGGTATCGCTCTCCCCGGACAGCAGCGGTCGCAGCCCGGCATAGACGCCCTCGACGTCTTCACGCGAAAGTGGTGTCACGAGAATGCGATTGACGTGCTCAAGGATGTAGTCGATGTCGCGGCTGCTTGCGGCAGGATGCGCCTTGTCGAGCGACCAGTCAGTGTCGGTGGTGCCGATGATCCAGTGCCGGCCCCACGGCACGACGAACAGCACGGACTTTTCGGTGCGCAGGATCAAGCCGGTCTGGGACTGGATCCGGTCCCGCGGCACGACCAGGTGGATGCCCTTGCTGGCGCGGATCCGGAACTGCCCGCGCTCGCCGACCATCGACTGAGTTTCGTCCGTCCAGACGCCGGTCGCGTTGAGGACCTGTTTGGCGCGAATCTCGATGTCATCGCCGGTCTCCAGGTCACGGACCTTGACTCCGGTGACGCGCTCGCCCTGACGGATGAATCCCGTTACACGAGAACGGTTTGCGGCCAGGGCGCCGTAAGCCACGGCTGTGCGAACCACGAACATCGTGTGGCGCGCGTCGTCGACCTGGGCGTCGTAGTACTGAACCGCACCGACGAGCGCGTCCTTGCGCATGCTCGGCGCGACCCGGAGCGCCTGACGCTTGGTCAGGTGTTTGTGGCGAGGCACGCCGCTCGCGGTGCTCGACACGGATGCCATGGCGTCGTACAGCGCGAGTCCCACCCCGACGTACGGCCGCTCCCAGCCACGGTGGGTGAGCGGGTAGGTGAACCGGACCGGACGCACGAGGTGTGGCGCCAGCCGCTGCAGCAGGAGACCGCGTTCCTTGAGTGCTTCGCGAACCAGCCGGAAGTCGAGCATCTCCAGGTAGCGCAGGCCACCGTGGATCAACTTGCTCGAGCGGCTCGACGTGCCCGAGGCCCAGTCACGGGCTTCGAGGATCCCGACCGAAAGGCCACGGGTCACCGCATCCAGGGCAGCACCCGCGCCGACGACACCACCGCCCACGATCACGAGATCGAGCTCGTCCTCCTGCATCGCCGCGAGCGCGCGCGAACGGTCCTGCGGTGAGAGGGCTGCGATGGTGATCGGTCGCACCGTGGCCTCCGTCAGCTGCTCTGATAGGGCGCCACGACGACCTCAACCCGCTGGAACTCCTTGAGGTCGGAATAGCCGGTCGTCGCCATGGCGTGTCGCAGGGCGCCGATGATGTTGGTCGTGCCATCCGCCTTTCGGCCCGGGCCCAGGAGGATCTCCTTGAGCGGTGCCAGGGCCCCGACCTCGACCCGCTCTCCCCGCGGCAGGCTCGCGTGGTGCGCCTCGGAGCCCCAATGGAATCCCCGCCCCGGTGCATCGGTCGCCCGTGCGAGCGCAGCCCCCAGCATCACCGCGTCTGCGCCACAGGCGATGGCCTTGACGATCTCGCCGCTACGCCCCAGGCCGCCATCGGCGATGACGTGTACGTAGCGACCGCCGGACTCGTCCATGTAGTCGCGTCGCGCGGCCGCCACGTCAGCGACCGCGGAGGCCATCGGCGCGTGGATGCCCAGCGTCAGGCGTGTCGTGTGGGCCGCGCCGCCGCCGAACCCGACGAGCACCCCGGCCGCGCCGGTGCGCATCAGGTGAAGTGCCGCGGTGTAGGACGAGGCCCCCCCGACGATGACGGGGACGTCGAGCTCGTAGATGAATCGCTTGAGGTTCAGTGGTTCAGCCCGGCTCGAGACGTGCTCGGCCGAGACTGTCGTGCCGCGGATGACGAAGAGGTCACAGCCGGCGTCGACAACGGTCTTCCAGTATTCCTGCGTCCGCTGTGGCGAGAGCGCCCCCGCGACGGTGATACCGGCCTCGCGCACCTGACGAATCCGCACGGTGATCAGCTCTGGTTTGATCGGCTCGGAGTAGATCTGCTGCAGTCGCGCGGTTGCCAAGGCGGGATCCAGCCCCGCGATCTCGGCCAACAGGGGCGTCGGGTCGTCATACCGCGTCCACAGGCCCTCGAGGTCGAGCACCGGCAGTCCGCCGAGCTTGCCGAAGGCGATGGCGCTGTCGGGAGACATCACCGAGTCCATCGGCGCCGCGATCACCGGGAGGGGGAAGTGATAGGCGTCGATCTGCCACGAGATCGAGACCTCCTCGGGGTCACGAGTGCGCCGAGAGGGCACCACCGCGATGTCGTCGAAGGAATACGCCCGGCGCCCACGTTTGCCGCGGCCGATCTCGATCTCATTCACCCGCCTAGGCTATCGGCCCACGCGTGTGTCAGCGGCACCTGTGCCAAAGACGTCAGCGCCGGCTGTAGTTGGGTGCCTCGATAGTCATCTGGATGTCGTGCGGGTGGCTCTCCTTGAGCCCCGCCGCGGTGATCCGAATGAACCTGCCACGAGTCTGCAGCTCCGGGATTGACGGGGCGCCCACATAGAACATGGACTGACGTAGCCCCCCGATCAGCTGGTATGCCACGGCCGCGAGCGGACCGCGGTAGGGCACCTGACCCTCGATACCTTCGGGCACCACCTTGTCGTCGTCGATGACATCGCCCTGGAAGTAACGGTCCTTGGAGTAGGACTTGCCCAGGCCGCGGGACTTCATGGCGCCAAGCGAACCCATGCCGCGATAGGACTTGAACTGCTTGCCGTTGATGAAGACCAGCTCGCCCGGGCTCTCCTCGCAGCCGGCCAGCAACGAGCCGAGCATCACGGTGTCGGCACCCGCCACGAGCGCCTTGGCGATGTCGCCGGAGTACTGGAGGCCGCCGTCGCCGATCACGGGAACCCCTGCCGCCTTGCACGCCAGGGCGGCTTCGTAGATCGCGGTGACCTGTGGGACCCCGACTCCGGCGACGACGCGGGTTGTGCAGATCGAACCAGGACCCACACCGACCTTGACGCCATCAGCGCCGGCGTCGATCAGTGCCTGGGCGCCGGCCCGGGTGGCCACGTTGCCTCCGACGATGTCGACATGTGCGACGCCTGGTTCGGACTTGAGCCTGCGGATCATGTCAGTGACGCCTTTGGCGTGACCGTTGGCCGTGTCGACGACCAGCAGGTCCACGCCGGCCTCGACCAGTGACATCGCGCGTTTCCACGCGTCGTCGAAGAACCCGATCGCGGCCCCGACCCGCAAACGGCCGTCGGTGTCCTTGGTGGCCAGGGGGAACTGCTCTGCCTTGACGAAGTCCTTGACCGTGAACAGACCCTTGAGCCGCCCGGCCTCGTCGACCAACGGGAGCTTCTCGATCTTGTTGCGCGCCAGCAACGCCAGTGCTTCCAGCTTGTCCACACCGACACGCGCCGTGACCAGCGGCATCCGGGTCATGACCTCGGACGCCGGACGGCTGAAGTCCGTCTCGAAGCGCAGGTCGCGGTTGGTGATGATGCCGACCAGCAATCCGTCCCTGTCGATCACGGGCAGGCCCGAGATATGGAACTGCCCACACAGCTCGTCGACCTCGGCCAGCGTCGCGTCCGGAGTGGTGGTGACCGGGTCCGAGACCATCCCCGACTCGGAGCGCTTGACCCGATCGACCTGCCGGGTCTGATCCTCGATCGAGAGATTGCGGTGCAGGATGCCCATGCCGCCTTCGCGGGCCATGGCGATGGCCATCCGGGCCTCGGTGACGGTGTCCATGGCCGCAGAGACCAGGGGCAGCTTGAGGGAGATGTTGCGGGACAGCTGGGTCGAGGTGTCGACCTCGCTGGGGATGACATCGGTTGCTCCAGGGAGCAGGAGCACGTCGTCAAAGGTCAGGCCGAGCGCCACGAACGGCGCTGGGACGGCGGGTTCCGGGGCGCCGGGTGAGCTCATTCGCCGATTCTACGGTAGCGAGGCCGGGCGCACGGACGCGCCGCTACGCACGAGTCGCGCTGCGGCCACGACACTGCCGTCCGCGGGCCCACCAGCACGCAGGACCTCGCTTGTCGTCACGATTTCTTGGTCAAATCTTGACAGATCATCCTTGTTTCACACGCCGTCGCGCGGGTAGCGTCCGCAATGCGGGGGGTACACCACTCACCTGAGGTGAAAGATCCACCTGGGAAGGGCTCGCGCACCGGCCTCGCGCCGGGTCATCGAAGGAGACACCGTTGGCTGAAGTCACCCGCCTGCCTGGGCCGGTCGCAGACCTGTGGCAGTGGCAGCTCGATGGATCCTGCCGACGTGAGAGCCCGGACGTCTTCTTTCACCCGGATGGCGAGCGCGGCCCGTCGCGGCGCAACCGGGACCGCCAGGCCAAGGCTGTGTGCGCGAGCTGCCCGGTCATGCAGAGCTGTCGTGAGCACGCGCTGAAGGTCCGCGAACCGTACGGCGTGTGGGGTGCCATGACCTCCAACGAACGTGAGGCAGCGTATGCCGGTGGGCCCGGCTTCTCCAGCGCGAGCCGAGCCGCAAGCTGAACGTGGGCGACACCATCGACGTGCCCATCCACGACAACATGATCCGGCTCGGACAGCTCCTGAAGCTGGCGGGTGTCGCCGATGACGGAGCACATGCCCGGGCACTGATCGAGGGCGGCGAAGTCAGCGTGGACGACCAGGTGGAGCTGCGACGGGGGCGCCAGATCCGTCCGGGCTCGACGGTCGAGGTCGCCGGGACGAGGATCCGGGTCACCTTTGCCTGAGTCGGACTCCATGCGGGGCGGTTTCACTCACGATCCGGGCGAGTACCTGAACCGAGCCGGCGACTTCCTTCGCGGGTTGCCTGTCGAGCACAACGTCTTGTTGAGCAACGCTGCCAGACGCGCACGTCGGGAACAGATCAACGAAGCAGACCTCTGGTTGTGGGTGGAAGCCGGCAATGAGGTGGTGGCGGCAGCCCTGCACACGCCACCCCATGGCGCCTACCTTTCGACTGGCCCGAGCGAGGCGATGAGACTGCTGGCCAAGATGCTGTGGGAACAGCGCCCGTGGCTGCCCGGCGTCGCAGGTCCCACACCCTCGCCGGAGGACTTCGCTGACGAGTGGGCCAATCTAGGTGGTCCACCAGCAGTCCTCGAAAGCCGCGAGGGCACTTATGTTGCTGGTCGGGTCGACGCCCCTGCCGATGTTCTCGGGGCGTTGCGGATCGCCGAGCTCCGCGATGCCGACCTGCTCCGAGCGTGGGCCGCAGAGTTCATGGCCGAGACCGGGTTGACTGCCTCGGATGAGGACCTGATCGGGCCGCGCATCGAGGCTGGGCGGATGTTCGTGTGGGAGGCCGATGGACAAGTAGCTGCGATGGCTGCCGTCACCGACCCCCACGGAGGTGTCAGCCGGGTGCACCTCGTCTTCACGCCGCCGCAGCACCGTAGGCAAGGGTTCGCCAGCGCTTGCGTGGCCGCCATCACCAGCCGTGAGCTAGCCAATCCAGGCCGCCTCTGCATGCTCTACACGGACGTGGAAAACCCCACGTCAAACAAGATCTACCAGGAAGTGGGGTATCACCGTGTGGGCGATACGGTCCAACTGCGATTCCCACGACGGCGTCAGTGAGCCGTCCAAGCGGAGGCGACTCGCCGGGCCGGCGCGACCCGACGGACAAGTGATGAAGGCTGCCCATCTACGTTGCCGTGCTTGTCGGCCTCGTCCCGATGATCGTTGCGGTCAAGGTCGTGTTCGACCTTGTCGGCGTCGTCGACCTGGGCGAGGCGTTCTCTCTCCGAACCGTCCGGCTGCTGCGGCGGCTCAAGGTGCTCGTCGGGATCACTGCCGCCTACGAGGTGCTCGGGCTCGTCGGCGTCCTGGTCGCCGTCTCGGTCGCCATGGGGCAGACGAAGGGACAAATGCTCCTTCCCTGGTTCGCCGCCGAGGTCGTGACCCTGTTCCTGTTCACCCTGGTCGCACTGCTCGAGCGGCTGTTCGCCGCCGCGCTCGAGCTTCGCCAGGACAACGAGCTCACGGTCTGAGCCATGCCCATCATCGTCAACCTCAAGACCGGCAAGGCCCGCGCCATCCGCTTCACCACGCTCGAGGCCATCTGCGCAGCACTGGACTGCCAACCAGGAGACCTCATCGAGTATCGTCCGAGCGAGGACGCGCCGCACGGAGAGAGCGATGGGACCAATGAGTGAACCGACCCTTGATCCGCTCGTCCAACGGGCACTGCTCAGCAACGACGTGGCGTACGAGGTGCTGCCCTGCGATCCAGAGATGGCCGATACGGCCGCCTTCTGCGCGCACTACGGCTTCGCCATCGAGCAGGCGGCGAATACCATTCTTGTCGCCTCCAAGAAGGTCGCCCCGCCGAAGTACGCCGCATGCGTCGTGCTGGGTACAACTCGGTTGGACGTCAACAAGAAGGTCAGCGAGCTGCTTGCCGTCAAGCGTCTCTCCTTCGCCGACGAAGAGACCACGGTGGACCTGACAGGCATGGTGATCGGTGGCGTCACTGCGTTTGGCATTGGTGATCTGCCCATCTACGTCGACAGTGCGGTGATGGAGCAAACCCGGGTGGTTATGGGTGGCGGCAATCGCTCCAGCAAGCTGCTGCTCAACCCGAATGAGCTCACCAAGCTGCCCAACGTTGTCGTCGTCGAGGGCCTCGCCAAGCCCAAGCAGAGCAGTCGGCCCTGAGCTAATGGATGTGCCGACAGCGAGCGCTCGCATCGCGGCTAGTAGCGGACGTTCGCGGCGGTTCGAACGCGTGGGCTGATGAGCGTCAAAGGGCTTGTTCGACGGCTTCTTCGATACAGAGGTTCGTGGTGTCGATCACGTCATCGCCAAGGTTGGATGCCGCGTATTCGACGTTCTGACCAACCGCGACGCGGTGAACGTGGCGTTGAACGTCGGGTGCGGCGTTCTCCAGGTCGTCGCTGATCAACCGCGCCGGGCTACCGACTGAGCGGGCTCGGATGCGCACCCAGAGTGTGTCGGGACTGGCCGTGAGCCTCAGGGCCTGGACTGGTGCGGGCCGAACCGCGTGCCGAAGGATCGCGAGGTCCTCATTCGTGGTGACCATGCCGTTCGCAATGAGACGGCTGGCGCCACGGGAGAGGGCGTTGCGCCAGATCACCCCGAGGTTCGCTGCATGAAGGGACGCGTCCGAGGGTGCTGGGCGAAGGAATCCGAGCTGGTCGAGGTCGACATACACAGTGCGCTCACCGCTGACCCACCGGCGCATGGCCATGCCCCACGAGACCGACGACTTCCCCACGGCACGTGGACCGATGATGATCGTCACGTCTCCGGCAGAGCACCCCAGCAGCTCCTGCGTGTCGGGGGT
>Ga0209585_10001218_pt1 | contig 10033 bp, 10 predicted proteins | sample NGEPerone_FD_185491 | JGI IMG/M metagenome (GOLD analysis project Ga0209585, IMG submission 185491) | Arctic peat soil microbial communities from the Barrow Environmental Observatory site, Barrow, Alaska, USA - NGEE Permafrost154B-one... | ecosystem: Environmental > Terrestrial > Soil >... | reverse complement strand
ACGCCGACCATGTCGACGGCGATCCACGCCAGCCAGAAGTCGGTCCAGCCTCGCGCCATCGCGTAGGTCGCAACCATGGAGCCGATGAAGATCCAGGCATCGCACCAGTAGTACCAACGGGGGGCGGGCCAGCCGGCGCCGATCTGCGCGAAGACCCACTGGGTGACGATCACACCACCGACCCAGACCGCGACGTACTGCAGTCGTTCTGTGGCAGTCGCCCAGCGAGGGGTGATCGCGGGGGCGCCGGCGGAGCGCTGCTTGCGGATCTGGCTCCAACGCCAGTAGCCGTAGACGCTGGTGATGATGAAGAAGACCTGCCGGCCGGCCTGGCCGTAGAGCGTCTCGTGCTGGGGAGTGACGAACGCCACTCCGAAGAAGACCGTGAACAGCAGCACGTTGCCGACGATCCCGACCGGCCATGCCCAGACCCGACGCCTGAGCCCGCCGATCGCCGACGCGAACCCGAAGGCGTTGCCGACGATCTCACGCCAGAGGATCTGCTGGCCGAAGATGCTCAGCTGCGCGTCGAACCATTGCTGAAGGATGGTCATGCGGTTGGTCCTGCCCCGGTCGTCGTGTGAGTGTTCGAGTGGCTTTCGGCATGGGTGAGCAGTCGCTCGACATACTTGGCAATCACGTCGACCTCGAGGTTGACGAGATCGCCAACGCCCTTGTGCCCCAACGTGGTCAGCTCAAGCGTGGTCGGGATGAGGGAGACGGAGAAGGTGTCGTCGGTGACCGCAGAGACAGTCAGTGATACCCCGTCGACTGTGATCGAGCCCTTCTCGACGACATAGCGGGACACCTCAGGCGGCAGCTCGAACTGCACTACCTCCCAGCGGTCGCCGGGCAGGCGGGCCAGGATCCTGGCAGTGCCGTCGACGTGGCCCTGGACGATGTGGCCACCGAACCGGTCACTGGCGGACATCGCCCGTTCGAGGTTGACTCTGGCGCCGGGCTCGAGACTGCCCAGACTGCTGCGGTTCAACGTCTCGGCCATCACGTCGACAGAGAACGTCTCCCCCTCACGCTTGACCACCGTCAGGCACACACCGTTGACCGCGATCGACGCACCGTGAGTGGCGTCGCTGGTCACCAGCGGGCCGCGCACGCTGATGACGGCTGAGTCTGCGCCGTGCTCGATGGCGACGATCGCGCCGAGCTCCTCGACAATTCCGGTGAACATCACAGTCCTTCGCGGCTGGGTGTGGTGATGCTGGGTGTGGTGGTGCCGGACGTGGTGGCGGGTGGGGTGATGCTGGCACGGATCTTGATGTCGGCTCCGATCGTGGTGACCTCGTGCGTCGTCAGTCGCAACGCCTGGCCGATGGTCTGTATGCCGAGGTCCGCCACCGCCGGCGCGCCGGAGCCGAGGAATGCCGGGGCGAGATAGGCGATGACCTCATCCACGAGACCTGCCTCAAGGAACGCGGCGGCAACGGTTGGCCCACCTTCAAGCCACACGTGGTGAATCTCACGCTCTGCCAACGTCTTCAGTGCCTCAACCGGATCATGGGTCGCCAGATGCAGAGTGGGTGCGTCGAGATCCAGGACTCGCGCGGACTCCGGGATCGGCCGTAGCCCCATGACAACGCGTAGTGGCTGACGGCCGGTCGGTCTTCCGTCCGACCCGCGCACCGTCAGTGCCGGGTCGTCGGCGATCACGGTCCCGGTGCCGACCAGGATCGCGTCACAGTGGGCACGCAGCTGGTGGACATCGGCCCGCGCCTCAGGCCCGGTGATCCATCGACTGCTGCCGTCAGCCGCCGCGGAGCGCCCATCAAGGGTGGCCGCGTACTTCCAGGTCACCTTGGGTCGACCGTGCACCAGGGAAAAGGTCCAGGCGTCGTTGAGGGCCGTGGACTGCTCGGCCAGCACGCCGGCTGTGGTCGCGATGCCCGCGGCCTCCAGCAGCGCCCGGCCGCCACGTGCCGACGGGTTGGGGTCGGTCTGGGCGAACACGACCCGACTCACCCCGGCCTCGATCAGCGCCTGGCTGCAGGGGCCGGTCAGCCCGGTGTGCGCACACGGTTCGAGGGTGACGACTGCGGTGCCTCCACGGGCGGTCCCGCCAGCCTCGCGGAGCGCCATGACCTCCGCGTGCGGTGTTCCTGCGCCTTCGTGAAAACCCTCGCCGATGACTGTCCCAGCTCGATCAAGGATGACGGCACCGACGCGTGGGTTGGCGTCCGCGACAGGTCCGCGAGCGGCAAGCTCGAGCGCGCGCCGCATCAGCGCGACGTCGCGCTCGTGCTGCGGTGTGCTGGCCTCGCTGTCTGCCATGTCCTGTCCCTCGTGCTCGACTCCTGTATCCAGGCGAGCTCCGGGGCGCGAACGATGAACATGGGTCATGGCAGGACCTAGTGGTCCGACGGGTCGGTCCACACGGGTCCACACTGTCGGTCCACCAAGCCACAATGACCTCAAGTCACCACGACTGACCCATCGCCGACCCTCATCGGAGCGGCAAACGGGCGTCGCTGTTGCTACCTCTCATCCGGACTTTCACCGTCGGCCCAGGAATTTCACCTGGTTCACCGGCCGCTGGATGCGGTCGGGTCGCGGACTTTAACCGCCGGTTCGGAATTACACCGATCACGGAGCACGTAGGTTCAGTATGTCATCGCAGATGTGGGTGCCCTGTACGCAGCCTCCGAGAGCCATGTGAGGGCGATCTCACTTCGCCGGCGGCATCGGCGATCACGGCGCCGTTCACGGGCGGCGCGAAAACCTCATCCGTGCGTGGCTCATCCGTGCGAGGAATGCCGCGCGGCCAGGTCGCGCAGCTGCTCCACCGCCGCCGCGGCAGACTCCGCACCAAAGACGGCCGAACCGGCCACGAAGACGTCCGCGCCAGCTTCGGCGCAAGCCTCGATCGTCGCAACCGAGACTCCCCCGTCGACCTGCACCCAGACCTCGCCGCCAAACCTCGCCACGGCCTCACGAACCTCACGCACCTTGGGCATCTGGTCTGCCATGAACGACTGCCCGCCAAATCCGGGCTCGACCGTCATGACCAGGACCATGTCCAGCTCGGGCAACAGGTCGGCATACGGGGCGAACGCCGTCCCCGGCTTGAGCGCCATGCCGGCACGGACGCCCAGTGCACGCAGGTTTCGGGCCAACGACGTGGGGTCGTGAACCGCCTCGATGTGGAAGGTCACGCTCGACGCCCCAGCCTCGGCGTACATCGGCGCCCAACGGTCTGGGTCATCGATCATCAGGTGACAGTCCAGCGGAATGGGGCTGACCCGGGCCAAAGCCTCGACGACCGGCAGGCCGAGCGTCAGGTTGGGCACGAAGTGGGCGTCCATCACGTCGACATGGGCCCAGTCGGCGTTGGCGACCGTCTTGAGCTCGCTCTCGAGGTTCGCGAAGTCGCAGGCGAGGATGCTGGGTGAGATCTGCACGGTCAAACCTTAGGTGTCGGTGTCACGCGTGCTTGCGCAACAGGGCGAAGAACATCGCGTCGGTGCCATGCACATGCGGCCAGAGCTGGACAAAGGGTCCCTCCCCAAGGTGTTCCACGGGCTTGCCGAAGGCGTCGAGGAACAGATCTCGGGCATCTGCGATCTCGACATCCTGACGCTTCTTGACAACGTCAGAGACAACGAACCTGGTCTCGGCCAGGTGTGGGCTGCACGTCGCGTACCCGATGATCCCACCCGGTCTTGTTGCCTCGATCGCCGAGGCGAGCAGCGCCCGTTGGAGGACGCCGAGCTCGGCAAGGTCATCGGTGGTACGACGCCACCGGGCTTCGGGCCGCCGACGCAGGGCTCCGAGCCCGGTGCAGGGCGCGTCGACCAGGACGCGGTCATAGGTCTCTGGCTCGTCCTCGCCGATCTCGCGGCCGTCGCTGGTGCCGATCATGATCTCGAGGCCGGAGTCGATGGCCGCATCGAGGGTCTGGCGCACCAGGTCTGTGCGGTGCTCGCTGATCTCGTTGGCAAACAGGGTCGCGCCCTGCGATGCGCCAAGGGTCGCCAACAATGCCGCTTTGCCACCCGGTCCCGCACAAAGATCCAGCCACATCTCGTGCTCCGCGCCGGTGTTCACCGCGGCGGTGGCCACCGCGAGGGCGACCAGCTGCGAGCCCTCATCCTGGACCGCGGCGCGGCCGGAGCGGACAGCGGAGATCGAGCCGGGGTCACCCGAGTCGAGAATGGCCCCCACTCGCGACAAGAGGGATGGCGTCGCACCCGCACGGGTCAGCTCCTCGACCTCGCACAAGCCGGGACGGGCGACCAACGAGACCTTGGCCGCCGCGTTGTCGCTGACGAGCAGAGCCTCGAGGTCAGCGTCGATGGTCGCGGCGGTCGAGGCGCCGTGGCCGACCAGCGCCGCCCGGAGCGCACGAACGACCCACTCGGGGTGGCTGTGCCGGGTCGCCAGAGCGGCGATCGGATCGTCGGTGGGGACTACCTGGGCGATCCATGTGTCTAGATCCTTCTCGCTGATCCGACGCATCACAGCGTTGACGAACCCACCGGCGCTGGCTCCGTTGACCAACCGCGCAAGCCCCACGGTCTGGTCGACGGCGGCGTGGGCAGCGACCCTCATCCCGAGCAGCTGGTGTGCCCCGAGGCGCAGGGTGTCCAGGACGTTCTCGTCGATGGCAGCGACCGGGCGGCCGGCCGCTGCGGCGATGATCGGGTCGTAGAGGCCCCGGAGTCTCGTTGCCCCGTAGGTGAGCTCGGTGGCAAAGGCGGCATCACGGCCACGAATATCCTTGTCCCGCAACTCTTTTGGCAGTTCGAGGTTCGCGTAGGCGCCGCCGGCAACGGCTCGCATGACCGTGTATGCCGCCAGGCGGGCAGGGTCGGTCGTACGCGACCTCTCTGCCGGTCGGGTCACAGAACGTTCGCGGTTGCCGTGCTTCCGCTCGGGACGCTGTCGGCCTGCGGCGTCACGCCGCCGCTCGCCGGAACCGTCGACGTGCCGCTCGGGCCTGTCTGGATCGCCGGGGCTGCCGGGGCTGCCGGGGTGTTGGTCAGACATCGGCGAACTTCTCTCCTGGCTCTATGCGGACACCACGTGCCCAGTCTGCAGCGGCCATCGGCTTCTTTCCCTGCGGCTGAACCATCCCCAGCTGCACTCGGCCGGCGGCTGTGCCGACCTGGACTGCGTGTTTGGTCGCCACGACCACTCCGGGCGCCACGACCTCACCCTGCGCCGGCACCCCGGTGCCGGTGGAATCGTGAGCCTCTGGCACCAGGAGGGCCAGCGTCACGGGGTGGATCTTGAGCCGCTCACCCCGAAACGTTGTCCAGGCACCGGGCGCAGGAGTGCAGCCACGAATGTGACGATCGACCGCCAACGCCGGTGTGGTCCAACAGATCCGGGCGTCCGCCACGCTGATCTTCGGCGCCAGTGAGACACCCTCATCAGGCTGCGGGACTGCCTGGAGGTCGCCGGCCTCGAGAGCATCCAGCGTGGCCACCAGCAGGCCGGCGCCGCCCTGGGCCAGGCGGGCCAGCAGGTCGCCGGCAGTGTCGGTTGGCGAGATGGTCTCGGTCATCACCCCGAATGTCGGACCGGTGTCGAGTCCCTGATCGAGCAGGAACGTGGTGGCACCAGTGACCTCGTCCCCGGCCATGATCGCGCGCTGAACGGGCGCAGCACCGCGCCAGGCAGGCAACAGGGAGAAATGCAGGTTGATCCATCCATGCGTGGGAATCGTCAACGCGGACAAGGGAATCAGGCCGCCATAGGCCACGATCGGACAGATATCGGGAGCAAGCTTGCGTAGCCGATCCTGGAACTGCTGATCACCGGGACGAGTCGGTGTGAGGATCTCGAGTCCCAGCTCCATCGCCCGTACCTTGACCGGCGACGCCACCAGGGACCTGCCCCGCCCGGCCGGTGCGTCAGGGCGGGTCAGCACTGCCACCACGTCATGCGACGAGGCACACACGGCTTCAAGACTGGGCACAGCCACGTCGGGGGTGCCGGCAAAGACGAGCCGCACGGGTCAGCGGCCCGTGCCGAAGGTCGGGTGAGGGCTGACCTTGACCAATGGCGTCTCCTGACCCGCCCACTCTGCGTCGCGGATCGCCTTCATGGCCATCTTGCGCTGGGCCTTGTCCATGCGGTCGATGAACAGGATGCCGTCAAGGTGGTCAGTCTCGTGCTGGATGCAGCGTGCCATCAGCTCCGACCCCTCCAACGTGACCGGCTCGCCATACTGGTTGAAGCCTTTTGCCACCATGCGCAGCGCGCGAGGGGTGTCGAAGAAGATGCCGGGGAAGGACAGGCAGCCCTCCTCACCGTCCTGCATCTCGGCGGACAGGTCGAGGCTCGGGTTGATCAGATGACCCAGCTCGTCGTCGACATGGAACGTGAAGACCCGTAGGCCCACGCCGAGCTGCGGGGCCGCGAGACCAGCGCCCGGCGCAGCCACCATGGTGTCGGTCAGGTCCTGGACAAGCTGACGAAGCTCCTTGTCGAAGTCAACGACCTCGATGGCGGGAGTGCGCAGCACCGGGTCACCGAAGATCCGGATGTCCTTGATCGACACGAGTGGGGTTCCTTGCCGTCGGGTGTGCTGGGCGCGACCAGTCTATGCGGGCGCCAACGGCAGGCCGCGCCCCGCCAGATCCCGCCGAAGGTGGCCCGTGTCGGTGAACAGGATGGCGTCGAGTCCAGCCTCAGCCGCAGCCTCGACGTTGCGCGCGCTGTCGTCGACGAAGATGCAGTCGCGCAGGCTGTGGCCAATCCGATCCCGGAGGATCTCGAAGATCTTCGGGTCGGGTTTGGCGACACCCTCCTGACCGGAGACGACGATGTCCTCGAAGAGCTGAAGGAAGTCGAAGCGTCCCAGAGCCACGGGAAACGTCTCGGCGGACCAGTTGGTCAGCCCATACAGCGGCATGCCGGCCGCGTGCAGCTCACGCAGGATCTGGACGGTGTCCTCGATCGCGCCGACCAGCGACTCCTTGAAGTTCGTGCGGTATGCGCGGAGTGCGACCTCCCATTGCGGGTGCGAGATCGCAGCCGCTGCCTCAGCTTCATCCCACGACCGTCCAGCGTCCTGCTGGTGGTTCCACGACGTGAAATCGAACTCCTCGTCGGCGAGGAGGCGCGTTGCCTCGTTTGGGCCAACCGTCTTGGCGATGGCGGGATACGGGTCCCAGGTGATCAGGACGTTGCCCAGGTCGAAGACCACGGCCGCGACACTATGGGGCGCAAGATCGCTGGTGGACAGATCGGTGGAGCCTGCGACCTTCGGATCGGACAGTCGGGAGTCGGTCGCGGCAGCCATGTCCTGGATTTTAGCGGTGCGGGACGGAGCAGCCGTTCACCACGTCGCGCTCGGTCGAACCGTCCGCGCGTCTAGTCCAGGTCGAACGCCGCTCTGATCGCGCGAGCCAGATCGTCCTCCTGGTCGGGCAGCAGCAACCCGATGGGCGCCAGCAGGTGGGCCCGCGGGATCGTCTGGATGCTGTCGCAGTGCACGACGCAGTCATGGTCGAGGTTGTTGCGGGGGCCGACCCGGACCTCAGTGGCCAGGCCACGAATGGTGGTGGTGATCGGGGCCACCGTGATCCCGCTCAGATGCTGGACGGCGATCGCGCGCGTCAGGACCAGCGCCGGACGAACCTTGTCCAGTCGCACCAGGTGAATAGCACGCACTAGTCGATCGCCGGATAGGTCGTCGGGTAGGTCTCCACGAGCTGCTCGATCATGCCCTCCAGCTCTGAGTACGGGTTGCCGCCGGAGGCGATGATGACCTCGAGATCATGTGCCGCCAAACGCTCACGCTCCAACCGGCGCAGGGCCTTGCTCACCAGCTCAGCCCGACTCCTGGCATACCCCTGCGAGACCTCGCGGTCGAGAAACGCGACCTGTGCGTCAGGCAGTCGGACGGCGATCTGGGTGCTCATCAGCCGATGGTATCAGTTTGGGATTCATCTTGCCCAGCCAACCGGCAAGGAGTACTCCCAGCCCGTGCGCGACACTAACGGCGCATCAACCTGCGTCTCCAGAGCCAGCCCGTCCAGGAGGAAGGCCAGCGCCCAGCGATTCGCCGAGTGGGACACCAACAGCACGCGGGAGCCGTCCCGGACGGTGGCGGCCAGCTCCTCCAGCAGGTCGGCGGTCCGCTGCACGACGCCTTCGTAGCTCTCACCCAGGGGGAACGGCGACGAGATGTACGCCGCCCTCGGCCTCAGCTGCTCCACCGGGCTGCCGTTGAGGTCTCCGTAGTTGCACTCGCGCAGCCGCGAATCCTGGCGGATGGGAATCCGGCTGTCCCCCAACGCTACTCGTGTGGTGTCGACGGCTCGGGCCAAGTCCGATGTGACCACCAGGTCGATCCCGTCATCACGCCGGCGCTGCCCCAGCGCGACCGCCTGACGCAGGCCTTCCTCCGACAGCTCCCCGGGCAGCCAACCGGTCGCGATACCGGCCTCGTTGTCCAGGGTCGTCGAGTGCGTCTCGTAGACCAGTGTGATCGGCATGCTCAGCTGAACCCGTCGGTCGGGTCCACTCGGATACTGACCGCGATCTTGTCCTTGCGGGCGCTGCGGAGGGCCTTCACCCGCGCAAGGGCAGCCGCCAAGGCGGGGCCGTTGGCCAGGGCGGTCCGAAGCAGCAGCTGGATCCGAGGCTCGTCGCTGGTTCCTTCGGTCGCCTGGGTCGATCCCCCTGATCCAGCCGGTGCCCCTGACCCAACCTGCGGCGCCCATGGCAGTGGTCCGAGGCGTTCGACCTCCGGGCCGAACCCGGCCAGCTCGACAGTTTGTTGGACGGCCGCGCGGGGCCCGACCAGCTGCGCCATGCGCACGGTTGGAGGTAAGGAGAGCTCAGTCCTCTCGGCCAGCTCACGCCCGGCGAACCAGACGGGATCCCACCGCACCAGCGCCTCGACGACCGGGAGCGTCGTGTGCATCGGGGCACCACAGAGGACCACAACTCCCCCGTCCGCGGCACTTCTCGTCAGAGCCCCCGCGGCCATCCACCGACGCAACGCCTCCTCCGAGGCATCCAGCGTCGGTCGATCCAGGGACGCCCACGCATCGAGCAAAAGCGTTGCAGCGTAACCCTTGTCGGCCACAGGCTCTGCACCGGGTGTAGAGATGACCAGGCTCGGCTTTGCCGGGACGGAGGCCAGCACGTCACCCGCACCCGACGTATGGACGGGCACCCCGGGGAAGGCGCGACCAAGTTCTTCAGCCGTTCGACGAGCACCCACCACGCTTGATCGGATCGTCCGGCCACCGCAGCTCACGCACTCGAATGCTGCGTCGACCGTCCCACACCAGCGACAGGTCGGTCGCGCATCGCCCGAGCTCAACGACAACGGACCGTGGCAGCGTGTACAGCGAGCCGGTTCGCGGCAGGCCTGACAGGACAACGAGGGGACATAGCCCCGCCGCGGCACCTGGATCAACACCGGCCCGTGCTCCAGGGCGCTCTTGGCTGCCCGCCACGCGGCCGAGGGCAGGTGCCCATGCGCAGAGGCACCGTCACGTTCGACATCGGTGCCCTCGCCCGCGACGACGACACGAGGAGCCGCCAGGCGACGGGTGGGTGGGTCGGCGACGACGGTTCGCAGCTCGCCGGACTCTACCCATTGTTGGATCGATGTCGTCCGCGTGAACCCGCCAGTCAGCAGCGCTGCGCCCTCGAGCCTGGCTCGGGTGAGGAGCACCTCGCGGACGTGGGGGTAGGGGGCCCGCTGTTCGACGAGCACGTCGTCGCCGTCATCCCACCAAGCCACCAGGCCCAGGTCGTGGACGGGCGCGAACATTGCCGCACGGGTGCCGACGACGCACCGGACGTGGCCACGAAGAACCTTCAGCCAGGCTGTATAGCGCGCCTGTGGACCCTGCCCCGCGGTGAGCCGGACGTGCTGCCCGGACCCCAGCAGTGACTGCAGCGCGACGTCGACGCGGTCGACATCGCGATGGTCGGGAACCACGATCAGGGCACCCCTGCCGGCGGCCAGCGCGGTCGCCGCCGCAACGGCCATCGCAGCCGGCCAGTCGGCGTCGTCTGGCTGACCCGGCAGGGGTGCCCTGATCGTGGT
>Ga0209585_10001217_pt1 | contig 10033 bp, 8 predicted proteins | sample NGEPerone_FD_185491 | JGI IMG/M metagenome (GOLD analysis project Ga0209585, IMG submission 185491) | Arctic peat soil microbial communities from the Barrow Environmental Observatory site, Barrow, Alaska, USA - NGEE Permafrost154B-one... | ecosystem: Environmental > Terrestrial > Soil > Wetlands... | reverse complement strand
CTCGCAACGTCCGGGGACTACAAGCGGCACGACCGTCTGCGCTTTCAGTTCGCCGACTTGGTCCACTATGCCGTTGAACTGTCGGGGGCGTCCGCAGTTGTCCCCCAGGTGTGCGTCATCGGCACGGCGTGGGGTGACGATGCTCGTGACCAGATGGACATGTCCGAAGCCGGTCGGATAGCCGGCTTCAACCTCACCCATCTGAGCCTGTTCCCGATGCCGAACCTGAATGACATCGAGGGGCACCTCATGGCCCAGGACGTCGTGTGGGTCAACGGCGGTTCAGTGATCAACCTTCTGGCCGTATGGCGCGTGCACGGTCTGGATGAGATCCTGCGACGCGTCTGGGCTGCCGGAGTCGTCCTGGCCGGCGTCTCGGCCGGCTCGATCTGTTGGTTCGAGGGCGGTACCACCGACTCCTTCGGCCCGGAACTGCAGGCCGTTACCAACGGTCTGGGATTCCTGCCTTATGCCAACGGCGTGCACTACGACAGCGAGGACCGCCGACGCCCTTTGGTTCACAGGCTCGTTGCGGACGGCACGCTGGGTACCACACACTACACCGACGACGGAGTCGGAATGCATTACCGCGGAACCGAGTTCGTCGAAGCGGTCAGCGAACAGGCAGGAAAGGCAGCCTATATCGTCAGCCGCGATGGTGACAGCGCCGTCGAGGAACGACTTGAGACGCGACTACTACGTCAGTGACCAACTCAGACGCATGGAGGCTCTCAGCCAAATCGTGATTTGTCATCGCTGACCAGGCCCGGCGTCGTACGACGCCAGCGGTGCTCGCTCACTCCAGGCCCGCACCGTGCGCTCGGGATCGGAGCGAGCTCGCCGACGCGCCGGTTCCGGCCCGTCGAGCTCGCAGAGCATGTCGAGCGCACCGCACGCACCCGGGCCTGTCCGTTGCGAAGTCCACGCTGGGCCAGCCGGCGGCGATCGGCTGGCTGCAGGCCGTCGGCGGCATCGAGCAGGCCGTGGAGCATCGCGCCGCGGTGGCGTGGCGGGAGGACCTCGGCACCCGCAGATAGCTCGTCGAGACGCCTCGGATCGTTGTGCAGTGCTCGCCCGGCCGCCCACCGCCGCAGTGGAGGCTCGGGGCGACGTCGGGCTTGCGCCACGGTGTGCTCGTCGGCGGTCACGGCGCGCGCCGATTCGTCGGAGCAATCCATCTCGAGCCCTTGAGGGCACACCCACAAGAACGGGTACTCGATCACCACTTCCTCGCCCAGGAATGACTCCGCCAGCTCGTCGAGATCGGAATCACTCAGCATCTCGGCGGCTTCGACGGCCGCGATGAGCTTGGCGGTGACCCGGTCCCAGCGCCGGCAGGTGCGAACGAGCAGGGCAACCAAGGCGTCGGGGAGGGTGCCGGTGCCCTGCATCGCGTGGAGCAGCTCCACCGCCTCGCCGTGGCGGGTGCTCGATCCCCACCCCCAGGGTGACTCAAGCAGCCGCCGGCACAGCTCGTCGGCATCCTCGGCGCCGGTCAGCTCTTCGAGCGCCGAGTCGTCAGCGTCGTCCAGCCAGTCGAGCTCGGGCCACATGACCCCAACGTACGCGAGGTGCAGCTCCTGATGAGGGATGAGCGGGCTCCGGTCCCGGCGGATCGGAGGTGATCTCGCGATCATGAGACAACCGGTGCCCGCCAGCTCTCCAGGACCCGCTGCACCTGGCCGCGTACCCGTTCGCGGGCCTCCTCACGGGAGATGCCGGACATGAGCAGCTCGTCGTAGGCGGTGTCCTCGTGGCGTACCGAGGCCGCCACCGCGAGATCGACGGCCTCCGGGTCGAGGGCACGGCCCGCAGCGCTCCGCCCGATCCGGCCGCTTCCCCGGGCGCCGGCATGGCGGGCGATCACCTCGGCACGCTTGCTGGGGCAACCCGTGTAGAGCCGGGCGATCTCGGCTGCCATCTCCGCCTGGAACCCCCGGTCCTGATCCGCCCGCCGCGCCTCGTCGCGCATCTGTCGCCTGGCCCGAACCTCCTCGTCGGCCAGGCACTCCTGCTCCGCGTGCTCGAGCGCGACCTCCTCGACGAGGATCCCCTGGCGCTCGTAGCGTCTCCGCGAACGGCTGAAGCGGACCACGACAGCAGACAGCCCGCTTGCCTTCTTCGCCCGCCGGGTGAGCGCGCCGTTCCCCGCGGGCAGGAAGACGAGGTCGTCCATGTCCGCGCAGGCAAGGCAGAACGGACCCGGCCCCTCCATGAGAAGCAAGTCCCCGGTACCGCCACAGCCAGTGCAGGTGAAGTCCCCGAGCGGCGAGATGACCACGAGCTCCGGCGGGCGGCCCTCGCGCTCGGTGAGGCGTCGGCGCTTGTCCTCCGACAGCTCAGGCGAGACCCAGTGCGTGCGGTACGAGCGCTCGATGCCGGGATCGCCGCTCTTGGAGAAACGCAGCGGCCGCCGGTCGCGGGTGCGTGCCACATACGCGGTCTCACTCGGCACCAGGCCACGACGCCCCGCGTAGCGGCGAAAGAGCTTCATCGCGGTCGACAGCTTGGCGAGACTGACCTGCGTCGCACCCTCCAGGCACTCGACGCGTCCCCGGCGCCACTCGCCGACGCGCGACGGTGCGAGCCAGCCGACGCCCACGAGCACGTCGATGGCGGTGACGAACTGCCGCTCCGCTAAGGCCGCCTCGGCCGCCTCGACGACACGCCGCTCGAGCTTCTCCACGTTGTCCGGGCTCATAGTCCTCACCGATGCCATCGTCGTTCGGTGCCCCATGGTCGCCCACGTGCCGCAGTGTAGCCCCGAGGCGCTGCGTCGGGTTCAGGTCTCGCGAGCACCGGGCCGCTCATCGCGGCCACGAGGCCGCCAGAAGGCGTCGCAGGTCCGGATCGCCTCTTGACCGTCCTCCGACGGTTCGTGCGCCTCAGCTGGACGGGGATCAGCGCCTGATGGGTGTGCGGGAGGCGAGCCTCCAACCGGCGCGCCTCGTCGACGAGGTCGGCAACCGTCATGCCCGTACGGTTGGCCGTGATCGCTGTGAGCCACCTGTGCAGGTGGTCAGGGCTGAAGCCACGGTCAGGCCCCCACAAGCGATCGAAGAACATCCCGCCGGCCACCCCACCCACGTCTGCCTGAACGAGTCCCGGCTCAACGAGGCGGTGCTCCCGTTCCTCGCTGACGCGCTCTTCGGACCCGAGCGCGTCGACTACTGGCACAGTTGCCCCAACATCGCCACCGAGCCCGAGCAGGCCGCCCCGGCCGCCGAGCGCATCGCCGAGATCGAAGCCGAGATCGCCGACCTGGAACGCCACCTCAACCGGCAGCTGCTCAACCTCGAAGCCGACGACGTCACCCCCGCCCTCAGGCGCCGGGTCGCCCTACGCGTCGCCTACCAGCCGGCCGAACACGCCATCGACGTCACACTCACCCTCTACGATTGCGAGCGAAGCGACGGCGCGGCACAGGTTCGTGCGGAGGACTGGTCGGTGCACCCAGCCCCACACAATGCGACCCTTTCGCCCCGGCTCGCGGGCAAGATCATCGTGCTGCCGCACAGGCATGCCAAGGTCCGGCGAGGCGGGTACCGGAAGATGAGCTGACCCCTTCGCGGCGCTGTCGAACGCCGACGTTGCCACACGCGCATGCTTGATCCTGACGCCTCGAGGGCATCCGGGATGCGCGGCCCCGAACCGTCGCCGTGGCGCCGGGCGCGCCGCCGGGAACCCACGTCCGATGCGCTCGTCCGACAAGGTTGTCGCGCGTCTTCTTGCCCGCCACGGGCTCACTGGCCTCCGTGGCGTCGTTCCCACATCTGGCGCACCCAGTCCTCGACGGGCGCCTTCCAAGGCTCGCTCTTGTTGGGCGTGTTCTTGACGAGCTTCCTCGGGTTCAGCCCCATCGACTTGGCCATAGCCAGCGCCTCGTTACTGAGCCGGCAGCGGCGTGCCGCTTCCGCCCACGCCGCGTCGTTCTTGGCCACGTGCGCCTCCTCTCGGGTCACCAGGTCCTCGCGTCGAGCAGCTTCATGAAGTTGCGCTTCGGCTTGTGCGCGGCGCGCACCGACGCCAGGTAGGCCCCGAACTCCTCGCCACGGCCGAGCTTGTGAAGGACCGCCCGGATACGGAGAAGGAGCTGGACTGCCTCCTCGTAGGCGAGGTTGTTCTTCTGTGTCAAGGCGAGCTCGACGTGACGCTGGTAGATCGCGAGCGCGTCCTCGGGGTGGGCCTTCTCCCGGCGTGTGGCGAGCTCCCGCCACAGCGACTCCGGGCAGCCGCCGGCGACGGCCTCCTCCCAAGCTGCCTCGGCGTCGCCCTCCCAAAGGAAGACCCGGACGAGCTCCGATGCGTCGGTGACCGAAACCCCGAAGGGTCGAGCGCCGGCTCGTCCCTTGGGGGCCTTGCCCTCTTCCCGGAGGCGAGCGACCGCCTTGTCCCGCCACGCCGGCCACGCCCCAGCCCGCTCGGCATGGACATTCAGCGCCTGGTAGCGCTCGAGGACCGGAGCCTCGTCGAGCTCCGCCCAGGCGAGCGCCATCGCCTCCTCGTGGCGCCCCCGGTCGTGATAGGCCTCGGCGAGGAACTCGCGAAGGCGCGAGTCGGTATGGGTGGGGAACTCGGCGATGCCCCGCTCAGCCCACTGCAGCGCCTCGTCGTCGCGTCCCGCATTGCGCAGCACCTCGGCGATCCGCAGGTAGGCGTAGGAGTGCGACAGGTCGCGGCTCATCACCTCGACGAGCTCGTCGAGGTCGCCACTCGCGCGAGCGAGGTCCTCCATGATCCGCGTGATGCGCGAGCGGCCGTAGCTCCCCTGGCGGTCGTCACCGGTGCGGCGCACCGGGACCTTCGCCCACTCGGCCTCGGCCAGGCGCCGGTAGGCGGTGAGGCCCTTGACGCCGAGCACGCGCCGGTAGCCTCCCACCGAATCGACGAAGCTGCCGTAGTCGTCGCTTTGGTGCTCGGCGAAGAGCCAGCCGGCGAGCTCGACCGGATCTGGTCGGGCCTTGCGGCACGCGGCCAGGTGCAGCGCGCCGAGGCGCTCCACGGCAGCGCCGAGGTAGCCGTCGGAGTCGTCGACGTACTCGAAGGCCCCCTTGGCGACACCGAGCCCGTAGGCGGCGAGTTCGACGACCTCTGCCGCGTGGCCTTGGGCGAGCAGTGTCTCCATGCGGTCGCTGACGCCGCCGAGCGTCTCGCCGACCGACGGCGCCTCGCGCCAGTCCACGTAGTCGTCGATGCAGCCGACCGCCTCGTCGATGGCGAGGTACAGCGGGTCAGCATCGACCGCCTTCGCGCCTCGGCCCGCCACCTCGAGCATCAGGCGCTCGCGCAGGAGCTCGTCGCGCCCGACCTGGTCCATGAGCAGGTCGACCAGCGCCTCTTTGCGCCGCGAGGCCAGGTGCGCCCGGATGTCCTCGGTGGAGACGACCATCGAGCCCCGCTCGGCGCGCCGAGCGCTCACCTCGGGCTCCCACAGCAGCGCTTGCATTCTCGGCCACTCCCACACGGGCAGGGCGCGTTGCGTGGAACGCTCTCGGTGAACCCACAAAGCGCGGTCGTCGTCCGCACGACCACCCAACCCTCGGGGTCCTGCGTCACTCGAACCCGCTGGCAGGCTCCTCCCACGCGGCTCTTGGCGCCCCGGTGCTCGTCGAAGAAGGAGGCCAGCTGCTCGAGGGCGTCGGACACCTCGGTCGGGTCGTCGCGTTCCTCGACGACCTCCGCCGCCTTCTCGTAGGCACCCCGCGCCCCCTCCAGGTCGCCGAGCGCCACGAGCGACTCGCCAGAGGTCATCCAGGTGTAGGGGCTCTCGCCGAAGCGGCGAAGGTTCGCCTGCACGCGAGCCCGGGCCACGCCAGTGCGCCCGGCTTCGATCAGGATCCTCGCTGGATCGCAAGCGTAGTTACCCTCGTAGCGCTCGTCGGCGCCGCTCACGGCATCGGCCACTCGCACCGCTTGCTCGACCATGCCCGCCCGAGCGAGGTCGGCCGGCAGGTTGAGGAGCCATTCGTCGAGCTCGTGGTCGAAGCGGCCAGCGAGCTCCTCGAAGCCCTCCGGCCGGTCGGCGAACCGCCGTGCGAGCTCGAGCGCGAGCTCCGCCTGGGCCGCCAGCTCGTCGGTATCACGCTCGGCGGCGATGCCACCCGCCGCCAGCGCCGCGCCGACCCGACGGTAAGGGTCCTCGACCACGTCGCCCATGCCAGCAACGATAGCTCGGCCCGCCGCCCCACCACCGGCGCTGGATGACGTGTCACCGTGTGCGGTCCACCATCTGGACGCTCGAGGCGCGTAGCGTCGGCCATACCGAGCGAGAGGAGGCGGTATCAGACGAGCGAACAACGCCAAGAAGCTGCGTCGGCGAGCCGAGGCTCTGGCAAAGGCCGAGGCCGAGAAGCCCCGGGCGATCGAGCAGGCCATCGCCGGCTTGCGGCTCTTTCGCGAGGGGCGTCGGGCCAGAGCGCCTCGAGGCTGCCCGCAAGATGTGGTGGGCCGGCGGCGACCCCGCGCCGGCCCACCTGCCCGACTGGCCGGAAGATTCGCTCGGCGACCGGTTCTGCTCGGGCACAGTGATGGCGAAGGCCGCCAAGGCGCCGCGCCTGTCGACGGCGGCCGTGCCCGATGCCCGGGTGATCGCCTCCGACCCGGCGCACTGGACGATCGCCCTCTTCGTGGCCGCGCGCGCCGTCGTGCTCGACGGGATGGCGCTCGAGGACCCGGGGGTGAGCGCGCTGCTCGACGCGCTCGGGCCGGTCGCCGAGGCCAGCCAAGACGGCATCAGGCGGATGGGGATGGTGCCGGGGTTCTTCGACGAGGAGGGGCCAGTGTTCTTCCTCGGCTGCTGCGCGCTCGTCGATGCGGGCGAGAGCGTGATCGGCGAGGACCCCTTCGCAGAGGTGCTCGAGCGCCTCGGTGAGGAGAACTCCGGTGACCCGCTCCAGGACCTTGTCGCCGCCGGGGCGCTGCCGGCAAGAAACACCTTGCGCGCCGGGCTGGCGGTCCTTCGCACACTCGGCGAGCTGTGCCGAAGCGCGTCGGTGTCGGTCCTCGTGCAAGCGGCCTGAGCATCACTCGCGGGTCGGTCGCCTCTTGGCTGAGCGTCGCCGTGCCGTGGGCCGGCGCGCACTACGTGCAGCCGGTCGGGGCACCGCAGGCGACAACGCGTCGCGGACCCGGGGTGTCACAGAGGAAACCTCACCTCTGGGCCTAACCTCGATCGCGTGGACTTCCGCAGTTTGGCGATCCGGCAGCGTGCCACTCCCGTGGGCACCAGGTGCACGTCCTACTCGATCTACCGACGCGACGGTGACGGATCCGAGTGGTGGGTGCGTGTTCACGACGTCGTTCTCGCTCCGGGCGAGGAACGCACGTTCAGGGTCATCGTGCCGTTCGCAGGTCAGTTTGAGTACGGGGTGACAGCTTGCACTAGGTGCGGCGAGAGCGACCCCGCGCTCGACGCCGAAGACGTGCACCTCGGCCGAAAATAGGTGCCAGTGAAGCCAATGGTGCTGTTGGGACATTTTCAGCCCGGAACGGGCGGCCCCGCCATGGGGTCACAGGTGACTCAGTAGCATCGCCGCGATCGCCGGCGCGAACCCCTCGACTTGCGACCCAGCCGGCTGCCGGTGGTACTTCGGCGGCTCGGACAACTCCAACAGCGAAAGGGCTTCAGCGAACTCCGCTTCGCATTCAGAAGTAGGCACTCTCTCAGGTCCGCCGGGACACGTAGGGGCGGTGGTCTGCCGTCAGCGCGTGACGATCTTGAACCGCCGTCACGTGCGCTTGAAGGGATCCGTCGTCGACGTTATCGACGCTGAGGCGCGCTGGGCGACCTGATCGAGTCCGAGTCCGGCATCTGCGCCGGCCACCAGCGCACGCGCCGCCACTTGCACCACCACGCGACATGAGCTGGCAGCCCGGCACACCCGGGCACACCTCCACCGCAACCAGAACCACCACCCACGGGGTACACCAGAGTCCGGGGTCATGCCATGCCCGAAGTGTCTAACCTCGATCCTCGGGACGTGTGGTTGCGGTAGTCGTCTTGAGGTTTTTAGCGTGGTGGGAAGCCGAAGCGAAGGCTTCGGCCGCCCCACCAGGGGATGGGGATGTCGAGTTCGGGGAAGCCGGCGTCGATGAGCACGGGGGTGTAGGTGCGTAGGGCTAGGTTGACGCGGACGTGGTCTTCGGCGACGGTGACCGTCCCGGTGTTGTCGAGGAAGTGGCGCCAGAGCCGGTCGGGTGTGGCGAGTTCGTAGCGGGGCAGTTTACGGGCGAGTAGGCGGTAGCAGTTGCCGGCGAGCACGGTGAGGGTGGTGTCCAGGTCGACGTTCAGCGGCAGCCCGGAGGATAGGGCGTTGAGGTGGAAACCGCTGATGTTGGCGTCGAGTTCGTTCTCGATGATCATCCGTTCGGCGTAGCGGGTGAACAGGTCTTTGGCTGGCGTGGTGAGGTCGTTGGTGATCAACAAGGTGGGCTGGTCGTGGCCGATGTTGCGGATGGCGATCTGGCGTAGGGGGTGGTCGATGCCTTTGAGGTGGATGACCTCTTCGTGTATCTGGGGGTGGCGGTAACGCCCGGCGCGTTTGACGTTGTGAGTCCGCCACGCGCAGGCAGGTAGGGCGGCGAGGGCTTCGAGCACCTTGGGGCCGCGTTGGCGCAGGGTCAGGAAGGTGATGCCTCGGGCGGCGAGTTCGTCCAGCACGGGGTAGGTGGTGAGTTTGGAGTCGAAGACCAACAGTCCGGGGGCTGCGCCGGCGACGCGCTGCCAGTATTCGGCGAAGGCGATCACCTCGCGGGCTTGTTCGGCTTTGGTGAGGTCGGCGTTGGCGTAGACCATCTCGGTGGAGGCGTGGTCCTGGGCGAAGAAGGTGAGTACCGATCGGGTCCGTTGGGAGCGTGAGACGACGTAATGCTCTTCGAGGGGGACCTGTTCGCCGTGGTGGCGGATGGTGTGGAAGTCTAGGTTGAACCCGCCGTGGCCGTTGTAGAGGTTCACCTCGCGGCAGCGGCGCCCCAGGCTCTCCAGTAGGGCGACGTTGGAGGCGCGTCGCACCCGGTAGGAGTAGCTGGTGAGGTGGGTGGCCTTGGGCAGGGCGGCAAGACCCAGTGCCAGGCCGAGTCCGGGGTCGGCGCCCAGCGGGAAGGCGTTGGCGACCCGGCCCCGCCGGCTGCATTTGAGCATCAGTAACGAGCCCAGCGAGTGGAACGCCGAGAGCACCGTGGTACCGGGGTAGTGCGCGGCGCCGACCAGGGTGTCCAGGCCGAGTTCGGCCATCGCGGGCAGCAACAGGTACAGCCCGGCGTGGTCGCAGTCGTAGCGGGCCCCGGTTGGCCAGTGCCCGATGGCCTTGGCTTTGGCCGGCTCCAGCCTGGGTGCTGGGCCAGCCGGTCGGCGCCGTTCCAGGCGCTCCAGGCCTTCGGACTTCAAGATGGCCCACACTGTCTGGGCCGACACCGGGCTGCCCTGTGCGGTCAAGGCGTTGGCGATCTCGGTCACGGACTGGTCCTCGGCCCGCAGGACCAGCACACGGTCACGGACGGTCCTGGTCTTGCGGGGGCCTTTGGGGCCGGGTTTGGTGGAGCGGAAGAAGCTGGTCCGCCCGGCCCGCAGCTCGGCGGCTAGCTGGTGCACCGTCGCGGGCGAGTAGCCGAAGCGGGCTGCTACCTGTTCGGCGCGGGCCTCCTCCACGAAGTAGTAGCGCAGCGCCTCGTACCGGCGTTGGGCTGCTTCAGCGGGCTCGGAGAAGTACTCGCCCCCGGACCGCATACCTCAGTCGATCTTTCTGAACGCCATACTCGCAGTGTAGAGTCAAATCTGCTAATGACGATGGACCGACACGCTCCGCTCATGGTCATTGCCTTGTAAATATGGGTGTGTGAGTCAGCTGCAGATCCGAGTGCTGCCCTGGGTGTGAGAAACCATCACAGCCGACGGTGCCTCGGGGTTCAAGAAGTTCACCTACGGCTCAGGGGTCGAAGCCACCAAAACCCTTGGCTGTAAGGGGTTCCAGCCGACCAGGGCCAGAACTCGACCTACCGATGACCTACCGGCCACCGTCCCGAGGATCGAGGCTAA
>Ga0209585_10001215_pt1 | contig 10045 bp, 10 predicted proteins | sample NGEPerone_FD_185491 | JGI IMG/M metagenome (GOLD analysis project Ga0209585, IMG submission 185491) | Arctic peat soil microbial communities from the Barrow Environmental Observatory site, Barrow, Alaska, USA - NGEE Permafrost154B-one... | ecosystem: Environmental > Terrestrial > Soil >... | reverse complement strand
GTGCTTGGCCGCGGTGCGTGAGCGCATTCCGCTGGCGCACATCACGACGGCCAAGCACCTGCGCGGGCTCGGGTGGGACGCGGCAAGCTTGTCCGGCGGGATGATGGCCTGGCAGCGCGCCGGTGGTGAGATCCGCTGATGACAGCCAACATCGGGCCCTTCCCCAAGCAGGACGCAATGAGGATCGTCATCGTCGGAGGCGTCGCCGGTGGGATGAGTGCCGCGGCCCGAGCCCGACGCGTAGACGAGCACGCCGAGATCACCGTCCTCGAGCAGGGGGCCTACGTCTCCTTCGCCAACTGCGGTCTGCCCTACCACCTCTCCGGCGAGATCGCGCAGCGAGATGACCTCCTGCTGCACACTCCCGACTCGCTCGCCGAGTCCCTGAACCTGGATGTGCGCACCGGCCACCGGGTCACAGGCATCGACAGAAACGCCCAGAAAGTCACCATCCAGAGCGGGGATGATACCTACCTCCTGCCGTATGACGCACTGCTCCTCTCCCCCGGGGCGGTGGCCGTTCGGCCGCCCATCGAGGGCCTCGAGGCGGTCGAGGCTCTCACCGCCCGCGGCCTGCAGGTCCACCTCGTCGAGCTGGCCGACCAGGTCCTGCCACCGCTGGACGCCGAGCTCGCACCGCTACTGGCCGACGAGCTCGCCGCACACGGTGTCGACCTGCGTCTGGGTGTATCCGCGCAGACTGTCACACCGGCTGGCACGATGCCCGTGACCATGGGCGGCGCCATCCGCGAGTCGGCAAAGGTCAGGTCGCCCGGCGCCGTGACCGTGACCCTGTCCGACGGTGCCACCCTGGCCGCCGACCTTGTCATCGTCAATGTCGGCGTGCGGCCGGCGAGCGCGCTGGCGGTCGAGGCCGGCCTCGAGCTTGGCCCGACCGGCGCGATCCAGGTCGACGGCGACCAGCGCACCTCTGACCCCCACATCTGGGCGGTCGGCGACGCCGTGGAGGTCACCCATGCCATTACCGGAGCGCGGATCCCGGTATCGCTGGCCGGTCCCGCCAACAGGCAGGGACGCAGGGCAGCCGACTCCATCTGCGGACGCCGGACGACCCCCCAGGCAGCGGTCCTGGGCACCGCGATCGTGAGAGTCTTCGGCCTCACGGCCGCCACCACCGGCGCGAACCAGGCGACGTTGCGTAGGGCGGGCATCGCCCACGAGGTGGTGCACATTCATCCGGGCCACCACGCGGGCTACTACCCGGGATCCGAACAGGTGCACCTTGTCGCGAGCTTCGCCCCCGATGGCACCCTTCTGGGAGCCCAGGGGGTCGGCCGCGCAGGCGTGGACAAGCGTATCGACATACTCGCCACGGCCATCCGGGCCGGCATGTCGGCGGACGACCTCGCCGAGCTGGAGCTCGCCTACGCCCCGCCGTACGGCTCCGCCAAGGACCCGGTGAACATGCTGGGGTTCGTCGCCCAAAACGTGCTGGACGCCACCATGCCGCAGTGGCAGGCCCAGGACCTGGACGAGGCCATGGCAACCACTCTCATCCTGGACGTGCGATCACGATCCGAGTATGCCGAGGGCCACCTCGCCGGCGCCCTCAACATCCCCCACCTCGAGCTGCGACAGAAGCTGGACAAGGTCGCCGAGTCGGCCTGCGGGCGCACGGTGAGCGTGCATTGCACCAGCGGCGTCCGCTCCTACCTCGCAACCCGCGTGCTGCTCAGTGAAGGGTTCGACGCCCGCAACCTCTCGGGCGGATGGCTCACTCTGAAGGCCTTCCACCCCAACCTCTGATACCCCGTTCTCCGCCCAAGGAGCCAACAGCATGCGAATGCGCCCCACCCGACTGTGGTCCCACCGGATCGCGGCCGCCGCCCTGACCATGGCAACTGGCGGGCCCTGACCCTCGTGTGACATACCCCTCGGGGTGAAAAAGGCGTGGACACTATCCCGAGATAAGAATGCTTCCTAAGGTGGTGGGCTACGTAGGCAACACGACCACAAAGAGTCTACGTAGGCAACACGACCAAGAGCTGAGGAGCGGTCTGTGAAGAAACTGCTGGTATTGGGTGCCGGAACGGCAGGCACGATGATCGTCAACAAGCTACGACGCCACCTCGATGCGGCCGAGTGGAACATCACGGTCGTGGACCGTGACGATGTCCACCCCTACCAACCGGGATTCCTGTTCCTGCCGTTCGACATGCTCACCGCCAAACAGCTCACCCGCCCTCGAGGCGCCCAGCTGTCCAAGGGTGTGGACTTCGTGATCGGTGAGGTCGACCGAATCGACGCGACCGCGAACACGGTGGCCCTCGTTGATGGCAAGACGCTGGACTACGACTACCTGGTCATCGCCTCGGGCACCACCCCCCGGCCTGACCAGACCCCCGGGATGCTCGAGGCGGAGTGGCACCGGAGCATCTTTGAGTTCTACACCCTCGAGGGAGCCAAGGCCCTGACCAAAGCGCTCGAGACGTTCGACCACGGACGGCTCGTCGTGCATATCACCGACATGCCGATCAAGTGCCCGGTGGCTCCGCTGGAGTTCACCTTCCTGGCCGACGCGTGGCTGCGCGAACGTGGTCTGAGAGACCGCGTCGAGATGGTCTATGTGACGCCGCTGCCCGGCGCCTTCACCAAGCCGATCTCCTCCGAGGCCCTCGGCTCCATGCTCGACGGGCGCAAGATCGCCCTGGAGTCCGACTTCCTGGTCGAGCGGATCGACGTCGAGAAGAAGGCACTGGTCTCCTACGACGAGCGCGAGGTGCCCTTCGACCTGCTGGTCACCATCCCGCTGAACATGGGCGCCGACTTCGTCGCGCGATCCGGTCTGGGTGATGAGCTCAACTACGTCCCGGTCGACAAACACACCCAGCAGTCCACTGCCCACCCGAACATCTTCGCCCTGGGCGACGCCTCCGACATCCCGGCATCAAAGGCTGGGTCGGTCGCGCACTTCTCGGTCGAGATCTTCGTCGACAACTTCCTCGAGCTCATCGCCGGCAAGCCGATGACAGGATCCTTCGACGGCCACGCCAACTGCTTCATCGAGACCGGCAACCACAAGGGGCTGCTGATCGACTTCAACTACGACACCGAACCGTTGCGGGGCACGTACCCGCTACCGGTTGTGGGTCCGATGGGCCTGCTGAAGGAGTCCTGGGCCAACCACATCGGCAAGCTCGCGTTCCGCTGGATCTACTGGAACATGCTGCTCCGCGGCCGGCGGCTGCCGGTGCCGACCCTGATGTCCATGGCCGGCAAGACCACCAATAAGCCCACCAAGACCACTGCCAAGTAGAGAAAAGAGAGTCCCCCATGCCTGTGACCACGCTCGACGGCCACCAGATCAACGTCAACGACGAAGGCTTCCTGGCCGACCCCAAGGAGTGGACCGACGACATCGGCAAGGCGCTAGCCGCCCAGATCGGTATCACGCTGACCGACGCCCACTGGAAGGCGATCCGATTCCTGCGCCAAGACTTCGAAACGCAGGGCGAGACCGCGACGCTACGCCGGGTGTCCACGGTCGGAGGCATCCCGATCAAGGAGCTGTTCGCGCTGTTTCCGCAGAAGCCCGCCAAGAAGATGGCCTACGTCGCCGGCCTGCCCAAGCCGGTCGGCTGCGTCTAAGCCCACCAATCCAACGAAGGAACCAACGAAGGAAGCATTGACATGAGCAACACAGACGCCTCCCCCTCCCCAGCGATCGTTCCCGACTTCGACTCCGAGGTCGGAGCCGGCCGCAAGATCGCCTTCATCTGTTCCAAGGGAAACCTGGACATGGCCTACCCGGGGCTGATCCTGGCCAACGCCGCCCTTGGCGAGGGCGCCGAGGTCCACCTGTTCTTCACCTTCTGGGGCTTCGACATGATCAACAAGAAGACCATGGGAGACCTGAAGTTCACCATGCTCGGCAACACCGCCACCCATATGCCGCAGGGCCTGGGCGGTCTCCCGGGAATGACCGCCATGGCGACGTCGAGGTTCAAGAAGTCCATCGCTGACCTCGAGGTGCCAGCGGTCCCCGAGTTCCTCGAGCAGATCGTGGCTTCCGGCGGCCACCTCTGGGCCTGCCGCATGTCCGCGGACATGAACAAGCTCACCATGGAGGACCTCTACGACGAGGTCGAGGGCATCATCAGCGCCACCGACTTCATCGAGAAGACCGAGGGCTTCCAGCTCCTGTTCATCTAGTCACCTTCATCAAGGCAGCTTCATCCCGTCCACAGGCCGTCCGCCATCCAGCTGGGGAGGATGGTGGGCTGTACTGCGCCCAGGTTGGCACTGATATCGGCGGACCTGGCAGGAATGACTGTCATCGGTAACACGTTGATACCCGACGAGGTATTGTCCAGACATCGAGAGGGAGTCTGATGACCACCCAAGCTCTTTCCGCAGCATCCTTCGAGCAGACGGTGCTCGACAACGACATTGTGCTCGTGGACTGGTGGGCGTCGTGGTGCGGGCCGTGCCGTACGTTCGGCCCGATCTTCGAGAAGGCCAGTGCCACCCATCCCGACATCGTCTTCGGCAAGATCGACACCGAGGCAGAGCAGTCGTTGGCTACCGCAGCCCGGATCACGTCCATCCCCACCCTGATGGCCTTCCGCGAGGGCATCCTCGTCTTCAGCCAGCCCGGCGCACTGCCGGCCGCCTCCCTGGAACAGGTCATCGCCGGCGTCCGGGAACTGGACATGGATAACCTGCGGACCCAAACCGCCGAGTCACAGACCGCCAACGCCACGTCGTGAAGCCCACAACCGAAACGAGAGAACCAACGTGTCGTACGCACTGACCACAACGGTCCGCCGTTCCTTCGCCGACACCCTCGGCGCCACGCGGGTCTCGCTCACCGACCAGGGCTTCGGCGTCCTGACAGAGATCGACATCCAGGCCACGCTGAAAGCCAAGCTGAACGTCGACGTCCCCGCGCAAGTCATCCTCGGGGCCTGCCGGCCGCCGCTGGCGCATGCCGCACTTCAGGTGGAACCTTCGGTCGGGCTGCTGCTGCCGTGCAACGTCGTCGTCCGATACCTGGACGACGATACGACCGTGGTCGAGGCCCTCGACCCCAAGGTCATGGTCACCCTCACGCACAATGAAGCCCTGTCCTTCGTCGCCGACGAAGCCGGGCGCCGTCTCGCCGCAGCACTGGACACACTGACGCCCGCACCAGCAGACAGCTGAGCTGCACCAGATGAACTAGCGACCGCACAGCGCGACATCCCTTTACAACCCAAGGAGTCACCATGGTTGAGCTGAACCCCGAAGAGATGGGCGCCGTGGTAAACCGGCTACGCCGGGCCCAAGGCCAGATCGGTGGCGTCCTGCGCATGATCGAGGAAGGCCGCGACTGCAAGGACATCGTCACCCAGCTCGCTGCGGTCAACCACGCCCTGGACCGGGCTGGCTTCGCCATCATCAGCACCGGTCTCAAGCAGTGTCTGACGGAGTCCGGCGGGCAGGAGTCGGTGGACATCAAGACCTTGGAGAAGCTCTTCCTCTCCCTGGCCTGAGCCGCCATGGCCTGAACCGCCATGGCCTGAACCGCACTGAACACGACCAAGGCATGCTGAGCACGGCCGGGCAGCAGCCAGGCCAGCCGTCAGACGTCGCGCTTGGGCTGGGGTCCGACGACGACGTTGGTTGCCGCGACCTTGTCGTGGATGGCCTGCTTCTTGTCGTCCCACAACGGCCACAAGACATCGACCATGCTGAACAGCGATCCCAAGGAGCCGAGGACCGGCACTGACCCGACGAGGCTGCCGCCCTCCTTGACCGCCGTCCTCTTCAGGACCGCGACCAGCGGCGGCGGGCCGACCTTGTCCCGCAACCGGACGCTGATCCCCACGACCCTCCTGCCGATCGTCGCACCGGTCCTGGTCAGAAACGTGATCTCGTAGACCAGGTAGAGGGCCAGCACGATCAGGCTGACCTCGATGATCGGTCCGACCAACTGGGCGGTGGGCTGCGCCGGCATCGTCGAACTGCCAGCCTTTGTGGCAGCCACGACTTGCTGAATGTATTCCCGGAAGACGTCCGTCGCACGCTTCATCGGGGCAAACACCAACGGCAGAGCCACGATCGAGACAATGACTTCGTCTATGATCCGAGCGAGGACGCGTTTCCACCAACCTGACAGCGGGACACCGTCGGGGGTGGTGGCGGGGCGCGACTGCCATCCCAGTTGTTGCTCTCCCAGCGATCCCGGGCCCTGCCCGTATGCCGGCCACTGGCCGCCAGGGTGCCCCTGGCCATCCTGAGGTGAGTCGTGGCCACCTGGGGCGGTGGGGACGCCTTGCGCCCCCTGCGAGCCGGAGGACTGCGGACGCGCTGCGGCTGGGATGACGCCGTACGGCATACCAATGGTGGACCGTTCCACGGTCGGCGAGACCCTTGGCGAGACGTGACCGGTCCAGACCACACCATCCCAGTAGCGAAGCTGGTTGGGGTCCTGCGGATCTTCGTACCACCCGGATGGCTGCGTCATGGGATATACCTTGCCACGAGTTGGCGACGGGCCACACCGCCCGTCATACGGCCTTGGCAGCGATATGCAGCAGCTGGTCCATGTCCTCGTCGAAGGCGTGAACGAGCTTCTCGGCGTCCGGCAGCCTCACGGCATCGACCTTGAAGCCAACGCGCACGGTGCCGGCAAAACTGAAGATACAGACTCCCAGAGTCTGCCGGCCCGAACCGGGCACCCAGTTGACGACACCGGTGATCGGCACTCCGGCGACGTACCGCTGCTGCTGGGGTCCGATGACATTGGTCGTCACACCGATGGCCTTGTTCGAGAAGAAGGTGACCATGGCCTTCGACAGGTGCGGCTCGATGCGGCCGATCAGCGTGTTCAGACCGAACGTGATGATCGCCTCGGGAGAGACCTTGATGGAGTCCATCCGTCGCTTGCTCTCCGCCACGCGCTCCAACGGTGGCCTCACCCCGGTCGGCCGCTTCAGATAGACCAGGGCGAACTTGTTGCCCAGCTCGCGTGGCAGTGGCTGGTCGGGGGGACGCACATTGACCGGGATCATGGTGGTGAGGTCGACCGGATCAGCGCCGTGGTCGCGCAGGTATGTGTTGACGGCTCCGGAAACGGCAGCCACGAGAACGTCATTGACGGTGGCCCCGGTGAGACGGCTTACACGTTTGACCTCCTTGATCTTTCGCGGCCCGGACCAGACCGCCCGTTTGTCGACACCTGGCTCACCCGAGAACGGCGTCTGCGGGTTACGACCCAACAACAGCTTGTCCGCGATCTTCCCGGCTGCCCAGCCGAGCTCCAGCACCTCCATCACCCGGGACGGGTTGGCCAGCTCGGGGATCAGGGAGATGGTGTGAAGGCCGTCCCGCAGTGTCTGCGTGCCTGTGTCCCGCAGCACCTGCGAAAGGGCAAGGCCGTCGGCGAGCGAGTGATGGAACCGCGACACCAGCGCACAACCACTGAGGTAGCCCTCGATCAGGGTGACTTCCCAGAGCGGGTGGGCGTGGTCGAACGGGATACTCATCCGACTCTCGACGTAACGCTGCAGCGCCTCCTGGTCGCCGGGCGCCGGCAGTGTGACCCGTCTGAGGTGTTGGCTGAGGTCGAAGTCCGGGTCGTCCTCCCAGCGCGACGTCCCGAAGGGGATAAACGACGCCACCGGCCGCTGTGAGAACAGGGGATAGCGGTCGACCAGCCGACGCTGGATCAGTGGGCCGAGCCGTTCCCAGTCGATCGTCTCGTCGAACCACATCACCGAGTCGATGACCATCAGGTTGTTGGGCCGGTCCATGTTCAGCCACATGGCATCCACGGGTCCAATGGGTCGGTGCTCAGACATCGCTCACTCCGGGCCCCCCGACTGTCAGAGGCAGTGTCGCACGGGGCGGCAGCGAGATATAGGGCCCGAGGTCTCTGTGGAAAGAGAACTCGAGGTTCGGGGGCTCAGGACTCAACGACGGCCGACGAACCAGCGCCGAATCTTCTCGATCCGCTGGGCGACCTGAGCCGCATTGGCTTGGTCCAGCGTCGGCCCGCCGCAGCTCTGGCGCAGGTCAGCATGCACGACGGCATGCCGAGCGCCGGACTTGCGGGCGTATGCGGACACCAGCGAGTTCAGCTCCTTGCGAGAGGCCGCCATGGCGCGGTGGGTGGCCAGCTCAGGGTCAGCCTTCTTGCGAGCTGAGCCCTTCTGCGCCGACTGACGGGCGCGCAACAACGTGGCCACCTGGTCGAGCTCGAGCAGTCCTGGCAGCCCCAGGAACTCCTGCTCGTCAGCGCTGCCCACCTCGGCGTTGAGACCGAACTGCTGGGCGTCGAAGAGCACGTGGTCAAACTCGGCCTCGGACTCCAGCGCCTCGAACGACAGCTCATCCAGATCTGCGGTTGACGCCATCCGGTTGGCTGCAGCCAGCAGGCCATCCTCGGCTGACCAGATGGAGGCTTCGTCGCCAGGCTGGGAGACCCGGTCCAAGGCGTGGTCGCGCTCATCCTCCAGACGCGCCGCGTGCTCGAGGACAAGCGGCACGCTCGGCAGGAAGATCGACGCGATCTCGCCCCGGCGACGCGCGCGAACGAAGCGGCCAACAGCCTGGGCGAAGTAGAGCGGCGTGGCCGTCGACGTGGCGTAGACGCCGACACACAGTCGCGGGACGTCCACGCCCTCGGAGACCATCCTGACCGCAACCATCCAGCGCTGGCTGCCCTGCCCGAACTCCTCGATCTTGCCTGAGGAGTCGGCATAGTCCGAGAGCACGACGACGGGCCTTTCGCCCGAGATGCCGTGCAGGATCTTGGCGTAGGCCCGGGCCTGCGTCTGGTTCGACGCGATCACCAGGCCTCCTGCGTCCGGCACCCCGCGCCGCACCTCCGTCAGCCGTTTGTCGGCCGCGGCCAGGACCGACGGGATCCACTCGCCCTTGACGTCCAGTGCGGTGCGCCACGCCTGGGCGGTCGCGTCCTTGGTCATCGGCTCCCCCAGCCGGGCCGACACCTCGTCGCCGGCCCTGGTGCGCCAACGCATCGCGCCGCCATAGGCGAGGAACAACACGGGGCGGACAACCCCGTCACGCAACGCTTCGGCATACCCGTAGGTGTAGTCGGCCTCGCTCCGGCGGATCGAGTCTGCCCCCATCTCGTAGCGCACGAACGGAATGGGGCTGGTGTCGGAGCGAAACGGGGTACCGGTCAGCCCGAGTCGATGGGTGGCCGGCTCGAAAGCCTCGCGGATCGCATCGCCCCACGACAGGTTGTCGCCGCCGTGGTGGATCTCGTCGAGGATGACCAGGGTGGGCGCGGCCTTGGTGCGCGCACGGTGCAACAACGGTTTGCTGGCCACCTGTGCGTACGTCATAGCGACACCGTGGAACTCCGCGCCGTGGCGCCCTGCCGCATTGGTGAAATGCGGGTCAATCCGGATGCCGACCCGCGAGGCCGCATCGGCCCACTGGGTCTTCAGGTGCTCGGTCGGGGCGACCACGGTGACCCGGCTGATGAGGCCCATCGCGAAGAGCTCGGTCGCCAGACGCAGCGCGTAGGTGGTCTTGCCCGCCCCTGGGGTCGCGACAGCCAGAAAGTCGCGGGGGGTGGAACGCAGGTACCGGGTCAGCGCGTCCGCCTGCCAGGCGCGCAGCTTGGCCGCTGTCCCCCACGCGGCCCGCTCCGGGAATGCTGGTGAGAGATGGGAGGCGGCCGCGGTGCTCATAGGGCGCTAACAGTAACGGGATTCGTCCGGCGACATACCGGGGTAGGCGACGATCACCCGGCGCTGCCATGTGCTATCGCAGCTCGCAGCCACTACCTTCCCGGCCGCCGTTGGGCCCCGAGCGGCCTCGGTTTGACCGGGTCCTTCGGTGTGGGTGGTGGTCTTGTCGTCGTCCCGGCGCTCGTCCTCCTACTGGGGTTCACGAGCGTCTTCGCCCTGCGCAGCTGGACGGTGCGTCAGCGCCTTGCGAACGGGTGACCTCATCACCGGGTCCATCAGGAGGTCAGTGACTCCAGGAGCTCGCGCACCTTCGCGGCGGTGGGCACCCGGCCGGACAGGACGACCTTCTCGTCGACCACCAGTCCGGGGGTGGACAT
>Ga0209585_10001214_pt1 | contig 10050 bp, 7 predicted proteins | sample NGEPerone_FD_185491 | JGI IMG/M metagenome (GOLD analysis project Ga0209585, IMG submission 185491) | Arctic peat soil microbial communities from the Barrow Environmental Observatory site, Barrow, Alaska, USA - NGEE Permafrost154B-one... | ecosystem: Environmental > Terrestrial > Soil > Wetlands... | reverse complement strand
TCATGAGCCCCGTCCCTTCCGGCATGTTCAAGGCGAACTTATGCTTGTCCATTGGGATCAACATATGAAGATATATTCATATATTATCTCAGTGGCGCTGTCAAGAGCCGGGCGCGATCCATTGGCGGCCGGACACCTATTGAAATATTTAGTTGTATATCGCAACTGTTGCGTGTTACAATAGTACGGGGAGGGCCTCCAATGCCTGTTCCGTCCGCCGCGCGAGATTTCCGGGACCTGGTCATCCGTCTCCAGCGGAAAATGGAGTTCTTCGACGACCTCCAGTCCTCCTGTTGCGGCGTGTCCTTCGCCCAATGCCATGCCCTGGCCGCGATCCGCCGGGCCGGGAAGATTTCCCTGAACGATCTCGCGGCGGGCATGGGTCTCGACAAGAGCACGGTGAGCCGAACCGTGGACAATCTGGTCAAGGCCGAAATGGCCCTCCGGGACCCGGTTCCCGCCGACCGGCGCTGCGTCACCATCCGGCTTACGGCGAAAGGGATCGGGGCCATCCGCGGGATCGAGACAGGCCTTTCGCAATGCTTCGAATCGCTATATAAATCCATCGACACGTCGAAACGCGCGCCGATGATGGACAGCCTGAGGATCCTCCTGGAGGCGATCGAACAAATGGCGTGTGAGAGACAGGGATCATGAGAACACCCCCTTGGATCGTCGGCGAGGTCGCGATTTCCGGCCTCAGGGTCCCGCAGGTATCAACCCGATGGGATCAGGCCGATATCCTCGGTTCTTTCAAGGCGCGTTGGGGCTGGGGGCGGATGCGCTATGCCGTCGAACCCGGCCTTTATGCGGTCGGCCGCCCGACCGCCGCCTCGCCGGTCCTGGTTTCGGCGAATTACAAAATGAGTTTCGACCGGTTGCGCAAAACCCTGTCCGGCCTGGATCTTTGGATCCTGGTCATCGACACCAAGGGGATCAATGTCTGGTGCGCCGCGGGGAAAGGAACCTTCGGCACGGAAGAACTCGTGGGCCGGATCGCTCAGGTCGGGCTGGCGGATGTCGTTAGCGGGCGCACCCTGATCCTGCCCCAATTGGGCGCCCCGGGAGTCGCTGCCCATGAGGTGCTCGAACGCTCCGGCTTCAGGGTCGTCTACGGACCGGTGCGGGCGGGGGACATTCCCGAATTCTTGCGGGCCGGCCAGAAAGCCACTCGGGCCATGAGGGCCGTCCGTTTCGGCCTTTGGGATCGCCTGATCCTGACACCCGTTGAATTGGTGGGAGTCCTCAAGCCGGCCCTGATCCTGCTCGGGATCCTCTTCGGCCTGACGCTGATCCGCGAGGGTTTCGCCCCGTTCCCGATCTTATTGGGGGCAACGGCGGTAAAGGCCATTCCCTTTCTTGGAGCGATTCTGGCGGGGGCCTTCTTCGCCCCGCTGCTGCTGCCGTTCATTCCCGGCCGCGCTTTTGCCTGGAAGGGCTGGCTGCTTGGGCTGGCCTGGACCCTGCTCTATCTGCAAGGGACAAAGCCGTTATGGCCGGAGGGGTGGAAAACGGCCCTCCTCTATCTTCTTCTGCTTCCGCCCATGGCCTCATTCCTGGCGATGAACTTCACCGGGGCCTCGACCTTCACGTCTCTCTCCGGGGTGGTCAAAGAAATGAAGATCGCCCTTCCGCTGCAGATCATCTCCGCCGGTCTCGGGATCCTGGTCTTGATCCTGACGTTGGGCGCGGCATTATAGAGAGGAGTCACGCGGATGCGACAATCGTATCTCAAGAACGTCGTCACTCTCAACCTGGATTCCGATAAATGCATCGGCTGCGGCCGTTGCCTGGAGGTCTGTCCGCACGCCGTCTTCGTCCTGGCGTCGGGGAAAGCGGAGCTGCGGGATCGCGAGGCCTGCATGGAATGCGGCGCCTGCGCCCGGAATTGCCCCGAGGAAGCGGTCACCGTGCGGGCCGGAGTCGGCTGCGCCTACGCCATCGCCCTCGGGATGTTGAGAGGGACCGAACCCAGTTGCGGCGAATAGGCGCTATGTTCAATTCAAGGAGTAAGCCCAATGGCTAAAGGGATCGTTATTTATTTTTCAAGAAGCGGAAATACCAAAGAAATGGCGGAAATTATCGCCAAGTCCATGGCTGGGGCCGGTTTACCGACCGACTGCAGATCCGTCGACAAGGTCAAGGCCGAGGACCTGCTCCAATATGATGCGATCGTCGTCGGTTCGCCGACCTACTACGGCCATATGGCCGGTCCCATCAAGCAGTTGTTTGACGAGACCGTCCGCTTTCATGGCAAACTCGACGGCAAAGTGGGGGCGGCCTTCAGCAGCGCTGCGAATATCGGCGGCGGCAATGAGACCACGATCATCGGCATCCTCGAGGCCATGCTCATCGCCGGGATGGTCGTTCACGGCGACCCGCAAGGCGACCACTATGGGCCGGTCTCCATCCATAAGCCCGATGACAGGGTCAAACGGCAGTGCCGGCGACGCGGACAGAGGATCGCGGAACTAACGATAAAACTTCATTAAATCCCCCCCGCACCCTTCGGCGGCCGAATCGAACATGCCGGGGCCTCCCCCCGGACGGGATTGACTCGCTCCATGCGAGTTGCTATGCTTTGAGCGAAGCGGGATCGAGGGGCACATGGGGGACGATCTTACCCGAACGGTCAGAGTTCCCATCGTCGAGATCCAACCGGGCCAGACGGTCGCCGGAAAGTACCGCATCGTCCGCAAACTCGGCCGGGGCGGGATGGGCGTCGTCTACGAGGCCGAGGATCTCCGCCTCGACCGGAGGGTCGCCCTGAAGTTCCTGCCGGCCGGACTTACGGCCGATCCCGAGGCCCGGAAGAGATTCATCCACGAGGCCCGCGCCGCGTCAGGTCTCGACCACCCGAACATCTGTACCATTCATGACGTCGACGAAATGGAGGACGGCGGTCTCTACATCGCCATGGCCTGTTATCCCGGCGAGACCCTCAAGGACAGGATCGCCCGCGGCACGCTGGCCCCGGCCGACGCGGTCCGCATCGCCGCCGAGGTCGCCGAAGGACTGACCAAGGCCCACGAGCACGGCATCGTCCACCGCGACATCAAGCCTGGCAACATCATGGTCACCACGGACGGCCTGGCCAAGATCCTCGATTTCGGGCTGGCCAAGTTGGCCGGCGACACCCGGCTGACCTTGCCCGGAACGACCGTGGGGACAATCGCTTACATGTCCCCCGAACAGGCCTGCGGCGACGAGGTCGATGCCCGGACCGATCTCTGGTCCCTGGGCGTCATCCTTTACGAAATGGCGGCAGGGACCCTGCCGTTCGCGCGCGACACCGACCGGGCGGTTCTCAACGCTATCGTCCATGAAGAGCCGCGGACCGTGAAGGATCTCCGGCCCGGCTTCCCGGCCGAGATCGCCGGCGTCGTCCGCAAGGCCCTGGCCAAGGACCCGGGGCACCGCTATGCCTCGGCCAGGGAGATGGCCGCCGACCTCCGCAAGCTCGAGGAGTCCATGGGCGCGCACGCCCATCCGGCGGCCAGGAGATTGTCGTTCCGGCGGCGGCCGCGGCCGGTCTGGATCGCGGCGGGCGCGGTTTCGCTGGCCGCCATCGCCATCGCCATCTGGCTCCTCGGGCGCCCCGGCCTGGCCTTCGAGAATCGCGACAGGCTCATGGTCGCCGACGTCGAGAATCTCAGCGGCGATCCGGTCTTCGACCTGGCTCTGCGGACGGCTATCGAGGCCGGCCTGCAGCAGTCGCCCTACGTCGCGGTCTTCGATAGGGCCCAGATCAATGAGACCCTGAAGATCATGCGCAAGGACCCCGCCACGAAGATCGACGAGACCCTCGGTACCGACGTCTGCCACTTCGGCGGTATCCGGGCCTTCATCCTGCCGCGCATCCTTTCGGCCGGCGAGGCCTATGAGCTCACGGCCACTCTGGTCGACCCGGTCAAGCGCCGTCACGTCAGGACGATCCGCGTCACCGCCCGGGGCCGGGAAGAAGTCCTGCTCAAGGCCATCGACGCGCTCTCGGACAAGCTCCGCTCCGCCTTGGGTGAGACGCTGAGCAGCATCAGCAAGGCCAGCAGGCCGGTCAGCCAGGTGACCACCTCGTCCTGGGAGGCTTTGAACGATTTCTCCCTCGGTCAAGCCCGCTGGCAGGAAGGGAAATTCCAGGACGCAGCCAAGTTCTTCGAGCTGGCCATCGAAGCAGATCCCCAGTTCGTCGAAGCGCACGCCTCGCTGGGACTCGTCCTCGTCCAGTTTCTCAGGCAGGAAGAGAAGGGTCAGGGGTTGCTGCGCCGGGCCCTGGAGCTTGCCGGTACCCAGGGCTATCCCGCCCGCGACCTGCTCAAACTGAAGGCCGTCAACCGGCAGTTCGTGGACAAAGACCTCTCCGGGGCGCTCGAGGAGTACAGGACGCTGAGGGAAGTCTACCCGGAAAATATGCCGGCCTGGAACAACTCCGGGAGGATCCTGCAAGCCCTTCGCCGCTACGACGAGGCCGCGGCCATGTACGAAAAGGCGGCGGAGATGGCCCCCCACAATACGATCCCCTTGCAGAACCTCTGGTACCTTGATTATTACTATCGGAAGGACGTCCGGGCGGCTGAGAGAACTGCCCGGCGTTTTACGGCCATGGCTCCGGAGCTGGCCAATCCCCACTCGCTATTGGGATTCTGTCTGGCCGTCCAGGAAAAATTCCCTGAAGCCGAAAAAGAGCTCAAAAGGGCCGTCGAGCTCGAACCGGGGCATCCGTACGCCCTGCCCAATCTGGCCCACATGCTCCTGGCCTCAGGCAGGGCCGCCGAGGCAGTCCCGTACTATAGGAAGGTCGCGGAGCTCGGTCCAAAAGGGGGAATGGGCGGCGACCCGGAAGTCAACGCTTTCGACCTGGCCATGGCGCTGGCGGCGGCCGGGAATAAAGAGGAGGCCGCCAAGGTCGCCGCCGAGGCCGAGGCGTTAGCACTTAAGAATCACGGGCCCGGCAAGCCGGACGCAAAGGACTACCTCAGTTTGCTCGGGAGACTGTGCGTGCTCAGGGGGAAAACGGACGAGGCCCAGGATTACCTCCATAAGGCGCTGGCTGCCAAGGCCGACGACCCGGACAGCCTGGTCGACCTGGCCGGACTCTATGCTTGCCTCGGTCAGGCGAAGCCGGCCGCCGCCGCGCTGGGAAGAGCCATCGAAAAGGGACTTACCGATCCCATGTTCCCGGTCATTCTCCCGCAATTTCTGCCCATCCGCAAAAGCCCGGAATTCCGGGCCCTTTTCAGGCTCGGGGATTAACGCTAGAATCCCGCCATGCTGTCCGATCAGATTCGACGGACTTTGTTCCTCTCCGCGGCCTGCGCCGTGCTGGCCTCGTGCGGCCGGGGCTCGTCCCCCGATTCGAGCCTCCTCCCCTATCGCGATCCGGGGTTGACGGTCGACCGGCGCGTCGACGACTTGTTGGCGCGCATGACGGCCGAGGAAAAATTCCGTCAGCTGTTCATGGCCCCCGGCGACCTCGATCTCGGCACGGACGGCCTCACGGACGGCATCTTCGGGCTTCAGGTCCCGGCCGGCGACGCCCGGGGCGCGGCCGATAAGATCAACGCCATCCAGAGATCCTTCGTCGAACAAACCCGATTGGGAATTCCCATCATACCCTTTGACGAGGCCCTCCACGGACTCGTCCGGCCCGGGGCGACATCGTTCCCCCAGGCCATCGGACTCGCGGCGACCTGGGACGAGGCCCTGGTCGCGGAGGTCGCCTCGGCCGTCGCCGCGGAGACCGCCAGCCGAGGCATCCGCCAGGTCCTCTCCCCAGTCATCAACATCGCCCGGGACGTCCGCTGGGGCCGGACCGAGGAAACCTACGGCGAAGACCCGTACCTCGCCTCGCGCCTGGCCGCGGCCTTTGTCGGCAGTTTCGAGAAGAGGGGCGTCATCGCGACGCCCAAGCATTTCGTGGCCAATGTCGGCGCCGGAGGCCGGGACAGCTATCCCATCCCGGACGGCGAGCGCGAGCTCCGGGAGATCGACTTCCCGCCCTTCCTGGCCGCTTTGCGCGAAGGCGGGGCCCGATCGATCATGACCTCCTACAATTCGTGGGACGGCCTGGCCTGCTCGGCCAACCCTCGGCTCCTCTCGGGGATCCTCAAGGGTGAATGGGCCTTTCGAGGATTCGTCATCTCCGACGCCAGCGCCGTCGGCGGCAGCTACAGCCTGCACTTGACCGCGGACTCCTACCTCGAATCGGGACGGCAGGCCTGGACGAGCGGGCTCGATGTCGTCTTCCAATCGGAACTCGGGCATGCGGGTCTTTTTCGCGATGCGATCACCAAGGGCCTCGTCGGCCGGGAGCGGATCGATGACGCGGTCCGCCGTGTCCTTCGGGCCAAAATGGAATTGGGACTCTTCGAGAAGCCCTATGTCGATCCCGACGGGGCGGAAGGGACGAACGGCGCCCCCGCCCACCGCGCCCTGGCCCGAAAGGCCGCCCGGGAATGCGTCGTCCTTCTCAAGAACGCCGCTGGGGTCCTGCCGCTGCGGCGCGCGGTTAAATCGATCGCCGTCATCGGCCCCGACGCCGTCGAGGCCCGGCTCGGCGGCTATAGCGGGCCGGGCCTCGACAAGGTCTCGCTCGTCGATGCCGTGCGCGAACGCGCGGGAGCGGCCGTGAAGGTCCGCTACGCCGAAGGCTGCGGCCGCTTGGCGCCGAAAGCCTTGGCGGCGATCCCTTCCGGTTTCCTTCGGACCGAGGACGGAGGGGAAACGAGGCCCGGCCTCCTCGGCGAATACTTCTCAAGCCCCGACCTCGCGGGTGAGCCGGCAGCGCGCCGGATCGATCCTCAGGTCGACTTCCGCTGGACCTTCCTCCCTCCCGCGGTGGGCCTGGGAACAGACTGGTACTCGGTTCGCTGGCGCGGCTCTCTCATCGGGCCGGAGACGGGGCCATGCCGGATAGGTGTCGAAGGCAATGACGGTTTCCGCCTTTACCTCGACGGCCGTCTGATCGTCGACCGTTGGCACAAAGAATCCCATCGCGTCACTGCGGTCGAGGTCCGCCTCGAAAAGGGCAAGGCCCGTGATATCCGGCTCGAATTCCACGAGCCCGTGCGCAACGGCGAGGTCCGCCTCGTTTGGGACTACGGCAGGCGGGACATCTCCGACGAAAAGATCGAAGAGGCGGTCCGGCTGGCCCGTTCGGCGGACCTGGCCATCGTCGCCGCCGGGATAGAGGAGGGAGAGGGCCGGGACAGGGCCGACATCCGCCTTCCCGGTCGTCAGGGCGAAATGATCGGGCGGATCACGGCGGCCGGGACACCGGTCGTCGTCATTATTTACGGCGGGAGCGCGGTCGACATGACCGATTGGATCGACGACGTAGAGGCCGTCTTGATGGCCTGGTATCCGGGGGAGGACGGCGGCGGCGGCGTGGCCGACATCCTGTGGGGAGACGCGAATCCTTCGGGCCGGCTGCCGATCACTTTTCCCCGCTCGGTCGGCCAGCTCCCTCTCGTCTATAACCATAAGCCGACAGGACGGCTCGACGATTACGCCGACATGACGGGCGAACCGGCCTTCCCGTTCGGCTTCGGATTGAGCTACACGGAGTTCCGTTATTCTGACTTGACCCTCACGCCCGGTGCGATCGCCCCCGATGGGACGGTTCGCGTCTCCTGCGAGGTCTCCAATACCGGCCCGGTCGCAGGGGCCGAGGTCGTCCAGCTCTACATCCACGATCCCTTGGCCTCGGTCGTCCGGCCTGTTCTCGAGCTCAAGGGATTCCGGAGGGTTGTCCTCGAGCCCGGCGCGTCGGCGACGATCAGTTTCGATCTCGGCCCGAAAGAGCTCTCGCTCTTCGATAGGGACATGAAGGAAGTCGTCGAACCGGGCGATTTCCAGGTTTATATCGGAAGCTCGTCGCGGGACATCCGCCTCAAGGGAACGCTGACCGTTAGTCGGTGACCGGCCCCAGCATCCGCTTCTGGGCTTTTTTCTCAGCGTAGGGACGGGGGACGTAGACCGCTTCGCCTGTTATCGGATCTTTGCCGGTATGGTACATGCAGGTCGAGCGGGTCATGGGGGTCGGCGTGAAGATCTGGACGCCCTCGACCGGCTTCTCCCCGCTTCGTTCGAGCTCGCGCAGAAAATCGGCCAGTTCGCGGGCCTCTTTGTCCGTCGTGCCCGGGTGGGCGACCATAAAGTAATACTTGAGGTGCTGGGGGCGGTCCCTCTCCCCGCCGCGCGGCGCGACGCGCTCCGCAGTCACCTCCGCGAACATTTTCCGGAATTCCTCGAGACGGCGGCGGCCGCCGCTCTTGTTCATGAGCCGGAGGACTTTTTCAGAGACGTGCTCGGGCGCGATCTTGAGCAGCCCCGAAACGTGATAGCGGGCCAATTCGCGCACATACTCGGGACTCTCGACGGCCAGGTCGTAGCGGATGCCGCTGCGGACGAAAACCTTCTTGACGCCGCGGATCTTGCGGGCGGCGCGCATGAGCCCGACGAGCCGGAGGTGGGCCTCTTTGATCCCGCCCGTATCCAGGCCGTACATATTGGCCGTCGGGCCGCCGAGGTCGTCGACGAGCCCGCGCCACTCCGAGAGCTTTGTCATCCGCCGGATCTCCTCGAGGATGGACGCCTCGCTGCGGGAGACGATCCGGTCGCCCTGATGCAGAGACAACGAGCAGAACGAACACCGGCCCCGGCAGCCGCGATGCGTTTGGACCGAGAAGCGGGCCATGCCCAGCTCGGGGAAGCCCTCGGGGATGCGCCGGGTGAACGGCAGGCTGTAGACCCTGTCGAGATCGTCGGGTGTCCAGTCCGGCGCCGGGTATTGGACGACGTAGCGGTTGGCGTGCTTCTGGGCGATCGTCTTCCTGTTCGTGAGCCGCTTCTGGGCCTCGCAGAACTTGTCCTTGTCGGCCTGGACCTCTTCGAAGGACGGGATCACGAGCGCGCCTGCGGGCGCCTCGGCCCGGATGACCGACGTGCCGCGAATGCCGTCGAGGTCTTCGCCCCGGTCGAGCCGGCGGGCGATCTCGAGGACCTGGAGCTCGCCCGGCCCGTAGACGAGGATGTCGGCCCGGGTATCGAGGAGGATGGAGCGGCGGACGTCGTCGCCCCAATAGTCGTAGTGAGCGAAGCGGCGGAGGGAGGCCTCGATGCCGCCGAGGACGATCCGGGCGCCCTTGTGGAGCTCGCGGATGCGGTTGGCATAGACGATGACGGCCCGGTCGGGCATGCGCGAAGCGAACGGCGCGTTCGGGTCGACCGCCCGCTCCCGCTTGAGGGGCGTGTAATTCACGAGCATGGAGTCGATCGAACCCGAGGTGATGCCGAAGAAGAGCCGGGGCCGGCCGAGCTTGAGGAAATCGGCTTTGCCCTTCCAATCCGGGCATTCGATGACGCCGACCTTGTACCCTTCGGCGTCAAGCACCCGGGCGATCATCCCGACCGGCGAGAGCGGGTGGTCGGCGTAGGGCTCCCCGCTGACGAGGATGATGTCGAAGCCCGTGCCTGTCGTATCGATCACCGTTCTATTCTACTACTTCGCGGGGGACGGCATAGAGGCCAAAGACGGCATTGCCCAGAAGGATCGCGCCGGCGACGATCATGGGCACCTGGAGCCCGGCCCGGAACCCCAGCCACGAGAAGGCCAGGCTCCCGGCCATGTGACCCGAAGTCTGGAGCGCAGTCAGGATGCCGGCGCTGCCGCCGATCGTCTTCTTCTCGAAGAGCCGCGAGATGGTCAGGACGACGAACACGCCCATGAGGCCGTCGCCGCCCTCGTGAATGACGCGGAAGAGGAACGAAAGCCGGACGTCGCCGACCGTCATCAGGACGAGGCCGGCTCCCGAGAGGACCATGCCCAGCAGGAAGAGGCGCCGGTTGCGCCCTGGGTCATCCTTCAGCCGGGCGACGAGGAACGCGGCCAGGGCGAGGGCCACGTAGGCCCCGGCCATATAGAGCGCGACGCCCGAGTCGCTCAGGCCGAAGCGGGACCTGAGAAATGGGCCGTAGACGGTCAGCTCGGTGCCCCAGTGGAGGGCGAGAAGGACCAGAAAGGCCGAGAAGAGGAGCGTCCGCTTGTTGAAG
>Ga0209585_10001212_pt1 | contig 10061 bp, 8 predicted proteins | sample NGEPerone_FD_185491 | JGI IMG/M metagenome (GOLD analysis project Ga0209585, IMG submission 185491) | Arctic peat soil microbial communities from the Barrow Environmental Observatory site, Barrow, Alaska, USA - NGEE Permafrost154B-one... | ecosystem: Environmental > Terrestrial > Soil > Wetlands... | reverse complement strand
CTCCACCTCCTGCGATCGGCGGCGGCGACAACGCGCTGACCAGACTGGTCATCAAACCCACGCACATGATCGGGGGGCACGCGCAGTTCACCTACGGGTTCAACTACTACGGGCCGACCGGGAACCAGCGTGACGAGGTCGCCGTGATCCGCCGCCGATCGCAGGAGGTGGAGTTCTGATGCGCATCATGGCGCAGATGTCGATGGTGATGAATCTCGACAAGTGCATCGGCTGCCACACGTGCACCGTCACCTGCAAGCAGGTCTGGACGAACCGCCCCGGCACCGAGTACGTCTACTTCAACAACGTCGAGACCAAGCCCGGGGTCGGTTACCCGAGGCGGTACGAGGACCAGGAGAAGTGGAACGGCGGATGGGTCCTGGACCGCAAGGGACGCCTCCAGCTCAAGGCCGGCGGCCGCGTGCGCAAGCTGCTCTCGATCTTCTACAACCCCGACCTGCCGTCGATCGACGACTACGGCGAACCGTGGACCTACGACTACCAGACCCTGATCGAGGCACCTGCGGGTACCCCGAACCCGAGCGCCCACTCGATCTCCTCGCTCACGGGCAAGGACATGGCGATGGCCTGGGGCAGCAACTGGGACGACGACCTCGCAGGGTCGACCGTCCACGCGGTCGCAGACCCCAACCTCGAGCACCTGAGCAGCCACGTCCTCATGGAGTATGAGCAGGCGTTCATGTTCTACCTGCCGCGGATCTGCGAGCACTGCCTCAACCCGTCCTGCGTCGCCTCCTGCCCGTCGGGTGCGATGTACAAGCGCGACGAGGACGGCATCGTCCTGGTCGACCAGGACCGGTGTCGCGGCTGGCGGTTCTGCGTCTCGGGTTGCCCGTACAAGAAGGTGTACTTCAACCACCGCACCGGCAAGGCGGAGAAGTGCACGCTGTGCGCCCCGCGGATCGAGTCCGGGCAACCGACGATCTGCTCCGAGACGTGCGTGGGTCGCCTGCGCTACCTCGGGCTCGTCCTGTACGACGCCGACAAGGTGCTGGCTGCGGCGGCGACCCCGGATCCGCACGATCTGTACGCCGCACAGCTGTCGACCTTCCTGGACCCCGAGGACCCCGAGGTGCGTGCCGAGGCCGTACGCCAGGGGATCCCGTCCGACTGGGTCGAGGCCGCACGCCGGTCACCGGTGTATGCACTCGCCGTCAAGCACCGGGTCGCCCTGCCGTTGCACCCGGAGTACCGCACACTGCCGATGGTCTGGTACATCCCGCCGCTGTCTCCGGTCGCCGACATCGTGCACGCGGCGGGCTACGACGAGGCCGATCCCGACCAGGTGTTCGCGACCATCGACTCCTTGCGCATCCCCTTGGACTACCTGGCCAGCATCTTCACCGCCGGTGAGCTCGAGATCCCGCGAGCAGTGCTGCGCAAGCTCGCGGCGATCCGCGCGACGATGCGAGCCGAACAGCTCGGCCTCGAGCCAAAGGACTCTCTGGCGCAGACGGTCGGTTCGACCCCGGACGATCTGCGGGACCTCTACCGGCTGCTGGCGATCGCCAAGTACGACGACCGGTACGTCGTCCCACCGGCGCACGCCGAGGACGCCGGTCGTCTGATGGCCCAGCACGAGCAGCTGTTCTGCAGCCTCGACACCGACGGTGGGCCCGGGATGGGCGGCGCGGGGCCCGATGGGTCGGTCGAGTCGTTCCACGCCGGCACCGAGGCCGGCGGCAGCCGGACCTTCCGGGACGGTGACGGACGCGAACGGTTCAACCTGTTCGGCTGGGACGGGCGCGGCAGCGCGCCCCATCTGTTCCCGGAGGGATCGTCATGACGGGCGACGTCCACACCTTCAAGCTGGCCTCCGTCCTGCTCCAGTACCCGAGCCCCACCCTCTTCGGCGGCATCGACGAGCTCGATGCTGCCGCGCGGGCTACGCCGCGTGGCAGCCGGGAGCCGTTCGCCAGGTTCGTGCAGTGGCTTCGTACGACGCCCCCCGCGGAGGTCGTGCCGCACTACGTCGAGACCTTCGACCTGCGTCGGCGCTGCGCGCTGTACCTGACGTACTTCCGGCACGGAGACACCCGCAACCGCGGGATGGCGATGCTCGCGTTCATGACCGCCTACCGCACGGCCGGCTTCGAACCTCCGGCCGGTGAGCTTCCCGACTACCTGCCGATGGTGCTGGAGTTCGCCGCGATGTCACCACGCGGTGAGCAGCTGCTGCGAAGCCGCCACGCCGACCTGGAGATCCTGCGCAAGGCGCTGCACGAGGTGGAGTCTCCGTACTCGGACGTGCTCGAGGCCGTCTGTGCGCACCTGCCGGGCCTAGGGCGACGTGAGCTCGCCGTCGTCCGCAGCCGCTTCGAGGCCGGACCACCCTACGAGGACGTCGGTCTTGAGCCGTTCGCGCCCCCGGAGTACATGGGCGGAAAGGCGGTGCGGGCATGAGCGCCGCGGACATCTTCTGGTGGGTCGCGCTGCCCTATCTCGCGTTGGGCATCTTCGTCGTCGGGCACATCTGGCGGTGGCGGTACGACCAGTTCGGCTGGACCAGCCGGTCCACCCAGCTGCAGGAACGTCGGATGCTCAAGTGGGGCGGGCCGATCTTCCACTATGCGACGTTCGCCGCCATCGGCGGTCACGTGGTGGGCATCCTCGTCCCTGAGTCCTTCACCTCGTGGCTGGGGATCTCCGAGCACGCCTACCATCTGTTCGCTGCGACGGCGGGCACCGTCGCTGCGGTGCTGGTGATCGCCGGTGTCGTCGTCCTGGCGCTCCGGCGGCTCCTCGTCCCCCGCGTCCGGTCCACGACCTCGCCGGTGGACTGGGCCGCACTGGTGCTCCTGCTCGTCATCATCATCACCGGGATCCTCCCGACGGCCTTCAACCTGATCGGTGAGGGCTACGACTACCGCACCACGGTCGCGGTGTGGTTCCGCGGGCTCTTCATCGGCCGCCCCGACGTGGTCGCGATCGCCGGCGCGCCACTCGTCTACCAGATCCACGCCACCGCTGCGTGGGTCATCTGGGCAGCCTGGCCGTTCACCCGGCTGGTGCATGCCTGGAGCTACCCCCTGTGGTACCTGTGGCGGCCGTACGTCGTGTTCCGCAGCAGGCGGGCACGGCCGGTGACGGAGCCCGGGACCGGCGGGCGCAAGTGGCGCAAGATCGGCGTCCGCTACTGACCTGGCCGAATCGATCAAGGAGAGTCGCATGCAGCTGGGAATGATCGGCCTGGGGCGGATGGGTTCCAACCTGGTGCGCAGGCTGCTGAACGACGGCGGCCATGAGTGCGTCGTCTACGACCCCGACGCCGCCGTGGTGACGATTCTGGCCGGCGAGGGCGCGACGGGGGCCGGCTCAGTGCGCGATCTCGTGGCCAAGCTGACGGCACCGCGAGCGGTGTGGGTGATGGTCCCGGCCGGCGAGGTCACCGACTCGGTCATCACGGAGCTGGCCGAGGCGCTGGAACCGGGTGACACCGTCATCGACGGCGGCAACTCCTACTACCGCGACGACATCACGCATGCTGCGCGGTTGGCCGAGCACGGCATCCGGCTGCTCGACTGCGGAACCAGCGGCGGGGTGTGGGGCCTCGAGCGTGGCTACAGCTTGATGATCGGCGGCGACGACGACGCGTTCGCGCAGGTCGAACCGGTCTTCGCGGTCCTCGCACCTGGCGTCGGGGCCGCCGCACGTACCCCGGGGCGCGACGGTGCTGTCACGACCGCGGAGAACGGCTACCTGCACTGCGGGCCCAGCGGTGCAGGACACTTCGTGAAGATGGTCCACAACGGGATCGAGTACGGGATGATGGCCGCGATCGCCGAGGGCCTGAACATCCTGCACCACGCCGACATCGGTGCCCGGCCCCGAACGGGCGACGACGCCGAGACCGCACGACTGGCCGATCCCGAGCTCTATCGCTATGGCCTGGACCTGCCCGAGGTCGCCGAGGTGTGGCGTCGCGGCAGCGTGATCGGGTCCTGGTTGGTGGACCTGAGCGCTGCCTCGTTGCAGCAGTCGCCCGACCTGAGCGACTTCGCCGGCCGGGTGTCGGACTCCGGTGAGGGTCGATGGACGGCGATCGCGGCGATCGAGGAGGGCGTTCCCGCTCCCGTGCTGACCGCCGCCCTGTTCTCACGGTTCGGCTCGCGCCACCTCGACGAGTTCGCCGACAAAGCCTTCTCGGCGATGCGCAAGCAGTTCGGTGGCCACGACGAGAAGCCCGCAGACCAACCACCTGCGAACAGCCTGGGGTGACAGAGGAGGTCCTGACGATGACTGGCACGGCGCACCGGACCTTCCTCATCGTGGGCGCAGGCCTGGCCGGCACCACCGCGGCCGAGGCGCTGCGGACCGACGGGTTCGACGGACGGATCGTCCTGCTCGGCGACGAGACGACGCACCCGTACGACCGTCCACCCCTGTCCAAGGACTACCTGCAGGACAAGTCAGAGCTGGACAAGGTCTTTCTGCACCCCGACGCCTGGTACGCCGAGCAGGACATCGAGCTACGCCTCGAGACGCGCGTGACGGCGATCGACCGGAACGCGCACAAGGTGAGCACCGCAGGCGGCGAGCGCATCGGCTACGACAAGCTGCTGCTGGCCACCGGCTCCTCCCCCCGTCGGCTGAGCCTGCCGGGCGCCGACCTGGCGGGCGTGCTGTACCTGCGGCGCCTCGAGGACTGCGAAGCGATGAAGGCAGCGTTCGCCGCCGCCGACCGGGTGGCGATCGTCGGTGCGGGCTGGATCGGTCTAGAGACCGCCGCGGCAGCGCGAGCAGCGGGGTGCGCGGTCACCGTCGTCGACGTGGCCGAGCTGCCATTGGTGAAGGTGCTCGGCAAGCAGCTCGGCGAGATCTACGCAGCCCTGCACCGCCGGCACGGCGTCGAGCTCCGGCTGGGCGCGAAGATCGCTGAGATCACCGGCAAAGACGGCGTTACCACCGGGCTGCGGCTCGCCGACGGCCGCCTGGTCGAGGCTGACGCGGTGGTGGTCGCGGTGGGCATCATCCCCCACACCGAGCTGGCCGAGGCCGCGGGCCTGACGGTCGACAACGGCGTCCTTGTCGACGAGCACCTGGTGACCAGCGACCCCGACGTATTCGCGGCCGGCGACGTCGCCAACGCCTACTACCCCCGGTTGGGCACCCACCTGCGGCTCGAGCACTGGTCGGCCGCCCTGAACCAGGGCCCGGTCGCCGCCGCGAACATGCTCGGGCAGAACACCGCCTACGACGAGGTGCCCTACTTCTTCTCCGACCAGTACGAGATGGGCATGGAGTACTCCGGCTACGTCGCCCCGGGCCACGACGACGATGTGGTCTTCCGCGGCGACGTCGAGGCGGGCGAGTACCTCGCGTTCTGGCTGGGCGACGGAAGGGTGCTGGCCGGCATGAACGTCAACATCTGGGACGTCACCGGCTCCATCGCAGCCCTGGTCCGCTCCGGTGCGACGGTCGACCGCGCCCGGCTGCTCGACCCCACGGTCGATCTCGACGACCTCTACGCAGGCACGACGGAAGGACCACCCGCATGACCACGACACCATCCGGCCCGATGACCGGCGAACAGCTCGAACTCGTCCAGTCCCTCGCCGCACAGTTGCGGGTCGACTCCATCCGGTGCAGCACCCAAGCCGGCTCCGGCCACCCCACCTCCTCGCTGTCCGCGGCCGATCTGATGGCCGTGCTGCTCGCCATGCACCTGCACTACGACTGGGACCAGCCGCGCCTGCCGAACAACGATCACCTGATCTTCTCCAAAGGACATGCGTCCCCGCTGCTGTACTCGATGTTCCGGGCCGTCGGCGTCATCGACGAGGACGAGCTGGTCAGGACCTACCGACAGCTCGGCGCCCGCCTGGAAGGCCACCCCACCCCGGTGCTGCCCTGGGTGGACGTCGCCACCGGTTCCCTGGGGCAAGGGCTGCCCGACGCGGTCGGCGTCGCCCTCGCCGGGAAGTACCTGGACCGGCTCCCGTTCCATGTCTGGGTACTGTGCGGAGACTCCGAGACCGCCGAGGGCTCGATGTGGGAGGCCCTGGACAAGGCGAGCTACTACAAGCTGGGCAACCTCACCGCCATCGTCGACGTCAACCGGCTCGGGCAGCGCGGCCCCACCGAGCTGCAGTGGGACCTTGAGCGGTACGCCGCCCGCGTCAGCGCCTTCGGAGCCCACCCGGTGATCATCGACGGGCACGACCCCGAGGCGATCGATCGAGCTCTGGCCGAAGCCCGTGATGGGGTCGATCAACCCACTGTCGTCCTGGCCCGCACGATCAAGGCCAAGGGCGTACCCGAAATCGAGGACAAGAACGGCTGGCACGGCAAGGCCCTACCTCGGGAGATGGCCGCGAACGCCATCGCCGCGCTCGGCGGGATCACCCACCACTTGGTCACAACGCCCGCCCCCGAAGCCGGCACACCGGCAATCGTCGCCGACCCCGCCGCCACCATCACCCTGCCCACCTGGGCGCTCGGGGAGCAGGTGGCGACCCGGGTCGCCTTCGGTGCCGCCGTCGCCGCGCTCGCCGTCAGGCCCGAGGTCGTCGTGGTCGACGGTGAGGTCGGTAACTCTACGCATGCCGACGAGTTCGACAAGGTGGCACCTGAGCGCTACTTCGAGATGTACATCGCCGAGTGCCAACTCGTGGCGACAGCTGTCGGGCTCGCCGTGCGCGGTTACGTGCCCTTCGCCTCCACCTTCGCGGTGTTTTTCTCCCGTGCCTACGACTTCATCCGGATGGCCGGCATCTCGCAGGTGAACATCCGGCTGGTGGGTTCGCACGCAGGCGTCGAGATCGGCGAGGACGGCCCGTCCCAGATGGCGCTGGAAGATCTGGCAGCGCTGCGGGCGGTACACGGCTCGGTCGTGCTGTACCCGGCGGACGCCACCAGCACGGCCGCCCTCACCGCGCTGATGGCCGACACCGACGGCATCCTGTACCTCCGCACCACCCGCGGCGGCTACCCCGTGCTGTATCCGTCCGCGGAGCAGTTCCGGGTCGGCGGTTCCAAGTCCCACCGCACCGGTCCGGGCGACCAGGTCACGCTGGTCGGTGCCGGGGTCACGGTGCACGAGTGCCTGGCGGCCGCCGACGAGCTCGCCGCCGACGGGATCGCCGCACGCGTCATCGATGCGTACTCGATCAAGCCCGTCGACCGCGACGCCCTCATTGACGCGTGCCGGACCACTGGCAGCCGGCTGGTCGTGGTCGAGGACCACTACCCCGAAGGTGGGCTGGGCTCCGCTGTGCTCGAGGCGCTCGCCGACGCCGACGTCCCTGCCCTGCACGTCGTTCACCTGGCCGTGCGGGACCTGCCCGGGTCCGGCAGACCGGCTGAGCTGCTGGACCAGGCAGGCATCTCCGCGTCGCACATCGTCGATGCCGCCCGCCGCCTGGTCGCGCCCTGATGCACGGGTCGTGCTCCCGCGGCATCGCGGCGCGTGCGCGAGGGTGCGGTCAGTACAGGAGGGTCGGGTGGAGCCGGCCGAGCAGCTCATCGCCTGCGAGGTAACGGCGCAGGTTCTCGCTGAACAGTGCCACGAGCCGCTCGTTCTCCCGCGTCGACCGTCCAGCGGTGTGCGGGCTCAGCAGCACGTTGGGCAGCCACCACAGCGGGCTGTCCGCCGGCAGCGGTTCGGTGGCGAACACGTCCAGGGCCGCACCGACCAGCTGCCCGCACTCAAGAGCGTGCACGAGCGCCGCCTCGTCGACGACGCCGCCACGACCGATGTCGACCAGGACCGCCCCGGAGTGCATCCGTCCGAACGCCGTGGCGTCGATCAACCCGCGCGTCTCGTCCGTCAGCGGCAACGCCAGCACCACACCGTGCGCGACCGGTAGGAGGTCAGCGAGGAAGCGAGCGGTGCGGATCTCGTCAACACACGGCGACTCCGTACGGCCGCTGCGGTTGATCCCGATCACTCGCATGCCGAACGCCTTGGCCAGCCGGGCCACCTCTGTGCCGATCTCACCGAGCCCGATGACCAGTACGGTGGTGCCTGCGAGCTCACCCATCGGGTAGTGCTCCCGTTGGTGCGCCTGCCTGTCGTCGAGCAGCCGCGGCAAGCCCTTCGCAAAAGCGAGCAGGCCGAGGATCGCGAACTCGGCGAGTGGACCCGCGTGCACCCCTGCGGCGCGTGTGATGAGCACCCGCGCCTGCTCCTCCACGCTCAAGCCGGCGGCGCGAACCTGCTCACCAGCCCCTCCGGCTGCCGCCTGGACCCAGCGCAACCGGGTACCGGCGCGCACTGCCTCCGACAGCCCCCGCGGCGAGTCCCCCGGGATGCCGAAGAGCACGTCGGTCTGGGCCAGCATCGCCTGCCAGTCCCGTTCGGGCCCGTCAGCCCGGCTGGACGGCTCGACCCCGCGCTGGCCGCCGGAAGAACGCCGTGCGAGCAGCAGTCCCGGTTCGTAACGGACATCGAGGCGATCATCGATCGGCGCGATGCGCGCGACGAGCTTGGCTTCAAGCGGCCTGGTGATCGTCACGACCGTCCGCGTCCCGGCCATCACGTCCTCATCATCAACTGAAGTTACGCCGCCCGGCGTCGAGGTGTCGAGCAGCTCATGGTGAGCATCCGTGGCACGAGCCACGACACCAACGCCGGTGTGGAACGCAGGCCTCCACCCTTCGGCGACGCCCACCAGGTGCAGGCCGTTGACGAGTCCGGCCAGACCGGGTGACAGGGGCGTTGGCCGCGCCGTCGTGCACGGTCAGGTCCACGACGAAGCTGGCATCGAGCTTGAGCCCGGTGACTGGCAGGTCGCGTAGCAGGAAGATGGACGAGCACCCGGTGCCGAAGTCGTCGATGTGGATACCCACTCCGAGGACGCGCCCGCCGCCAGGTTTGCTGAGTCTCCGCCGGGAGTGACATCGCGGCTGTCTCGGTGAGCTCGACGACGATGCGCCCGGGGTCGACGCCGTGCCGGGCCAGTGTGTCGATGAACGCATGACGCCAACCGGCGCGGGCAAGCTGCACCGCGGAGAAGTTCACGCTTTCAACGGACCAGTGCCTCACGTCCGGCGACACGGCAGTCAGCCGTGGTTGACATCGCGGGGTGTCGTGTCAGCGGGGCCTGGCACGGACTCCGCTCGGTTCAGCGACCCGGGCAGGTGCGCCAGCAACGCCGCGAACGTCGCGGTCCAGGCAGCGAGTGCGACCCAGCTCTCGCCCGCCCCGATGGCCGCCACGATGGGCAGGTGGTCGGCCAGGCCGAGGTAGTGGGCGCCGACGCCGTACATGCCGAGGGGGAACACGATGCTCCACAGCGGCGCCTCGTAGCGCAACGGGATTCGGTGCACCAGGTGGCGCCAGATCCCGGCGGCGATGAGGGCCGGGACCAGCCAGGTGCCAAAGGCCCAGAACAGGACCGAGGTGCCGGCGATCAAGCCACGGGTCGCGTCGACCATCGGGGCGTCGGCCATCTGCACGATCCGGGCCCCTGCGACCACCGTGATCGCGGTGGCGCCCATGGACACCCAGTACGGAGGGGTGAGGTCGCCCGGTCGCAGCGGGTAGAGCAGCATGCGCATGGCGACGAACACCCCGGCCGCACCGTAGAGGAACACCCCAACCGACCATGAGAACACAGCCAGCAACGCAAGTTCGCGGCGTCCGCTGGAGACAGCCGGCTCCAGCCCGGCGGCGAGGACGGCGATCGACTGGCTGGCGACGACCCAGATGAACCAGGTCCCGTTGGCGTGCTGCACGAGCGGGCGGCCGGAGTTGCCGAGGACGGCGGTCCAAGGAATCACGTATCCGAGCACGAGCCACGCCAGTGAGCCCACAGCGAGCAGCACCAGCGCGGCCCCGTGATGCCCGTCGATCGCCAGACGAGTGCCCAGCACGTCAGTGGCCGCGACGAAGGTGAAGTAGCCGAACGCGCGGGCCGGATCGGCCAGGTCGCGGACCACGTCGGCTCGGAAGGCGACCACTCGCCACACGTAGAGCGTCAGCAGGACGCCGTACGCGACCGCCGCCAACCACAGGAGTGCAACCGACAGCGCGTAGGCGTGCTGGTTCTCCATGGCGATCGAGACGATGCCGGTGGCCATCGTCAGCGCGAAATACC
>Ga0209585_10001211_pt1 | contig 10061 bp, 10 predicted proteins | sample NGEPerone_FD_185491 | JGI IMG/M metagenome (GOLD analysis project Ga0209585, IMG submission 185491) | Arctic peat soil microbial communities from the Barrow Environmental Observatory site, Barrow, Alaska, USA - NGEE Permafrost154B-one... | ecosystem: Environmental > Terrestrial > Soil >... | reverse complement strand
CTGTGAAACTCAACACTTCCACGTCCCAATAGCGCTGAACCAATAATTATTCGTTATTTTCTATGGATAATTTATCATTATAGATAGCGCGCTTAATGTGGGTTCACCTATGGTATAATTATCGTTGGAATTACAAACATAATTCTTAAATTAGCAAAACTGGGGGCAGTCATATCTTTTTTATTCTTGCTGTCTGCAAGATACGGTAATTGATTTTTCATTGAAGTGTCTCCGCTCAATTCTATGAAGGGCTTTCCTCAAGAACTCTTCGATCGATAGAACGTTTACTCACGGGATTTTATTCATATTTCCAAGTTGCATTAGAAAATGAATTTTTCAATTACCCCCGCTCCCCAACCAGACCAACAGACAAAACAGAGACATATAAAAGAATTAAGTTTGGACAAAGTGGTTAAATCTATTTTCTTATATTTCTTCTCATATTTTGATAGCATAAAAAGGGAAATTTCGATTGCAATATTTCTTGACAATCGAAAATACTCTTTTTCAGACATGAAGGAGTGACCGCCTTCTTGATGCAATACATCAACGAAAGAATCAATAAATTTGTTGTCTGTATCGCTTAATTCTAATTTATTAGTTGTTTCTGGAATAATATGGATAATTTTTCAAGAGATTGGAAACAAAAAAAGCCCACTAACCCCAATTCGTGTGGCCTGCATCGGTGATAGTATAACCTCTGGAACAGAATATCCTAGTGACCTAGCTAAGTTGCTCGGCTCAAATTATTCAATAGGAAATTTTGGGGATAGCGGAGCCACAGTTAGGCTTGACTCAAGCAAACCATACATGAATCAACCTGCGTTTAAAAACGCAATAGAATTCGAGCCAAAAATTATCATTATAATGTTAGGAACCAATGACGCCAACCCTGACCTCAAGCAAAACACCTCAAACTTTGTGGATGATTATATTACCTTGATAAGTGAATTTCAGAGTCTTGAGAGCAAACCGAAAGTGTTGATTGTACTGTCACCGCCCGTTTTTAACAACACCATAGGCTTCAGCTCAGAAATCTTCAGTCAAAATATCGTACCAAGCATTGAACTTGTCGCAAGCAAGACTAACCTGCCAATAATTGAAGTATATTCTTCTCTTTTGAGGCATCCACAGTATTTCGTTGATGGAGTTCATCCAACTGATGAAGGTGCAAAGATAATTGCCACCATAATTTATAATGTGATAATTTCAGACTAACTTTTGTTTTACAAAGCCATTATCGCGTGACCACAGTAAAGGAGTTTTTATTCAATTACGCAGATATGTTCATAATAGTAATGTCACACAGAAGAGATTGAGGAACTAAAGGCAGATTTCAAGGATGACGCATCAATTTCTCACCTAGCAAAAAAACACGGGCGCACATACGGTGCAATTAAGATTAAACTTGCTGAACTTGGATTAATAGAAAACTTTGTTTTTTATACGCATCAAAAAGTAACGGTGGATTAGGACAATTATTTTGCTTTTCATTATTTTGATCGTAAAAGTGGCAGACAACGGGCGACAACAGACAGAGACTGACTGACAGACAGACATTATTCACGCACGCGAGTGCTTGGGTGAGAGTAGGAGAGCGTAATCGTAGTCGTATGAGTTCGCGAGAAAGAGAGAAAGATTAAAATTTAGTCCCACACACATGACGTTTTCCAAGTGGTTTGTGTTGTTTTATCCAAATTTGTTATGGTTTAATTATGGTTTGCTTTGGTTAGGATAGGATGGAGACTAAAATTTAATCCAACCAACCAACCAACCTTACTACGACGACCACGACGACCACGACGACCTTACACCAAGTAACTATTTTTGGTAATGGTTAAAAAACTGTATACTCGGTTTGGTATAGTTTGGTATACATCTGATAGGATATTGAAGAGGACGGTATACTATAGATAGTGAGTATTAGAATCGAGTATACACTTAAAACAATAAAAAAATTAGAAACAGAAAGTGAGATCTGGGGGAAGAAGAACCTTACTAAAATCTTTTGGCTTGCTAATGCTAAGCTAAATATTAACAACCGTAAAATATTAATTCAGTTTGAATTATGCTTATTCAATAAGGCGGTAGCTTGTCTGGAATCCTTGGAACAAATGCAGTCTTGTTTACTGACTTAACTCTGCTCGTTCAAATAGTAGCCTTTATTCTACTTCTTAGTGCTCTGGTGTACAAAGCTAAAGGCAAATTCAAGATTCATGGCTCAATGATGGCTGTTGCAATACTTGTTCACTTCATAAGCTTCCTGATTGCTATGGGACCATCATTCATTGGAGGTTTTGATTTCTTGACAACTGAACCCTTTCAATTTGGAGTTCAAACTCTATGGGTTCATGCAGTAACCGGTGCCTTTTCATTAACTTTGGGTTTCTTTCTTATAGTCGCATGGGTTCCTAAAATCCCAGATATTAAGTCCTGTTTTAGAAGAAAACGGATAATGGATGCAACAGCTTTGCTTTGGACAATATCTTTGGTATTCGGAATAACCACTTACTTAGCTTTCTATATCTGAGTTTTTTCTCCTTGAGGACAGAAATTATTTTCAATTGTAATATGTATGCTAAATTTAGACTATACTATACTCTATGTTGACTTGATAATCTATCGTATGACTCTTTTCAATGTATCCTATAACCAAGCGTAGTCTGTTTCCTGACACACCTTGAGGACAACCGATTAGAAATCATTATAAGTAGTTTTATGTCGTTGGTTAAACTAAATTTTAATCCAACCCAAACCAAATTCCCTACTTCTTCAACCAACTAATTGCTCATTATTTTCTAAGTATCAACTCAAAGGACTGTGAAATAATTCTATAGTTTGCAAAATTACCCATTATCGACACCTCTTTAGCCCTTTCAGCCTCTCGGTACTGGATATAGAGGACTTTGAAGTGCATATAATTAATTTTCTCACTGTTAGTTATTGCCCTGTGATATACTTCAAAACGGAACTTGCCTGAAAATGAAGAGACACCATATGTTCGTCTATCAGTGAGGGTGATTCGTGTGTTGTTTTGTTGAGTCAAAATAAATAATCCTGGACGGCTAAAACAAACACTGATACCCCAGGGACCAAAAGACAAAATGTCCCTTTCTTGATATGGATTTTTAGTCACCGCTTTTCCACAAGAGGAACAAAAAAAAGTCGTCCTCGTTTACATGTTTTCCACATTTAGGACAATTTTCTGCTGGATTTCTAATCAAAGAACACCCTCAAAGTTGCTAATTCAGAGAGATTATAAAAATGTGTTTAATCTCAAGCCAAGCCACTCACTCTCACCCCTCACGCCCGTGCCCAATAGAATAGGTTTTTTTTGGAGAAGATTATATTTTATCCAAGCGCGCGAGAAACGCGTAAAGGGGTGCCTAACTTGCTTAATAAAAAAGGATGTTAGATTTATTGAAAGGTTTCCTACACCTTTTTTGACAGCAATAGTCTAGTTCTGCAAGCAATCAAGTTACATTCAAATAGATTCAAAGTATTGCTTCTTATTTTTCTCCTTCACCAACCGACTCACTTGTACTGGTTATGATTGAGTAGGCTATTTCGTCCCAAAAAAGAAACACAGGTTTTTCGTTTCTAAGCAGATCAACAATGTTCGGATAGTCTTCTAAGCGGAAGAAGAGAAAAGCAGTACCATCACGGGAATAATCTCTGGGCAGAGCAGACTCTTTGCGCAGGAAAGCGAGAGATGCAACATTTTTGTTTACGTCGTTTTTCCATAGGGAAATTGTGGGGGTAGACGTGTTTGAATAATAGTTGATCGAATATCGATCAATTGAGGTTGTTGATGTTGGCATACAAAACACCTGAATATAATTGTATTATATGTATCTTAAAAAATTTTGGAATACAACAAATATGTTTAGAATGCAACGCTTTTAACTGTGCGCATCTGGAGTTATTGTGTTAGGGTTTAGCATATCAAGAGAATAGGTTTTGTTATTGTTGATTCAGTATACGGGGATAGAGGCAACAAACTGTAGAAAATGAGAAGGCACAGTTTACAATTTAACTTTAGTAAATTTCTAATAATAGAAGATTACATATCTCAACAAACATACTAGCGGTAAAAAAAATGTTCACAATTATTGATTGGGCTATCATCATAACAGCAATATTAACGGGTCTCGGAGTGGTTTTTGTTCTATTTGAACTGCGTCATATGTCCAAACATAGAGACTTGGAGATAACGCTGAAGCTGTTTGAATGGGCAGAAACTGAAAGCCTTAGAAAAGCTTTCAGATGGATTGAGAGGGAATTTGCCTTTGAGTCTCTTGAGAAATACAACTGTGAGGTATCAAAGGTATTTGAAGTAAATGACTACCCTTATCAAGTGGAAGCATATTTTGAAGAAGTTGGTTTTTTAGTAAACAAAAGATTTGTTGATATTGACGTAATTGTTGACCGCTTGGGAAGTTATATTATTTCTAACTGGCAAAAACTTAAACCTTGGATTCTCGCAATTAGAAAAGAGAAACCTGACGAAACGTTTGGCGAGCACTTTGAGATGTTACATAATAAGACGCTTGCCTACATGAAAAAGAACCATCACTCACAGTGTTAATTTTTTTGGGAATTAAAATTTAATCCAACCAACCAACCAACCTTACTACGACGACGACCACGACGACCTTACACCAAGTTACCTATTTTTGATGATGGTTAAAAAAAGTGTATACTCGGTTTAGTATACATCTATAGGATAAAGGAATAGGAAGGAAGGTATACTATAGATAGAGCATATCTAAATCGAGTATACACACAAAAAAACAAAAAGAGTAACGAAAAAGATGGAATAAAAAAGAACAGAAAACTTACACTCAAAAATTAACAAATAATTAAGAATTATGTTGGTAAATACTGCGATAATTATACTACATGCCATATCAGGTTCAGTTATAGTAGTTATTTAAAATAACCCTGGGAAAATAGTGGATAATTATTGAGGTCTTTGACTTGCCCTTTTTTCAATATAATTAAGTTATGTTGGAAATTCCGTTGATAATTATGCGCGAAGATATTATTCAAGGTTCTTTTTTGCTTCTTCAATTGCTGTAATTTGTTGTTTGCTTGGGACTGGAAATTTGATGTCCAAAGAAGTAATACTTGTAGTTATGATGTCTGCTACCATTGAGCGAGCTATCCATTTATTATCAGCTGGAATAATATACCATGGTGCCAATTTGACACTTGTATTGTTTATCATTTCCTCGTAGACTCTAATGTAGTCATTCCAATAGCGCCTTTCTTCTATGTCAGCGGCAGAGAATTTCCAATATTTGCTTGGGTCTTCTAGACGTTCAATAAATCGTTTCTTTTGTTCATCCTTGGAAATGTGCAGAAAGAATTTCAGAATTGTTGTTCCATTCCGAACAAGGTGTTGCTCGAAATTTGTGATATCTTCGTAGCGACTTTTCCAAAAACTATCACTGTATTTTCTTATCGGAAGGCTTTGTTTTTCTAAGAGTTTTTTGTGAACCTTTACAATTAGGACTTCTTCATAATACGATCTATTGAAGAGGCCAATCATGCCTCTCTCAGGCAAATCTGCGACATGGCGCCATAAAAAATCGTGCGCTAAATCCAGAGTTGAAGGTTGCTTAAAACTTTTAACTCTACAACCCTGTGGGTTCACTCCTGACAGGACATTTCTGATAATTCCATCTTTGCCAGCGGTATCCATACCTTGTAAAATCACGAGCAAAGCGTGATTATTGTTTGCGTATAGCAATTCCTGTGCTTTTGCCAATTTCAGTCGGTTTTCTTCCAATTGTTTAATTGCTATTTTCTTCAGTTTGCTTTTTCCTAATGATACTGCTTCTTCATTTTGTGCCCAGCCAGTCCCAAAATCTTTCAATTTTAGAGCATAATTACCAGAAATCTTACATTCATAGCAGTAGGTGTCAGTATAACATACCATTTCTTCAATTCCCGTATTTAACTCCGTTGCAATGTTAGCCCTCATTTAGTAGCCTCTGGTGTTCTTGATTGAATCTAAATTTCTACCTCACTTAAAAGGTGTGCTAATTTGAAAACTGTATTCAAAATATTCATTTCAAACTCAATATCAAAAAAATAGACGGGTATTTTTCTTGTTGTTTTTACGAGTATAATCTATGCAGAATACACACTCAAGAATCCAAAAAGGAAAGGAATAATGTTGGGATTTCCTGCGATAATTATGCTGCCCATTGATTTTTGGTATTTTGTTTAAGCACTGTTTTTCTTCTTTGAATTGTCAGCTTGGGTCTGTCTCGAACGATTGGCGTTGGCTTGCTTCTGTCTCGAACTATTGGCGGCATTTGCTTTTCTTGTTATACTGCTCCTGTTTGGGGAGGTTGTATTTCCTTCTGGTCTTTGTTGTTTAGGCAAAATATTCACCTAAATTATATAGTACTTTGTTCTTAATTTGTCTTATACATTGAGTGCCTGAAAATAATAATGGTATAAGGGGTAAGAAAGAATAGAAAACTTACCCTCGTAAACACAAATAAGATAATGGTTTTAGGGGTAAAAAAACAATAAAGAAGTTACCCCCCATAAATTAGTTTTTGATTTTTCCATCTATGGACTTTTTTGTTGCGATATCTGGGCATTACAAGATACGATTTATCTTTGTAGAGAGGCTTACAAAATTCTCTCTGTATTTTGTATGCGTGTTTTTGGAAGCAAGGTTTAGCCTATTTTGTTTGTAAGTCACTGACTTCTGCGTTTCAATGTCAGTAGTTAGACTTAACTTTAAGAGGAGATATGCACAAGAATCAAATTGGAGTTACAAATAAGTGAAGAAGAAAGACAGCATAGAAGTAAATGAATCAGAGACTTTTGACTCCTACAACGAGAAGCTGATAAAGAAGTACGGTGACAACTGCATAGGGAAAGGCAAGTGCACAGGAATAGAGTTTAAACGCTGGTTAGCTCTTCGAGACAATTTGACAGAAATTCCTTGACTCTGCGTTTTTCCGAGTTTTAAGAGATTCAAATAGACACCCTTATTCAGAAAAGATATCGATATTCCGAAATACCTTAACTGCTTTCAACGCTCGTTGCACTATCTTTGAATCTGTGCTCTCATTGCTTTCGAATATTTGAATACCTTTTTCGCATTCCACCACATGGAGAAACTCTTGTGTCAGTATCCTGTAAAAGATAACGAGTTTCCGTTTCTTACCCGTAGCTTGCGCACCATCCACCTGAATATCCATTTGGCTACCCCATTCAAGCAGTTGCTCCTCTCGAATAATAATAGCATACTTGTACTTTCCAAAATGAGGGATATCAAAGGCTTCTCTTAACATTGGTGTGACTATCAGTCGAACTTCAGGTGAATAGTTCTGCAATAGCTCAAATATACTCGCGACATTTGGGAAGAATTCCTCTGAATAATGAGGCGCATTCTCTTCTTTTGCTACATCTGTCAGAGTAGCTCCGTTTTCAGTATTGGCTTTAACTATGTTATCATAGTAGTCCTTCAGTCTCCTGTGTTCTTCTTCAGTTATCAGCATTACCAGAATTGGACGGTTATTGGTCAGAGAATACTCTCTTCTAGCGTAAGCTTTGAGGTCTGAAAGAGCATTATTTAGGAGTTTCATAATGGCTCAGTAATCCAATTGTTCGCTTAATTAGCTTGCGCATTAAACTATTTACTAAATTATGTTGCTATCGCATACAATCGGTAGAGTGATTGCACAGAATGTTACTCAAACCCAAATAATTCAGTGGATTTTAACCGATGAAGACATGAAAGAATGGGATCTTTTGAGGTTTTCTTTGCTTCAATAACTGCTAATGGTAAGCCTTTCGAATCGAGAAGTAGATAATCTGCATATGCGTGTTCTTCAGGGTCTTTGAGAGTTTGAGATACAGTCTTGTACTTACCTGAAGTGAAATCTGACTGCTTAGTATCTACTTCTTCGAAGAGTTTGGTTCTGTCTTTTAAGTTCCAACCCGACTTCTCAAGTAGTTTGTCAATCTTGTCTCTTCTAGTTCTGTACTCAGACACATTAGCCATTCAGATTCACACAGTCATTCCTTAAGTCGAATTCTCGATAGTATTGTTGCAATTCGGATATTACATTTGCGTATTACTAATCGGACTCGCAGAAAAGAAGTTGTTGTTTGGGTTCATAAGTTTGAACTAATTGATTATTTTGCAAAGTCTTAAATCAATAATCAAGGATAATCTAAGTGAGACTAATACTTTGAATAAAGACGTGAAGCCTGTCGCCGTCAAAGAAAACCTTGTAATCCCCAAGAGAGGACGAAAGGCCGGCGCAATTTATTTTCCAAGGGACTCCTTATTGAGAGTATTACCAATAGCTGAAGCAATTTGGAAGAATAACGCTGGAAGCCCATTAGACATTCTTGATGTAGCCAAAGCAGTTGACCAATCACCTACAAGTAGCACTTTCGTTCGGCAACTTGCATCATCGTTCAGATACGGGTTAACCGAAGGTAGTCCAACTACGAAAGTAATAAACCTCACACCTCTTGGAAGTGCAATAGTCGCGCCTCTTGTTGATACCGATGTGAATTACAAATTACGTGAAGCTTTACTAAATCCACCAATATTCAAAACAGTTTACACGTGGATGGATAGAAAACCAATTCCGCGAGAGGACGTTTTTAAAAATACATTGATGAAACCTGCGGAAGCAAATGGTTTTGGTATCCTAAAAGAAGACTTGGACGAATTCATCAATGTCTTCATGCAGAACATAAAAGACTACAGGCTTGAAGACGACCACAAAGGCACAGTTTATCTTCGATTGGATAAACTAAGTCCAACCGTACAACCAGATAAACCTGAAACTGGTGAAGAGCCAGATAATGCTAATGGCGAATCGCCACCATTATCACAGGATTATGCACCTAAACCTATTGCTCAGCAAAAGCAAGTACAAAAACAAATCTTTGTAGCTCATGGAAAGAACAAACTACCATTAGAACAACTAAAATCAATCCTAACACAGTTTAAGGTGCCGTTTCAAGTTGCGATAGATGAACCTCATAAAGGTCGTCCAATAAGCGCAAAAGTAGCTCAATTAATGCATAATTGTACGTCTGGAATATTCATTTTCACTGCCGATGAAGAAACAAAGGATTTACAAGGGAATATTGTTTTGAGACCAAGCGATAATGTGGTCTTTGAACTAGGCGCAGGAATCGCTCTCTATGGTGAAAAGATTGTTATATTCCGTGAGTCAGGTGTGTCTTTTGGAAGCGACTTTACAGAATACGGTCATATAACTTTTGAAAAGGACAAACTCGATGCTAAAGCGTTTGAGTTGATGAAAGAGCTTATAGGACTTGATTTCTTGCAAGTAACGCCTAAATAGTAATTGCTGAAGGCTTACATATGGGCGAAAATCCTAACTTTCTTATGTGCCCCCTGAAATGGAAAACACATTATTTTTGGGTATTAATTAAAAAATATTATTCAACAACGTATAAACTCTCTCGCATAATTGTTTGCTTCCTTTTCTTCAGTTCTTATCGGAAGTTCAATCCCTTTAGAAGTTATTAGGTGGTGATACAACTCGTGCAAGACTATTTTTCTTTTTAAGCCTTATTTTTTGAAGTAAGCACAGTTGTTATGATACATTCCAAGGAACCATTCTCCAACCTTTTTGCCGTTAAGCACTATCCGCATTCTTCTAATGCCATAATATTTGGACAAATAGTTCACAGCTTTTTGGCAGCCTTCAAGCTCGTAAATAATTAAGAATCACTTTCGCAAAAAGTAGTTCATACATAGCTAAGGTCTAAATCATGGCAAAAACTGTTTCCTCACTACTATTTTGTTATTATGTTGTTGTTGTAGTCGCCCATTAAAGAAAGAAAAAGAAACGAAACAAAATCGTCTATCCGTTAAAAAACTTGACTCATGTAACGCCTAGATGCTTTTAAAGTAAATTACGCCTCAACCAGCGTTAGAATTTGATAGATAAAAGCCTCTAACCAAATTGAAATGGTTGTTTCCCAAAATAATAAGGAAACAAAAGAAAACAAGCATGGAAAACTTTGCTTTTATTCCT
>Ga0209585_10001209_pt1 | contig 10065 bp, 8 predicted proteins | sample NGEPerone_FD_185491 | JGI IMG/M metagenome (GOLD analysis project Ga0209585, IMG submission 185491) | Arctic peat soil microbial communities from the Barrow Environmental Observatory site, Barrow, Alaska, USA - NGEE Permafrost154B-one... | ecosystem: Environmental > Terrestrial > Soil > Wetlands... | reverse complement strand
TCGTCCGGGCGCTGGCCCTTCTCTTCCTCGGCGTCCTCCTCGTCAACGAGAATCTCTACTCCACAGCTGCGGCGGGCATCGACAAGGACCTATGGTATTTCTTAGCGATACTGGCCGTCATCACCCTCTGGGCCGTCGTCCCGACGGAGGCGCGGCCGCAAGCGAGGCGCATCCATCTTGTGTTTAAGGTCGCTGCCGCGGTCGGCCTCCTCGTCTTGATCATCATTTTCCGCGGCCAGGGTCCGGACGGCCAGATAACCTGGCTCCAGACGTCTTGGTGGGGGATCTTGGGCATCATCGGCTGGTGTTATCTCGCCGGATGCCTTCTCTACCTAGCCTGCCGCGGCAACAGAACCATCCTGGCCGCGGCGATCGGCCTGATGGCCGCCCTCTACATCGGGGGCCGATATGGAGCCCTGGATTTCCTCGGCCCGGTCAACGAATTCGTCGATATCGGCAGCCTCTTCGGTTCGTACGCGGCTATCGTCACGGCTGGGATGCTTGCCGGCACCTTTTTCCTCCCCGGGACAGATGTCCCGTCTGTTCGCGGGCGCATCAGTTACCTCGTCATCCTCGGCACGGTGCTTCTTGCCGCCGGCTTCGTCCTCCGGCCGCTCCACGGCTTCAGCAAGATCCAGGCCACCGAATCCTATTGTCTGGCCACAGCCGGGATCTCGGCGCTCGTCTTCCTCCTCTTCTACCTCAGCTTGGACGTCCTCAATGGCGGGAAAGCGGCCGCCTTCCTTCTGCCAGCCGGCCGGAATCCGCTTCTAGCTTATCTGCTCCCGTTCCTCATCGTGAGCGCCGCCGCCGTCATCGGCGGTCTCGTCCATCTCGACATTAACGGAATCCTCTGGCCTTTCTACGGGACGGGAGGATTGACCGGGATCCTCAACGCAGCCGTCATGACGGGGGTCGTGCTGCTGCTAACGGCGGCCCTTTCCCGGACCGGGCTTATCCTGAAGCTCTGAGAACTTTACAGTTTTGCATATAGACATCATATATGTGTTTGGGTAACGGATAGCCATCAAATACTTCATATGAATTTCATAGACGGCTGAGGTAGCGGACGCTTAGAATAGCTCAGCCGCTCGTGCTAATAATGGCAGCTGAAAAACTATTGCAGAATTGCTCGACCAATTGGGATGCTTACCGCTTCTTGCAAGACCGCGTGCACGATACATGGTTGCCCGAAGCGTCAGGCAACAAGCGCGGCAGATTATCAAAAAGATACTGGTACAGTTGAACCAACAGTGCGAGTACGGCTGGAAGTATGAACCAGGTTAAGTGCTCGCTGCCAGAAATAACGGCCGTTTTGTGATATTATCGCCATCAGAAAATCGAACATGCTATGATTGAACCGGTTCATGTAAAAAGTACCTAAAAAGCGAGGAGGGAAAAATGATTGAAAAGGGACCAATCTTAACCGCCAGCGATGCAGAGTTATTGGACCGTGCGCTTTCAGTAGTTAAAACGAAAGTCTATGAAGAGTCAGAGGCTCAATTAGATGACACTCAGGCGCTTGATGCGCTCGTTTCGTGTTTCAGGAGCTTCAGAAATGCCGCAAATGATGAGGAGGAAAAAGAAAGACCACATTCGTATTTTAGCCCCTTAGGTAAGCGCCCCGTGCTAGGCACAGTTATCGAAAGGCTAGGCAGCGCGGGAAGTCGCAAGGCCTAATTGAGGCTCCCAGAGTTGGCTTCTGGGCTAGACTGTTCGGCGGTGGAAAAAAAGAATAGGAATAGTTAAGCCACCATTCGCCTCTTGATAAGCGTGTGCAATTGAAACCAACAACAGCGATACTTGTTCTCATTTTAGTCGTTTCACTTGTAACGGGTTGCACTGTGAATACTACCCTTTCCGGAAATAATCAAGCAGGCAACGTAAGCACCTCGTATCCGACGGCAGGGCAGTCAGAATTGTTGCAAGGCATAGAATCTAGATATAACGTCAGCGCAGCAAATCACCAGTATGTGGACTACAAAGTGACGTGGGTGAATGATACAACCATCACAGTTCATATGAAAATAACAAGCGAAGCTGAAGTCACAACATGGGATATCAAATTTACTCATTTCCCAACGATAGATGGCGCTACAGCATATTTCGATAGTCATCAACTTAGATATACGAACAAGTCTGACACGGCCGACCACGCTTCACTTTATGCACTCGTTACCGGCGTTACAAATCTCCCCGTGTCGAAGGAAGTCACTATATCTGGTAATACGACCTATCATTTAGAGCAAATTGACCCTCTAATTATTGAGTCATCATCAAGTGTTCTGCCATCGGCCAATGCAACAGTAGCGGCTACAGCAACGCCCTCACCGCCTCAGCTCTCGCAAGCGCAACTAAACGCTTTACAACGCGACATGGAGACTAAGGGTTATAACATTACACAGCCTCTCAATCTGTCTGGCGGCATTGGTTCTGGCGCCAACGGCTCAACGTTCTACAAAGGCGCGATAACCAAAAACCCCGGTATACAATACAAGTTTATTATAATATACAACCTTACTATAGAGGTCTGCAAGGACAACGCAACGGCTAATTCTCGGTTTCCTTTAACGGTAAGTAACCTGCAAAAAAGTGGCATTGTGGGCAGCTACAACAGTCAAACTCAATGGTCAGGGGTGTCCATGCTTAACAGCATCCAAGTAGATAGCAGCGTTACTAAAAGCGTAGCTGGGCCACCATACACTGTAACAACTATTGAGTGAAGGAGATGTCTGATATTAAACAACAACTAAATCCTTAAGCGCGTCTAACAGCGCTTTCCGTTCAACTGACAGTCGGATATATATAAAAATCGACGCCTCGACCTCGGCCACGTCCTTTTCGTTCTACCTTGACATAGCCGTAAAGCTCCAGTTCAGCGATGAGTGCCGAAAGCGTCTTATGTGAGACCTGCTCACGACCACTGAGCCGCATGATGTTGTTGAATTCCCGATAAACTTCAGTAGGAGATTGTTTTTCTTCCTCTTAACGTGCCCGCACTTGTTCGAGATACGCACCAACTAATCGAGATGCGATAGTATAAGCCTCTAAACGGAGCGCGCGAACAAAGATATAATAGACAATTGCGCCAATCGTGACCTGTAGTGCCAAATGGGTGGCGTAGGACCAGCCGCTCGGCAGTATCAAACCGAGTACCCATACGGCAAACGCCATCGTTGCGGCGCCACAGAACGTAGGCGCCAATCTTCTAAGCATCGTGACAACGTGGAGATCTATGAGACGAGCAGGAATCAATAGTGAGGGGTACCATAGCAGGAAATTAGCCACGGTGTAAGCTACCGCTACGCCTAATGCGCCCCACCGCAAACCCACTATAAACGAAATGATGAAAATAGAGCCTGATACGAGTCCCCATCGAAACATTATATCAGTCCGGCCCTGTGATTGATAGATCCAGCCTACGGTCGTGCCAATAGATTGAATAAGTCCAAGAAGGCAAAATACTTGGAGGATTGGAACCATTTCCGCCCACTTGTCACCAAACAAGGCCAAGACGAATGATTGAGACACGACTAGCAGTCCTAACGTCAATGGAAACGTTACCAATGAAATAACGCTGATAGACTTGAGGTACATGTCTTTCACCCGTTCCACATCTTTTTGGATCGCAGAAAAAGCGGGAAACATCACATTTGTAATAACCCCCGATACTTGCGACACCGGCAGCAACAGAATCTGGTACGAACGCGCATAAATCCCCAAAGCTGCTGATCCGACGAATCGACCGACAAGCAGGTTGTCGCCATTTCTCGTCCAGTAATTGAATACGGAAAAACCCAACAAGTTTAGAGTGAACTTTGAAAGGTCCTTTAACGCGTGCCATTGTAAGGAGAAATCTGGTCGCCATGGTGTAATCATCCACAGCACAGCGACGTTGACGATCGCAGACGCGATGTACATCGCAACGAGGCTCCACACTCCAAAACCGCTGAACGCCAAATAGAGAGCTACAAGACCTGAAATCACGGTGCTTGTTAACTGAGCCGCTGCTATCTTGCGAAAGTCCATGGCTTTTTGGAGCAAAGCGACCTTCACAGTTGCAAATGCGTTGATGAAGAAAATCAACGAAATTGCTACGGCGAGTGGCTGGACCTCCGGCACATTGTAAAAGGATGCGATCAACGGGGCTGCAGCAGCCATAATCAGTGTAGTTACTGCGCCTATGACAATGCTGATCCAAAAGACTGCGTTTTTGTGGTGTTGGGTCACATCCAATTTTTGAACTAAGGCGACACCAAACCCCATATCAGCGAATACTGATGCAAAATTGGTGAACACCAATACCATACCGACCAATCCAAAATCTTGCGGAGATAAAAGACGAGTGAGAATAACAGATACCACAAGAGCTACGAATTGTGCGCCCATTTGGGCAAGACCGGACCAAGCGACACCTGTCCGGATTTTACTATCTAAGTCCTGCACCTTTTCACCAAAGCGTACTTCTTGTTAATTCAAGGGATGCTCCATTTGGGGTTTGAGCCAACATCCTGATTCGCTGATCGTAATCTGAAAAAATCTAACTCAGCAACAACTGACGTACTTCTTGATATATGACATTTTACGTTTCGCTAGAAAGGCACCCGCAGGTTCATCTCTTGGGGAAACAGATGTGTCAGAAATGACTAACCAAAGCTATCTGACGAATGCGTAAAATTTACGTTGTGGTTGACTCGGTCCGAAACTAAGTAATGAAGAACTGGAAGGAGGGTGGATCCGCTGTTCGGCGGGCGCCCCTATTTCAGGACGGGTGCCGGATTGTAGGCAAGCAAGGTAGCTAAGCTGAACTGGTTCAGGGGCATTACTAAATAGTCTTTTCAAGTCCTAGATTGACATTGCGCCTGTCAACCTGACCGCTAACTTGGTTATTAGCGCCCAGCGCGGGCAAAAAGAAATCAACGCTTTTTTGAGCCTATTGCAGCGACACACCTCTGATAGGACCTGCAAGGTTCTTCCGTCGGAGGCGCGGCACGCAAAGTTACTCAAGCCAGTTCTCCCTTAAAACTAACTCCCTCTTGCGTTTACTAAACGCCAGATTTAGTTCAACTTGGGCTTTGTTTAGGTAGTAAACGCTCAAAAGTTCATTACTGTAGAAGGATTGAGCCCCCATCACACGATCGACTGCCGCATAAGCCTTATAGCACACCCCCCCACCGAAAGAACGGACAGCACTCACAAAAAGACTCAGCCGGCCGCGTGGATTCTCTAGGTAGGAGACACATGTGCTGCCAGCGCCCCAGTTTGCGTAACGTCGTTTTACGTCTGATAGGGTTGCGTTCTTGCTTACTAACTGCACGTGCCACACAATGGCATCTGGAATCCACGCAATCTTTATTCCCTTTTTGCGTGCCTTGATCCAGAGGCCCGTTTCAGCTTCTCCAGCGCGGACTTCTCCGACTTGATCCTCACCAAATCCGCCAAGCTCGAAAAAGATGCTTTTTCTTGTGGAACAATTACCGCCTAAAATTAAAATCTCTTCTTCAGGCTGTAAAATTCGAAGTGTCGAACCTAGGGGACGGTCCGGCCAGCGGCTAGTTGTCTCATCTACTTGTCCGAAGGAGTGATAGGAGCTAACCCACGCAGGGGGGTCTTTATCCCATTTTACTATTATCTTTCCTCCGGCGCAGCCAATTTCCTCATCATCATATGCTCTCAAAAACGCTTCTAACCATCGCTCGTGACAAACAGCGTCGTCGTCTGTAAAGGCGAGTATAGCCGCGTGAGCGGATTTCGCTCCTGTGTTTCTGGCGTAATGGGCGCCTGGTCGAGGTTCAAGAACGTACCGTACGTTATACCTTTCCAAGCCCGTATATTCATTTACCGTCTCTTTTGTCGCGTCTTTTGAATTGTTGTCGACTACAATAACCTCATAGAGCGAGGGGTCGAGCGTTTGGTTGAGCAGGCTTTCGATGCAGTCTCGAAGCATGTTTGACCGATTGAAAGTCGGAACGATTACTGAAATGCGCATTTGATCGTTCATCAATTCACACGCCCCCTCAAGGTTCTCGTATGATTTTCGGAAGAAGGATCAAAAGTTTGAATATGTTCGAGCGTGGGATCTCAATCTGGGGACTATGCAGCTTGAATGATTTAGCAGTAGTTGTGACATGAAAGAATGAGCTAACAAGGCTCCACTTAATGACGCAGAATCCCCTCACTAGCTTTTGCATCGTTTTCAGTTCAGAATCGCATCGTATTTGAAAGTTTACGTTGTTTTTTGCCTATACGACGGAACAGAGGCCTTTTTTTGTAAAAACGCAGCGACTCTCTCGCCAAGCGGCAGGAGTGAATGCCGTGTCGCCGGGCTTTGAGTCAGTCACCATGCGAGGCGACGCGCGCAATCTTTGAGGACCTTAAAACAGCGAATCCTCAATCATTCCAATTGAAAGTAAACGCAGAAGCAACTTCTCCACTCCTGAGTGTTAAAGCACATATCCACTACAAGAACATCAACTATTTTTCGTTAAGCAGGTATCCTAGTCCGCTTTGCTGAGCTAGGTTCCGGTATTGGATCGCGCGAAAGATGCTCTACTACCACTGTACTCACCCACTTCGCTTTGACGTAACATCTTTTGCTCGCCCATAAAAGACGAAATATCCGTGAGTTCTTCAGCATCTAAGTGAGCACGCTTGCAGAAACACGCTTTGAAACTCCCTATCTGGGTCCCACGATGCTCGAGCGACCACAACCCTAACGGAGGTGAGGCAGCACAAAACTTGAAAGTTGTAGAGGTCCATTGACCACGAAGTTTTTCACAGACTAGTTTGCGATAGCGCTTAAAAAACTCGCCCGGTTCTATTGCTTTCGAATACCAATAGTGTACTCATCGATGAAACGCTTGGCGGAGTTCAAAAAAATGATAACGTCGTCACGCTTCTTTTCAAAACGATTATGTCGCCGGAGAAAAACGTGCGTACTTATCTACTTATTTGGTTCATCTTTTGTCTCGTCTTGTCTCCGCGCGCTAACATAAATACCGGACAAGACGATGCCAACCGAACCGACGAGAAGGAATGCCGAGGGGCTACCCCCTTCAAGAGATAAGGGAACCAGACCGGTGCTTGGTGACAGACTTACGACGCTGCTGGACGCATTGGACACATCCGACCGGTCGAGGCGCGTGAAGAGCAGGCCCTCCAGCTTGAGATAGTCAATGAAGTCCTTCAGCTGCTGGATTCTATGTTCGTCAACCGTGCCATTGCCGTTCATAAATAGTGAGGTATGGTACGTTATGGTGAGCGTGTTGTTCTGGGGATCGGTAAGAAACTGCTTAACAAATTCTCGCGCGTTTTGGATGCTTGCGCTGAATTCGGTTGCGTTTAAAGCTCCGATTTCAATGCCCCCCTCGGTCTCCATCCCATCTATATGGCGATGCTGAATGTCTTTGACCGAGCCAGCGCTAAACTCGATGAATCCGAGCGCTGCAGCCGCTTTAAGGGTGTTATCATCGTAATTGTTGAAAGGAGGAATAAACGTTTTTGGCGCCGTCCCGAATGCCTCCACAAAGTCAGTACGCCCTTTTAATATGCGGTTGTACTGATCGTCGTAAGACAGCCCGATGAACTCGCTAGGCTTTTCTGATACCTGATTGCGCGTATGGGAATAACCGTGCTGTGCGAACTCAAACAAAGGATTAGAGGCGAGAGACTGCATATAAGGTAGGAACAAACCATCTTGGAGCAGTTGGTTGGCCTGTCCGGATTCATTGGGGTGTGGAATGATCCCTAAAGTAACAGGGACGTTTTCATCTATATGCACTTGATTCACAGCTTTTAACCCGTCTAAGGACATTCCTGGTCTGATGTCATCGTTTCGGAACGCGATGTACTTTTTCGCCTCTGCTTGCTGAGTGCTAGCGGCGACTGTCGGAGACATGAGAACTGCAGCAAGCATACAGAAAACAAGCAGAAATGAAACAATCACTGGTTTTTTCACTGTACGTCCTCTTAAGTCAAACTTCTCTTACGAGTTATCCGCCAATGGAAGCATCGCGTAAAGACGCTTCTGTGTCCAAGCTCACAAAGCCAGCGACTTATCTTGAGCAGTATAAACCTTATAAGTTTCGTTGCAGTGATACAAGCGTTGAGGCAGCTCGCTATCGGTGCTCTCGCATGGAAATGTCCGCCCTATCGCACCTCGCTAATCAGGAAGGTGTAAGTTCTAGAACGCTCGAGCTTTAAACCCTCGCCGGTCTTTCTGGTTAAGCGGCACGGTGCCGCGCTCGTAGGCTCGTCAGCTCTTGCTCACTTTATCAGCTTATCGGCCGAAAGAAACGAGTCAGGAGCGTAAGAGGGCTAAACAGCAACCTTTATGTCGCTAAGATCGTAATATAAACGGAAATAGACGCGTGTGTGACGATGGCTTCGGTAAGATTTGAGCAGAAACCGCAGGATGCCTTGGCCACAGGTGAGGGGGTCCCCCAGTTATCTGACCGCCCAATAATAATGGTAGGTATACCGTCCTATAACGAAGAGATAGCAATCGGCAGCCTCGTTTTGCGAGTTTCCCAGTACGCTGACAAAGTTGTTGTGCTTGACGATGGATCTACCGACAGAACTGTGGATATCGCCCGTCTCGCTGGTGCTGAAGTAATCCAGCACGACAAAAACTTGGGCAAGGGCGCAGCGTTGCGTGACCTATTTGCGTACGCGACACAATGCGACGTGGACGTTCTCGTTATTATTGACGGTGATGGACAGCACAACCCTGATGACATCCCGCTGTTGGTCAGTCCAGTGATACGCGGCGAGGCCGATTTTGTAAATGGAAGCCGATATCTGATTGGGAAAAGCGACACGCCCAGCTATCGCCGGTTCGGACAGCTTGTGTTGGATAATTTTACGCGCGTGGGGTCGGGCCGAGATTTGCCCGTTACGGATACACAGAGCGGTTTCCGCGCATTCTCGATGAAAACCGCTCACATCTTCAAATTCACTTCAAATACGCTGGGGATCGAAAGCGAAATGCTCATGGATGCGGCGAAAGCACAATTGCGGATCAAAGAGGTGGACGTCAGTGTACGCTACGATGTGGGGCGCTCCTCAACCCACCCTATAACCCATGGCTTAGAAGTCCTCGTGGGAGTCCTACGCAACATCGAATTCAAGAAGCCCCTGCTTGCCTTCACGGCGCCTGGATTGCTCCTCATCGGCATCGGCATTGCGTTGGCCGCGTACGTCGTGCAAGGTTTCAACGCCTACGGCCACGTGCCAAATGGTCCAGCAATTCTTATGCTGCTTGTCACGATCGTTGGAACTTTCATGGTTCTCACTGGTATTATCCTCCACTCCTTAGCGGGGCTCACTGAGTCGCTCGAGGCGGCACGTTGAATTATTTGCTAGTAATGCTCAGGTGCCCTTCATGTCACTGCTGCAGCGATCAGGCGGGGAAGATGCAAGAACTCTCCGCACGCAGACACCCCACCGTGAAGCCAAACGTGACATGTCAAGCAGAGCTGGCCGACTTTTGTTAAAGCGGCCCACCGCTCAAGAGGATATGTTTTATGCTTTATGCGTTACTCTGGTAACATAGCCGGAGATGGGTGCGACTGTAATCTTACCAAACGGGATGTAACGTCATTATTCCCGGTAGCGCTCTCTCTGATGTGCAATAAAGAGCTGATCGTGCGCTAACTATGGCGCTGCCGCCGAACCGAACGTACAAGAAGACTATGGAGATCGCGTTTGTCGATATTTATAACAGGATCCCTATGAGCAGCGGCGGCGATTGGTGGGTGTTCCAGTTGTGCACGGACCTCGCTCGGAATAACAATGTTAGCACGTTTTATACCTCCGAAAAAAACGACGTAGGAGGATATCAACCTGAGGACGTTGGGTTTACGACGATCCATCTCGATTCAAGAATCGACTGGCATCGTCGATCCAAGTGGCTTGAAATGCTCAGGCCAGACTTGTTGTGGCCAAAAACGCAAATTCGCGACATAAATGCGGACTTGGTACTCACGACAGTTTATGGGTACCACATTGCCGCCACTATCTCAAAGGCGAACAAAGCACCCCTGACTCTCGTCATGCATAACGTCG
>Ga0209585_10001208_pt1 | contig 10065 bp, 10 predicted proteins | sample NGEPerone_FD_185491 | JGI IMG/M metagenome (GOLD analysis project Ga0209585, IMG submission 185491) | Arctic peat soil microbial communities from the Barrow Environmental Observatory site, Barrow, Alaska, USA - NGEE Permafrost154B-one... | ecosystem: Environmental > Terrestrial > Soil >... | reverse complement strand
GGATTCCAGAACTCCGGACATGACGAGTTGATTCATGAAGGGTCGGGGTGGCCTTTGACGCTGTACGTCAAGGTCAGGTTGGAGTGTTCCCGGTTTGGTGGACTCCTGACCTGGGTCACCTTCGACCCCGGCTAGCGAGTGTTCCTCGACATCTACGTCCTCGATCTGCCGCCGTCAGCCTGACGACGGCATCGGCATGCGGTACCTGATCGAGGGCTGAGTCTTAGACAACAAGGAGCCGGCTCTGGTTCGCCAACCACAGCCACCCGTGGGCCCACCGGTGGCCGGTCCGGTGGGCCAACGGAACACGTCCCGCCCCTCCCCCGGAGGTAAACGATGAAGTTCGTCCTGGCCCCCGACTCCTTCAAGGAGTCCATGACCGCCGCCGCGGCCGCGATGTCCCGCGGGATCCCGTCGACGCTGCGAAGGAGGAAACCGTGCCTGACGTGATCTCGCTGGTCCCTGTGCCGGCCTCGCTCGACGTGGGCACGGGGCCAGGCTTCCGCTTCAAGCCGGGGGTTCGGCTGGTCACCGGGGCCAGCCCCGAGGAGATCTCGCTCGGGGTCCTCGCGGCGGACCTCATCGGGTCCGGGGTGGGGGTCCCGATCGATCTGATCATAGGCTCGGTCTGCGACGGCCAGGCCGTCCTGCTCACACTCGACGAGGACGCCGGACCGGCCGCCGCCGACCCCGCGGAGCGGTACTCGCTGACGGTGACCGAGGATCGGATCGAGCTCACGGCGCCGCGAACGGCGGGTCTGCTGTGCGGGCTCTCCACGCTGCGCCAGCTCGCGGTGCCCAGCCCGGGCGGCGCGCTCGAGGTGCCGGCGGTCATGATCGAGGACGCGCCCCGCTACCCCTGGCGAGGGCTGAGCCTCGACGTCGTGCGGCACTTCTTGAGCGTCGACCTGGTCAAGTCGGTGCTCAGCGTCATGAGCGACTACAAGCTGAACGTGCTGCACCTGCACCTCACGGACGACCAGGGCTGGCGGATCGAGCTGCCGTCGCGGCCGCTGCTCACGGAGCGGTCCGCGCAGTCCGAGGTCGGCGGGGGCCCGGGCGGGTTCTACACCGCCGAGGACTACGCCGCCCTCGTCGCGTTCGCCGCGGCCCGGTACATCATGATCGTTCCCGAGATCGATGTCCCGGGGCACATCAACGCGGCGCTGCACGCCTACGGGGACCTGACCCCGTCGGGCGAAGCCGCTGAGGTCTACACGGGTACCGGGGTGGGCTTCAGCCAGTTGCACCGGGACCTTCCCACGACGACGGCGTTCCTCGGCGACGTGTTCCGCGACCTCGCGGCGATGACGCCGGGGGACTATGTGCACCTCGGCGGCGACGAGGTGTTCACGATCGAGCCCGACGAGTACGCCTGGTTCGTGTGCACCGCGCAGGATGTCGTGCGCGTCGAGGGCAAGAGGGTCGTCGGCTGGCAGGAGATCGCCCACGCGCGGCTCGACCCCGGCACAGTCGTGCAGTACTGGGACACCCGGGCCGCGCCCGAGCCGATCGTGGAGGCGTCCGCCGCGGGTGCGAAGGTGCTGCTCTCGCCCGGGTCGAAGGTCTACCTCGACATGAAGTACGACGAGTCGACGGCCCTCGGGCTCGACTGGGCCGGGCACGTCGAGCTGCGCGACGCGTACGAGTGGGAGCCGACCGAGCTGATCCCGGGCCTGCCCGCGGACTCGATCATTGGCGTCGAGGCCGCAGTGTGGACCGAGACGATCACCACGCCCGACGAGCTGTTCTTCATGCTGCTGCCGCGGCTCGCTGCGGTTGCCGAGGTGGCTTGGTCACCGGCTGGCAGCCGGGACTGGGCGGGCTTCCGGGCCCGGATGGCTGGTCAGGCGCGCCAGTGGGACGACGCCGGACTCGCGTGGTACCGCAGCCCGCAGGTCGACTGGTAGCCCCGCTCACACCCAGCTGGCCAACCCATCGGCAAAAGGGGGTCAAGGTTCGCCCGGCGTTGACAGCCACAGCCCGGCGTGACGAGGGGTCCAGCGGATGGCACGTCACGGGCACCTCCTGAGCGAGGTTCAGGTGTCAGAGTCCCTGCCAGGTCGGCTTGGCCGCATAGGTGCTGCGGAAGTGGTCGGCGAGCTGCAGTCGGCTCGCCGCGGGACCGTCGACGAGGACAGTGACGTGGGGGTGGTGCTGCAGGATCGTCGCGGGCCACAGGGCACTCACGGGCCCTTCGACGAGGTGGTGGATCGCCTCGGCCTTGGCTCGTCCTGTCGCGATGAGGACGATGTGGCGTGCGCCCATGATTGTCGCGAGCCCTTGGGTCAGGCAGTGGTCGGGAACCTGGCTGAGGTCGCCCTCGAAGAAGCGCGCGTTGTCCACGCGGGTCTGCTCCGTGAGCGTCTTGATCCTGGTCCGTGACGCCAGCGAGGAGCCCGGCTCGTTGAACCCGACGTGGCCGTCCGTGCCGATCCCGAGGATCTGGAGATCCACGCCCCCGGCCCGGACGATCGCCTCCTCGTACTGCGCGCACGCGGCGACGACGTCCTGCGCCAGACCGTCGGGCCCGAGGACCGCTCCCACACCGAAGCCCACTCGCGACGCGATCTCGTGCTCGATCACGTTCCGGTAGCGCTGAGGATGCGCCAGGGGCAGGCCGACGTACTCATCGAGCATGAACGCCCGAGCGCGGGAGAACGAGAGGCGCCCCTCACGATGGCGCCGCGCCAGTTCGTCATAGATCCCGAGCGGGCTGGACCCGGTCGCCAGGCCGAGAACGGCCTCGGGCTTGCGATCGAGCAGGGCCTCGATCGTGCCGGCAGCGAGCGAAGCCAGCTCCTCAGGCGCACCGATCACGACCTCCATGACTTCACCCTTTCACCTCGACCGTTGTCACGACACGGCTCGTCGATCACCATCACGGCACCACGACTGCTCCCGCGCGGCGGACGCTGAGGACCCGAAGACCGGCGTCCGTCACGACGATGTCAGCCCGGCGACCAGCCTCGAGGGCACCGACCCGCTCGTCCCCGAGCACCGCGGCGGGCGTCGTGGCCGCGGCCCGGATGGCGTCCACGAGTGGCACACCACCCGCGACCGTGGCCCGCACGACATCGAGCAGGTGCGCCGTGCCACCCGCGATCGCCCCACCGTGCGTCAGTCGAGCCACACCGTCGGACACCGTGACGTCCTGCGACCCGAGCCGGTAGGCACCGTCAGGCATGCCGGCCGCCGCCATCGCGTCCGTCACCAGCGCGATGTTCTGCGCACCGACGAGGCTGAAGATGCTCCGCACCAGCTCCGGCGCCAGGTGCGTCCCGTCTCCGATGAGCTCGATCACGGCCTCTCCGCGTCCCGCCGCCGCGAGGAACACCGGGATCGGCCCCGGGGCACGATGAGTGAGTGGTCGCATGCCGTTGAACAGGTGGGTGACGGTCGACCGCGCCGAACGGCGGTCGGGCGCGACATTGAGACGGGCGCGCGCATCAGCGAGGGCGTCGGCCGCCTGCGCCCAGCTTGCGTCGGTGTGCCCGAACGACGGCAACGCCCCCGCGGTGATCAGGGCATCGACGACGCCGCCGTCACCTGCGATACCGGCAAGCTCCGGAGCGACTGTCATCGTCACCAGATGCCCGCGTGCCAGCTCGGCGAGCTCGCGCACGAGGGCGACGTCCGGCTCCTGGATGAGCAAGGGATCCTGCGCTCCGCAGCGGGTCGTCGAGATGAACGGTCCTTCCAGGTGGATGCCCGCGATCTCGTGGGCATCCACGAGCGCGGCCAGGACCCCGACACGCTGGCGCAGCGTCTCAGGGGCGGCGGTCACGAGAGAGGCCACCAGCGTCGTGGTCCCGTGCCTCAGGTGCTCGCGCACCGCGACGAGCGCCTCGTCCGGCGTCGTGGCGTCCGGGTAGCTCGCGCCACCGCCACCGTGGGTGTGGAGGTCGACCAGGCCCGGCAGCATCGTCACCGGGGTCGCCACCGGGTCGGGAGTCTCCGGCCAGCCGTCGTGCGCGGCACGGGCGGCAGCACCGACCCACACGATGGTCTCGCCACGGACGACGACGACCCCGTCGTCGATCACCTCCGTCGGGGTGACGACTCTGCCGCGAAAGTACTCCGGTGAGGTGGGCTCGCTCATGCTCGGATACCGCCCATCAGGTGATGTCGGGGGATCAGTGCGGCTGCCAGACTGGCTCTTCGCGGTTCGTGGTGAACGGACCTGCTGTGGGGGTGTTCACGCTGCGGCTCTCGCGGCGCTGGTGAGGAGGATACGTGAGTCGCCCTGGGTCTGATGGAGGCGCTCGGGCTATGGGATTTTGACCAGGTGTTGGTCGGTCCTGTGGGTAGCGTAGAACGTCGTCTCGAACTCGATCGGCGGGACGTCGCCGAGGTAGCCGTGCAGGCGCTGGGTGTTGTGCCGGTGGACCGCGTTGCAGATGTGCGGCCTCTTGGCCTGTCGGCACGAGGATCAGGCCCTCCACCTGCCGGCCGATGAGGTCAGCAATGAGTCGGCGTTCCCTCTGGGCGTCCTCTCCGGTGTTTCCGAGAACGATTCGTCGACCGTGCGTCGCGGCGATCTCCTCGACTCCGAGCGCGAAGTTGCCGTAGTAGGGGTTTCCGAGGTTGGTGATGGCGACGCCCACGAGACCGGTCGGCTCACCTGCTCGCATCCGTCTGGCGTTCTCATTTCGGCGGTACCCGAGCGCGCGCACGGCTTCCAGCACACGGTCCTGAAGCTCGGGTCGAACGTGCGTCCCACCGGCGATGGTGCGTGAGACGGTCATGGGGCTCACCCCAGCCAGTGCTGCGACTTCTTTGACGGTTGGCTGGTGAGACGATTCACCGTCGGTCTGAGCCTGGATCCACCGATGAGCGTGGTGTTCTGAGCGGGTCGTGACGCACGAATGTCCTTCTGACCTGGGACGATGGGACTTATCGACGGTTCCAACGCACCGAGAAGAAGGACATCCGGTAGATGCGAGTTTGCCACAACCTCTCAGCGGGTTTCGATGACCCGAACCTGGTGTCGTGCGCGGGTCTGATCCCGGTGATGGCCTTGGCCGGGCGGGCCGGGTTGCACGGCCTGGTCGCCGCCCACGTGCGGGTGCGGGGCTCGGCCGGGGCGAACCCTGACGTGAAGGTCGCCGCCTTGGTTGCGGGACCAGAATCACACCCAAGAAGCCCCGTCAGACACCACCAGAAGGCCGACCGGTGGATCCAGGCTGAGTCACCATGGTCGCTCTCCGTCTCAGCATTCAATGAGGTTCACGGCGAGACCGCCGCGCGAGGTCTCCTTGTACTTGCTGTGCATGTCCCTACCGGTGTCGCGCATGGTTCGGATCACTGCATCCAGGCTCACCACGTGCCGGCCGTCCCCGCGCAGGGCGATGCGCGCGGCATTGATCGCCTTGACCGCGCCGATCGCATTCCGTTCGATGCAGGGAATCTGGACGAGGCCCCCCACAGGATCGCAGGTCAAGCCGAGGTTGTGCTCCATCGCGATCTCGGCGGCGTTCTCCACCTGGAGTGGGCTCCCACCGAGGACCTCGGCGAAGCCTGCGGCCGCCATCGCGCAGGCCGAACCGATTTCTCCTTGGCAGCCGACCTCGGCGCCGGCTATCGAGGCGTTGCGCTTGATCAGCGTCCCGATGGCGGCCGCGGCCAGCAAGAAACGGACGGTGGCATCGTCGTCGGCGTCGGGTACGAACTCGCGGAAATACTTCAGCACGGCCGGCACGATGCCCGACGCCCCGTTGGTGGGAGCGGTCACCACGCGATGACCGGAGGCGTTCTCCTCGTTCACTGCCAGGGCGTAGAGATTGACCCAGTCCATGCCGCGCAGCGGATCGTCCTCATCGGCTTCGGCCGTCAACGTGCGGAACAGGGCCGGTGCGCGCCGAGGTACGCCGAGACCCCCTGGCAGCACGCCTTCGGAGCTGCAGCCGTCGTCGATGCATCTACTCATCGCCGCCCAGATGTCCAGGATCCTCTCGCGGATCTCCGGCGCGCTGCGCGCGGTCAGCTCTCCTGCCAGCATGATGTCGCTGACCGACGCCCCCTCGCGTTCGCACTGGGCGAGCAGGTCGGCGCTGCTCGAAAAACCGCAAGAACCCGGCGCCTCCGGGAGCCAGACGGCGTCGGCCAGGGGTCTTGGCTCCGGCGTCGCGGTGAGCGCCGCGTGGGCCACGACGAAGCCACCGCCGACGGAGTAGTGGACGGCTTCGCTGACTGTTGCCCCAGCGCCATCCACAGCTCGGCAGCGCATCGCGTTCGGATGGAACGCGAGAGAAACGTCCGGCCGGAACTGGATCGCATTCGGGGCGAGACGAACGGGCCATCTCCCGAGCAGCAGGAGGCTTCCTTCGGCCTTCACCGCGGCGACGATCGACTCCACGATGGAACCGGGGACCGTCTCCGGGTGGTGGCCGCTCAACCCCAGGAGCACCGCTCGGTCCGTGCCGTGCCCACGCCCGGTCGCACCAAGAGATCCGTAGAGCTCGACCTCGATGCTCTGGGTTCGCTCGATGTCGTCGCTCGCGACCAGGCTCTCGGCGAAGCTCAGCGCTGCCCGCATCGGGCCAACGGTGTGCGAGCTCGACGGTCCGATGCCGACTCGGAACATGTCAAAGACGCTCAGCCTGCCGAGGAGGTTCGCCATGCCCGCAGTATACGTAATCCGGTCACGACCGAAACTGTTGGCTCGGTTGTGGTCGCTCTCGCTGTCGGCGCAGGTACTCCTCGCGGCGCTGCGAGTCGATCGCCAGGTCGATGGCGCTCCACGCCAAGGCCAGTGCCGCGTCGTGAATGGCGTCGCGCGCCGCAGGGCCGCCCGCCAACGTGGCGAACTCGGCGGTGTGGATTGGACCGGCTGCTCCAGCGACGCCGATGACGGGGTGGATGCTCGGTACGACCCGGGACACGTTGCCCATGTCGGTGGAGCCTCCCGAGCGCTGGGCCTCGCTGCGGTCGACGGTCCGTCCGGCTCCGGTGAGGTGCGCCCCGAAACGCTCGACGAGCCACGGGTCCTGGACGAGTTCGGAGTACAGCGGCTCGCTCTCCCGCCAGTTCCATTTGCAGCCCGTTGCCACCGCAGCACCCGCGAAGCAGGCCAGGACGCGTTCCTCCAGCCGGACGAGATCGACGGTCGTGCGATGGCGGACCTCCACTTCGATCCGCGACTGCGCGGGGATGATGTTGGTCGCCGCACCCGCGTCGGTGATGATCGCATTGAACCGGGCCACGTCTTCCACCTGTTGACGAAGCAGCCCGATCGCGACCAGGGCAAGCGTCGCTGCGTCGCCGGCGTTTCGTCCGGCGTGCGGTGCCGCGGCAGCGTGGGCGGCCGTGCCGGAGAAGTCGACGGTGAATCGGTGGACCGCCTGCATCACGTTGGTGGTCGGCCAGGCGTCTGCCGCTGCAGGATGCACCATCATCGAGATGGTGGCGTCGTCCCAAGCGCCGCGTCGCAGCATGAGGACCTTTCCTCCTCCGTGTTTCCTCGGCTGGGGTGCCGAGGACGGTAACGTGCAGCCCGGCGTCGTCAGCGACTGCGGCCAGGGCGAGGGCGGCTCCGACTCCCGCCGCGGCAATGATGTTGTGCCCGCATGCGTGTCCCAACCCGGGCAGGGCGTCGTACTCGACGCACAGGGCGACGTGGAGGTCACCCGAAACGAAGTCCGCACGCAACGCCGTCGGCAGCCCGTAGCAGCCGACGGCGGTACCGAAGCCAGCGTCGGCCAGGACCGTGGCGACGACGCGCACGGCGTGGTGCTCCTCGAACGCGAGCTCTGGATGGGTGTGCACCTCGCGAGAGAGTTCGTCGAGGACCTCCCCGACCGCTTCGGGACGCGCTCGAGCTTGCTCGTGCATCGTCGTGATCAGGCTCTGCATTGACACGACCATCAGTCCCCTTCGGGCACGTTGTCACCAGTGGATTCGCTCACAACAGGATCCGGTAGCCCACCGGTGGACGGCCCGCTCGCTGGCTCGTCCGCATCGCGACTCCGCTGGCCGCTCCCCCCCGCTCGAGGCGCGTGAGGACACGACGCGCGCTGCGGGGCAAGATCCCGAAGGACTCCGCGACCTGGGACGCCAGGAGGACTCCGTCGAGGCGGTCCGCGAGCTCGCGGACCTGGAGCAGGGTCTCTCGGCTGATCCCCGTACGTGCGGCCATGATCGAGTAGTCCGTGGGCCGGACCTCGGCGGCGTGGGCGCCTTCAAGAACGAGGTCGCTCTCGTCGTGGAGCCGGACGACCACCGAGACCGGACCGAGCATCTTCGAACGGCTCAGGGCCTTGGATGCCCTCGACGCGGCCTCCGCGGCGGTGCCGGCCAGTCCGAAGCCCATGCGCACCTCCTGGTGTCGTGCGGCCAGCGCGGTGAGGAACGGCGCCTTGGACAGGTTGTCGGTGGCGGCCTCCAAGGGTCCTCGGGTCGTGAGGATCAAGTACTGGCCAGGCCCGGTGCGCACGACCTCCCCGCAGAGGGCCGCGAGCTCCCTCTGGATGTCATCGTCGTCGGCGCCCAGCGCGATCAGGCCGAGGACCGCGTTTCCGTCGCGACTGCGCTTGATGTCGGTGGCCTGGAGGAGGGACTCCACCGCTGCCCGGACGTCCGGCGTGGAGGGGGAGAGGCGAACGGCATTCTGCTCGAGTCGTAGTTGCAGGTAGGCCGAGGCTACGCAGGTGATCGCCGTCGTTCCGGGGACCGACCGGTTGACACGTCGGTGGAAGTCGACCATCTCGACCGAGGTCACCCCGGCCCGGTAGGGGAGTACCGATACCCGGTCGAGGTCGAGCCCGGTGTCGGCCAGCGTCTCGCGCACCTCCAGCTCGCTCAGGGTGTCGATGCTGAGCCGTGATAGGTCCACTCCCGCGAGAGACAGTCGTATCAACGAGGAAAGGAATCCCACTCTGCCGTACGAGACGTACCTAGCGGGGTGCTGCAGGGCGCCGGCCGTCCGAGCCAGCTCATAGGGGACGACGCCGGTGAACAGCCAGCCATCGACCTGGTCGGCTTGGGGACCGATCAGGGCGAGCGTCTCGCGTTCGTGCCCATAGGCCAGCCGGATCGGCTGAAGACCCGTGTATGACGCGGCGACGGTGCTGGCGATCGCCACCTGATCAGCGGGCCCGACGATGCCGAACTTCTTGACAGCCATGGCGCTAGTCTTTCAGGTCATGACCGAAATTGGAGCAGCGCTGCCGAGACCGATCAGGATTGGTCTGGCCAACCTGGACACCAGTCATCCCCTCGGGTACATCCCGGTGATCCGCGCCCTCGGACACGAGGTCACTGGGGTGTACGACGACGGCGTCGTCTTCGACACGTCTTACGCTCGGCGCTTCGTTTCGGAGAACGGCCTGACCCGGCGCTATCGGGAGCTGTCCGACCTGGCGCGCGACGTCGATGTTGCCTATGTGGGTGGCTGCGACTGGACTGCCAGGCTGGCAGCTGTCCGACTGCTGGCCGATGCCGGGGTGGGAATCTTGCTCGACAAGCCGGCTGCCGCCACGTGGTCGGACCTGGACGAGTTGGAGGAACTCGTCGGCAGCGGGGCGCGGATCACTGGCGGCTCCGCGCTGCTGGGTTGCGACGAGGTCCGGGACTGGGTCGGGGCGCACGGCACGGCCGTCACGGCTCTGGCCACCTGCCACGGTCATGAGCTGGACTACGGCGTCCATGCTGCGGCACTTGTCCTGGCTGTCTGCGGTGCAGGGGTCCGAGAGGTCCGCGCCTCGCGCGTCGACCACGCCTTGGTCGTCAGCCTTCGGTGGTCGGGCGGTCAGGTCGCTCGGTACGTGCTCGCCGAGCGGCCCCTGAACGTCGAGTATGCGGTGACCGTGGTCGGCGACGGCGCGGTCGACCAGCTAGCTGCCCAGAGCGTGACCGGCCTCCGCCACGGTCAACACCCTCCGGTCGTCCGCCTGCAGTGTGATGTTGATGACGGGCTGCTCGATCTCGTGTACATGGGTATGGGTACGGCGAGGCATGGTCGTGGTCGAGACGAGTCGCAAGGGTGCGATGTTGGACATGGTGACCTCCTCCTGGAGTCGGGCCACCATGTTGCGGATGGGCGATAGCCGAGGCGATGACGGCTCG
>Ga0209585_10001206_pt1 | contig 10069 bp, 7 predicted proteins | sample NGEPerone_FD_185491 | JGI IMG/M metagenome (GOLD analysis project Ga0209585, IMG submission 185491) | Arctic peat soil microbial communities from the Barrow Environmental Observatory site, Barrow, Alaska, USA - NGEE Permafrost154B-one... | ecosystem: Environmental > Terrestrial > Soil > Wetlands... | reverse complement strand
GTGTTCACTCGTGCGGCGGGGGGTATAGCGACCGCCGCACGAGTGAACACCAGCAACCCCGACCGAGGAGTGGCTCATGCGTTGGCTGTCCGCGGTGCCCGCTCCTCCACAACTCGCTCGACCCGGCCGTTCTACAAAGACAGGGCGATGAAGCGGGGCAGCTGGGCACTCACACTGGCACCTGGTGTGCCACAGTAGGGGTTTTCGGGGTCCTCATCTGGGGCTCCGAGGTTGAGGGCAACGTCGCGAAGGACCGACTGCACAGTCGAGAGCATGTCATGTAGAGCGGTTCGCATGTAGGGGTACGGCATGATGGCGTCAGGAAGCACCCCGTTCGCCTCGCCGACGTCAAAGTCCGGCCTTTGCTCCGCCGCCGCGAGGTGGCCATCCGTGTGCAAAACGCCATACCGCTGCTCGTCGATGAATCGCGGCTCTCCGTTGGCGCGAACGATCCGCCCGAAGTTGCCGACCGCCGCCGGAATCGGGACATGGTGTTGGAGCCGGTCTCTGAAGTGAAGAAGGAGCTGCAGGCTGGGCGCAAACCCTGCCCTGAAAGCGGCAACGGCCTCAGGGCAGAACTCGATGACTCGCCCGAGCCACTGCGCCTGGCTACGAGGCGAGTCCTCCACGATGCGGCGAAAGGTAACCTTGCGCGGGTTCGTCTGCGCGTCTGCGAGGGTGACCAGCACCCAGGCGAGGCTCTCGAAGGCCGCTGTCGCGGCCGTCACCAGAGCAGCGGACTCGTATTGCTGCCGAGCCGAGGACGAGTTGTTCGCAGGGACGGTGTCCTCGACGAAGTGAAGCACCGCGAGGCGGTCGAGAGCCATGACCGAAAGGGCACAGTTGCCGAGTAGGCCTTCGAGGTAGTCAAGCGAGTCGTCGGAATCCGACCGGGAGCAGAGGTGCCGATAGAGCGTCAGGTACGAGGGAGTCCAGTCCTGAACGGTTGCCTCGTAGACTCCCCCCTGAATCCAAGACCCGCTGCATGACGGAAGGGTGTTCCGCTGCCTAAGCAGAACGCCGAGCAGGCGCACCAGTTCTGTGGGCGCGATAGGCGCCAGCTTCCTTGCTGAACCCGAGAGAGAGCTGCGATAGTCGAGTAGGTGGCTGTTGGTCGTGAGGAAGACGTCACAGCCGAGCCTGTCGCTGGTTCGTCCGGCGAGCACTGCCGAGTGAGCGGCACCGTGTTCGGACACTCCGAATGCGTGGCGCGCGATTTCGATGTAGTCGTCGGACATCGGGATGAAGGTCGACGAACCGTCCAGATTGGCGGCCCAGCCGTGCACGCCGTGATCCTGGGGGCCGAGGTCTTCGAACTCGACGGTCTTGTCGCCTCTCTCGGCGGCATGCGAGTCGAATGAGGCCCTTAGGATCTCCACCATAGGTCCCCTGCGACATAAGCCCAGAGCCAGAACCGCGCTCGCGTCTGCGTGGTCGAGCCCCGGGTCGGTCATCACGCGCAGCGGACGAGATGGGTCAGTGAACGAGCTCGGGCGCGCTCGGTCACGGTCGCCGGGAGCGATGCCGACCTTCATGGTGACGTCGAGGAAGAGTACCGCTTCGTAGGTCCTGCCGAAGTGCGCTCGGGACTGGAGGTCTGCGACATCTACGTGGTCAGTCATCATCGGCCTCGCTGTGGCGGTAGTCCGCGCTTCGGGCGTGACCTACTCGATCTCGAAGTCGTCGCGCGATGTGTCGTCGAGCGCGTCCTCAGAGAGGGAGAGCTGATGCCTCGGGTTGGACGTGGTCTTCGCTCTGGGTGCCCTCTTGAAAGTGCGGTTCGTCCCCTCGACGGCCGGATAGTCGATTCGCTTCCCGTCGAGCAGGTCGCGGACCGTGAGTATCTGAACCCGTGGATGACTGCCCCATGGTGAATCGTAGAAGCCGGCAGCGGCGGCCTCGGTGCGCATGTGCGATGTCGGCTCCTGCATGCAGATGAGCACGCCAATGGCCGCACCTTCCCGCTCCACGACCCCGCGCAGGTCACGCAAGTGAGGTGAACTTGTGTGTCCGGCTTTGACGCTGAGGACGATCTGCTTCGTTACGGTGTCGTCTTCGTGGAAGTACAAGCGACCGTCGATGCCCTTGTCAGCGCCTTTCTTCTGCTCCGCCGGGCGGGCACCGACAAGCCCCAGTGCCCACCATTGAAACTGCCAAGGATCGGTGGCAGCTAGCGCCTGAGCATCGGGCAGGGAGACCGGCTCGCCGACCACCCTATAGTCCCTGTCAGCCACAAGTCCGAACGAGTCCTTGAGACGAGTCTTGATAAGCGTGATGGCTAGGTGGGTTACGTCAATCCCGATCCAATGGCGCACGAGTTTCTGCGCCGCCACCGTAGCGGTGCCGCAGCCACAGAACGGGTCGAGCACGACATCGCCCTCGTTTGTGGACGTGCTGATGATGCGCTCCAAGAGTGCCTCGGGTTTCTGCGTTGGGTAGCCAAGTCGTTCTGCGGCCTGCGAGTTGATAGGCGGGATGTCCGTCCAGACGGTTGTGACGGCCGAGCCGGCCATCTCGTCAAGGTAGCGCTTGTACCGGGGCATCCCCGACTTCGTGTAGATGAGACGACCGGCGTCGTGCATCTCCTGCATCTTTTCTGGCGTCCAGCGCCACACCCGCGTGAGCCCGTTCCACTCATAGGTGAGGTTCGGTCTATCCGGGTTCGGATTCAGGCAGTCACCGAGGGTGTACCTGCGACCGGTCTCGGGCTCGACGTTGCGATAGTGGCTCTCGATGTACTCCTCGCGGTGAGGCAAGTACTGCGTGTGCCAGATGGGCTCGTCGTCCTTCGCATAGTAGAGCAGTGTGTCCTGGGCCGACGGATAGCGCGTGAAGGCGTGCCCCTTGGCAGTGGACCGCTGCCAGCAGATCTCTCCACGGAAATGCTCGGGACCGAACACTGCGTCCATCAGAAGCTTCAAGTAGTGGCTCGCGGTGGGGTCGCAGTGCAGGTAGATGCTGCCGGTGGGCTTGAGCACGCGGCGCAGTTCTACGAGGCGCGGGGCCATCATCGCGAGATAGGCGAGCATGTTGCTCGGACCGAGCAGGGTATGGAAGGCCTGCAGTGCTTTCGAGACCCGGCCACCACCCTCCACGGTCTGCTTGTAGCTCCACTCGGCGACGACGTCCCACGTCCATGTGTCTTCGAACGCCTTGATTTGGCTTGCGGCCCGTTCGCCGTGGTGTTCGGCAAAGAGCACGTTGTAGGTCGCGTTGCTGTTGAACGGCGGGTCGAGGTAGACGAGGTCGACGGATTCATCGGCGACGTAGCGCCGCAGGATGTCGAGGTTGTCGCCGTAGTAGAGGACGTTGTCGGGCACGGCTGCAGGCTACCACTCCCTTCGGACGCAGGAAAGGAGCGGCAGCCCGCGAGCCGGCAAGACTGTTCGGACGGGTACGGCCTACTCCCCAGGGGGCGGAGTAGTCCATCGTCCTGGATTGGGATCGAGGGGCCAGATTACCCACAGCAGGAACCGCCGCCCCAAAGATGGCTTTCGCACCAACGGAGGCTGCAGGCTTCTCCATTGCTGCTCCTCAAGGGCATGCCAGCGGGTAGCATCGTGGTTGACAAGACTGAGGAAGAGCAAGAGTAGGTAGCACACAGCGTATCCCGCCGCGACGATCATGACGATGGTCCCGATGAGCTCTGGAGCGTTCACCCTACCCCCCCATTGGTGGGCACTCTCATGGCCCGTAGTCGATAGCCCTCAGGTCAGTGTATCGGCAGGTGAACGGCTCTGTAAGCGCGATAGCAGACACACAGGCACCCGTCTTTCCACGCCGCCAACGCCGCTCTGTGGCCCTTCTGTGCGGTCTGAGCGCGGCGCTTGTCTAGCACCCCACGGGTGTACCTTCGCCGCCGCCGGGTGGAAGTGATCGCCGCCGCGTCGCCGCCCTTAGCACCCGGGCGCCGAGAGCGCCTCATACCACGGGTGTAGACCGGCTTCCGGAGAGGCGGCAGTATCCGGCGATTCCTCATACCACGGGTGGAGATGCGAGCGCCGGCAGGGTGGAGATAGTGCAATATCCCGCAAACATTGGCGCCCGCCAGCCGGGTGTAGTCGCGCCGATCCGGGTGCAACTTACTGCAGAGGATCGCCGACCACGCTCCCCGACCTCTGCACACTCCAGGTGGCGCCGCCGTCGGTGGTGGCGAGGATGGTGCCGTTGTCCTCCACCACCCAGCCGTGAGTGGCGTCGGGGAAGGTGACGGCGCTGAGGTTCGCGGTGGTCCCCGAGGTCTGCTTGCGCCAGGTGGCGCCGCCGTCCGTGGTGGCGAGGATGGTGCCGTTGGCGCCCACCACCCAGCCGTGAGTGGCGTCCGTGAAGGTGACGGCGCTGAGGTAGTCGCTGCCCCCCGAGCTTTGCTTGCGCCAGGTGGCGCCGCCGTTGGTTGTGGCGAGGATGGTGCCGCCGCTGGCGCCCACCACCCAGCCGTGAGTGGCGTCGCTGAAGGTGACGGCTTTGAGGTAGTCGACCACGCTTCCCGACCTCTGCTCTCTCCAAGTGGCGCCGCCGTCCGTGGTCGCGAGGATGACGCCGCTCATGCCCACCACCCAGCCGTGAGTCGCGTCGGTGAAGGTGACGGCGTTGAGGGTCGCGCCGTACCCCGTGGTCGGCGCGCTCCAGTGCGCGCCGCCGTCGGTGGTGGCGAGGCTGGTACCGTTGGCGCCCACCACCCAGCCGTGAGTGGCGTCGGGGAAGGTGACGGCGCTGAGGGTCGCGGTGGTCCCCGAGGTCTGCTTGCGCCAGGCGCCGCCGCCGTCCGTGGTGGCGAGGATGGTGCCGAGGGAGCCCGCCACCCAGCCGTGAGTGGCGTCCGTGAAGGTGACGGCGCTGAGGTAGTCGCTGACCCCCGAGCTTTGCTTGCTCCAGGTGGCGCCGCCGTCCGTGGTGGCGAGGATGGTGCCGCTGGCGCCCACCGCCCAGCCGTGCGTGGCGTCGGTGAAGGTGACGGCCTGGACGCTCCCAGTGGTAGTCTCCGAGCCGCACGCGACCGCGAACAATGCCGAGACGACGATGACCGCGACCAGTAGCCTTCTCATGCACCCTCCTGTCCCCACCTGGCTCAGTTCGCAGCATAGCGCATCCGGGCGCCGCGGCTGCTCCAAACATGAGAGGCGGGCTTGGGGGTAAGCCGCCGGTAGCACCTGGGCGCTACGAGCGCGTCATACCACGGTTGTAGATCGCCAGCGCCGGCGGGTGGAGATGCGCGCCAGCCCTACACTCTGGGAGGAACTGAAAAAGGTTCGCTCGGCCACCTGGCGTGCGAAAGGAACGGTGGCAGTAATACCGAATCCGGACTGGAATCCGTGATTAGATCGCCTCAGGCGAACGAAGGGATCAATGCCTGACCTTAGCCTGTCCGTCGCTGCCTCACTCTATGCCGCCGCACGCGACACACAGCCGGTTGCCGGATTCACGCACAACTACTACCGGTATCCAGCGCGGTTCTCCCCGCGATTCGTGTCGACTGCGATAGCCGAATTCACTGAACCAGGCGAGCTGGTGGTAGACCCCTTTGTCGGCGGAGGAACAACCGCAGTTGTGGCTGCGTTGGCAAATCGCCGGTCGGTCGGAAGCGACGTCAACTCCCTGGCTACCTTCGTGACGCGAGTCAAGACGACTCCCCTGACACGTAAGGAGATGACAGCCATACGTCGGTGGCTCCCTCGTGCCGTTGTCGCAGCGGGCTATCGTCAGCCACGCGTCGACTTGGTGGCCGCCCTGCCTGGCTTGGACGTCCGCAACCTTAGTTCCCCAGGCACAAGAGCGATCAAGAAGGCGATGGCCTCACTACTCTCTTCCGCACAATCGCTACCCACACAACCTACACGAGATTTCGTGCGATGCCTGCTGCTTCGTTCCGGTCAATGGGCACTCGACGGGCGGCGGATCGTGCCGGGAGTCGAGCAATTCCGAGAGAACGTCGTCGCATCCTGCGAGGAGATGCTCACCGGAATGTCCGATTTCGCCGAAGCACTCAATCCGAACTTCGACAGGCCGATTGTTGTCACGTGTGCCGCAAGCGAACTAGCAACCGCTCACCCGTTCAACAACGGGGTCAAGACGCGCTTGATCGTGACGAGCCCCCCATACGTGGGTGTTCATGTTCTGTACCACCGCTGGCAGGTTGCTGGCCGCCGCGAGACCTCAGCACCGTACTGGCTGGCGGGCTGCCCGGACGGCCGCCATGCGTCCTTCTACACGTCCGGTAGCCGAACTCCAACTGGCGAACGGCGATACTTCGAGAACATGCGAAGTACCTTTGGCGGTCTTCGGGAGATCATCGAAACCGGAGGACATGTCGTTCAACTGGTTGCTTTCTCGGACCCAATCCGCCAGTCACAGCTCTACCTGGAGGCGATGGAATCTGCAGGGTTCGTCGAATGCTCCGCCGCGACCGCAAGAGCATGGAGGGATGTTCCGCACCGGAAGTGGCATGCAGCCCAGAAAGGCATGACGGCGGCCTCTCGAGAACTCGTCTTGATACACCGGGCGTGCTGAGAAACCGCTACGCGCTAGTCATCGTCCCCGAGGCTCCCGACGAAGACATCACCATCCGAGATGCCGCCTAGGGACGAGATCATTGGCAGTATGAATGGCGCGAGAGCACCGGTGACCGCCGCGACCTTGTTCTCGATCGATTCCTTGTCATCCTCGGTGTCGCTTCCCTCAACGACAATCTCGACCGAATCTGCGTCGTGCGAAGCCCAATCTCGGATCAGTGCGAGTCCAACAAGCACGACGCCGTAGAGGAATCGGGCTTCTTGCACGGCGGGCACCTCCTGTGACCCCTTGATTTCGGTCTGCAGGTATGCGTTGTCGAGGTTGACGTTGAAGTCGTAGACGAACTTCGACGCGTCGTCTGATCCAGCCTGGACGATGCTGCACGCGGTGAAGCGATTGAACCCTCTGCGATCCCACTCGTCTTGCCGCACTTGATTGATTCTGGGCAGCTCAATGCCCAAGGGCTGCTCGGCCTCATCCCCCTCGCTCGGGTCGGACTGTCGGTGCCGACCTTTGCCACCACTGCCCGATGTCTGATCAGGCAGCACGGTCAGCGTCGCTGAGTTGAGGAATGCCTCAAGCAGGACGTCGTCATCGACCAGGGTATCCAGTGTCAGCGTCTCGCCTATTGCCACGTCCTCAGGCAGCGTCACATTTAGTGAAGCAACACCGTTGAAGAGATTGAGGCTGTAGGCGGTTTCTCGACGTACTCCCGCCGCATCGATTAGTTCCATCTCGAGGCGACCCGACTGCTCGCTGCGATCGAAGTAGTCGTTTTCAACGTCGGTCTCGAAGTCGATGCGCGCGCGCCTATTTCGCGGGCAGTTTCTCTGCAGTACCTCACCATAGTCGAGCTTTCGAAACCGGAAGAATGATGGGTGCTTATGCCCCTTGAATGGCTCGTCATCTGCTGCGCTCTTTCCCGACTTGTGAGGTGTAGCCAGTCTGCCGCCGACAGTGAATAGCGCGGCTAGACTCGGTGAGCTCTTCAGAATCGACTTCAGGACATCCTCTAATGGTTTCGAGGCCGCGAGACTATCTTCGGTGTCCTCCTGTCGCCTGCGATCACGCAGTTCCTTGAGACCCTTGTGGCGCTGGATGAGGTCCTCGAGTTCTTGCTCGATGCTGACTCGCAGGTCGCCGCCAATTAGACGGTCGCGGCTATTCATGAACAGGTCTTCCCGAGCTCGGTTCGAGAGTCGCGTACAGTCAACGAAGACGAGCAGAGAGTCGCTCAGATAGCCCATCCGGACCTGCTTGCGACTGAAGAACGACGCTGGAATGTAACCCTGCGTCTGTCCGTTGACCATCAGGATGATCCCCTCATTCTTGCGATAAGTTTCGGCCCTGCCCTTCTTGAAGGCGTATATGCGTGCGCTGAATTGTTCGACCTCATTGCCGTGAGCGATGGCGAAGGGATGCGTCGTTGGGTACCCTTCCTCGATGTTCTCCTGTCGCCGATCCTCGAGGCGAACGGACAGGCCTGTCAGAGTCGTGTCGAAGCTCCCTTCATGGCCGCCGTAGTCGCGGCACTCGTGCAGACGAATCGGAAGTCCGATTTCTGGCAAGAGGAGCTCGAGCCGTCCGAGAAGCCCGTCTTTGCGGAGAACGTGGCTCCTGAACCCAGTTGCCTGGAACTCATACATCTTGATAACAGTCCCGGATGCCAAGTTGCGTGCGTAAGGTGCGTTCTTCAATGGCATCGCCGAAAGGGCATCGGCGTGGAAACGGAGAACCTCGCCGTTCGACGGCTTCTCGTCCGCGTCAAGCGGCGCAAGATACGCGTACACCGTGCTCTTGGCTAGGCCCTTGGGATTCTGGCGACGCACGATGGTGAAGCCCCACTGACCAGCGGTGTCGTCGGCGTCCTCCCTCGCTGCAACTACGCGAGGGTCGCGCTTCGAAATGACAAGCTGAAGGTTCTCGTTGCCGCAGAATCGCAGGACTCCAGTCCCGCCCATGTTGAATTTGCCCTGGACGAAATGAATACGCAGCTTGTTCTTCTTGTCCAAAGAAAGCAGTGTGTCGGGCATCCGCCGGGGGCTCTGACCCTCACCCGTGTCGGCGATCGTGAAGCAAGGAGCTTTCTTCGCACCTGTCGCTGCAATCGTGATGCCCGCGCTCACTTCGGTGCGTTTGCTCTTCTCCCACTCACGGATGTGCCCGTCGCTCTCCCCGCACGCCTCATGTCCCTCGAAGAACCTTGCCACGGCCTCACGCACCGATCTAGGGGCTGCCTCCGACTGGGGGTCAATACCCGCGGCTTGACACTCGCCGAGCAACCGCGCATCCACGGAATTGACGACCTTCTCGACAAGAGCTGCTTCAGGCCGGCTCTGTTGATTGCCGATGGTGGTCCAGTTGTCCTCTTTGTCGCCAAAGTCACGCCATAGCGCGTCGTCCTTCCATAGCCCGCGGCCCGACAGTGCCATCACGACTTCAGCCTCAGTTTCCGCATGCAGGAGCTCGAGGCACAGCTCCTGACACCATCTGTCGTCTCGGAGTCGTTCTTGGTCACCCACGATGGAGTCCCCAGAGAACCTCAGCTGCTCCAACTCAACCCCCCGTCGCCCGGCTAGCCCATTTCAGCCCAACGTCGTTCTGCACGCTCAGCCAACTCCCCCGGAGCAGTGCTCGTGTATCCCTTGCGCCCGACGCGATTGACCAAGCCCTCGGAACGAAGCCACGCGATCGCGAGGTACGTTTGGTATGAGGGCGTGGCAGATTCGCCTTCCGGGGTCGTGGGCGCCAAATCCTCGACGCGTGAGACCCGACCATTGCTCATCTGACCTGCAAGATTCTGAGTGGTTGTTAGAACCACAGCGAACGGCGCCCGATGCTCGTACTCGGATCGACTCTTCTTGGACCAACCGATCTTGACGAGCTGCGTGTCGTCGCGCCGAAATCGTGGATACTTGCCGACGGACCGCTTCGGCTTGGGATCGCCTCGGCCCCTGGTGGCCAACTGGCCCGCATCGTTCTGCGGCATGTCAATCATCTCGGGGTGCGACTCGGATGTTTCGTTGCTGGGGACTGCTCGCAAGATCGCCAGTTCCTTGAGCATTCGGGTGAGGAGGATGACTGCGTCGTATTCACCCTCAGCAAGTGCAGCCTCGGTGATCTTCCTCAACTCAGCGTCGCAACTCTCCAAAGCAGCTTGTGCGTGTGCGATGGCATCCATGGAGAGCACGCTACGACGAAAATACACCGAAGTCAATACAGAGAGATACAGCGAACACAGCGAATGACGACGTGGCACATCGTGGCACCCCTGCTGGCTGTGACGAATCACCGCCCGTGGTCGGTCTCGACAAGTAGCCAGGGAATGGTCGTTGTCCTGCGCGGACACCCCTCCTCGAGTCGTCGCGACAGGTCAGAAGTGTTCGGCGGGCGGACGATCGCAAAACCCCCGGCCGACACGTCGGACCAGGAAATGGTGGAGGCGGCGGGAATCGAACCCGCGTCCACGGACGCCTCGGCGGAGTCTCTACAGGCTTAGCCGGCGCATTGATCTCGCTCGCGGCCCCCGCGTCGGCCGGGTGCCGTCTGCCAGCTCCGA
>Ga0209585_10001205_pt1 | contig 10070 bp, 10 predicted proteins | sample NGEPerone_FD_185491 | JGI IMG/M metagenome (GOLD analysis project Ga0209585, IMG submission 185491) | Arctic peat soil microbial communities from the Barrow Environmental Observatory site, Barrow, Alaska, USA - NGEE Permafrost154B-one... | ecosystem: Environmental > Terrestrial > Soil >... | reverse complement strand
TTGGAGATATTGAGAAACCTTTCAATAGAGGTATTTGAGAATATTTTTTTCTGCTTTTTAGAGTACTTGTTTCTACACAAATTTTTACGCTAATAGATTAGTAAAATACGTTGTTCACATGTATCTGTGAGTTTTAAATTTTGTACATAAACTCGTGAGACACACACGTGTTTTTCTGTCCATAAAACGCTAATAACTTGATCAAATTTGGCTCAAGAAACAACAATTAAACCAGCACATGCAGAACTCTCTGATATGCAAGACTTAAAGTCGTTGGAGAAGAAGAAACAGTTTTCGATTCAAGAACTCGTTGACTCTCTAAGAAGCACAGGAGACGATATTGGGCAAATAAGTGAACTTAGTTCCGAAGAAAAAATTTTAGTTTCCCAATTCTTTATTTCTCTCTTTAAACTGATGGCACCATTAGCTCCATCTATATCAATTTCTCAACTATCACTTCCAACTCAATTTGGGGACGTCGTTCAAGCGCACGTTGACCCAACTGGACATTTAGTGCTGCAATACATAGATAACCATGTAGAACTTAAAGACTTAAGTGAAGAAAAAAACCGCGACCTTATGATGGCTGTGGTTTCCGATGTGGTTCCTAAATTTAAGAGTTTAACTAGTATGCAAAAACGTAAGTTGGAGAATCGCATAAAATTGCTTTCAAGCATTACAAAAGAAATACAGAAGAGCTCTGAAGCGCTTTCAGCAGCTATGTCGGCAGATCACAAATAATTATTTTTTTTGGTTGCCAGCTTCATAATTATAGGTGAAGTTTGAGCTTTCTGCACTAAGCATTGAAATAGAAGTTAACGGCGCATTTAATTGATTTATCAGATGAATTTTAGAATGCGTAAAATTGTTACTTGACCTTCTACACTTCTGCAAGTAAACAAACTTAATTGTATAGTCACCCTACAATTTACTGCTTATGTTCCAAATGAAGCCGAAGGGCATCGACGACTTCTCTTTTGCAACTTAATTAGCCAATAAAATGCTTCAAGTTTTTCGCAGTTTTTTTTGATATTCTCTCTACTTTTTCAGCGACTTCTAAAGAATACATGCAATCGCATAATTGCATTTTGGCATATTACCTTTCTGTGTGGTTAAATCGTAAGTATTAATGTGTGCTAGAGAATTAGACGTTTGCTTAAGCCACCTCAACATCGCTATACAAATACAGCAATATTTGTGCAAAGTTGCTTATTCACTGATTTCTTCTTATACACTGCGGGTTATTCAACTAAGAAGAGACACGATTTTTTCCTCTTCTTTCAATAGAGGAAGCATTTTTTCTATTTCTCTAAAGAATTTAAGGATCTCTGTTCCATGAGGAGTACTAGCATAAACCAACGTGCCGCTTCCAATCACGCGTTTTTCAATTAGCCCCTGTTTAATTAGAAAATCCAAGGCATCTTTTAGAATCTTGCAGTTTATGTTCGCCTTATATATAATATGAGTTACCTTCAAAAACTTTTTTTGAGATAGAACCTTCAAAATATCACTATACATTTCTAATTTTGAACGTCTCATTTGCAACACAATATAATTATCATAACTGGAACAAGTATTAACTGTGTGTGCGTAGTAAACAACATACTCATTTGAATGAATGTTACGTAAATATTTCTGGGTTTTTGATTTAAGAAAGTTTTAGATGATGTTCTCAGTTACAGTTTTTATTTCTTGGATGACTGTGGATAATGCTTGAGGTTGTCGCGAATAATTATTTGCAGATTGGTGCAATGTCGAGTTAAAATGTGTCATTGTTAAGATACGCGATTTTTTTTGTTTGGTTATTTTGTAGATTAGTGTTTTTTGGGGAAACATCGGTCCGTAAATACTTTAACCTTTATTTCTTGTGAAGCTATTAGCAACCTTAAGCTTTTCTTCCGGAATCTTAATCTGCGTGATATCTGAAAAAGAATTAACCTCAATAATTATAGTGTTGATTTTTTATCTTATTAAAAAAAATAGAGTGTTTTTAAATAAAAAGTAAATGCTTCTTTTCTTCTTTAATTGGAAATATTTGTTCTATTTCTCTAAAATATTTCAAGGTCTGAAAGCCTTTTGAAGATATGCCATAAACTACTCTTTCTTTTCTTAAGATTCTTTCTTCAACTAAACCATTCTTCACCAGAAACTCTAATTGTTCTTTTAGAACTTTGCAGTTAACGTTTGATTTATACATAATATGAGTTAGTTTTAGTTGCCCCTTGAGCGCTAATACGTTTAGGATGTCTATGTAGATTTCAAGTTTAGAACGTCTCATTGGGTAACTGTCACTCCAAGCTCTACATAGCATTCAAGGTTTGATGTTGCTTGTTTTACTACTTTTATTCTGTTTTGGAATGCTGTGACAAGGTCATCTACAAGGATTTCTTGCATTCCGGCTGGCAAAGTTTTGATTTCATCGTTTAATGCTTCAGCCATTTTGCCTTTGAGTGCTTTCCTATATGTATTGTTTGTTTTTTCATTTGAGTCATTTCAAGTTTCTTAAACTCAATATTGAGTAGAAGATATAATACACTTATGAATTCAAAATCTGTATTTTCCAGTTCAAGAGTTATTCAAATAATGAGAAGCTGTTTTTAACGTGTGTTTCTTTTTCAATTCAAGTTTGTTTTGTGGTAATTTTCTCTGAGGTTCTAATTGATAATCTGATGCCTAAAATTGTTCCTGTAGATTCCAATCATTTAAATAAGATTCTGGGGCTCGCTCCGTAAGGGGGAGAATAGTTCACTTGTCATCCTGCTATCTTTTTCTTTAATTGTGGGCATTGCTTTTGCTTTGATCGTTATTGTTTTTGCAGCCAGAGTTGCTACCGTCATTCATTTTCGCGACCAAGATTGCTGCATCTGGACTGCCTATGCCTGTGGGTGAGTCCCAACCGCGTGTTGCCTTGTACCCATTCAATGGGTTGCCTGTTGGGTATGTATTGTCGCCAACTGTGATATCGTGGAAAGCCCCTGTTCTGTAGTAGTTGTCTCTGTTTGCGTATAGTTGAGGATTGATGTATCCAAGATTATGACCACTATATTGGCAGGCAATAGCTGTTAGTGCTGCCCAGAATGGTGCTCCTAAGCTTGTTCCCCCAGCAACTGTGGCAATTGGCGATCCTGGAGATTCTGCGCTTAAAAATATTAGTCCTAAACCGCCGTAAACTCCACTGTTAAAAGAAACGTCAGATGTGCATCGTCCCGTAGGTTTAATTTTTGTTCCGTCTGTTTCCGTTAATGTAATTCCTTTTTGCCAAGAGGGCAATGGGAATAGGGAACTCATAGCTCCACCTGTGGTAACTATGTCAAATGGAGCTGGCATTTCGGGGAGTCCTGGAAATCCGTCTGCGACCATGGCTTGGTAGTCGTTACCTGCAATCTCATAGGAATATTGTGAGCCAACATGGTTTCCTCCATCCCAAGTGTTTGTTCCCTGCTTGAAATTGTCGTAGCAACTCATGAACAGATTTGTTCCTCCTACTGCTGTGACATACGGGTCAGATGATGGGAACAAAGGATTATTAATTGGTGCACCATTTGCTGCGCCCCAGTCTCCTGCCCCAGCAAACACAGTTATGCCCGCATCTGTTGCTTCCTGGTAAATAGCGTCGGCAATTCGTACTTGCTTGCGGGCTTCTCGTCCGGTTAAATCATACTCTGGTGTACCCCAACTTAAAGAGATAGTAGAGCCCAGATGATGGGTAATGGCGTAGTGGACAGCAGAATCCATTGGTTTATTATTGTCGTTTGGGGCAATAACTAAAGCTATGTTTGCTTTGGGGGCTATTGCGTGAACCATATTCACGTCGAGGGTGGTTTCGGTAGCCCACAATAGTTGATTTTGATCAGCATTGTTAAAAACTGGTTTTCCAAGTGGGTAATATATGCGTAAATGGTTTTTGATCTCAGCTAAGGTCGTCCAGGGTAAGTTTGCGCCATAATTATTTTGCCACTTAACGAACGCTAATATGTCTTCATAGATTGTTGGACTGCCATAAGCATTTACGATAACTACTGTTTGTCCTCTGCCATCGTAGCCTTCTGAATAGAGCGGATTTAAATCGTAAGCATTACGCAATTCAAATACGGTATTGCCCAAGAAGCCTTCCGAATAGCTTTGGGGTATAGCTATTTTCGGATTTACATCATAAGAGTATGTTGAACCCGTGGTCCATTGTGAGTAGTCCCCATTTACAGTATCTGATGTACTTAGTTCTCTGTCTGTTGCAGCATAGGCTTGAGGAACTGCCAATGCGCAAAGCAGTAGAAGTGATAACAAAAATAAGCTAATGACATTTATTTTTTTCAATAAGACCACCATATTAACGTTAACATGCGAAAATTAGCTGTCTTGTTTTTCGTTATAACTCACCAATTCTTGATGTATGTCATGAGCATAGGTCTTAAAGTTGTTGTGTCACCATAACAATCGGACAACAGTTACCGTTAAACAATAGATACTGTTGTTTCTAATATGCCTAATTCCTAATTGTTAATTTGAAGTTATCATAGTTTAGATTGTATCTTAAGGAATTAAGGATGAGTTAGATAGTTTGATGGTTTGGAAATTCTGCCGTTTGTTATTTTGTTAGTTTATTTAATTTATTATGTCTAATTAGAGGTTTTTTGTTTTGAAGCTTTTCTCTTTGTTTATTATTTCTTTTTTGTTTATAATTATTTAGCGATATATGTACATATCAAGAAATGCTTTATAGTAATAGATTAGATATATAGCTGGAAGGAGAATTGATTAAATGCCAGAATCAAAAGCAATATTTGTCAATGAAGATGCAGTACTCTTGTTAAATTATTTTATTTCATATAAAGAAATAGTCAACAAAAACGAAAGCACCTCTGCAGACAAGCTCGTTACGATGTAAATGCTGTCAAGATGATAGTTGCGTCTGAAAGTACAGCTCTAAAATAGGTTATCTTTAAATTTGCTATTTCTATTTCAGCCGTTAAAAGGAATAAAAATTAGAATTTATTTTTTGTTGTTCATTTGTTTTTTTAGTTCTTGTAGGTTCTTTATGTTTGGCGTTTTTCTGCGCCTTATTAAGAGCACGAAAACGACTGCTGCCACAGCGACTGCAACAATTATGACAGCTACAATAACTATTAGGTTGTTGTTATTTGGGTTGCTTTGAGTGTTGGCTGTTAAAGAAATGCTAAGTGTCAATTGTTGACCAGTATAATCTAATGTTTCATTGGTCTCTTGGTAGCCTAGACTAATTATTTTGAAGGTGTAACTTCCTGCTGTAGCGTTTTGGAACGAAACATAGCCCGTTGCGTTTGAGACTTGAAGTAATGTTTGCGTTCCAGCTGGTTGAACTATTGAAGTGACGAGTGTGTTGTTAAGGGGTCTTCCCTGATCATCGGTTATTTTGAATGTTAGAGTTGCTATAGTTTCTGTCGGTGTTTGTGTTGGGATCGGTGTCGGGGTTGCAGTTAGAATTGGTGTTGGAGTTGAGGTCGGGGCTGCACCTGGTGCCACAGTTATCTGAGTTGTTGCTTGCGTACTCAAGTAGCCGGTTTTTGAACCGCTTGCAGTAATGGTGCAGCTGGTTGTTGTAGAGAAACTTGGGGCAGTAAACGTTACGTTATAGTAGCCATTTCCTTGTTCTGTTGTTGTTCCGAATAATCCACCGTTATTTGATGCAAAACTTAGCGTCGTGCCAGTTACGGGGGCTCCGTTGGCGGTTATATATGCTGTTATTGACGTTGTATAAGCGTTGGTGACGCTGTTTGGATTTGCTGTTAGCGTTATTTGTAGAGGTGAGTAATCAATGAGGGAGGTTGTTATCGAAGTTAGTCCTGTGGTGTAGCCTGAGGCTTGAGCAGTAATTGCTGTTGTGCCTGGCGCGTTTGTTACGGTAAAGTTCCCTGTGGCTTGGGTTTGTCCAAAAGGAATTGTTAGGATTGAGCTGACAACTCCCACTGTTGGTTGTGACGAGAAGAGATTTACATCAACGTTTGCTTGGGGATCTTTTGCTGGACGGCCTTGAGCATCTTGTAATTGTACTTGGATTGGTTGGTAAATTTTGTTATCCGCTGGAAGAATTACAGGAACACAGTAAATGACTAACTTGGAGGGGATAAATCCAAACGTACTTATTGATTGACGATCCCAAAGGAGGTCTGTGGCTACAGCAGTTATGGTTGCAGAGCCTGATTTATAGGTAGTATTAAGCGTTGCTAAAGCATAAGTTTGCATTTGTGGAATTGTTATTGAGTCAATCTTGCATATACTTTGATCATTTGCTGCTATAGTTACTAACACACTTAATGGATTTGTCGCGACAAAACCATTCGAGTTTTGCAATTCAACTGCGATTTGTGTGTATGAGTTTTGATCAGCTGGAACTTTTGATGGTCCTACAAAGATTTTTAGGAGAGTTGGATCAGTCGCGACTGGAGTTGTTGTAATTGTGAGTTGGTTAGATGTGTACCCTTGAGTTACTGCAGTGATAATTGCAGATTCTGTTCTTCCTTCTGTTTGGGCTTTTAAAGTTGTCGTAAAGTTGGCTACGGTATAAGTTTGGCCTTCGGAGATAGTTGCAGCAGGTGAAACTGCACCGATGCTAGTGTCTGAGCATAATAAAGTAACTTGAACTCCTCCTTGAGGGGCTCTGGCTGGATTACCACTGGAATCTTGAAGTTGAACCATGATCGCTTGATATGTGTTCCCATCTGCCGGTAAGGTCGACGGTAAACCATAAACTGCTATAGCTGAGGGAATTGGACCTATAGTAGTAATGGTGGTTTGTACTGTTGTGAAACCTGTTGCTGAAGCTGAAATCGATGTTGTTCCAGGACTGAATGTAGTGTTAAAATTTGCTGAAGCGTAAGTAGTTCCTTTCAGTATCGTAGTTGATGAATCTATAGTTCCTATGTTTGTAAGTGAGGATGACAAGCTTATGGTTGTATCTTGCAATGCTCTGGCTGGTTGCCCAGTTGAATCTTGTAATTGTACCAAAATACAGTTGTATGTGTTGTTGTCCGCAAGTACGTTTGTTGGTCCGGCGTAAATGTTGAGTTTGGATGGGTCACTAGTAGATGCAAAAGAGGTGTTGTTTAGGTTGAATAAGACCATTGTTGATGTTAAAACTAAAATTGCAATTGCAAGGGTTATTGTTTTTTTGAACATTTTGTTTTATTTCCTCGTGTCTTTTGATGATTACAAATTTCATTTTTTAATAAGTTTAGCTGTGGATATTTTTGTTGGTCTTTGCCCATCCCGCAGAAGGCGCATGAAATATTTGATAATTCTAGGTGACAATGAGGGTCAACTTCTTTGCATAGTTTAATGCGGCATTTTGTTGCAATAGGAATTTTTCCTTGAGCTTCGTTTAAAAGAGCAAAGAAGCAGCATTGCCCATTTTTTGGATGTTCACATTGGGTCTTTTTTAGTTCACCAAAAAATGTGATGTTAGCAAGTATTTCTACTAATGTTAAGGCTTCTTCATTTTCTAGTTGCTCAATTTTTTCGATGCGTCTACGCAGGTGATCTATTTCTATTGTCATCTAGAGTCTGACATCCATGGTTTTATTGCAAGGGTTAGCTTATATACTGGGTTAGCAAGTTGGTTAGTGCCTAAAAATCAAAAATTTCCAGATGCAAGAGCTCGTTAGATAAAAGGGTCTTTTTTTTTATTGACAAGGTATCATTGGACGTGATTGTAACCTTGTCTTAGCTTCTATTAATCCTCTGATCCTTACCTCATTAGCGTAAACCGTTCTCTCAGAAATTCCAAATGCTAGACCAATTTCATCTTTAGAAATCTTTGTCTTCTTTTTGCAAGCAAAATAGAAGGCGCCGGCCGCAACTCCGATTGGATTTCCACCCGATCCTTTGATTTTCAATAAGGTTTTTTCAGCAGCTGAGATTATTTCATTGTTAAACGTTACTTTTCCTCCTTTTTCAAACAAATAGTCTGTAGCAGTCTTTCTTTGCATTGTATCCGTTCTTTTATGTGTCAATGTCTTGTTTAATATCCAAGATTGTCTTAGAACTAGCTTTTTATCAAGAAGGAGCTCTTTTGATATGTCTGTTATTGATCTTACCTTATTATACTCTTTAAGAACTAAGTGAATTAGTGCTGCCACTGTTGCTCTTTTGTTCTTTGAAAGTGTCTGTGATTTTGAAAAACAATTGTTTTGTTTCCTTAAGGTCCGTGCAGCTTCTTCTCTGTAGGGAAAATTTGGGATGTTTAATTGACAGGAAACGGCTCTTAGTGTTGTTAGCCATTCTTTTAGGGTTTCGGAGTCTTGTTCATTCCAGTTTGAATGCCACTCAGGTGTCCATTGGGCAAAACTTTTGAAAGTCGGAGATTCATCTAAAACTAGTCCGCATTCTTTGCAGATTTTTTCTCCATTTAAGCCTTCAGGATAAACGACTGCGCCGTCGCATTTTTGGCAACTCATACTTTTTCGTGCTCCTTCCTATATGCTGGTTTAATATTCGCTATATTGATTCATTTTTCTTACTAAACAAACGAAGTTTATAAGAATAGAGAATTATGAATTCATACATTTGATTGATTAAGCAAACAAAATGATAGAAAAATGTTTTAGCAGAAATCTATATGCTTGAATTCTAATATTTTAGTTTAATTTTTAATCAATTATAAATGGTTTGACGTATTTTTTACAAAAGGGCAGGGTTATATTTGTCACGACATAGAGTCATAACTCTCATAACTCAATTTCATATGGACTTTCAAGATTCAAAAACAATAAATCGATTAAAAAAACAAAATAAACAATTGCCAATTCTTCTATCTTATTCTAAATCATCTTCAAATAAACCAATACAGGATTTTGACAGTACCCGTTTTTATCAAATTAGCCGCAATGCCTAAAATTTATTTCTAATATTTACGCGTATTTAACACAGTTTATAAGCACATTACTGGAATTGAATGCTAAATGGAAAATTTAACTTGGAGGTGCAAAGAGAAAATGAAAAATTTTAATCGTAATTTAAAAGCTATTTCGCCAATTTTCGCAACCTTAATTCTTATTGCAATTGCAGTTATCGCAGGTGTAGTGGTTTACATGTTTACTAGCGGAACACTTGCAACTATGACTGGCGGTGGAACTGCAGCGCAAGAAAAAGTTTCAGTTCAAGCAGCAGCCGGTAACACTACCGCAACCAAGGGCTTTACGGTGTGGGCGCAATGTACATCGGGTGGTCCTGTAGCTATTAATAGTGCCATAATCAAAGACGTAAACGGTAATGTACTTACTACAGTGGCAGTTACCCAAACACTAACTGCGGGAACTTTGACACAGATATCCGGAGCATACGGCAGTTTCGTACAGGGAAGCAGTTATACAATTACTTTGGTTAGCACAAAGGGCGGAAACTTCGTTAGTACAAGCTTCACCGCAACTTAGATGGGCTTATTTTTTTTCCCAATCCACCTTTTGTTTTTTTTAACTTGGATAATCTGGTAATAGCTTACAATCTGAAATTACTATTTCCAGTTTTGATGCTTATCTTATTCTATGTATCGGCACATCGAAAACTCTGTTCCTGTCGTTATGCTGAATGTAGGTGAACTTGTGTAGTCATCTGTCAAATCTATTGTATTAGGCGATACGTTGCGCTCTAAACAGTTAATCAATTATTTAGAATGGGAAGACTTTTGAAAAATCTAACTCTTTTTTTAATTTTCATCTAAGGTTGGTCCTTAATGGTTCATGTTTATTGGAAAAAATAAGTCATATATTATACAAAATTTAGTCAATATAAAAAAATAAAATTTTATCAAAATTGAAACTTGGTTTAAAGCACGTGATTATTCTTAAATGTTAAACGCAAAATTAACAAAATAAAAATTGAAACTAAACATCTCGTTATTTAAACGCTATAAAATTGCAATATGTAGTGGTAGTTTTACATGGTTTATAAGGCAACGCTTGGAATAAAAGCTTAAATGGAAAATTTAACTTGGAGGTGCAAAGAGAAAATGAAAAATTTTAATCGTAATTTAAAAGCTATTTCGCCAATTTTCGCAACCTTAATTCTTATTGCAATTGCAGTTATCGCAGGTGTAGTGG
>Ga0209585_10001204_pt1 | contig 10091 bp, 9 predicted proteins | sample NGEPerone_FD_185491 | JGI IMG/M metagenome (GOLD analysis project Ga0209585, IMG submission 185491) | Arctic peat soil microbial communities from the Barrow Environmental Observatory site, Barrow, Alaska, USA - NGEE Permafrost154B-one... | ecosystem: Environmental > Terrestrial > Soil > Wetlands... | reverse complement strand
CCTCCGTCACGTCGCCGACCTCGGTTACCGGAACGTCGAGCTGTTCGGCTTCGTCGATCTCGCCGACCAGTACAGCCAACTGCTGCCGTCCGTCGGCCTCGTCGCGCCATCGGCCCATGCACGCCTCCTGGGCCAGGACGTCGCCGTCATCTTCGGAGCGGCCAAGAAGATCGGTGTCACCACGGTCATCGACCCGCACATCGACCGCGAACTCTGGACCACCAAGGACGACATCGCCAAGGCGGCGTCCAGCCTGAACGAGATCGCGAAGATCGGAGCCGACCACGGACTGACGATCGGCTACCACAATCACTGGTGGGAGGCCGAGAACCGTATTGACGGAACCCCTGCACTGGAGGTCTTCGCCGACCACCTCGACGCCAGGGTCATCCTCGAGGTCGACACCTACTGGGCTGAGGTCGGTGGCGTTTCCGCCGCGGATCTGCTGCGCCGGCTCGGTGAGCGCGTCCAGCTCATCCACGTCAAGGACGGCGCCGTCACTCACGACAACCAGGACCAGGTAGCGGTTGGTTCGGGCAAGGTCGACATCCTCGGCATCCTCGCTGCGGCTCCGCAGGCGCTGCGCGTGGTCGAGCTCGATGGCTTCAACGGGGACGTCTTCGATGCGCTCGCCGACAGCTTCGCGTACCTCACGGCGAACGGAGTCTCGGCATGAGCCGTACCGGTCGCGTCGGTGTCGGCGTCATCGGTGCTGGTGTCATCAGCAGCCAGTACCTCGACAACCTGACGGCCTTCCCCGACCTCGAAGTACTCTTCGTCGCCGACATCGACCTGGTACGCGCCAAGGCTCAGGCGGGGAAGTACGGCATCGCCGGCAGCGGAACGGTCGCCGAACTGCTCGCGCACCCCGAGATCGAGATCGTGGTCAACCTGACCATCCCCGCCGCTCACGTCGAGGTCGCCCTTCAGTCTCTCGCCGCGGGCAAGAACGTCTGGACCGAGAAGCCGTTCGCTCTCGACCGCGAGAGCGGCAAGAAGCTGCTCGGCGAAGCCGCCAGGCTCGGCCTGCGCGTCGCTACTGCACCCGATACCTTCCTGGGAGCCGGCCAGCAGACTGCACTGCGCTTGATCGAGGAGGGCGCGGTCGGCACACCGCTTACGGCTCTCGCCCTCATGCAGTCGCCAGGGCCCGACTCCTGGCACCCGAACCCCGACTTCCTCTTCCAAGAGGGCGGCGGGCCGCTGTTCGACGTCGGACCCTATTACCTGACGACGTTGGTGCAGACGTTCGGTCCGGTGAAGCGCGTCAGCGCGGCCGCCTCGACGTCGCGCCCGGTTCGGGTGATCGGCTCGGGCCCCCGTGCCGGCAGCAACTTCGACGTCACGGTGCCCTCACACCACGGCGCACTCATCGAGTTCGAGAGCGGAGCTTCAGCCCAGACGATCTTCAGCTTCGAGTCGCACCGCAAGCGCACCGGGCTCGTCGAGGTTTCCGGCACAACGGGAACGATCGCATTTCCCGACCCGAACACCTTCGATGGCGACTCCGTGGTCTTCGACGGCACCGACGAGGAGGGTCGCAAGGTTCCAGCCGTCGGTTCGAAGTCGACGCGCGGCACCGGTGTTGCCGAACTGGCACAGGCCATTCGTGCGGGTCGGCCGGAGCGCGCCACCGGAGCGCAGGCCTATCACGTGCTCGACACTATGGTTTCGATCGCCGAGTCGGCCGTGCGCGGCGAGACGGTCACGGTCGAGAGCAGCTTCGAGAAGGCCCCCGCCGTTCCAGTGGGTTGGGACCCCACGGTCGCGACCCTCTGATCGGGCACGGAGCGTGAACTCTTCACTGGCACTCCGCGTCGGTTTCATCGGGGGCGGCTTCATGGGAGAAGTGCATAGTCGTGCATCGAGGGCGGCTGGCGCGATTCTCGCCGGAGTCACCTCCTCGAGCATGGCCAGTTCGGAGCGCGTCGTCGGTGCGCTGGGTTTCGAGAAAGCCTATAATTCCGCGGGAGACCTTCTGGCGGACGACACGATCGACGTCGTGCATGTGGTGACCCCGAACGCGACCCACCTCGAATTCGCGCTCGCCGCGATCCAGGCAGGCAAGCACGTCGTCTGCGAGAAGCCGCTGGCGACCTCGACGGCGGATGCCGCGCGGCTGGCCGCCGCCGCCGCCGCAGCCGGCGTCACCGCGACGGTTCCCTTCGTCTACCGGTTCCACCCGATGGTCCGCGAGGCCAGGGCTCGCGTTCGCGCCGGGGAGACGGGGCGTCTGCTCAGTATCCAGGGTTCCTATCTGCAGGACTGGTTGCTGGCTCCTTCCGACGACAACTGGCGGGTCGACGAGAAGCTGGGTGGGCCGTCTCGGGCCTTCGCCGACATCGGGTCGCACCTGTGTGACCTCACCGAGTTCGTCACCGGTGACCGGATCTCGCGCGTTCAAGCGCTCAAGCGCACCGTGTTCGACCAGCGGGCCACCAGTCGTGGCATCACGACGGAGGACCTCGTCGCCGTCCTGGTCGAAACGCGCGGCGGCGCCATCGGCACACTGCTCGTCTCGCAGGTTGCGCCCGGCCGCAAGAACCGACTGCACCTGGAGATCTCCGGTTCCGCCGAGTCCATCGGCTTTGATCAGGAAGATCCTGAGACGCTCTGGCTCGGCCGTCGCACCGGCTCTCAGCTACTTCGCCGTAATCAGGAGGAGTTGAGCGCCGACGCCGTTCGTCTCTCCCTCCTGCCACCGGGGCATCCGCTTGGCTACCAGGACGCCTTCAACGCCTTTGTCGCCGACAGCTACGCCGCCGTCGCCGGCCAGGCACCCGAAGGACTTCCCACCTTTGACGACGGTCTCCGCGCCGTCAGTCTCACGGATGCCGTGCTCGAGTCAGCGCGGTCCGGTTACTGGATCGAAACCTAAGGAAAGAACCGATGACGAACGCCAGCACCGAGGAAACCACTCACCCGGTCACCCTCTTCACCGGCCAGTGGGCGGATCTCACGCTCGAAGAGGTCGCCAAGCACGCGAGCGAGTGGGGCTACGACGGCCTGGAGATCGCATGCTCCGGCGAGCACCTGGATGTGTGGCGAGCTGCAGAGGACGACGCCTATCTGCGGGGCCGCGTCGAGATCCTCGACAAGTACGGGCTCAAGGTCTGGGCGATCTCGAACCACCTGAAGGGACAAGCGGTCTGCGACGATCCGATCGACTTCCGTCATCAGGCGATCGTTGGCTCCAAGGTGTGGGGCGACGGGGACGCGGAGGGTGTACGCCAGCGCGCCGCCGAAGAGTTGAAGCTCACCGCACAGGTGGCGCGCAAGCTCGGCGTGGACACCGTGGTCGGCTTCACCGGGTCGAAGATCTGGCCCTATGTGGCCCAATTCCCGCCGGTTCCCGCTGCGGTCATGGACGCGGGTTACCAGGACTTCGCCGACCGGTGGAATCCGATCCTCGACGTCTTCGACGACGAAGGCGTTCGTTTCGCGCATGAGGTGCATCCGAGCGAGATCGCCTACGACTACTGGAGCACGGTGCGCTCGCTCGAGGCTATCGGTCACCGTACGGCGTTCGGGCTCAACTGGGACCCCAGCCACATGATGTGGCAGGACATCGATCCGGTCGGGTTCATCGTCGACTTCGCCGACCGCATCTACCACGTCGACTGCAAAGACACCCGGCTGCGCCCCAAGACGGGTCGTGCCGGGGTGCTCGGTTCGCATCTTCCCTGGGGCGATCCACGTCGCGGGTGGGACTTCGTCTCCACCGGGCACGGCGACGTGCCGTGGGAGGACTCGTTCCGTGCGCTAAACTCCATCGGCTACTCCGGCCCGATCTCGATCGAGTGGGAGGACGCCGGCATGGATCGCCTGCACGGCGCGAAAGAGGCGATCGGCTACATTCGTTCGCTGCTGTGGAAGCAGCCCACGGCATCCTTCGACGCCGCCTTCAGCAACCAGGACTGATGCCATGCCACGGACTCTTCGCGCCGGGCAGCGCGCCCAGCTCTTCGTCATCGACGTCACCTCGGGTGAACGCCGGCTCGTGCATGAGTCGCGCACCCGGCTCTTCGAGGCGCCGAACTGGACCCGGGACGGCGCCTGGCTCGTCTTCAACGGCGACGGCCTGCTCTTTCGCCTGCCCGCTGACGGCTTCGGCGAACCGGAACAGATCGACCTTGGCGCCGTTCCCGCGATCAACAACGACCACGTCGTCGCCCCCGATGGGAGCACCATCTATGTCTCGGCCGAGGACGGGCACCTCTACGCGATCCCGGTAGCCGGCGGCTCCCCACATCGCGTGTCAAACGACCGCGGCGCCGACTTCCACCACTACCTGCACGGGGTCTCGCCCGACGGCCAGACTCTCGCGTACATCGGGTTGCGCAAGAACCCCGACGGAACGGCGACCACCAACGTCTTCACCATTCCGGCCGCCGGTGGCACTGACGCACCGTTGACCGATGACGAGTTTGCGGATGACGGAGCCGGCTTCAGCCCCGACGGACAGTGGATCTACTTCAACTCTGAGCGCGGCTCAACGGCTCCCGGGCACGCGCAACTGTTCCGGATGCGCCTGGACGGTTCCGGTCTCGAGCAGCTCACAGCCGACGAGCGCGTCAACTGGTTCCCGCACCCCTCGCCGGACGGCAGTCAGGTGGCGTACGTCAGCTTCCCGACCGGAACGCTCGGACATCCGGCCGACCGTGACGTAATCATCCGGCTCATCCCTCCAGAAGGTGACGTGTTCCGCGACCTGACCGCGGTGTTCGGGGGCCAAGGCACGATGAACGTACCGAGCTGGGCCCCCGATAGTCACCATCTTGCCTTCGTCGATTATCCCCTGGGCGCTTAGCCCAGATCCACCGGGCCCCGGTCCAACCCGAGCACCCTGCCCAGTGCGGCCGGGTCGATCCTGGTGGCGCCTTCGGCGCGGGGCTCACCGGCCAGGGCCCGCAGCACGCCCTCAACGAGCATCGCGTCCAGCCCGTAGGACCCATTGCGCAGACACCCGAAAACTGTTGTGGCACAGGGCAACAGGGCGGTGGCCTCCAGGGCGGGGATCGCCAGCAGCAACCCGGCCAGGGGCACCCGCCCGGCGGGGTGAACACGGGTTCGGCGTGGGTCAGCTTCCCCCACCGGGCCGCGGCCCGCTCCGCGTCCCGGTCGGCCGGCGGCGGCAACACCGGCAGCTCGTCGCCAGCAGCATCGGTATCTTCGGTTGTTGCCGTGGCGTCGCTGTCCCGGCCCGTGTCGTGGTCATCGTCGTGGTCGCTGTCATCATCGGCCGGCGGGGTGGCGGCTGGGGTGCACACTCGACGGACGCTGGTGTATGACACCCCGATCGCGGTCGCGATCGCCCGGTAGCTTGCGCCGTTGGCACGGCGGGCGGTGATGTCGGCGACCACCTCGGGGGTGAGCCGGTGGGCACCCTTGGGTCCGCGCTTGTCCGGGACCAGACCGCCCACTCCGGTAGCTGACAGCTGTTGACCCCACCGCCACAGCGTGCCGTTATCAACCCCGAACGCGGTAGCAACGTCGCCGACCCGTGCGGCCTTGTTCGCCACCAGCTGGACAGCGGCCAGCCGGCGCAGGGGCACGTCCCCGGCCGACCAGGCGTAGACGAGTTCGCCGCGTAGGAACACCCGGCCACCGTCGCCGTCCTCCACGAGCGCGACGACCTCACCGATGCTGACCGCTCCCGCTACGGGAGCTATCGGAAGGGGTGGCTGGGCGTTCATCTCGCTCATCATTCCACCTCCCGATCCAGTCATTATCTCGCATTAATTATAGCTCTTTATGGGGATGAAAGCAAGTCGTCGAGCGGTAAAAGGCCAGGTCAAACGGCTCCAAAGCCAGCGACCAGATCACCTATGTCCGGAGTCCTGGAGCCGGGCGGCCTCGTGATCACCGATGGCTGGTCGGCCTATCCTCGGGCCACGCGGGACCGCTACCAGCACACGGGCACCTCGGGCTGCCTCAGGGCTGCAGGTGCATGAGGTGCTGCCGGCGGTCCACCGGGTGTTCTCGCTGGTGAAGTGCTGGCTGATGGGCACCATGAAATGCTTGCCCAGCCCCGAGCACGTGCAGGCCAATTTCGACGAGTGGGTGTTCCCGGTTCAGGCAAGCAGCGCGGCGATGATCACCATGGCCGGGATTGCGGCGACGCTCGAAACGAGCACGGCGTCGCGGGCGAGAACGATCCCGCGCTCGTAACGACTGGCGAAGTTGAAGACGTTCTGGGCTGTGGGCAGCGCGGCGAGGATCACGATGACGAAGAGATCGTGGCCGGAAAAGCCGAAGACGAACCGTGCCAGCAGCCAGGCGATGATGGGCATGACGGCCACCTTGAGGGCTGAGGCCAGGATGACGTCCCGGCGTCCGGAGCCGGCCTTCAGCGGTACGGCTCCGTGCAGTGACATTCCGAATGCCATTAGCACGAGGGGCACGGCCGCGCCGCCGATCAGGTGAAACGGTTCCATGACCGCGTCAGGAGGATGCCAGCCGGTCGCGGCGATCACGACCCCGACGGCCGAGGCAATGATCATCGGGTTGCGCAGTGGCTGCAGCAGGATCGTGCGGACTGACTGGCGAGCGCCCGTAGTGAGGTCCAGCACGGTCAGGGCCACCGGGGCGAAGATCAGCAACTGGAATAACAGGACTGGGGCGACGTACGACGGGGCGCCCAGCACGTAGACCGCGACGGGCAGGCCGATGTTGTTGGCGTTGACATATCCGGAGGCCAGCGCCCCGATCACCGTCTGGGCGACCGGCCGTTTGAAAATGAGTGTGGCAACCGCGAGATAGACGAGCACGACCGCAGCCGCACTGAGGACGGCAACCAGCAGCAGGGACGAAAAGAGTAGGTGAACGTTCGCATCCGCCAGCGTGTGAAAAAGCAACGCCGGGGTGGCGACGAAGAACGCGAGCCGATTGAGCACGTATTGGGCGTTGGGGCCGGCGACGTCGAATCGACTGACCAGGTAGCCCACGAGTACGACGAACGCGATGATCGCGAATCCGGTCAGGACTCCGGTCATGCCCGCGCCGCAGCCGGTGCAGCCCGATCGCAGAAGCGGCCGGGCTGCATGTTAGAGCCGAACATCGTGGTCGGTCAGTGGCTTGAGCTTTCGGTCTCAATTTCGCTGCGGTCGCCGCTCCACAGCGTGTGGAAGGTGCCGGGCTCGTCCACACGCTTGTAGGTGTGCGCACCGAAGAAGTCGCGCTGGCCCTGTACGAGCGCGGCAGGAAGCCGTTCGCTGGCCAGCGAGTCGAAATAGCTAAGCGCTGACGAGAAACCCGGAACCGGGATGCCCGACAGCGCCGCTGCCGAGACGATGCGGCGCCATGCCGCCTCGCCGTCGGCGACGGCCTTGGCGAAGTATGGATCGACCAGCAGGGTTGGAATCGACGGGTCGTTGGCATACGCGTCGACGATCCGGTTCAGGAACTGTGCGCGGATGATGCAGCCGCCGCGCCAGATCGTGGCGATGGCGCCCTTGTCGATGGTCCAGTCGTACTGCTTGGCGCCGGCGATGATGATGTCGAAGCCCTGCGCGTAGGCGACGACCTTCGATGCGTAGAGCGCGGCACGAACGTCGTCATCGAAGGTGTCGCCGACGATGGAAATCTCGGGGTGGGCGTCGACCATGGCGTGCACGGGGCCGCGCTGTTCGGGGTGGCTTGAGACTGAGCGGGCGAAGACGGCCTCGGCGATACCGCCGACGGGAACGCCGAGGTCGAGCGCGTTTTGCACGGTCCACACGCCGGTGCCTTTGGAGCCTGCTTCATCGAGCACGATGTCGACGAACGGCTTGCCGGTCTTCGCGTCGACCTGACGCAGCACCTCGGCTGTGATCTCGATCAGGTAGCTTTCCAGGTCGCCGGAGTTCCACTCGGTGAACACGTCCGCTATGGCCGTGGGGGAGTGGCCGCCCACCTTGCGCAGCAGGTCGTAGGCCTCGGCGATGAGCTGCATGTCGGCGTACTCAATGCCGTTGTGCACCATCTTGACGAAGTGCCCGGCGCCGTCGGTTCCAACGTGGGTCACGCACGGCCCACCGTCCACGACCGCAGCGATGGACTCGAAAATCGGCCCGACCGTCTTGTACGACCCCGCCGACCCGCCCGGCATGATGCTCGGGCCCTTCAGGGCGCCCTCCTCACCGCCGGAGATCCCGGTGCCGACGAAGTGCAGGCCCTTCTCACGCAGATCCTTCTCGCGGCGGATCGTGTCGTGGAAGTTGGCGTTGCCGCCGTCGACGATGATGTCGCCTTCCTCGAAGAGCTCCGCGAGCTGGTCGATGACGGCATCCGTGCCCTTGCCGGCCTGCACCATGATGATGGCAGTGCGCGGCTTGGCGAGGGAGGCCACGAAGTCTTCGATGTGTTCGGATGCCACGAATCCGGCTTCGGGGTGCTCGGTGATGAGCGCCACAGCGCGGGCGTAGGTGCGGTTATATACGGCAACGGTGTTGCCCTCGCGGCTGGCCAGGTTGCGCGCGAGATTCGAGCCCATCACCGCCAATCCAACAACGCCGATGTTTGCAGAGGCGACCTGCTCCGGCATTATTGCCTCCTCGATCACCCCGTTATGCCCCGGGGTGGCCACGCGCGTCACCACGCGTAGTCCTCGGGCGCGGTCTTGTGTCCGGGGAAGATCTCATCCAACCGGGCCAGTGCTGCCGCGTCCAGGTTAACGTCCAGGGCGCGCAGTGCGGCGTCGAGCTGTTCTTGGGTCCGTGGGCCAACGATGGGTGCGGTCACGGCGGGCTGGGCCAGCAACCATGCGAGCCCGACGTCTGCGGGTTCATGGCCCAGTTCGTCTGCCAGGTCTTCGTACTGCTGGATCTGGTCCCGATGCGTCTTCAGCGTCTCAAGCGCCCTGCCTTCGGCCCGACGGACCCCGCCGGTCTCCTTGCGCAGCACCCCGCCGAGCAGCCCGCCGTGCAGCGGCGACCACGGGAGGATGCCCAGGCCGTACTCCTGCGCCGCGGGAATGACTTCCAGCTCAACGGAGCGGGTGAGCAGGTTGTAGATGGACTGTTCGCTGACCAGGCCGGGGTAGTTGCGCCGGGCGGCGGCGGCCTGTGCCGCGGCGATGTGCCAGCCGGCGAAGTTGCTGCTGCCCGAGTACAGGATCTTGCCCTGCTGGACGGCCACCTCGATGGCCTGCCAGATCTCATCCCACGGGGTATCCCGGTCGACGTGGTGGAACTGGTAGACGTCGATGTAGTCCGTCTGGAGGCGTTTGAGGCTGGCGTCCAGTGCTCGACGGATGTTCAGAGCCGAGAGCTTGCCCTCATTGGGCCGCTCTGTCATGCCGCCGTATAGCTTGGTGGCCAGCACCGTCTTCTCCCGTCGCTCACCGCCCTTGGCAAACCAGCGGCCGAGGATCTCCTCGGTCCAGCCACGGTGCTCGGTGCCGCCATACACATTGGCCGTGTCAAAGAAATTGATCCCCGCCTCTTGGGCGAAGTCCATGATGGAGTGGGCGGCCGGCTCATCGGTCTGTGGGCCGAAATTCATGGTGCCCAGGCACAGGCGGGAAACAGACAGGCCGGAACGACCAAGATGGGTGTACTTCATGTGAGAAGTCCTTTTCAATACATCGGTTGGTTATTGCTTGGGGTTGTGCTTGCTGTCCCTGCCCGTCGGTGATGCGTCGACGTCCAGGTCCGGGGACAGGGGATTGGCCGACAGCGGGTTGTCGCTGTTGGACTCGCTGTGGGCCCAGCTGCTCAAGAGCCGCAGAGCATCGTGGGAGGGGGACCCTGGCTTGGTGGAGTAGATCCGCAGACTCTGGTCCCCATCCTCGGGCAGGGTCAGGGTTTCGAAGTCAAGCTCAAGGTCGCCGACGGTCCGGTGGTGCAGGCGCACCGTCCCCGACGGCCTCATCCTCACGTGGTGGCCGGCCCACCATTGCCGGAAGTGGTCGCTGGTGACGGCGAGTTCGCCCACCAGCTGATTGGCCTGTGGATCGTTGGGATGGCGCCCCACATCCACCCGCAGCGCCCCCACGGTCTCGGCGGCGACGGCCTTCCAGTCCCGGAACAGATCCCGCGCCGCGGGTTCCAGGATGATCCAGCGGCTCAGGTTGCGCTCGCGGACCGGTAGGTCGGAGAAGTCGGTGAAGA
>Ga0209585_10001202_pt1 | contig 10099 bp, 9 predicted proteins | sample NGEPerone_FD_185491 | JGI IMG/M metagenome (GOLD analysis project Ga0209585, IMG submission 185491) | Arctic peat soil microbial communities from the Barrow Environmental Observatory site, Barrow, Alaska, USA - NGEE Permafrost154B-one... | ecosystem: Environmental > Terrestrial > Soil > Wetlands... | reverse complement strand
ACCCTGCCTGCCTGCCACGCGCTTGTTGCGGCGAAGCCACCGAACGCGAATCTCGCAGTGCTCGAAACGGTGGTCCCGCCGCAGACCAAGAGACTGCGGTAGGGAGGGTGACGCACGACCAAGGGCGCGGATCCCATGAGGATCCGCGCCCTTGAGGGTGCTTCGTCGTGAGACGAGCGCGCTACGTAGCGGTGCGAGCGTGCTGCGTCTGCGCGCCTATGTTGTCGACGTGTCAGCCGCGACAACGTCCAACTTGACCGTGGCCTGCACCTCGGGATGCAAACGCACGAGCGCCTCGAACGAGCCGGTCGACTTGATCGAGCTCGAGAGCTCGATCTTGCGACGGTCGAGCTGGGGACCACCGGCTGCCTTGACGGCGTCGGCGACATCGCCCTGGGTCACCGCGCCGAAGAGGCGGCCCGACCTGCCCGCCTTGGCGACAACCTTCACCGACCTGGCCTCGAGCTGGCCCTTCATGCCCTTTGCTTCATCAAGGGACTTGACCTCGCGGACCTCGCGGCCCTTCTGGATCGCAGCCACCTGCTTCGCGACGCCCTTGGTCCAACCTGTGGCCAGACCTCGACGCAGCAGGAAGTTGCGGGCGTACCCGTCCTTGACGTCCACGACGTCACCGGCGGTCCCGAGGCCAGTGACCTCGTGAGTCAGAATAACCTTCATTTGTGCTTCTCCTTCTCGGTCGGCTAGCTCAGCGAGCCGAGCTGGAGTAGGGCAGCAGGGCCATCTCACGGGCGTTCTTGACGGCCTTGGCGATGAGACGCTGCTCCTGTGCGGACACACCGGTCACCCGGCGAGCGCGGATCTTGCCGCGATCGGAGATGAACTTGCGCAGGAGCGCAGTGTCCTTGTAGTCGATGTTCTCGACCTTTGCCGCCTTGAGCGGGTTGGCCTTCTTCTTGGGCTTGCGCACAACGGGCTTGGCCATCGTGGTGCTCTCCATTCTTGAGAGGAGCCCAGGGCTTTTGCCCCTGGGATGGCATAACTGCTGGATTTCTATGTCTTCGTGACTGCTATTTTCTCGTACTTCTTGCCTTACCCATCTAGAAGGTGAAGCTCTAGAAGGGGGGCTCGTCATATGACGGGCCGTTGCCCCAGCCACCCTGCGGTCCAGACTGCTGACCGCCACCTGCGTTGGATGCAGCGGGTGAACCGGTGGCCCACGGATCCACGGGGGCAGTGCCCTGACCGCTGGCACCACCGGTGGATCCACCGCCCTGACCGCCGGAGTTGAAACCGCCACCTCCGGAGCCCCGCTGGGTGCGGTTGACCTTGGCTGTGGCGTACTTCAACGACGGACCGACCTCTTCCACGTCCAACTCGACGACCGTGCGCTTCTCGCCTTCCTTGGTCTCGTAGGAACGAGACTTCAGTCGGCCAGAGACCAGCACCCGCGTGCCACGCTGCAGCGACTCGGCGACGTTCTCCGCCGCGTCTCGCCACACCGAACAACGCATGAACAGGGTCTCGCCGTCCTTCCACTCATTACTGTTCCGGTCGAACTGACGCGGGGTCGAGGCAACCGTGAAGTTGGCTACGGCAGCACCCGAAGGTGTGAACCGCAGCTCAGGGTCGCCGGTGATGTTGCCAATGATTGTGATGACGGTGTCGCCAGCCATATCAAGTCCTCAGGATTCGGAGATCAGGCGCCGGGGCGCAGGAGCTTTGTCCGCAGTATGGACTCATTCAGGCCGAGCTGACGGTCCAGTTCCTTTGCCGTGGCCGACTCAGCGCTGAAGGTGACGACGGCGTAGATGCCCTCGGACTTCTTCTTGATGTCGTAGGCCAGACGGCGCTTGCCCCACAGATCGACGTTGTCCACGGTGCCGTTGTCCTTGGTGACAACGGACAGGAACTTGTCGAGCGAGGGTTGAATGGTGCGTTCCTCGAGATCGGGGTCGAGAATGATCATGAGTTCGTACTGACGCATGCTGATAACCCACCTCCTTCGGTCTAGTGCGGTCACGGTCCATCCGTGACAGGAGGGTTGCAGCGTCCCACCTCGAACACCATGTCAGGGGCTACCGACAAAGCGGTCGGGGCCAACAACGTGAATGAGCGAGGCGGACGACATGAGCGTACCGGCAACTGACCTCGCGCCGGAAATCGCAGAGCGTGATGCTGCGGATACCCCGCCGGGGAAGATCAGCTGAGATCGAGCCTCAGCTGATACGGACAATCACCTGATCCGGCGCACCCGCCATGGGTCCGGCCAGTGGGTCAACCTCATCGTCCCGCTCCGGGTCGACCGACTCCGCGTCGACGGGCTCCTCGTTGACGGGCTCTCGGTCGAACAGTTCCCGACCGGCAGACTCCTGGTCGTCCGACTCCGAGGAAACGGCCGGCTCGCGGGACCGGGCTACCCGCCATACCTGCACGAGCACATAGAGCCAAGCGGTCATGCGTAGCCAGATCATGATGGAGTAAAGGCCCGCCGGCAGACCCCTGTCGGGTTTGCTGAGCCCGGCGATGTAGAGCCACACGGACACGAAGTAGGTCGCCTCGAAGCCAGCCCAGATCAGATGGTCGCGCCACTTGAGGCCGACCAGCGCGATCAGCGGAAGCAGCCACAGTCCGGCCTGCACAGGAACCGCCTTACCGGTCACGACGACGATCACCAGCATCACCAGGGAGACCTCCGCGACCGTCGGTCGCCGCTCCATGCTGAGAGCGAACAACGCGCCCAGCGCCAGGGCCGCCAGCCAGCCCAGAATGACCAACGTCGTGACGCGACCCTCTAGTCCGTGCCCGATCGACTCCGAAACCATCCCTAGCGAGCCGTAGCTCGGCCCTCCCCGCCACCAGCTGCGATAGACCGAAAGCAGGGCATCCGCGTTGATGACGATAAAGGGCAGGCTCACCGCGAACCAGGTGACCAGTGCCGTTCCCGCCAACCGTCCCCAGGCACCCAACCTGCCCGAGCGCACAGCCAGCAGGCCGATGGCGACGAGCAGGACCAGGGGATAGGTGCGTGCCGAGATGGCCAGCCCCATGACGAGACCGGCCAAGATGATCTTGTTGCGCCCCCAGGCCCACAACGCGACCGAAGCAAGCATGACACCGAGCAGATCGACCGAGACCAGGCCCGCGAGGAGAAGCACCGGACTGAGAGCCACATGAGCAGCCCGCCAAGGAGCCCGCGGAACCGACGCCGCCGTCACGACGACCAGGGCCATCACGATGACGGTGATCAGCACTGCCCACAGCGCGAAGTACCACTGCTGCTGCGCCAAGAGGGAGCCGTCAGGAACCACGCGCCCGATCAGCCACATCATCAGCCCCGAGACTAGAGGCTGGTCCAGGTGTGGGGCCCCGGACAGATACGGCATCGCGTGTCCGAGGCCAGAACTCACTGGCAGATCCGTGTAGCAGGCGTGCCAGAACTGGTCTGGGTTGCTCCATCCCTTGGTAAAGCAGTGCGCCTTCTGCAGGAAACCAAGAGCGACCGTCAGGCTCGAGAGCCCGACCAGGACCGCAGCAGCAGGCTGCCAAGCAGACCGTGCCGTACGACCTGCCGAGCGGGCATGCCGCCCGAGGGGTCCTCCGATGATCTCGCTCGCCGCAGCGGCGACCGGGTCGAGGCGGGTTGGCGCGAACGACTCAGGGGCCAAGGGCGACATGGTGGCCAGACTACGTGGCAGGGCAGGGGATCTCCGTGGACGGAGCAGTCTACGGGGCCGCAGTGGTCGGGGGCGGCGGCAGTGTCATCGTCGGACCCGGCTTTGTTGGGTGGGTCTTCGTCGGACTGGACGTCGGTGTGGTGGTGGGAGTGCTCGTTGTCGGAGTCGGCGCAGCGGTGGTAGCCGTGAGGGTCGGGGTGGGAGCAGCGGTCTTAGGAGGTGGCGGCGGCGGGATAGCGTCGTCGCCCACGCCCGCACGGGGTGGGAAGTCGATGACCTTCTGCCCCTGCAGAGCCCCCTGCATGAACGCAGTCCAGATCTTGACCGGGTACGTGCCCCCGGTGACCTCGCCGAAGTTGTTGACGGTGATCGTCTTCTGGCCGTTGCCCTGGTAGATCCCGACCGCAGCCGAAAGCTGTGGGGTGAAACCGTCAAACCAGACCGCCTTGTTGTTGGTCGTCGTACCGGTCTTTCCCGCAGCCGGGCGCCCCAACGCCAGCGCGCCCATACCGGTGCCCTCGGTCACCACATGCGTCATCGCCTCGGTGACGTCCGCGGTCACCTTCGGGTCGAAGGCGTCGGGCTTGAGATCCTTCTTGGCAATGTAGTCAATGAGGCCGTTCGCGGAGGTCACCTTGCTGATGATGTACGGCGTTGCCCTCTGTCCCTGGGCGGCGATGGTCGCATAGGCGTTGGCCATGTCGATGACGTGTGGCGAGGCGGTCCCGAAGATGTTGTTGATGTTGTCGTCCAGCAACCCGGGCGTCTGCCTTGGCAGCCCGGCCAGGATCGCCGCATCCCTGAGGCCAGTGCCCTTGCTGCCGGGAGCGGCCACCGCGAGGTTCAGCTGCGCGAAGACCGTGTTGACCGAGTTCGCCAGAGCGGCCCGGAGGTCGATACGGCCGAACTGCTCGTCGGCGAAGTTTCTGACCTCACCTCGAGGAAAGTTCTTGGAGGCGAACTGGGGCAGGAAATGGGGACTGTAGCCGTCATATCGCGTCTTGGTGCTGATGTTCTTCTGTAGCGCGGCCAGCAGCCCAAACACCTTGAACGTCGACCCCCCCTGCAGAATGGCCTGCGTCGAGGAGTTGTACGGGTCCGCGCTGTAGTCCTTGCCGCCATACATGGCGACGACCGCGCCGTCACCCGGGCGGATCGCGGTGAGTCCGACATGCAAGGCATTGTCCTTGGCCACCCGCGTCAGGTACTCCGAGGGCATGTTCTCGTTGACGGCTCTAACCGCCGAGTCTTGGGCCCTCTTGTTGATCGTCGTCACGATTCGCAGTCCACCGCGGTCGATGTCGGTGGTGCTCAGGTGCAGCTTGTTCGTGAGCTCGGTGCGGACCTCGTTGGTGATGTAGCCGACCGTCCCGACGTTCTTGATCTTCGCCCTGGCGATCGTCTTGGGGAAGGTCGTCTTGGCCCGAGCCTGGGGGGTGAGCCAGCCCTGGGCCACCATCCCGTCCAGAACGTAGTTAACCCGTGAGACGGCGTTGGCCTTCTGGGACGCACCCAGGGTCGGGTCGTAGTACGACGGTCCGCGAATCACAGAGGCGAGAAGTGCGCCCTCAGCGACAGTCAGCTTGGAGGCGTCGTGACCGAAGTAGGCCCTGGCCGCGGTCTGGATGCCATACGCACCGCGGCCGTAGTAGATGGTGTTGAGGTAGTTGGCCAGGATCGTGCTCTTCGAGTCCGACTGGTCGATCTTGATCGAGATGATGAACTCTTTGGCCTTACGGCTAATCGTCCTGTCCTGGGTCAGGAAGTAGTTCTTGACGTACTGCTGGGTGATCGTGGAACCGCCCTGGGTCGCCCCCCCCTTGAGTGCCACGATCAGCGCCCGGCCAATACCCGAGGGTGAGACCCCGTTGTTCTGGTAGAACGTGCGATCCTCCGCGGCCAGCAGCGCGTGTTGGACGTGAAGAGGGATCTGCGACAAAGGCACGGACTCGCGGTTGATCTCGCTGATCCGGGCCATCTCGGTCTTGCCATCGGCGTAGTAGATGATCGACGCCTGAGCGTTGGCCAGATCGTTCGGCTGGGGGATTTTGACGGTGGCGTAGGCCACTCCCACCAACGCCGCACCGACCAGGAACAGCCCGAGCAACACCACCAGGATCCGCTTGACCGAGAAGAACCGACGCCAGGTTCTACGCCCGTACTGGGTCGCGGGCTCGTGCCCGAACTCGGGTGGGTGCTCATCAAAGGGCATGCCGGGGTCGGACGGTGTGCTCAATTTTCTTCCTTCGTCGGCCAAGGCAAAGTTTGCCCACTGCACTACCACTGTATGACGACACCGCGTCATGGCTTACGTCGGCAGCGAGGCGCCCGCGTTGCCGATCTCAGATACCGGTTCCGCACACTAGGGTTGACATAAGCGACCTAAACCGGTTTAGTTGAGGGTAATGACAACGTCACCGACCACCATCACAGACGTCGCGCGGGCCGCGGGCGTCTCAAAGGCGGCGGTGTCGTTCGCACTCAACGACAGGCCCGGGGTCGCCGCAGACACACGAGTCAGGATCATCGCGGTCGCCCGTGAGCTTGGCTGGACGCCGAGCCTTCGGGGCAGGGCGCTGTCGTTCTCCCGGGCCCTTGCCGTGGGATTGGTGATTGCGCGGACGCCTGAGACGCTCGGAGCCGACCCCTTCTTCGGCTACTTCATCTCCGGCATCGAAACCGTCCTGTCCGAGCGGGGCTACGCCCTGATGATGCAGGTCGTCAGTGACGAGCAGAGCGAACACGAAAGCTACCGTCAGCTGGCCGCCAATGGTCGGGTCGACGGAATCTTCCTCACCGACATGCGAGTCGAGGACCTGCGCCCGCAGCTGCTGGATGACCTGGGTCTTCCCACCGTCGTCATCGGACCCACCTCCGGGAGCGGACCGTGGTCGGCCGTGAACATCAACGACCAGCTCGGGATCGCCGCAGCCGTCGAGCACCTGGTCGCGCTCGGCCACCGAAATATCGCCCACGTCTCAGGCCCGACCGAGCTCGTGCACAGCCTCTCGCGCCGCACAGCGTGGGCGCGAGCCGTCTCGGACGCCGGACTGCCGCCGGGCCCCTGCATCACCGCCGACTTCTCCGCCCAAGGAGGAGCCAACGCGACCAATGAGCTCCTCGACCTGGACCAGCCACCCACGGCGATCGTCTACGCCAACGACCTCATGGCCATCGCAGGCATGTCCACCGCGATCAGCCGAGGCGTCGAGATCCCCGGCCAGCTTTCAATCACCGGCTTTGACGACGCCCCGCTCTCGGCTTACATCCAACCCGCACTCACCACGGTGCGCACCGACGTCGTCGGTTGGGGACGGGCGGCCGCCAGACAGCTGCTGGCCGTCGTCGACCATGAAACCGGCTCCGACATCGACCTGCCGGCACCCGAGTTCGTCATTCGAGCTTCAACCGCGCCGCCATGCCAGCCAGGCACCGGCGCACCCAGCAAGGACCGGCGCGGATCCGCGCCGATCCACCACCGAACGGAGTCATGATGAAGAAGCAGGTTTGCGCAGCGGCCGTCATCACCTTGGCGTTGGGCACGACAGCGGCATGCGGAGGCTCTGGCGGCTCCACTGCCTCCGGCGCAGCGCTCACCGCGCATGGCCCGGTCAAGGTCTGGCTGTCCAACAACCCCGACGAGATCACCTGGGGCCATGCCATGGTGAAGGCGTGGAACGCCGCCCATCCCAAGGAGGTGGTGACCGCGCAGGAGATTCCCGCGGGCAAGACGTCAGAAGAGGTCATCGGCGCGGCCATCACGGCCGGAAACGCGCCGTGCCTCATCTACAACACCTCCCCTGCAGCCGTTCCCGGGTTCCAGAAGCAGGGCGGCCTCGTGGCGCTCGACAGCTTCAAGGACGGCAAGGCCTACGTCGAAGCGCGCACCGGCGCGGCGGCAGACCAGTACAAGTCGGCTGACGGCAAGTTCTACCAGATCCCGTGGAAGTCCAACCCCGACATGATCTTCTACAACAAGGACATGATGAAGAAGGCTGGATTGAACCCCAGCGCCCCGCCACTGGCGACGTACGACCAGTTCCTGGCAACCAGCAAGAAGATCGTGTCCAGCGGCACGGCCAAGGCCGCCATCTGGCCGGCACCCTCGAGCGAGTTCTTCCAGTCGTGGTTCGACTTCTACCCGCTCTACGCCGCCGAGAGCGGCGGCAAGCAGCTGGTCGAGAACGGCAAAGCGACCTTCGACTCCGACGCCGGCAAGAAGGTGTCGAACTTCTGGCGCACGATGTACGCCGACAAGCTGGCTCCACAGGAGGCCTACACCGGCGACTCCTTTGCTGACAAGAAGGCCGCCATGGCGATCGTCGGCCCATGGGCAATCCCTGTGTACAAGGGCAAGGTCAACTGGGGCGTCGCACCTGTGCCAACCTCAACCGGCATGACGGCCGACAAGATCCACACCTTCTCCGACGCCAAGAACATCGCCATCTACTCCGCCTGCAAGAACCAGGGAACCGCCTGGGACCTGCTGAAGTTCTCGACCAGCCAGGCGCAGGACGGCGCCCTTCTCACCACGACCGGGCAGATGCCGCTGCGCAAGGACGTGTCAACCGTGTACGCCGACTACTTCAACGCGCACCCGTCGTACAAGACCTTCGCCGACCAGGCAGCACGGACCGTCGAGGTGCCCAACGTGACCAACTCGATCGCCATCTGGCAGGCCTTCCGCGACAGCTACTCCTCGTCGGTGATCTTCGGCAAGACGCCGACCGACGCCTCGCTAACCAGTGCCGCCGCCAAGATCACGGCGCTGGCCGGACAGTCCTGATCGGAGAACGGACATGCCCACCGCGACGGTGACCATGGACCACTCCGGTCCCACCATGCCGCCGCCGAAGCGCCGCTCCCGGCGGCTGACGACCATGTTCGGTCGTCAGCCGCTCGGGATCGGGCTGGCCGCGCCGTACGCCGTGTTCCTCGCGGCCGTATTCGCCTACCCGCTCGGCCTGGCCGTGTGGATCAGCTTCCACAAGTACTTCTTCGCGGCACCGGGGGCGCAGGTGGCCCGGCCGTTCGTCGGCCTGGACAACTACAAGACCGCACTGTCCGACCCGGCGGTTCGACGCTCGTTCCTGAACGTGGTCGAGTTCCTGGTCATCAACGTCCCCCTGACGGTCGTGCTGTCGCTGGTTCTGGCCACCGCTCTCAACGGCGCCATCCGCGGCCGGGCCTTCCTGCGAGTCGCCTACTACGTCCCGTACGTCTCGGCCAGCGTTGCGGTGGTGGCGGTGTGGCTGTTCCTGTTCGGCAGCGACGGGATGGTCAACCAGCTGCTCGGCCCGCTGGCGCCCGACCCCTCGTGGCTGGTCAACAGCCAGCTGGCAATGCCGGTCATCGCCATCTTCGTCACGTGGAAGCAGCTCGGTTTCTTCATCCTGCTGTACCTCGCCGGGCTGCAGAACGTGCCCAAGGAGCTCTACGAGGCCGCATCGGTCGACGGCGCCGGCAAGTTCCGCTCTTTCATGAGCGTCACCGTCCCGGGCGTCCGCCCGGCGACCACCCTCGTGGTGATCCTCGCGACGATCACGGGAGCCAACCTGTTCACCGAGCCGTATCTGCTCACCAACGGCGGCGGACCCAACGGGGCCTCAACGTCCCCCGTGTTCGTCATGTACCAGAAGGGCATCGAGCAGGGCAGCCCGGACGTCGCCTCGGCCATCGGCGTGATCCTCGTCATCGGGGTCCTGGTGATCTCGCTCATCAACCGGCGTCTGCTCGAGAAGGACTGACATGTCACGGACCCGCACCTGGCCACGCACACTCGTCCTCTTCATCGGGGCCCTGGTCTTCCTGTTCCCCTTCTACTACATGATCATCGGCTCGCTGCAGGCAAAGCCCGACACCTCGATAGCCGGGGCCATCCCCACCCAGGGCATCACCCTTCACAACTACACGGAGATCAACCAGCGGGTGGACCTGCTGCGTTCGCTGACCAACTCCGGGATCTTCACCGGCGGGGTCATCCTGTGCACGGTCGTCTTCGGTGTGCTTGCCGGCTACGCCCTGGCCCGCCTGCACTTCCGCGGCCAGGGCAGCCTCTTCTCACTCATGCTGCTCGTGCAGATCGTCCCCTTCCAGCTGCTGATCATCCCGCTCTACGTGATGATCGTGCGCAACTACGGGCTCGCCGACACCTACATGGGCATGATCCTGCCGTTCGCCATCAACTCCACCGCGGTGTTCATCTTCCGGCAGTTCTTCCTGGCGCTGCCCGAGGATCTCTTCGCGGCAGCACGTATCGACGGCGCTAGCGAGCTGAGAATCCTCTGGTCGATCGCGCTCCCGCTCGTCCGCCCCGCCCTGCTCACGGCCACCCTGATCACCTTCATCGGGCCATGGAACGAGTTCCTCTGGCCGTTCCTGGTCACCAAGGACGCCAGCCTGCAGCCGCTTGCCGTCTCACTCGCGAACTACATCAGCAACATCGCAGGATCGCGCCATAGGGG
>Ga0209585_10001201_pt1 | contig 10103 bp, 6 predicted proteins | sample NGEPerone_FD_185491 | JGI IMG/M metagenome (GOLD analysis project Ga0209585, IMG submission 185491) | Arctic peat soil microbial communities from the Barrow Environmental Observatory site, Barrow, Alaska, USA - NGEE Permafrost154B-one... | ecosystem: Environmental > Terrestrial > Soil > Wetlands... | reverse complement strand
GGAGATGGGCCGAGATCCGCCCCGACGACAGCGGTGGCTGGCCTGCCAGGAGGAACAGGTGCTCGCGCTCCGAGGCCGACAGCCGCAGCGCCCGGGACAGCGCAGTGAGGATCGCCGTCGACGGCGCGGTCGCTCGACCCTGCTCGAGGCGCACGATGTAATCGACCGAGATCCCCGCCAGCTGGGCCAGCTCCTCGCGCCTGAGTCCGACAGCTCGGCGCCGGCCGCCGGTGGGCAGCCCGACAGTCGCCGGGGTGACCCGGTCCCGCCAGCTGTGCAGGGCGACGCCCAACTCTCCAGGTCCGCTCACCCGCCCAGTATTCCTCCACGGCGCATCCGCGGCCAGGTACCGCCAGTCCATAGGAAGCACAGGGCACTTCCTGCCCGCCTGGGCGTCAGCGAGGCTGGCGGCATGACAACCACATTGATTACCGGGGCGAACAAGGGCCTCGGGCTCCAGACCGCCCGCCGTCTCATCGCAGAGGGACACACCGTCTACCTCGGCGCGCGCGACGCCCGGCGAGGGCAGGGGGCCGCAGACCTGCTGGGCGCCCGTCTGCTGCTCATCGACGTGATCGACGACGACTCCGTCGACGCGGCCGCCTCGAAGGTCCGCGAGCAGGTCGGGCACCTCGACGTGCTGGTCAACAACGCCGGCATCGCCGCGCCCAGACGCGCGCCTGGAGATGTCACTGGCTCCGACATCCAGGGGGTCTACGACACCAACGTCTTCGGGGTCGTGCGGGTCATGCACGCCTTCCTACCGCTGCTCGAGGCCAGCGATGCCGCCGTTGTGGTGAACGTCAGTAGCGGCATGGGCTCGCTGACCATCACCACCGACCCTGAGCGCTTCGAGTCGACCCTCCCGTCCCTGGCGTACAGCTCCTCCAAGTCCGCAGTGAACATGCTCACCTCCCAGTACGCCAAGGCGTATCCCACCCTCAGGATCAACGCCGTCGACCCGGGCTACACCGCGACCGATCTCAACGGCCACCGCGGGACCCAGAGCGTCGAGGAGGGCGCTGAGATCATCGTCCAGATGGCCACGATCGGGGCCGACGGCCCGACCGGTGGCTTCTTCGCCTCCAACGGGCCCGTGCCGTGGTGATGGCGCCCAGCTGAGCCGTTTCGGGAACCTTGAGGGGAACCTGATCCTGCAGCGGCACGGATCCGGACCCTGCACGCAAAGGTGTGTCCCGTAGGACTCGCCCGGTGAAGATTCCCGCTCGCGCACCCCTTACGAAGCAGGCACAGAGGACCCGGGTCTCGCCCGGCCCGCAGGTACCCCTACGCGGGCTTGCCTACGAAGTAGGTGCGCTTGGCACTCAACCGGGGAGATCCACCGCGTCACTGGCTGACGCAAGAACGGTTGACTATTCACACGCACGAGACTCTATGCAGTCAGTAGACGCGCCCTCAAGCGAGCGTTTCGTCACGGACGGCCACCTGCGTCTTAGTGGGCGGTAGGACGCATCCGCTCATCAAGCAGGTCCGGACACCTGAACGTGGCCATTTGACGTGCTCGAGGCCAGGACTGGCTCCCGATCTCCAGCTTCGTCGACCTGTTCGGCGAAACCTCAGGAAACCACTCGTAGTGCTTTCGTCAACTCCTGCAGTTGACCCGAGGCCCGCAGCACCTCGCCGACGGTGGTCTCCGTGGATCGAGTCGAGGACTCGAGAACGGCGAGAACCTCCCGGTTGTTGTTCTCTGCGAACTTCTCGCGTGTTGCCCAAGCACCGCCGATGGCAAGTCCAGCGACAGCGACCGGGGAGCCGGCGATCCGTAGAGGCACCTGGGCGGCTAGGAGGACCCCCGTCCGAGAGGCAGCGAACCCGGCTGTCGCAGCAGTTGCTCCGATGGTCGCGCCGCCGGCGGTTGTCGGGACCCCGAGCGTTCGGCGCCAGAACGCCTTCTCGAGTCCATGCGCATGACCTGAGATCTCCTTGAGGATCTCCAACTGGGTGTTGATACGCGTAGCTGCCTGGTCCCGCGCCTCGACCATCAGGTCGAGGGTGGTCTTCGCGACGGCATGCTTGCCCAGCGCGAACAAACGCGCCACCTCGAGGGCGTAGAGCTGCTCGCACGCAGCGAGAAGAAGGCTCGCGTCATCGAGTGCGACCTCGACATCCTTCGCGTGGTTAGTCGTCAGGTGGGCTCGAGCCTTGGACGGGCGTTTGCTGTCTCTTGCGTCGAGGTGCGCGACACCGGACTCGAGGTCCTTGAGCGTCGTTGCCAAGAGCTGATGGGCGCTGAGGCGGCAGCCCGTGATGGCGCTCTCGGCGATCTCGTCGGCGCCGTGGGCCCGTGCCACCGCGACTTGCAGACCGATCTCCTGCACGAGACCGCGCACGTCCCCATGGCGCTCGTTGGCGACGTGCTCCTGCAGGGACTTGACCCTGTCGAGCGTGTCCTTGATGTCCCGGGCCAGCTCGGCTGTCTGGGCCTGTGACGCGACGGCACCGAGCACGGCGGCTGCCGGATTTATAACGCCCACGGCTGTGGAGGGACGGATCCGCATCACCCTGAGATACGTACCGCGGTCGGTCCGTAGCGTGGTCTGGATCCAACCGCCGGCTTCTTTGGTCGTGCGAGCGGTCTTGAGGAGGGCTGCAGAAGTCGGGTCGAGCTCGACCAGGCGACCGGTCATCTTCTTGGACTCGATCACGGCCTGGAGGCCCCGCTCGAGGGACTTGGCGATCCGGCTGACCTCGTGAGCCGTCAGGCCCTGCTTGCGCTTGACCTTCCACTTGCTGACGGCGACCCTCCCCGACTCCAGGAGGATCCCCTGCGTCTTGGAGATTGGAATGATCACGCCGCTCAGGTCGTCGTCGTTGTCCATCTTGTTCCTCTCCTAGACCGACCTGGGCGGGTCCATGTTAGTCAGATCGTCGCACCACTTGGCATCGTGTCGACATGCGTCCCAGGAAAGCCTTCGGTTGCGCCTGAGCGGGCGAGGCGTCCTCGTCCCAGCTCTCCCGGACCGGTTGCGTTGGCGGGGTCAGGGGCGGCGCCTGCGGTGGCCGGCAACAGACGCTCATGGGTCAGTGACCCGGCGCGTTAGAAGTTCCCCGGCCGACGCGATGTCCAGTCGCCATCACGGTCGTCCTCCCTCTGCGCCAGGTCGGATCGTCTCACCGAGTCTCGAACTCGGCAACGACGTGATCGCCGCGGCGTGCCGTCGTGATGGACCGGATTCAACCTGGAAATTCGTGAACAAGAGTTTCGCAGAATGTCTTGTGAATCGGATACAACTAGTAGTAGTGTCTGAGTTGTTCGGGAATCCGATACACAAACCATCAAGGGAGTACAGTGTTCACATACGTGGCGGAGGCGCCCCCGCAGAAGCGGCGCATGAAGACGCGGCGACTGGTCCTGGTCGACATCGAGAACATGGTTGGAGGAGCGGTGCACGACAGCGAGTCCGTCGTCTGGGCGAAGCAGCAGTTCGACAGCCTGGTCGACCTCCGACCCGGTGATCACGTCGTCGTCGGCACCAGTCACATCGGCCTGCTGGAGACGGGATGCAACTGGCCCCACGCGCGCTACGTCGTCGGTTCCGGCCCGGACGGCGCTGACCTGGCGCTGCTCGAGGTCCTCGAAGAGAACGTGGCCGCCCGGTACGGTGAGGTCGTTGTCGTCTCCGGCGATGGCATCTTCACCCAGAAGGTCGCCGACCTCACCAGCAGGGGGCTACGCGTCACCGTGATCGCCCATCCCGACGGCCTCGCCGCCCGGCTCCGCCTTGCCGCCCAGCACACCACCTACCTGCCTCACCGTCACCAGCCCCAGTGCGGGGATGCCGCTTGATGAAAGACGCGATGAAACCCACCACGGATCCCACGCCCGGAGCCGACGACGGCAGTCTCGTCGCCCCCAGCGACATCGCCGAGATGGCCGGTGTGTCACGCGCCGCCGTCAGCAACTGGCGCAAGCGCAACGACGATTTTCCCGAACTCGCCGGCGGAGCGCCCGCCAAGCCACTCTTCGCCCGAGCGGAGGTCGTCGTCTGGTTGAACAGCCACGATTATCGCGTGCAAGAAGACAGCGGTGAAGGTCTCGTGTGGGCCGCGCTCAACGCGCTGCGCGGCAGTCTGCGACCGGACGAGACCGCCCACCTCCTGCTTGCGCTCGCCTGTGCTCGCAAGCTGTCCGGCCAAGAAGGCAGTGACGGTCCGTCCTCCGCGTGGAACGACCTGCTTCATGCCATCGAGAAGAACGGTCTCGACGCACTCAAGTCGCTGGCTGCCCGCGAGCAGGTGCGTGACCCCCGCTGGATGGAACTCGCCGCGGTCCCCGACTTCGTGAACGGGGTTCCCAAGGCCGCGATCGCCTACGTGTGCGACATGCTCGGGCAGGTCGCGCCCAACCGCCTGGGCGATGTGGTGGACGCCGCCCTCGCCAAGACTGCACGCGCCAAGGTGCGCGATGGCCTCGAGCACGGCTTCGTCGAGTCCCGCACCTCCACAGCACTGGCAAACCTCGCCCTCGCACGCGGAGGCGAGTCGATCTACGACCCCGCCTGCGGCGTCGGCGGCGCCCTTGTCGCGGCGATGAGCGCCGGCCTGAAGGCCAGTCCAGTGGTCGGCCACGACATCAGCCGGTACGCAGTGCTCCAGGCCAGGCAACGGGCGTACTTGCACGACCTCAACACTGACATCGAAGTGGCCGACGCCCTCACCGCGGACCCCTCACCAGACCTCAAGGTCGACGTCGTCATCGCCGAGCCGCCATTCGGTCTGGCGCTGCCGCCGTCGGTGCATATCGCCGACCGGCGCTGGCGCTACGGAATGCCAGCGAAGAGCTCCGGCGACACCCTCTGGCTGCAGCATGCCCTGGCACACCTCACCGACAACGGACGAGGGTTCGTCATCACCCCCGTGGGCACGCTGTCCCGTAGCGGCGCCGACAAGGGCATCCGCGCCGAGTTGCTGCTCCACGGCTGCGTCGAAGCGCTGATCGCCCTGCCGCCGCGGATGCTCCCGCACGTAGGCGCCAATCTCGTCGTCTGGGTACTACGCCCCGCCCAAAACGCCGACCGACTCGACGTCCACTTCATCGACGCGACCGACGTCGACGACGCTGAAACCCGCATCGGCACCTGGTACACGGCTATCGCCGGGAACCAAGCTCTCGACGTTGCTCACAAGATCGTGGACGTACGAGACCTGCTCGCCGCTGATGCCGACCTCACCGTGCAGCGCTGGGTCGACGCACCCGATCGCGACCCGGCCGAAGTGGCGACCGCGTACGCGAACAGCTGGGACAAGCTGTACCAGGTCGTCGAACACATCAAGGGCTCCAGCGGGTCGTTGAGGCACTTCGCAGGCACCACCGACGCGCGCATCTTCACCGTTGGTGACCTCATCGACCAAGGCGTCTTGAAATTGCGCCAAGGCCGGGTCATTGCCAAGGACGTGCCGACGGAGCTGCAGAGCCGCGTGGTCACCCAAAAGCAGATCCGAGACGGTGCCGTCGAGGACGTCGACGACGAAGATGATGACGTACCAGCAAAGTACCGAAATCAGCTGACCAACGAAGGTGAAGTGCTGGTGACCACCCAGCACGGCAGCCGCGCAGCCAAGGACGCCAGCGGCGGCCACCTGGCGGTAGCCGGGGTACACCGGCTTCAGGTCGTCGACCACAACCAGATCTCCGCCGACTACCTTGCTCTCGTGCTCGGTGGATCCTGGAACGACCGCTTCCAGGTCGCCTCGGCAGTCTCCCGCGCGGACATCCGACTTCTCGAAGTCCCGCTCGTCAGCAGGGCCGAGCAGGACAGCGTTCGGCTTGCCGACGATGCAGCGAAGCTCCTAGTGGAGAACGGCACCCAGATGCTCGAGCACGCAGCTGCGCTTCGCGCCAGCATGCTCGATGCGCTCCGCTACAACGTGCCACTGCCTGGCGGTGACCAGTGAACGGATTGCACGCTCCGGGCTACTGGCCAAACAGCCGATCGATGCCCGACACGGGTGCCAACAAGATGAGGACGTACCGATGAGCAAGCTCAGCAGCTTCGTGTGGTCCATCGCGGACCAACTGCGAGGCCCGTACCACCAGCATGAGTACGGGTCGGTGATCCTGCCGATGACGATCCTGCGCCGGCTGGACGCGATCCTCGAACCGCACCGCGACCAGATCGCCGACTTGATCGCTGACGTCGACTCTGAGATGCGCCAGGCCTCGCTGGTGCGGCAGGCCACCGGGCTGCGGTTCTACAACACCTCGAAGTTCACTCTGACGACGTTGTTGAAGGACCCTGACGGCCTGCAGGCGAACCTCACCGAGTACGTCAACTCCTTCTCCTCTTCGATCGACGTGTTCAACCGCTTCAAGTTCGACGAAGTCATCGCCAAGCTCGCCGAGAAGGACCGCCTGTACCTGGTCGTCGAGCGGTTCGTGAAGGTTGACCTGCACCCGGATGCCATCTCCAACTCCGACATGGGCGACCTGTTCGAAGACCTGATCCGCCGCTTCGCGGAGGCGTCCAACGCGACCGCTGGTGACCACTTCACGCCGCGCGACGCGGTGCGCCTGGTTGTGGATCTGATGTTTGCGGAGGACAACGACGCACTCCTCGACAAGGGCGCCGTGCGCACGGTGTACGACCCGACAGCCGGCACCGGCGGCATGCTCTCGCTGGCTGAGGAGCACCTGCGCGCCCAGAACCCCGACGCGCGCCTGACCCTGTACGGGCAGGAGATCAACGACCAGTCGTACGCGATCTGTAAGTCCGACCTGCTCGCCAAGGGCCAGAACCCCGACAACATCAAGCTCGGCGACACCTTGTCCGACGACCAGTTCCCCGGTCAGACCTTCGACTACTGCATGGCCAACCCGCCGTACGGCGTGGACTGGAAGGCATCGGAGAAGGCCGTCAAGGACGAGCACAAGCTCGGATTCGGCGGACGCTTTGGCCCCGGCATTCCCGGCGTCGGCGACGGGCAGATGCTTTTCCTTCTGCACCTGGCGTCCAAGATGCGCACCGCCTCTCAGGGCGGCGGACGCGTCGGCGTGGTGATGAACGGATCGCCACTGTTCAACGGGGGCGCAGAGTCCGGCCAGTCGGAGATCCGACGATGGCTACTTGAGAAGGACCTCGTCGAGGCGATCGTTGCCCTCCCGACCGACATGTTCTACAACACCGGAATCTCGACGTATGTGTGGGTGCTTGACAACACCAAGGCCCCGGAGCGCGCCGGCAAGGTCCAGCTCGTCGACGGATCCCAGAGGTTCACCAAGATGCGCAAGTCCCTGGGCTCCAAGCGGGTCGAGATCAGCGACGACGACCGCGCCGCGATCCTCGCCGACTACGCCGCCTTCGAGACGAGCGACACCTCGAAGACTCTCGACACGCAGGACTTCGGCTACTGGACCATCACCGTCGAGCGTCCGCTGCGCCTCAACTTCACGTGCACACCCGAGCGGATCGAGCACGTGCGCAACGACGCCAAGCTCAAGGGGACCAACCGTGACCGGCTAGCCGAGGTGCTCAGCACGTTCGGCGAGGACCTCTACCGCAACCGCGACGCGTTCATGAAGGACCTCGGCAAGCACCTCGGTTCTAACGGCGTCGCACTCACGACCCCACAGCGCAGGTCCCTCTGGCTCGCGCTGGGCGAGCGCGACGAGACCGCCGACAAGATTCACGACACCAAGGGAAACACCGAACCAGATCCGAAGCTCCGCGACACCGAAAACATCCCGTTCGGCTGGAACGGCACCGCCAAGACCGCGGACGGCGACGGAACCGCACGCGAGGTCATCGACGCCTACTTCGACGCCGAGGTTCGCCCGCACGTCACCGACGCCTGGATCGACAGAGACAAGACGAAGATCGGCTATGAGGTCCCCTTCACTCGGCACTTCTACACCTACACGCAGCCCCGCCCGCTCGAACAGATCGACGCCGACCTCAACAAGCTCGTCACCGAGATCCTCGACCTCCTTCACGAGGTCGAGATATGAGCAGCCGGCCATTGACCGCTTCGATAGCCAACCTCGCGACCCCCGGAGGCTTCCACGACGGTGACTGGGTCGAGAGCAAAGACCAAGATCCACTTGGCGACATCCGGCTCCTGCAACTTGCTGATGTAGGTGATGGCGACTTTCGCGATCGCTCGAGCCGCTGGATCAACGATGAGGCGTTCGCCCGTCTGGGATGTTCTTGGGTACTCCCTGGCGATGTCCTCGTCGCCCGAATGCCTGACCCCATCGGGAGAGCATGCGTCGTGCCGGACGACATCGGCCGTGCTATCACCGTCGTCGACGTCGCCGTCCTCAGGTGCGACCCTGAGCGGGCTTACAACAGATACGTGATGTACACAATCAATGAGGACTCGACGCGGCAGGGATTTGAGCTGATTCAAGACGGAGCGACGCGGCAGCGAATCCCCCGCAAGCGCCTTGGTCGTGCTCAGGTCCCGCTACCCCAGTTGGACGAGCAGCGGGCGATCGCGGAGTTCCTGGACGAGCAGACCTTGCGGATCAACACGCTGATCGGCAAGCAGCAGGAGATGATCACACTGCTCCGAGAACGGCGGACGAGCGCAGTTGCAGCGCTCATGGACACCGCGGGGCACCCCGTCGTACCTCTGAGGAGAGTCGCGGAGGTAACTGACTGCGCGCACGTGACGGCGGACTTCGTCGATGACGGAGATACCAGGTACCCCGTCGCGAGCATCGGACAGTGCCAGGGGCCTGTTGTCGACCTTTCCTCGTGCCACTACACCACTCGTCACTTCTTCGATCACTTGCGAGCAGGTGGTCGTGCACCGAAGGCCGGTGACCTCGTGTTCATCAGGAACGTGTCGGTCGGGCTCGTCTCGGAGGTCACTCGCAACCTTCCGACCTTCGCAGTTGGACAAGAGACTGTGCTTATCCGACCGCTGGAAGTCATGTCGGGCCGCTACCTCTGGCTCGCCTTGACGTCCAGCCTTGCCCGTCACGCCATCGAGGAGGCAATGATCGGCTCTACGTTCAGACGCATCAACGTGTCTGCTATCCGGTCATTGCCCGTGCCTCTAGCCGAGCGAGACGAGCAAGACCGCATCGTGGACCGTCTTGGAATTCAGACGTCGAAGATCGACGCGTTGATCGCGAAGACCGAGGCTCATATCGCGCTCGCCAAGGAGCGCCGAGCCGCTCTGATCACGGCGGCGGTCACGGGCCAGATCGACGTGCGGACCGCGGGTCGCGCGACGGGAGCCGTGTCGTAATGGCGGACTACAACGAGAAGCAGTTCGAGTCCGAACTGTGCGCGCACCTTGAAGCCCACGGGTGGCTGTACTCGTCGTCGGACCACGAGCCGGGCGCGGCGTACGACCGGGAGCGGGCGATCATCCCCGATGACGTGTTCGGCTGGCTGCAGGACACCCAGCCGGAGGAGTTCGCAAAGGCGGTCAAGGCCGGGTCGGGGCAGGAAGCAGCCGCACGCAAGGCGCTTCTTGACCGGTTGTGCAAGGTGCTGGATACGCCCGCCGACCAGGGTGGCGGCACGCTGAATGTGCTGCGCCGCGGATTCAAGCACGTCTCGTCCGCACTGCGGATGTGCCAGTTCCAGCCGGCAACAACGCTCAATCCCGCCACGATGGCGGACTACGCGAAGGTCCGCGTGCGCGTCATGCGGCAGGTGCACTTCTCGACCAAGGACACCCGGTCACTCGACCTAGTCCTGTTCGTCAACGGCCTGCCAGTCGCAACGCTGGAGCTCAAGACCGACTTCACGCAGTCCGTCGCGGAGGCGATCAATCAATACAAGAAGGACCGCCACCCCAAGGACCACGGCGGGCACGTGCAGACACTACTCGGGTTCGGCAGCCGCGCCCTGGTTCACTTCGCGGTGTCCAACGAAGAGGTGTGGATGACCACGCGCCTCGCCGGCGACAAGACGCACTTCTTACCGTTCAACGCCGGCGACGGTAACGGCGGCAAGGGCAACGCGCCCAACCCGCACGGGTCGGCCACGTCGTACCTGTGGGAGAAGGTCCTCGACCGGGACAACTGGCTGATGATCCTTGGCAAGTTCGGCCATGTCGAGACCCGCAAGAGCCGCGACCCGATCAGTGGCGCGGTCTCGAAGTCCACGACGCTACTGTTCCCGCGC
>Ga0209585_10001200_pt1 | contig 10106 bp, 10 predicted proteins | sample NGEPerone_FD_185491 | JGI IMG/M metagenome (GOLD analysis project Ga0209585, IMG submission 185491) | Arctic peat soil microbial communities from the Barrow Environmental Observatory site, Barrow, Alaska, USA - NGEE Permafrost154B-one... | ecosystem: Environmental > Terrestrial > Soil >... | reverse complement strand
CCTGGCGAAGCGCAGTGCCAGGCCGGCTGGATAACGAGGTGAGGTCTGCACGCCGTCGAAGGCGATCTCCACCACCATCTCCGGGTGCAGCGCAAGGACGTAGCCGTCGCTGGGTCCGACCGCGTGACGGGGTAGCTCGACGCTCTGCCAGCGCAGCATCTCGTCGGTGAGTCCTTTGAACGTCTTGCCGAGCATGACAAATCCGCCTTCGGGGCCGAATCGCCCTGCGGGGTCCCGGGCGCCGCATCGACCTGGGCGGGGTCGGCGACGTTAGCGACCCGGAGTCGGGGCGTCAGGTGAAGGAGGGGCACGGCATTCTCCAGGACGGCTCGCCGGACGCCGGCGGGCTAGTCGATGAGATCGGATCCGTCCAGGTGCAGGACGTCGAACAGGAATGCCGTGAGCGGAGTTCGCATGCGCGCTGCCGTGGGATCGACACGGCTGGCGGCACGAGAACCGGTCTCCTGAAACGGTCTTGGCCGACCGCCGGAGTGCAGCGCGATGAGCTCGCCGTCGAAGATCGCGCTCATGACCGGCATTGACGAAATCAGCTCGACCACCTCGGGAACGCGATCGGTGATGTCCTCCAGGGACCGGGTCAGGACGCGGATCTCGTTGCCCTGCTTGTGGATCTGGGCTCGGATGCCGTCCAGCTTCCACTCCACACCGGCCGGCCCGGACTTGGCCAGGGCTTCGGCGACGCTTCTGGCCGAACTGGCCAGCATCGGGCTGACGCCCCGGCCAACCGTCAGGCAGAAGAGCTCGAGCACGCCCGGACCGTCCACCAGAAGGGCCTGGGCGACACCGGGGAGGTCACCCCGGGCGGCCACGGCACGACGTACATCCTCAACAGCGACACCACCCGCGTCGGCAACTGCCGTCATGACCACCGACTCCAGCGCTCCCTGGCGCAGCCCGCCCCGCAGCAGACCCTGGACGAGCACTCGCTCCTGCGCTGTCAGTTTGCGGACCAGGCCCAGGAACAGGTTGGCGCGCACACGCGAGGAGCCGGCGCCGGCCAGCTCGTTGGCCTGCTGCAGTGCGGTGTCGAGCTCCGACAATGTCATGACGCCGGTATCGGGCGCCTTCGGGAGCTCGACGACAGCTCGGCCAACGATGACAGCTCGATGCCGGTGCGACGGTGACGCAGCGAGCCGGAGAGATAGCGGGTGGTCAACCCGACCTCGTCGGCAGGGGCCGTGCCGTCGACAACCTGCCGAGCGCACTGTCGCAGCAGGTCGGCGATGAGCGACACTATGGACAGACGCGAGCTCGTTTCGGATACCTGGTTCGAGGTGCGCGTGACATCGGCCACAAGCATGATCCAATGTTGGCAGGCAGGTCCGACAGTCAACAGGAGGACGCTCATGGAGATTCTTGGCACCGGCGGCGGGCCCGCGGGCGACAGCGCACAGGGGACCGGGGTTGACGACAACCGGATGGCTGGCGCTGTCGCACCCTTGGTGGAGCGTCTGATGGACATCGGAATCGACGGCATAGGCCCGTTCAGCTCGGCACAAAGCGTTGCGGACCTCGCCCTGGCCCAGCACTTCGAGGTTGAGCCGGCGATCGAGGCTATGGTCCGATCACACCTGAGGCTCGCGGCCGTCAGTGGGTTCGTGACGAGTCTGGGTGGCTTCGTCACCATTCCGATCGCGTTGCCCGCCAACATCTTGGGGTTCTACCTGGTCGCGACGCGGCTGGTCGGCGGCATCGCCTCGGCCCGCGGCCATGACATCAGCCGACCCGATGTGCGCTCGGCGGTTCTGCTCGCTCTCGTCGGCGCCGACGCCGACGACCTGCTCAAGAAGGCAAGTGACGCCGGTACCGGGCATCTCGTCGGTCTGGCCGCTGAACGGTTGCCCGGCCCTGCGCTGATGGCGGTCCGCAAAGGCGTCATGTTCCGCCTGCTCGCCCGAGCCGGCAAGAAGTCGCTGACCCGTTTCGGCAAGGTCGTGCCCCTGGCTGGAGGGCTCGTGGGCGCTGGTCTGGACACCTACCTGCTCAAGCGGATCGCCGATCACGCACGTCTCGAGTTCCCCTGGAAGCCGGGACCGGCTTCCTGAGAGACCCAAGCACCCACTGAAGGGAGCGGGCATGGCTGCCGCCAAGCTTCTGCGTTGGGGAGCAGTGCGTTCACTGGTGACCGCTTCCCGCACGGCAACCCGCCCGGGCGCCCCGGGCGTGGGAGCTCGCCTGAGCTCGCTCCCACGGCTGGTCAGGGCAACCATCAGAGGCGAGTATGCAGGGACGTCCCGTCGACGCCTGCTCGTCATCGTTGGTGCTCTGTTGTACGTCGTCTCGCCCATTGACCTGGTTCCGGAGATGTTCCTGCCCTTCCTCGGACTGGGTGACGACGCCTTGGTCATCAGCTGGATCGCCGCGTCGTTGGTCAACGAGACGGAGTCGTTCCTGTGCTGGGAACGCGACCGTGATCGCACCGTGCGCGGAGAGGTCATCCAGTGAGGTCCGCGACCTGACCGAACGCGGTCCTGGTTTGAAGGCAGGCATGGGTGCACATGGGTGACGTCGTTCGTCCCACCGTCCACAGACCCACGAGACGGTATGTCGCCACGGCCCGGCGGGTCCCAGGGTCGACCCATGACGACAACAATCCACCTGAGCGGACCCGCCGACGTACTGACCGTGTTGCCCTACCAGCTCGGTTTTCACCCCCACGACTGTCTCGTGGTCGTGAGTCTGCACGGCACCCGCATGGGCCTGGTCCAGCGCATTGACCTTCCGCCACCCGAGCATGTTGGCGACGCCGTCGCCGCGATGACCCTGCCACTTCGGCAGGACAGCCCCAGAGCCGTGCTGCTCATCGGCTTCGAGGAACGCGAGGACGAGAGCCGCGCGATGCTGGACGAGATGGCGGCTGCCTGCCGTGCCCACGGCGTCGAGGTCGCCGACCGGATGGTGGTGCGGGGCGGACGCTGGTTCGACCTGGACTGCGTCCAGAACTGTTGTCCGCCCGAGGGTCTGCCGCTGCCGGCCCCGAGCGCGGTTCCTGCGGTCGCGGAGTTCGTCGGACGTGAGATCTGCCCCTTGCCCGATCGCTCGGCGTTGGCCGATCTGCTGGAGCCGAACAGGCCGCTGCTGAGCCGGGCAGTGTCACGCCTGGCGGACGAGTGGTTGCAGCTACGACTTGAGGCGGGAGACGCCGGAGAGACGGAGCCCGGCGTCAAGGAGACGGAGCTCGATGGGTTTCGCGCCAGTGAGCTCGCAGTCTGGTCCTTGGTCCTGTGCGACAAGGACGATGCCGAACCGATCCGGGCGCTGCCACCGCAGGATCTGGCCATGCTCGCAGTATCGCTGACCGATGTGGATCTGCGTGACGGGCTGATCGCCTGGCTGTGCCCTGGCACCCTGCCCCAGGACTTGATCGACCCGTCCCTGTTCGTCCAGATGAGTCGGGCACTGCCGGAGCCGCCGTGGCTCGGTGAGGACCTTGGAGAAATGGAGCAGGTCATCGGTCGGCAGCGGGTTGAGCGGAGGCTCTGCGAGCTCAGCGCCGCACTGCCGGACGTGTGGGCGGTGGCGACCCTGACCGTGCTCGCGTCGTTCACCTGGTGGCGCGGAGATGGTGCGCTGACTCGAATCGCGCTTGATCGTGCCCTCAGGGTTGACCCGCACTACCGCCTGGCTCAGCTGCTCGAGCGAATGGTGGACCTGGCCATCCGGCCCGAGCGAGCATCCGCCTGACCGCCAGCTCGCCCTCGGGGGCTGTTCACGAGATGGACAAAAGCTCCCCATCGGGGTGCACGTTCCGTATAGTTGACGCCAGGTCATGAGTTCCAGCAACAAGCCCCGGCTTGCTGGGCGGCAACCCTCCTCCGCGGTGGGGTGCCCCGGGTGATGACCCGGCCGGCTCGAACCAGAGCGGGCAAGCGCGGGCCCTGACCATCACGGCAGGCCCATACCCTCCGGGAGCTTATCGTGACCGTTACCTCACAACGTTATCGAGTGCGAGCAGTGAATCCTTCGAGCCAGACCCAGACCCAGTCCCAGACTGCCGGCGAGTCAGGTTGCTGGTCGACCGGAGCCTGGCGCGAGGGGTCTCCGCAAGGGGCGCGGCACAGTGTGGACATCGGCAGTCTTCGGTTCGAGGCCGGCGGAGCGCTCCCGCAGGTGCGCATCGCCTACGAGACGTGGGGCACTCTCAACCAGGCGCGTGACAACGCGATCATGGTCGAGCATGCCCTGACCGGTGACAGCCATGTCTGCGGTCCAGCAGGTGCAGGATACCCGACACCGGGGTGGTGGGAAGGCCTGATCGGCCCGGGTGGCCCGCTGGACACTGATCGCTGGTTCGTCGTGGCGAGCAACGTCATCGGCGGCTGCCAGGGCACCACCGGCCCGTCCTCCCGGGCACCTGACGGGCGTCCGTGGGGGAGCAGGTTCCCGTTCGTGACCGTTCGTGACCAGGTTGCCGCTGAGGCCGCCCTGGCAGACCGGCTGGGGATCTCTGCTTGGGCAGCGGTCCTTGGAGGTTCGATGGGCGGTATGCGGGCGCTTGAGTGGGCTGTGACCTATCCCGAGCGGGTTCGCCGGTGCATTGTGTTCGCCTGCTCGGCATATGCGTCGGCCGAGCAGATCGCCTGGTGCCAGCCGCAGCTGCTCGCCATCCGCCAGGACCCCGACTTCGCCGGTGGCGACTACTACGACCGCCCGCGGGGGCCCGACCTCGGAATGGGCCTGGCCCGCCGGATCGCGCAGGTGACCTACCGCAGCGAGCTTGAGCTCGACACCCGCTTCGGTCGGGCGGCCCAGGGTGATGAGCAGCCTCTTGGCGGGGGTGGCCGCTATGCAGTGGAGAGCTACCTCGACCATCATGCTGACACGCTCGCGGCCCGGTTCGACGCCAACTCCTACGTGGTCCTCACCGAGTCGATGAACTCGCACGATGTGGGTCGTGGACGTGGTGGCGTGCAGGCCGCGCTGGAACGCGTGACAGCCGATCTGGTTGTCGTGGCCATCGACTCCGACAGGCTCTATCCGCCCCGGCTGTCCCACGAGATCGCTCGCGCCAGCGCCAGCTCAGGTCCCGCTCACGTCATCACCTCAGATCATGGTCACGATGGTTTCCTCATCGAGATCGGACAGGTCGGCGAGATCGTGCGCGAATCGTTGTCTCGCACTCTCGGGGGCTGAGGACCATGAGGTGGATAATCCGATAGCGTTGCCCCGCGGGGCAGTGTCGCCACGTGGTGAACAAGGAGGTTCCAGGTGTCCGTTGTCGTGGGTTACGTGCCGACCAAGGAAGGCCGCGCTGCATTGCGCCGCGCCTCCGAGGAGTCACTGTTGCGGCGCACTAAGTTGATCGTGATCAACTCCAGCCGTGGTGGTAAGGACTTCGACGCTGAAGAGGCCCGCCGATTCGAGGCTGAGCTCCTCTCTGTTCAGAATCAGCTCGACGAGGCCGGCGTCGAGCACGAGGTCCGCCAGCTCGTCCGCGGGAACGAACCCTCGCAGGACCTTATCGAGGTAGCCAACGAGGTCAACGCGGACTTCATCGTGATCGGTCTGCGCCGACGCACGCCGGTCGGCAAGCTGATCCTGGGGTCCAATGCCCAACGCATCCTGCTTGACGCTTCGTGTCCGGTGCTTGCCGTCAAAGCCGGTGTCAACGACTGAGATGCACCTGTTCTCTTGTCAAGAGGCCGGTGAACGCCGCACAAGGCAGTCTCCGGCGCGGCGTTTCCTCTGCAGATGCAAGGTGACACGGCCGCGCGTATGAGCGCCGTTTCGGGGCACCGAGGCGTTAGCATGTCGTCTGACGTTTACAATGGTCATAGCACGACCGGGAATCCCTCCTGCCGGACTCGGTCGCCGCAAGAATCCTCCCGCCCCATCACTGGTCACCGTTTACGCTTCTGCGTCGGCGACTGACCCACGCGTTGCAGCGGCCTCGCGACGAAAGGTAGTCGGTGTCGACTGTTTCAAGCGTTTCATCCCTGTCTGCGAAGGTTCCACCCACCAAGGTGCCAGCGGAGTTTGCCCATCCCGCCCTCCAGGAACTGGTGCGGAGCGGGAAGACCCACGGTTCGGTCGACAGCGAGCAGCTGCGGGTTGCGTTGGTGCAGGCCGAGATCAGCCCCAAACGGATGAAGGTTGTTCTCCGTTCGCTGGACCAACAGGGGATCCACGTGACCCTGGATGCAGCGACAGCACATCGGGCCGTCGCAGCTACCACAGCTCGTGCCACCACGACCGCCTCCGCGACGAAGAGGGCTGCGGCGAACAAGGCGAAGGCAGCAGCCAAGCCGGCCCCGAAGACAGCCAAGGCTGCCGCGGCCAAGAGGACCACCGCGAAGAAGACGGAGCCCGTTGCGAAGACAGCCAAGGCTGCAGCGGCCAAGAGGACCACCGCGAAGAAGACGGAGCCCGTTGCGAAGCCTGTCAAGGCAGCCGCGACCAAGAAGACGGTGGCCAAGAAGACGGTGGCCAAGAAGACGGTGGCCAAGCCCGCAGCGGAACCAGCTGAGGCCAAGGCACGCACAGCCAAGGTCGCCAAAGTCACTCCTTCTCGTCTGACCAAAGCGGTTGCCGATGCTGAGCCCGAAGTAGTCGCGCCCAAGGCGCGGACCAGGAAGACCGTGGCGAAGAAGACGGCCGCCAAGAAGGCGGCTGTCAAGAAGGACGGCGAGATTGACGCCGACAATCCTCTGGCCGAGTCCGTGGTCGACGGAACCGCAGTCAAGCCCGAAGGCAACGGGGGCAAAGCCAAGGCGGGCGAGGACGAGAGCGAGACCGCTGGTTTTGTCATCCGTGACGACGACGAGGATGACGCGCCTGCCCAGCAGGTCGTGACCGCAGGCGCGACGGCTGACCCGGTCAAGGACTACCTCAAGCAGATCGGCAAGGTTGCTCTGCTCAACGCTGAGCAGGAAGTTGAGCTCGCCAAGCGCATCGAGGCTGGTCTCTTCGCCGAGGAGAAGCTCAACGCAGGCGCCAAGATGGACATGAAGCTCAAGCGTGAGCTGTGGTGGATCTCTCAGGATGGCAAGAATGCCAAGAACCACCTGCTCGAGGCCAACCTGCGGCTGGTGGTCTCGTTGGCGAAACGTTACACCGGCCGCGGCATGCTCTTCCTGGACCTGATCCAGGAGGGCAACCTCGGTCTGATACGTGCGGTCGAGAAGTTCGACTACACCAAAGGCTTCAAGTTCTCGACCTACGCCACGTGGTGGATCCGTCAGGCCATCACCCGCGCCATGGCGGACCAGGCACGCACCATCCGCATCCCCGTGCACATGGTCGAGGTCATCAACAAGCTGGCGCGTGTTCAGCGCCAGATGCTGCAGGACCTCGGTCGCGAGCCGACACCTGAGGAGCTCGCCAAGGAGCTCGATATGACCCCCGAGAAGGTCGTCGAGGTCCAGAAGTACGGTCGTGAGCCGATTTCACTGCATACACCGCTCGGCGAGGACGGTGACAGTGAGTTCGGTGACCTCATCGAGGACTCCGAGGCAGTCGTGCCCGCCGATGCCGTGTCGTTCACGCTGCTGCAGGAGCAGCTGCACTCCGTCCTGGACACCCTCTCCGAGCGTGAGGCCGGTGTGGTCTCGATGCGCTTTGGTCTGGCCGACGGCCAGCCCAAGACCCTTGACGAGATAGGCAAGGTCTATGGCGTGACTCGCGAGCGGATCCGTCAGATCGAGTCCAAGACGATGAGCAAGCTGCGTCACCCGTCGCGTTCACAGGTCCTGCGCGACTACCTGGACTGACATGCGGGATGGATCCTTGACGGTCGGTACCGACGGTGCGTGCCTGGGCAACCCTGGGCCGTCCGGCTGGGCATGGGTGGACCAGCACGGCAACTATCACTCGTCCGGGCTAGCCAGCGGCACCAACAACATTGCCGAGCTGCGGGCTGTGCTGGACGCCCTGCGCGATCACCCCGACGTTGATCATCTCGTCATCCAGATCGACTCGACATACGCCCGGGACTGCTCCACAACCTGGCGTGCCGGATGGCAGCGCAACGGGATGCGCAACTCCAAGCGTCAGCCTGTTGCGAACGCCGGCATCGTCGAGGCCATCTGGGCCGCCTTGGACAGTCGTGTCGGCACCGTGGAGTTCGTCAAGGTCCCTGGACATGACCCGGGCAACCAGTTCCCACTGAACACGGCCGCCGACATCGTCGCCAACGACGCAGCCGAACAGGCAGCAGCGGGCCTGCCGGTCGAGACGATCTCGACCATCGAGCTTGCCAGCGTCAAGCCGCGTCCGACGTCGTTCGGCAAATGGTGACTGTGCTGGGCGTCAGCGCGGGATCTTGCCCATGGTTGCGCCGTGCTTTCCCAGTAGTGAGTCGGGTGGGAGGAAGTCCATACCGGTGGGGAAGTTCAGTTGTCCCGGGCCTTTGCCTGCGACCCCGGTCTGACCGTACTGCCAAAGGACGGCCTTGCTGTGTGGGTCCACGATGATGAGCCGGTGGTTGCCTCGGTCGCAGACCATGTAGTTGCCGTTGAGAAGTGGCATTGCCTGCGAAGGTATCTTCAGGGCCATCTCCCCGGTCGGGGCGTAGCGCCACAACACGCGTCCAGTGTGGTCGAAGGTCACCACTTGACCCGGGTTGGAGTAGTCGACAGTCAGGTAGCGGTCCTTGCTGATCTCGTTGGGGTCGGCGATGTACGCCACGCTGGGTAGTTTCACGCTCCAGGCGACGCGCCCGGACAGGCTCATCTCCGTGATCCAACCGCCGTTGATCTCGCTGACCAGGTAGTTGCCGTTGTTCATCGGGAAGGCGCCACTGGGGCTGCCGAGGGTTTGCGGCGGTTTGTGCGCGCACGTTCCGGTGCGGCCCAGCTGGCGGCTGACCGCGTGAGCCCCCATGGGGATCATGATGATCCGGCAGTTCTTGATGTCGGAGGCCACGATGTCACCGTTGGGCAGCATCATCGCGTCGTCGGGGCCGTTCAACTTATTGAGGCCTGAACCCGCGACCCCAGACTTGCCATAGGTATAGACGATCTTGCGGGTGGCCACGTCGATGACACTGATGGCGTTGTCGTCCCCCTGGGTGGCGATGATCTGCTTGCCGTTCGGAGTGAAGTACGCGTCGTCGGGGGTCTTGAACGTCTGCCCGACAGCCAGGTCTCCGGGGCGGGGGAACTCCCACATGGTCCGGCCGTCGGGGTCGATGATCAGCAACCGATTGTTCTGTTCGTCCGAGATCAGCAGTGGCCTCGGCAGGTCGCGGGGGTCAGATCCGGCGACCAGCCGACCTGGACCGGTGGCGGTGAGCTTGACGGAGCCAATGGAGTAGGTCATGGGCTTTGGGGTGGCCCACGTTGCAGTCGCGGCACTTGACGGCGAAGGTGATGCCGCCCCCGTTGAGCGTGCTGGCGGTTTCGAAGGAGAGTCGGCCGAGGCCACAAGCCAACACGAGCCGACGGCGGTGCCGGCAAACGCTACCGCGAGAAGCCACCGGACGATCCGCCCTCGCCGACGCAGTTCTGGCGATGGCGCTTGGCGGTGCTGACCGTTCACCTCAGATCGGTGCTGACCGCTCAGGAGTGGTCGGTGCTGACGACTCATGGTGTTCCTCTGGCTAAGGTGTGGACGTGGATAACTGCGTCCACAGACTTGGGTCTCTGCCTGCCCGGGCTGCTGCGGCACACCCTGCGGCTGGACGTCGGATGAGACTGGAGGCCAGGGGTGGTCTGAGGTCGACTGAAGCTACGCGCCACATCGATCTCTCGTCGTCCTATCGGCAGTCTGGGGTGCTCACCATGGTCATTGCCCGCCTAGCCTATGTCACCAAACTGCCCGGTCCGACCGCCGGCCGGCCTGCGAACGTTCAGTCATCTGCGCTGCTCAGAGGGACAAATGGCGGTATATGGGACACGTCCGATCGTCCCGCGACAGCTCAAGGACTGCAATCATGAGTGCAGTTTCTGGACGAGTAGCCAACCCGACGACGAGCTATCGCACTGAAGACGGAAGGTACCGACGGCAAACAGCGCTGAAGGCCCGTTCCGGTGGGAACGGGCCTTCAGCTGTCGTGACGTGTCAGGTGCGTTGGATTCTGCGGTAGTAGTTGCGCCATACCAGTCGGTGGATGGGGATCCAGCGGGGGATGGAGCGCAGTCCTGGGA
>Ga0209585_10001199_pt1 | contig 10107 bp, 8 predicted proteins | sample NGEPerone_FD_185491 | JGI IMG/M metagenome (GOLD analysis project Ga0209585, IMG submission 185491) | Arctic peat soil microbial communities from the Barrow Environmental Observatory site, Barrow, Alaska, USA - NGEE Permafrost154B-one... | ecosystem: Environmental > Terrestrial > Soil > Wetlands... | reverse complement strand
CGGAGAGCATGGACGTGGTCCGGATGGTGCTCACCGGGCAGGTCTCCCGGGAGCTGGTCGGGCTGCTCAACGCGCACGGGCCGTACGCCGTCGGGCTGAGCGGGGAGGACGGCGGGCTGCTGCGGGCGCGGCGCCGGATGGCGGTGGTCGACGGGCGGCAGGTGGACGTCGGGCACGTCGGCGATGTGGTCGAGGTGGACCCGCGGGCGGTCACCGACCTGCTCGCCGCCGGCCGCATCCCGGTGGTCTCCACGGTCGCACCGGACATCGATGACCCCACCCAGGTGCTGAACGTGAACGCGGACACCGCAGCCGCGGCCCTCGCGGTCGCCCTCGGCGCCTCCAAGCTGATCATCCTGACCGACGTCGAAGGCCTGTACACCCACTGGCCGGACCGGACCAGCCTGGCCCGTCAGATCCGGGTCTCGGCGCTCGCCGAGCTGCTGCCGAGGCTGGAGTCCGGGATGGTGCCGAAGATGGAGGCCTGCCTGCGGGCGGTCCGCGGCGGGGTGGCCCAGGCGCACGTGGTCGACGGCCGGCAGGCGCACTCGGTGCTCACCGAGGTGTTCACCCAGCGGGGCGTCGGCACCATGGTGCTGCCGGACGACCTGAGCAGCGGTGCTTTGCCGCTGGTCCACCACGGGGAGGGCGGCTCATGAGCACTGTGCAGCCCCGCCAGCCCGTGCAGCCCAACCAGCACGTGGCGAACCGGGGGAGGGGGGAACTCGCCGGCACCGGCACCCCGACCGGGGCCGAGTGGACCCAGCGGTACTCCCGCGCCCTGATGAACACCTTCGGCCCGCCCAAGCGGGTGCTGGTGCGGGGCGAGGGCGCGTACGTCTGGGACGCCGACGGGAAGCGCTACCTCGACCTGCTGGCCGGCATCGCGGTGAACGCCCTCGGCCACGCCCACCCGACCCTGACCGCCGCGATCAGCGCGCAGCTGGGCACGCTCGGGCACGTCTCGAACTTCTTCGCCACGCCCGCCCAGGTGGCCCTGGCCGAGCGGTTGCTCGCGCTGGCCGGCGGTGACGCCGCCTCCCGGGTCTTCTTCACCAACTCGGGCACGGAGGCCAACGAGGCAGTGCTGAAGATGGCCCGGCGCACCGGCCGGCCGCGCATCCTTGCGCTCGAGGGCGCGTTCCACGGCCGGACGATGGGCGCTCTGGCGATGACGCACAAGCTCGCCTACCGGGAGCCCTTCGAGCCGCTGCCCGGCGGCGTGCAGTTTCTGCCGTTCGGTGACACCGCGGCCCTCGAGGCCGCGATGGCCGACGACGTCGCGGCCCTGGTCCTGGAGGTCGTCCAGGGCGAGGCGGGGGTCCGGCCGCTGCCCCCTGGCTACCTGGCCAACGCCCGGAAGCTGGCCGACGCCCGCGGGGTGCTCCTGGTCCTCGATGAGGTGCAGACCGGCATCGGGCGCACGGGGCGGTGGTTCGCCTTCCAGACGCCGGAGCTGGGTGGTGGAGTCCTGCCCGACGTCATCACCCTGGCCAAGGGTCTCGGCGGGGGCTTCCCGATCGGTGCCGTCATCGCGTTGGGCGAGCGGGCGGCGACGCTCCTCGGCCCCGGCCAGCACGGCACGACGTTCGGCGGCAACCCGGTGGCTGCCGCCGCCGCGCTGGCCACCCTCGGCGTGATCGAGCGGGACGGCGTCCTGGCGCACGTGCAGGACGTCGGTGCCCGGCTCGCGTCGTCGCTGCGCGGCCCGCTGGTGCGCTCGGTGCGGGCGGCCGGCCTGCTGGTCGCCGTCGAGCTGGTGGCCCCGGTCGCCGCGCTGGTCGCGGAGCGCGCCCTCGAGGCGGGGTTCATCGTCAACGCGGTCACCCCGACGGCGGTCCGACTGGCACCCCCGCTGATCGTCACCTGGGACCAGCTGAGCACGTTCGTGGAGTTCCTGGCGGGGCTGCCCGCCGACCTGGCCGGCACCCCGGAGGAGGACTGATGGTGCGGCATTTCCTGCGGGACGACGACCTCACCCCTGCTGAGCAGACCGAGGTGCTCGAGCTCGCCGTCCGGCTGAAGGCCGACCGGTTCGCGGCCCGGCCACTGGACGGGCCGAAGGCGGTCGCCGTGCTCCTGGACAAGCCGACCCTGCGCACCCAGGTGTCCTTCGCCACCGGGATCGCCGAGCTCGGCGGGTACCCGATGCTGGTGGACGGCAACCTCGCCAAGATCGGGGTGCGGGAGTCCATCGCGGACACCGCCCGGGTGCTCGGGCGGCAGGTGGCAGCCGTCGTCTGGCGGACGTTCGACCAGTCCCGGATCGAGGAGATGGCCGGGCAGGTGGGCGTGCCGGTCGTGAACGCGTTGACCGACCAGTTCCACCCCTGCCAGGTGCTCGCGGACCTGCTCACCGTCGCCGAGCACGGCGGGGGCGTCGGCGCCCTGAGCGGGCGGACGCTTGCCTACCTGGGCGACGGGGCCAACAACATGGCGCACTCCTACCTGCTGGGTGGTGCGACAGCGGGTCTTCATGTCCGGATCGCCTGCCCGGCCCAGCGGGTCCCCGACCCGACGGTCGTGGCCGATGCCGAGGCGATCGCCGTGCGGACCGGCGGTTCGGTCGCGGTCACCCAGGACGCCGCCGCTGCCCTCGCCGGGGCGGATGCGGTCGCCGTCGACACCTGGGTCTCGATGGGCGACGACACCTCGACCGAGGCGGCCGAGCGGCTGTTCGCCCCCTACCGGCTGGACCAGGGGCTGCTCGACCTCGCAAGCGGTGCCGCCGTCGTCCTGCACTGCCTACCGGCCTACCGCGGCATGGAGGTGACCGCCGAGGTCCTGGACGGGCCGCAGTCGGTGATCTTCGACGAGGCGGAGAACCGCCTGCACGCCCAGAAGGCGCTGCTCGTGTGGTTGCTGGAGCGATCATGACCGGCCTGACGGCGCCCGGTGCCGCGGTCCCGCCGACCAAGGCAGCTCGGCACGCGCTGATCGCCCGGGTGCTCGGCCACGGCTCGATCCGTTCCCAGGGCGAGCTCGCGGCCGCCCTGGCCGCCGAGGGTCTGAGCGTCACGCAGGCGACCTTGTCCCGGGACCTCGTTGAGCTGCGCGCCGAACGGATCCGCACGCCGGACGGGGTGCTGGCCTACGCGCTGCCCGGGGAGGGCGGCGACCGCACCCCGCACCTCGCCGAGGACGCCGAACAGCTCGCCGTGCGTCTGGCCCGCCTGTGCGCGGAGCTGCTGGTCACCGCTGAGGCGTCGGGGAACCTGGTTCTGCTGCGCACGCCGCCAGGTGCCGCCCAGTTCCTGGCATCGGCCATCGACCACTCGGTGCTGCCGTCGGTGCTCGGCACGATCGCCGGTGACGACACGGTGCTGGTGATCGCCCGCGACGTCGACGGCGGGGAGGCGGTCGCGCGCCGGTTCCTCGACCTGGCAGCGGACGGTGCCTGAGCCGATGACCAGATCCGTGCCCCGCGCCGCCTGCGGCGCCCACACACCACCCGCCCCACCCGCCCAGAAGAGAGAACTGTGATGACTGAACGCGTTGTGCTCGCCTACTCCGGAGGCCTGGACACCTCCGTCGCCATCGGCTGGATCGCCGAGGCGACCGGTGCCGAGGTGATCGCGGTGGCCGTTGACGTCGGCCAGGGTGGGGAGGACCTGCAGGTGATCCGACGTCGGGCGCTGGACTGCGGTGCGGTGGAGGCCTACGTCGCCGACGCGCGCGACGAGTTCGCCGCCGAGTACTGCATGCCGGCGCTGCAGGCCAACGCGCTGTACATGAACCGGTACCCGCTGGTCTCGGCGCTGTCCCGGCCGGTGATCGTCAAGCATCTTGTGCGCGCGGCCCGTCAGTTCGGCGCAACCACCGTCGCGCACGGCTGCACCGGTAAGGGCAACGACCAGGTCCGGTTCGAGGTGGGCATCACCTCCCTCGCGCCGGACCTGCGCTGCCTGGCGCCGGTGCGTGACCTGGCCCTGACCCGCGACAGGGCGATCGACTACGCGACCAGGAACCGGCTGCCGATCGAGACCACCAAGCACAACCCGTTCTCGATCGACCAGAACGTGTGGGGCCGCGCGGTGGAGACCGGCTTCCTCGAGGACATCTGGAACGCGCCGACCAAGGACGTCTACACGTACACCGACGACCCGACCTTCCCGCCGGTCGCGGATGAGGTGGTGATCACCTTCGCCCAGGGGGTCCCGGTGGCGCTGGACGGCATCCCGGTCACCCCGCTGCAGGCGATCCAGGAGATGAACCGCCGGGCCGGCGCCCAGGGTGTCGGCCGGATCGACATCGTCGAGGACCGGCTCGTCGGCATCAAGTCGCGGGAGGTCTACGAGGCGCCGGGCGCGATCGCGCTGATCGCCGCGCACTCCGAGCTGGAGAACGTCACGGTGGAGCGCGAGCAGGCCCGGTTCAAGCGCACGGTCGACCAGCGGTGGACCGAGCTGGTCTACGAGGGCATGTGGTTCTCCCCGCTCAAGCGCTCGCTGCAGACGTTCGTCGAGGACACCCAGCGGTACGTGTCCGGCGACATCCGGCTGCTGCTGCACGGCGGTCGGGCTGTGGTGACCGGCCGGCGCAGCGAGACCAGCCTGTACGACTTCAGCCTGGCCACCTACGACACCGGCGACAGCTACGACCAGTCGCAGGCCAAGGGCTTCATCGAGATCTACGGCCTGACGGCCAAGCTGGCCGCGGCCCGGGACGTGCGGTTCGGCAACGGCGTCGACCTCGGGACGCCCGATGCCTGAGCAGCCCGATCGGCTGAGCCTGTGGGGCGGGCGGTTCGCGGGTGGGCCGGCCGACGCGCTGGCCGCGCTGTCCAGGAGCACGCACTTCGACTGGCGGCTGGCTCGGCACGACCTGGCCGGTTCGATCGCGCACGCGCACGTACTGCACGCCGCGGGCCTGCTGGATGATGCCGAAGCGGCCGCGATGGAGGCGGCGCTGCGGCAGCTGGGCGCCGACGTCGCGTCCGGCGCCTTTGTGCCGGCCGCCGACGACGAGGATGTGCACACGGCCCTGGAACGGGGGTTGATCGAGCGGGTCGGCTCGGCCATTGGCGGCAAGCTCCGGGCCGGGCGCTCGCGCAACGACCAGATCGCCACGCTCGTGCGGATGTACCTGCGCGAGGAGGCCCGGGCCCTTGCGGCAGAGGTGCTCGACGTCGTCGACGCACTCGCCGCCCAGGCTGGTGCTCACCCGGACGCACCGATGCCCGGCCGCACGCACATGCAGCATGCCCAACCGGTGCTGTTGGCCCATCACCTGCTGGCCCACGTCTGGCCGCTGCTGCGCGACGTCGAGCGTTGGACGGACTGGGACCGGCGGGCGGCGCGCTCGCCGTACGGGTCCGGTGCGCTGGCGGGGTCGTCCCTGGGGCTGGACCCGGCCGCGGTGGCGGCCGAGCTGGGCTTCGACGGCCCGGTCGAGAACTCGATCGACGGCACAGCGTCGCGCGACGTGGTCGCCGAGTTCTCGTTCGTCGCGGCGATGGTCGGCGTCGACCTGTCGCGGCTCGCGGAGGAGGTGGTCCTGTGGGCCACCCACGAGTTCGGCTTCGTCCGGCTGGACGACGCGTACTCGACCGGGTCGAGCATCATGCCGCAGAAGAAGAACCCCGACGTCGCCGAGCTGGCCCGTGGCAAGGCCGGCCGGATGATCGGTGACCTCACGGGTCTGCTGGCCACTCTCAAGGGCCTGCCGCTGGCGTACAACCGGGACCTGCAGGAGGACAAGGAGCCGGTGTTCGACCAGGTCGACACCCTGGCGGTGCTGCTGCCCGCGGTCGCCGGGATGGTCGCGACGCTCACCTTCGACACCGAGCGGATGGCCGCGCTGGCGCCGCAGGGGTTCTCCCTTGCCACCGACGTGGCCGAGTGGCTGGTGCGGCAGGGCATGCCGTTCCGGGCGGCGCACGACGTCGCCGGGGCGTGCGTGCAGGTGTGCGAGGCGCGGGGGATCGAGCTGTGGGATCTGTCCGACGACGACCTGGCCGCGGTGTCGCCGCACCTCACCCCGGCTGTGCGCGAGGTGCTGACCGTCGAGGGCTCGCTGGCGTCCAGGTCCGCGGTCGGTGGGACCGCGCCGGTGCGCGTTGCCGAGCAGCTGGCCGCCGCGCGCGCCCGCGCGGCCCAGCTTCGGGCCTGGACGGCGGGGTGACCGTCTCGGTCCACGCACTGGCCGGGCTCGTGCGCGCCGCCGAGCCGGGCCTTGGCGGCGTGCGACTGGTGTGCGTCGACGGGCCGGCAGGCTCGGGCAAGACGACCCTGGCCGCGGCGATCGCTGCGGAGCTCGGCCCGGGCGCCGTCGTCCTGCACCTGGACGACCTGTACGAGGGCTGGTCGGGGCTCGGTGGTGTCTGGGCGCGGCTGGAGGAACAGGTGCTCCGGCCGCTGGAGCAGGGCCAGGCCGGACGGTGGCAGCGGTACGACTGGGTGGCGGAGCGGTTCGCCGAGTGGATCGACCTCCCGGTGCCCGACTGCCTGATCATCGAGGGATGCGGAAGCGCGCCGCGCGCGGTGGACGGGCGCGCCGCGCTGATCGCCTGGGTGCAGGTGCCGACCGACGTCCGGCTGGCCAGGGGTCTGGCCCGCGACGGGGAGCAGATGCGCGACCACTGGGAGCGCTGGATGGCGGAGGAAGCCGCGGAGTTCGCGCGCGAGCAGACTCGGCAGCGGGCCGACGTCGTCGTCGACGGGCGTGTGAGGCTGATCCCGTGACGCGCACGGACCCCGCCTGGCTGACCGGGCCCGTCGTCGACGTCGCAGCCCGCCTGCTGGGCGCGCACCTGACGACTGTGCTGCCGGACGGCGTCGTGACGGTGCGGCTCACCGAGGTGGAGGCCTACGACGGCGAGAACGATCCCGGTTCGCACGCCTACCGGGGGCGTTCGGCCCGCAATGCGGTGATGTTCGGGTCGGCGGGGCACCTGTACGTGTACCGGCACATGGGGTTGCACGTGTGCGCGAACGTCGTGACGGGGGTGGACGGGAGGGCGTCGGCGGTGCTGTTGCGGGCTGGTGAGGTGGTCGAGGGCGCTGACCTGGCCCGGGAGCGGCGTCGTCGGCGCGGCGTCGTGCGGACGGACGTTGACCTGGCGCGCGGGCCCGCGCGGCTCGCGGATGCGCTGGGGATCGACCTCAGCCTGTACGGCGTCGACGTGCTGGACGAGGCCGGCCCGGTGCGGTTCGTGCCGCCGGCGCAGCCGCTGGACCACGCGACCGGGCCCCGGGTGGGGGTTTCCGGCGCCGGCGGCGACGCCGTCGCGCACCCGTGGCGGTTCTGGATCCCGGGCGAGCCGACCGTCTCGGCCTACCGCCCGGCGGCACGCAGACCGCAGCGGGCACGGCAGACTGTGCGCGGACCCGAGTGAAGGAGCGTGCGGTGGACATCCTGGACGAGCTGGCGTGGCGCGGGCTGGTCGCCCAGACCACCGACGAGCAGGCCCTGCGGGAGGCCCTGTCCGCCGGTCCGGTCACCGTCTACTGCGGCTTCGACCCCACCGCCCCGAGCCTGCACCACGGCAACCTCGTCCAGCTGATCCTGCTGCGCCACCTGCAACGTGCCGGGCATCGCGTGCTGGCACTCGTCGGCGGGGCGACCGGGATGATCGGCGACCCCCGGATGTCGGGCGAGCGTGTGCTCAACTCACGAGAGACGGTCGACGAGTGGGTCGGCCGGCTGAAGACGCAGATCTCCAGCGTCCTGGACTTCGGGGGCGACAACCCGGCCACCATGGTCAACAACCTGGACTGGACCGGTGGCCTGACCGCCATCGACTTCCTGCGCGACGTCGGCCAGCACTACCGCCTGGGCACCATGCTCGCCAAGGACACCGTCGCGCGGCGTCTGGCCAGCGACGAGGGCCTCAGCTTCACCGAGTTCAGCTACCAGATCCTGCAGGGCATGGACTTCCTGGAGCTCTACCGACGGCACGGCTGCACCCTGCAGACCGGTGGCAACGACCAGTGGGGGAACCTGCTGTCCGGGGTCGAGCTGGTCCGCAAGGCCGACCATGCTGCGGTGCACGCCCTCACGACGCCGCTGATCACCAAGGCCGACGGCACCAAGTTCGGCAAGACCGAGGGCGGCGCGGTCTGGCTGGCCCCGGACATGATGACGCCCTACGCCTTCTACCAGTTCTGGGTGAACACCGACGACGCGGACGTGGTGGGCTACCTGAAGACCTTCACCTTCCGCTCGCCTGTGGAGATCGCCGAGCTCGAGACGGCGGTCGCCGAGCGGCCGGCCGCTCGGGAGGCGCAGCGGGTACTGGCCGCTGACGTGACGACCCTGGTGCACGGGCATGACGCGACGGACAAGGTGATCGCGGCAAGCCATGCGCTGTTCGGGCAAGGAGAGCTGGCGGACCTCGACGCCGCGACGCTGGCGGCCGCGGTTGCCGAGCTGCCCCGGGCGGATGTCTCGGATCCGGGCGTCGAGATCGTCGACCTGCTGGTGGCCGCCGGGCTGGTGGCCGGTCGCGGGGCGGGCCGGCGAGCCATCGCTGAGGGCGGCGTCTCGGTGAACAACGTGCGCGTGCAGGACGCCGACGCCGTCCTCACGGACGACCAGCTGCTGCACGGGCACTGGGCGGTCCTGAGGCGGGGCAAGCGCACCCTGGCAGTCGCCGAGCGAGCGCTCCGAAATACCTGAGGCGACCCCTGGGGCGCCGACCCGGCTCGGCAGCGCACGGGGCCCGTCCCGGCTGTCGGGGCGGCGTGTGCGGCCGCGGCGCCGCCCGGCGCACGCGCGAACAGCGGTGTTGCCCGCGACACCACGGCCGAGTTGGACGCACGGGGTCTGCCTGGTAGTGTTCACCTTCGCCCGGCAGGGAGGAACGGACCAGCGAGCGAACCGCTCAAAGGGCCGGTCCCACGGGCACCACCCCTTGTCCACACCAGACGACGCCCCCGGCGTCTGACGGCGCGTGCCAGGGGAGGGGAACCGAGCTGCAGCCGGATCGCGGTGGGGTGTGATGCGAATCGCACGCTGTCGAGGGCAGGCTGGTTGACACGGGTAACCCGCGCAGATAAAGTAAGACGGTTGCCTCCAAAACGGTCGAGAGACCCGGATGGATGCGCGCCCGCTCCTTGAGAACTCAACAGCGTGCCAAAAGTCGATGCCAATCGTCATCGCCGAAAATGCATGGGCGAGCCCGCTCGGGCGAGCCTTTGCACTCGACGGTGACATGGCAAGACGAATGCGACAGCATTTGATCGAAGCCAGATTAACGGTCCTTCGGGGCCACTTCGTATTGTCGGTCAACCCGTGCGCAAGTGCGGGATACCAAAAGACATCTAACGGAGAGTTTGATCCTGGCTCAGGACGAACGCTGGCGGCGTGCTTAACACATGCAAGTCGAACGGTGATCTCGGTGCTTGCACCGGGTGATCAGTGGCGAACGGGTGAGTAACACGTGAGCAACCTGCCCCCGACCCTGGGATAACCCCGAGAAATCGGAGCTAATACCGGATACGAGACGCACAGGCATCTGTAGCGTCTGGAAAGATTCATCGGTCAGGGATGGGCTCGCGGCCTATCAGCTAGTTGGTGAGGTAGTGGCTCACCAAGGCGACGACGGGTAGCCGGCCTGAGAGGGCGACCGGCCACACTGGGACTGAGACACGGCCCAGACTCCTACGGGAGGCAGCAGTGGGGAATATTGCACAATGGGCGCAAGCCTGATGCAGCGACGCCGCGTGGGGGATGAAGGCCTTCGGGTTGTAAACCCCTTTCAGCAGGGAAGAAGCGAAAGTGACGGTACCTGCAGAAGAAGCGCCGGCTAACTACGTGCCAGCAGCCGCGGTAATACGTAGGGCGCAAGCGTTGTCCGGATTTATTGGGCGTAAAGAGCTCGTAGGCGGTTTGTCGCGTCTGCTGTGAAAACCCGAGGCTCAACCTCGGGCCTGCAGTGGGTACGGGCAGACTAGAGTGCGGTAGGGGAGACTGGAATTCCTGGTGTAGCGGTGGAATGCGCAGATATCAGGAGGAACACCGATGGCGAAGGCAGGTCTCTGGGCCGCAACTGACGCTGAGGAGCGAAAGCATGGGGAGCGAACAGGATTAGATACCCTGGTAGTCCATGCCGTAAACGTTGGGCACTAGGTGTGGGGCTCATTCCACGAGTTCCGTGCCGCAGCA
>Ga0209585_10001198_pt1 | contig 10108 bp, 14 predicted proteins | sample NGEPerone_FD_185491 | JGI IMG/M metagenome (GOLD analysis project Ga0209585, IMG submission 185491) | Arctic peat soil microbial communities from the Barrow Environmental Observatory site, Barrow, Alaska, USA - NGEE Permafrost154B-one... | ecosystem: Environmental > Terrestrial > Soil >... | reverse complement strand
GCATGGGCGAGCAGCTCGAGGACCTGCGCCCCTTCGAGCCCGACGTCTTCGCGCGGGCCATCTTCGGCGGCGACGACGAGTCCGCGTAGGCGGCCGTCCCCGGCGATGGGTGCGCACGAGGTGACCAGGCCGCGATGACGTTGCCGCTCCACACCGAGCGTCTCGTCGTGCGCGAGTTCACGTCCGACGACGTCGATGCGCTGGCGGCCGTCTTCGCCGATGCGGACGTGCTCTGGTGGGAGACGGCGCCGTACACGCGCGAGCAGACCCAGGGGTGGCTCGATGCGACGCTGAGGCGCTATCGAGAAGACGGCTGTGCCGAATACGCAGTCGTCATCGAGTCCACCGGCGACCTCATCGGCGACTGCGGTCCGACATATCGCGAGATCGATGGCCAACGCCTGCCGGAACTGGGCTGGGACCTGCGCAGCGACATGTGGGGTCACGGTTACGCGACGGAGGCGGCCCGTGGCGTGCTGACACACGCCGCGGACCTCGGCCTCCGTCGGCTCTTCTCGCTGATCGCGCCCGAGAACGAGCGTTCGCGAGGCGTAGCTCGGCGGCTCGGCATGACGGTGAAGCGACAGGTCGTGTGGGCCGACCGGCCGCACGACCTCTGGGCGCTCGACCTTCTGTAAGCGCTCGCTCACGGCGAGTCGCCACGTGTGCGTGACCCGCGCCTGCGCGCTGGTCCGAAAGCGTATGGTCTTCGTGTTGCGCGGCGCTCAGACGTCCGGCGCGATCAGCTCCACGGTGGGGAAGTAGGTGCGGTAGCGCGGGGCATCGCGCGTGAGTAGCGACATGCCGGTCACTGCCGCATGGGCGCCGATGTAGAAAGCGGGCAATGGGGAGCGCCGCGCGCCGCCGGCGCGTCGGTACTCCATGAAGGCTTTGCCGGCGAGAAACGCAGCCTCCCACGGCATGTGGGCGCGCTCGTACAGGCTGCGCGGCAGTTTCTGGTCCAGCGTCTCGATGTTCGAGAAGCCCACGGACACCTCCGCGAACACGACATGGTTGATCACGAGGCGGCCATACGTCGCGCAGTGCACGATGCGCTCGGCGGACCACTCGTACCACGCCGCGTCGGGCTCAAGCACGTCGAGCAATACATTGCTGTCGACGAGTACGCGCACCTGTCAGTCTTCGCCTCGCGTGAGGGCCATGATCTCGTCGGTGGTCATCTTGATGTCGGCCGAGCCGCGCACCTGGTCGAGCCAGGCGCGCATGCGGTGATTCTCGCCGTTCGCCTTGCACAGGAAGACCGTCTCTCCTTCGACGACGAACTCGACCTCGGTGTGCGGCAACAGCCCGTAGCCCCGGCGGCGCCCCCGCGCCCCCCGTGCTACCATGGACGCTCCGCGAACCGACTCCAGGACGATCCCATGTTCGACGCACTCACCGATCGCCTGCAAGGCGTCATGCAGGGCCTCAAAGGGCATGGCAGACTCAGCGCCGAAGACATCGACGCCGCGATGCGCGAGATACGCCTGGCGCTGCTCGAAGCCGACGTCAACTTCAAGGTGGTGCGTGAGTTCGTCGCCCACGTCAAGGAGCGTGCGCTCGGCGCCGAGGTCATGGAGAGCCTCACGCCGGCGCAGCAGGTCGTGAAGATCGTGAGCGAGGAGCTCGTCGCGCTCATGGGCAGCGGCGACTCCAAGCTCGCCTTCAGTGGCCATGCGCCGACGGTCATCCTGATGGCCGGCCTGCAGGGCTCCGGCAAGACCACCGCGTGCGCCAAGCTCGCCAACCTGCTCAAGAAGGACGGCAAGCGGCCGGTCCTCATCGCCGCCGACGTGTACCGCCCGGCGGCCATCGACCAGCTGCAGGCCCTGGGTGAGCGCATCAACGTGCCGGTCTACGCTCCCGGCGCCGACGCCGACCCTGTCGACATCGCCCGCGACGGCGTGAAGTACGCTCGCGAGCACGGCGACGTGGCAGTCATCGACACCGCCGGCCGCCTGCACGTGGACGAGGAGCTCATGGGCGAGCTGGTGCGTATCCGCGACGCCGTGAAGCCGCACAACGTGCTGCTCGTCGTCGACGCCATGACCGGCCAGGACGCCGTCAATGCCGCCGACGAGTTCCGCCAGAAGGTCGACCTGGACGGCGTGGTCCTCACCAAGCTCGACGGCGACGCTCGCGGTGGCGCCGCGCTCAGCGTACGCGCCGTCACCGGCAAGCCCATCAAGTTCGCCAGCACCGGCGAGAAGCTCGATGATTTCGACACCTTCCACCCCGACCGCATGGCCAGCAGGATCCTCGGCATGGGCGACGTGCTGTCGCTCATCGAGAAGGCCGAGGAGTCGCTCGACGAGAAGCAGGCGGCGGAGATGGAGGCCAAGCTCCGCCGTGCCGAGTTCACCTTCGAGGACTTCCTCGACCAGCTCAAGCAGGTGCGCAAGATGGGCTCGCTGTCGAGCATCCTCGGCATGCTCCCCGGAGTACCCGGCATGAAGGATCTCAAGAACGTGCAGGTCGACGACAGGCAGCTCGACCGCATCGAGGCGATGATCTTCTCCATGACGGCGCACGAACGCCGGCACCCCGACCTCATCGACGGCAGCCGGCGCCGGCGTATCGCCCGGGGTAGCGGCACGAGCGTGCAGGACGTCAATCAGTTGCTCAAGCAGTACCGCGAGATGCAGAAGATGCTCAAGGCCTTCTCGAGCGGGCGGATGAAGGGGTTTCGCCTGCCGGGCTTGAGCGGGTAGAATAGCGGTTCTTGCGGCCCGGTCTCGGGTTCGCGGAAAGTGTTCACACCGCTGCCGCCCCCGTGGTCGCAGCGCGTCGTTCCAGTACCCGAGGGGGTGAACAGTAGTTGGCAGTAAGAATCAGGTTGACCCGCGTAGGGAGCACCAAGAATCCTATCTACCGTGTCGTCGTCGTGGATTCACGAACACGGCGTGACGGTCGTGCCATCGAGACCATCGGACAGTACAACCCGCGCACAGAGCCGTCGTTCATCGAGATCGATGCCGACAAGGCCAGGAAATGGCTTGCAGAGGGCGCTCAGCCCTCGCGCACGGTGAAGAGGCTGCTCGCTATCAAGGGGATCGACAAATAGGTGGGGCTTGCTGGAGATGACGGAGGGAGTAGTGGGATGCTGAAGGACCTGCTGGAGTATCTGGCCAAAGCGCTCGTAGACAGCCCAGACGAGGTCCACGTGGTAGCTACGGAAACCGACACCACCGTCGTGCTCGAACTGTCTGTGGCGAAAGATGACGTTGGTAAGGTGATCGGCAAGCAGGGGCGCATCGCCCGTGCTCTGCGCACCATCGTGAAAGCCTCGGCCGTCCGCGACGGCAAGCGTGCCATCGTGGAGATCATCGACTAGCCGCCGAAGGCGCCGGCGCGCAGCGACGACATGAGTACGACCGGGCGCTGGGCTTGCGGCATCCTCGGCAAGGCCCACGGCCTGCATGGTCAGCTGTATCTGAACCTTGCCCCCGCGGGGCTCCAACGTCTCAGCCTCGGCACGCAGTTCTATGTGGCGGGCAAGGACGTGCCGGCGTCGGAGGGCGCTGAACGGATCATCCCGTGCGCGGTCACGCGCATGGGCGGGACCGATCAGCGCCCTCTCGTGCGTCTGGACCTCGCGCAGAGCAGGGAGGAGGCCATCGCCTTGCAGGGCATGGAGCTGCTGGCCTCCGGCACGGAGCTCGACGCGCTGCCCCACTACCGGGTCGGCGATCTGCTGGGCCTGCCGGTGGAGACCGCTGCCGGCCGCCATCTGGGGGAGGTGAGCGACGTGCTCGAGTCGCCTGCCCACGAGATCCTGCAGATGCGGGCGCCGGACGGCTCGTCCTTGCTGCTGCCGCTGGTCGACGAGGTCGTCACGGTCGAGGACGGGATCCTGCGCGTGGTCGACGGCTTTCTGGAGGATTGAACGTGCGCTGCGACGTGTTCACTCTCTTTCCGCAGGCGTTCGACTGGTGTCTGAGCCAGGTCCATATCCAGGCCGCCATGCAGCTGGGGCACGAGTTCCAGCGGACCAACTACCGCGATCACACTCCGCTGACGCACCTGCAGGTGGACGACACCCCGTACGGCGGCGGCGCCGGCATGGTGCTGCGCATCGATGTCGTCTGCGCCGCTCTCGAGGCGGTGTTCGGCGGCGATGCGACCCAGCTGCGCCGCTCGCGGCGCGTCGTGGAGCTGACGCCCAAGGGGCGGCAGCTGGACGACGCGCTGGCCGAGGAGCTGGCGAAGGACGATCTGGTGCTCCTGTGCGGGCGCTACGAGGGCATCGACGAGCGTGTCACAGAGGTGGTCAGCGACCGCGTCTCGATCGGTCCCTACGTGCTCTCTGGAGGGGAGATCGCCGCCATGGCGGTGCTGGATGCGGTCACGCGCAAGCTTCCCGGCGCCATCAGCAACCCGGCCAGCGTGGTCAGCGAGTCGCACGCCAGCGAGCTCGCCGGCGGCACGGAGTATCCCCAGTACACGCGCCCCGCGGAGTTCCGCGGCTGGACGGTGCCCGAGGTGCTGCTCAGCGGACACCACGAGGAGATCGACCGCTGGCGCGCGCGGCAAGTCGGGAAAGGATATGATCACCGTTTGTGACGCCGCGCGGCGGCGCGCTTTTCTGCGCGGCTCCGTGAGTCCTGCTACACTAGCCGCCGATTTTCGCTCGGAAAGAGGGTCCGTGAACATCATCGAGAACATCGAACGCCAGCAGCTGCGCGACGGTATCCCGCAGTTCAAGGCCGGCGACACCGTGAAGGTGCACTTCAAGGTCGTCGAGGGTACACGACACCGCATCCAGGTCTTCCAGGGCATCGTCATCAAGCGGCAGGGCCAGGGAGCGCACGAGACGTTCACCGTGCGCAAGCAGTCCTTCGGCGTCGGCGTCGAGCGCACGTTCCCCGTGCACTCCCCCAAGATCGACAAGATCGAGGTGCTCGCCATCGGCGACGTGCGCCGCGCCAAGCTGTACTACCTGCGCGACAAGGTCGGTAAGCAGGCGAGGGTGCGCGAGAAGCAGCGCTAGGAGGTCCGGTCGCAGGCGCGTAGGCTTTCCGGTCCGGTGAAACGCGGGAAGGTCCTCGAGCTCGGCGTCGTCATCGTCGTCGCGATCGTCTTGGCACTGCTCAGTCAGGCGTTTCTGGTCACGCCGTTCCGCATCCCGACCCCGTCGATGGTCGACACGCTGAGGCCTGGCGACCGGGTGCTGGTCAACCGGGTCATGTATCACCTCCGCCGCCTGCAGCGCGGCGACATCGTCGTCTTCGAGTACCCGAGGAACAGGGACGTCATGTTCATCAAGCGCGTGATAGGCCTTCCGGGAGACACCCTGGAGACGCGCGCCGGCCGCCTGTACGTGAACGGCCGGCTCCTCGACGAGCCCTACGTGCACCAGACCGACGGGGTGCGCGATCCCACGAATGCCAGCGGGCCGGTCGCCGGGACCACCATGCGGGAACCGTGGTCGCTGGCGGATCCCTACACCGTCGGCAAGGATGAGTACTTCGTCATGGGCGACAACCGAACGAGGAGCGACGACAGCCGTGTATGGGGGACGGTCCCCGCCGCCAACATCATCGGCGCCGGGTTCCTCACGTACTGGCCGCTGGGCCGCCTGGGCACGCTGTGAAGGCTGGGTCGCGCAGGTGAGCCGGCGCTCCATCGCCGAGTACGCCGTGGTCGCGCTGTGCGCCGTGGGCGTCGCTCTCCTCGTCCAGGCGTTTCTGGTCAGGCCCTACCGGATCCCCACGGAGTCCATGGCCGCCACTCTGGTGCCTCGCGACCGGGTCCTGGTCAACCGCGTGATCTATCGTCTCCGCGAGCCACGGCGGGGGGAGATCGTCGTCATCGACTCAGCTGCTGTGCGGCGCATCCTGATCAAGCGCGTCGTAGCCCTGCCCGGCGACGTCATCTCCGTCGAGGGAGGCTCCGTCTTCGTCGACGGCGAGCGCCTGGACGAACCCTACGTGCGCCGCGTCGACGGACAGACGGAGCCGACGGAGCCCTTCATCGGCACGGGCCGGCCCTGGTCGCTCGAACGGCCGTTCACCGTGCCTGCCGGTCACTACTTCCTGATGGGCGACAACCGCGTCGTGAGCGATGACAGCCGCGACTGGGGCCCCGCGCCACGCCGAGAGATCATCGGAGAGGCCTTCCTGACGTACTGGCCTCTCACTCGTCTGCATGGGCTCTGATACACTGCCGCGGACCGGCGAGGGGGCCGATGAGCAGCGACCAGACCAGAGGTAACGACGGAGGCGGCAGCGCTCGCGCCACGAGCTCCAAAAGCCGTACGGTCGTGGAATACGCCGTCCTCGCCGTCGTGGCCGTCGCCGTCGCGCTGCTCATTCAGGCCTTTCTGGTCAAGCCGTACCGCATCCCTTCCGAGTCCATGGAGAACACGTTGCTGATCGGCGATCGCGTGCTGGTCGACCGCATCTCGTGGCGCTCCTCGGAGCCTCAGCGCGGCGACATCACCGTCTTCCACCCGCCCTTCGACGGCCCGGTGCTGATAAAGCGGATCATCGGGATGCCGGGAGATGAGCTGTCGCTGAGCGGTGGCGCGGTGTACGTCAACGGCCTGCGCCTGGACGAGCCCTACGTGCGCCGCGTCGGCGGGCGCCCGGAACCCAGCGAGGCGTTCGCCAACGGGTTGCCCTGGGCGCTCGCGAAGCCGTACACGGTGCCGCCGGGTTCCTACTTCATGATGGGCGACAATCGCACCGACAGCGGAGACAGCCGCGAGTTCGGCCCGGTGCCGCGCGGCCAGTTCGTGGGGCATGCCTTCGCCCGGTACTGGCCGCTGGCGCGCATCGGCGGCGTCGAGTAGCGGCGCCCGGCGCCGGCGTGAACGAGCGTTTCGCCTACGACGTCGCCCGTGTCGGCCGCGCCACCTTGGCCGGGGCCGACGAAGCCGGCCGCGGCTGCCTGGCCGGTCCCCTCGTGGCGGCGGCTGTCTGTTTCGACTATTCCGTCCTCGACGACGCGGCCTTTGACGCTCTCGACGGGCTGCACGACTCCAAGAGGCTCACCCCGGCGCGGCGCGCGTCGCTGTACGCGGAGGTCCTGCGCCGCGCGCGCCAGATCGTCGTCGTGTGCTGCTCGCCGGGCACCATCGACCGAGAGGGTCTGCATCACTGCAATCTCGGGTCCCTGGCCGGCGCCGTGGAGGGCATCTCGCCGGCGGCTGCCGTCACGCTGGTCGACGGCTTCCGCCTGCCGGGCTGCCGGGTGCCGCACGAGGCGGTCGTCGGCGGCGACGGACGCTCCGCCGCCATCGCCGCGGCATCGGTGGTCGCCAAGGTCACCCGTGACCGCGTGATGCATCGCCTGCATGCGGCTCACCCCCAGTACGGGTTCGACCGCCACGTAGGGTACGCGACGCAGGTCCACCAGGACGCGATCGTCGCGCACGGCGTCTGCGAGTTGCATCGGCTGTCGTTCGCGAGCGTCGCCTACCGGAAGCTCGGACTCGCCCTCGGGGCAGACCCGCCGTCACCCTGACGGTGCACGTTCGCAAACGTCACCCGGGAGCGGGTATCGGCACCGTATGACGCCGACGCCGGGGCCGCTACCGTAGGAGCGTGAACGCCCGGCAACGATTCGGCCGCGCGGCCGAAGAGGCCGCGGCCCACCATCTCACCCGTACCGGCTGGCGCCTGCTTGGCCGCAACGTGCGCATCGGCCGCGGCGAGCTCGACATCGTCGCGCGCCGCGGTCCCGTGCTCGCCTTCATCGAAGTCAAAGGGCGGCGCACCACCACGTGCGGCGCGCCGGAAGACGCCGTAGGGCCGAGCAAGCGCCGTCAGGTAGCGCGCCTCGCGGAGCTCTGGCTGGCCGCGCGACCGTGGGCCCTGCGCGGCGTCACCGACGTGCGCTTCGACGTCATCGCCGTCGACGCCGGCGCGAACCCCATCCGGGTGCGGCATCTTCCCGCGGCCTTCACCCTCGACGGCTGAGGGAGGCCGCATGCTCGGGCACATCGCCAGCGAAGCCTTGAGCGGCCTGGACGGAAGCGCCGTCGAGGTCGAGGCCGACGTCGTCGCCGCGGCGCCGGCGTTCAGCATCGTCGGGCTCCCCGACGCCGCGGTGCAGGAGAGCCGGGAACGCGTGCGCGCGGCGATCGTCAACTCGCGCTTCGAGTTCCCCTCGCGACGCATCACGGTGAATCTCGCGCCCGCCGACCTGCGCAAGGAAGGCCCGTCCTTCGACCTGCCCATCGCGCTTGCGTTCCTCCTCGCCACCGGGCAGGTGCGGGACGGCTGCGACGGTCGCGGCCCGCTCGCCGCGGTCGGCGAACTGGGCCTGGACGGTAGCCTGCGCCCCGTGTCCGGCACGCTGGCCCTCGCCGAAAGCCTGCGGCGGCGCGGCGTGCGCGGGCTGCTCCTGCCGGCGGCCAACGCCGCCGAAGCCTCGTTGGTGGAGGGCCTCGAGGTCTACCCGGCGGCGACGCTCGCCGAGGCGGTCGCGCACCTGGCGGCCGGCGGCGGCGTAGCCGCCCCGCCGGCCGATCTGTCGGCGCTCCTCGGCGCGGTGCCCGCCCTCGACGCCGATCTGTCCGACATCGTGGGCCAGGATCAGGTGAAACGTGCTCTCGAAGTCGCTGTGGCCGGGGCCCACAATGTGCTGATGAGCGGGCCGCCGGGCGCCGGCAAGACCATGCTCGCGCGGCGTCTGCCGAGCATCATGCCGGCGCTCACGCGCGCCGAGGCCATCGAGGTCACCCGCATCCACAGCGTAGCGGGACTTCTGCCGGCGGACGTACCTCTCGTCACCCAGCGTCCCTTTCGGGCGCCGCACCACACCATCTCTTCGCCGGGGCTGGTGGGCGGCGGCGGTACCCCGCGCCCGGGCGAGGTCAGTCTCGGACACCTCGGGGTGCTGTTCCTGGACGAGTTCCCCGAGTTCCGCCTCTCCGCCCTCGAGGGCTTGAGGCAGCCGCTGGAGGACGGCGAGGTGACGATCAGCCGACGCCTGACCTCGGTCACGTTCCCCGCCCGCATCATGCTCGTCGCGGCCATGAACCCGTGCCCCTGCGGCTACCTGGGGGACCGTGGGCAGGAGTGCTCGTGCCCGGCGCACCGCGTGCGCCAGTACAGCTCGCGCCTCAGTGGTCCGCTGCTCGACCGCATCGACCTGCGGCTCGAGGTGCCGCGCGTGCCGCCGCGCGATCGCCGCGACGGCGGCCGGGGCGAGGCCTCAACCGTCGTGCGCGCCCGGGTGGAGCTGGCTCGCGAGCGCCAGCTGAAACGCCTCGCCGGCACGGGAGCCTACGCCAACGCGCACATGAACGCGCGCCACCTGCGCCGCCTGTGCGCGCTCGATGCCGACGCCACCGCGCTGCTCGACCGCGCCTACGAGCGCCTGCGTCTGAGCGCCCGGGCCTGCGACCGGGTGGTCAGGGTGGCCCAGACCATCGCCGACCTGGAGGCCTCGCCCACCATACGCAGCGCGCACCTCGCGGAAAGCCTTTCCTATCGCACCAGGAGCCGCCATGAGCGATGACCGAGAACAGATCCTCTCGACGCGTCGATGCCTTCACGGCCAGCCTGCTCGGCGGCGTGCTGTCTGCATCTGGCTGGGCACCCTGGCGTCCTGGCGGGGAGGATTGGTGAAGAAGCTCGTGGCCGAGTTTGGCAGCGTGGGCGGCGTGCTCGACCGGCAGCCTGCTGAGCTCGCAGCCCTCATCAGGAAGCCGGGCATCGTCAGGCGCGGCAAGAAGTCAGGCCCCGTCATGCCGGCAGGGCGACTCGAGGGCCAGCGTCAACGCCACGATGCGGAGCGCAGCGAGGAGGAGACGCGTTTCGCCAGCGTACTGGCCCGGGACCCGGCGACGTGTGCGCAGGCACAGGACCGCGGTCCGGGGACTGCCGTGATCGCCTGGTGCGATCCGCTCTATCCGCCCGCCCTTCGCCAGCTCGCGGATGCTCCCCTGTGCCTCTTCGTCAGCGCCACGTGCCCCGACGCAGTTGTGGCGCAGAGGCTGGAGGTGGTGTGTCGAGCCGCGGCGGTGGCGGTGGTCGGCACCCGGGCGCCGTCTCCCTATGGGCAGGAGATGGCAGCGCTCCTTGGCCGCGATCTCACCGCCCAAGGGATCCTCGTCGTGAGTGGTCTCGCCATGGGGATCGATGCCATCGCCCAAGCC
>Ga0209585_10001197_pt1 | contig 10118 bp, 10 predicted proteins | sample NGEPerone_FD_185491 | JGI IMG/M metagenome (GOLD analysis project Ga0209585, IMG submission 185491) | Arctic peat soil microbial communities from the Barrow Environmental Observatory site, Barrow, Alaska, USA - NGEE Permafrost154B-one... | ecosystem: Environmental > Terrestrial > Soil >... | reverse complement strand
GCTAACCTTCAAGGGGCTAGCCTTCAAGGGACTAACCTTCAAGGAGTTCACAAATTAACAATTGACCAGCTTTCTGAAGTGAAAACACTTTATAATGCAAAATTAGACGAAGAGCTACTCATATCACTAAAAGAGAAGTACCCTATCCTTTTTGAAGTAAAATAGCTGCAGGTCCTCAGAGTATCGAGGCCTTTAAAGCCTGTAAGATCAGAGAGCTGGAGGGCCTCAAGAGATCAAGGCCTTCCAGTATCTCAAGGATCAGGAGTAACAGCAACCCTTTAAGATTGACATTGCTATTTTTCAGATTTTACATCTAAAAATTATGAATTTTATCTCTTTTCAAGGATCATTTTTTAGTGAAAGCTATTTTTTAGTGGAAGCTACTTCTCGACGCTGTAGGCGAATACTTCAAAACAGTCATTTATTATATTCCCTGATGATTTCGCTTTTTCAGGAATCAAAAGGTCAAATTGAGAAAAATGCGTGATTCCTTGAGAAAACTGGGGGACAAACTTTCGTATTCGGTTTTTGGCCTAAATCTTCGAGAAATACACAGGACTTACGCAGTTGAACTGAGAAATCAATAGTACTAAACCATTAACTGTTTTAAATATAAATTTAAACTATAACGTATGTTGTACTTGATTTTGTACTTCAAGTGCGTAAGTCCTAATACTATTTTCGGCTCTAAGGTTTAAATGAAAAAGGACCGATTTACAAAAAAGGTAATTTGAATCCAAGTTAACTTGCGTGGAAGGAAAGAAAAGAGTAGCTAAGCAGTAAGCAAATAATATGAAAAAGTAAAGATTTATTTATTTGCCTGTTAATACAATGGAAGTACCTGAAAGGTAATCTCTTTCAAAAGTGGCAGCAGTAACCGTAAAAATTTCTATAAATGGATATATCCTTATTAATTACCTCATCTTTTTAAAGGTGTCCTTATGGATAGTTATAGTATCTTCCTTGTAATGCTTGTAGTATATATAGCCGGACTTGTGGCTATTAGCTGGTATTTTAATAGTAGACAGAAATCCATTACCGACTTCTGGCTTGCTGGCCGCATGATAGGGCCCGCAGCCCTGGGGTTTTCGGCGGCAGCATCCTGGTTGACAGCCGGGGGAATTCTTGCAGTTGTCGGGTATTTTATGCTAGAGGGAATGGGTTCCATATGGGGATTTGTAGCCCCTAATATCCTCGCCCTCCTTGTTATTGCCGTGCTTGTGAGGAAGATTAAAAGCCTGCCTGCAATCACGCAGCCCGAACTTCTGGAACAACGCTATGGTAGTGCAATCAGATTGCCAATTGCCCTGATTATCACTGTTGTAATGATTCTTTTTTCAGTAGCCGATATTACAGGTCTTTCTCTGGTGTTGCAGGTCTTTTACGGCCTTGATCCCCTATATGCCGCAGCCATTATTGCGATTTCAGTATCTCTTTACGTAACCCTGGGAGGGCTTTCAGCAGTTATCTGGACGGATGTTATCCAGTTCGCCTTCCTTGCTATTTTCGCAATAGGAATAGCCTTTGCAGCAGTAGGAACGGTCGCTGACGGAGGTCTTAACACCACTGCAATAAGCAGTTCCGAACTTTTCGGAAATGTACCTGGAAGCTGGTGGAACCCCTTCTCAATCGGCATTCCTATGGTACTGATCCTTAGCTTTGCCATAATCCCGGGCTGGATTACAGAGCAGGATCCCTGGCAGAAAGTTTGGGCTGCAAGAGATGCAAAATCTGCAAGTCGTGGAATGATAATCGGCTCTCTTATGATCGCTTTGGTCTTTGCAGCCTGCGCTGTAATTGCAATTGCTCTCAATTCCATATATCCTGAAATAGCAAAAATGGGCTATCCTGCAGGCATGGCCCTGGCAGAACCCGCACTCCTGAACTTTGTCAACGAACGTTTCGCCTATGCCCCCGTGGTAATAGCCTTCAGTGCAATCGGGCTTGCAGCTGCTTCCATGTCCTGTACGGACACATTTTCAACATCAGGAGCCTCATGTGTCTCAAGGGATATTTTTCAGAGATACATAAAGCCCGATGCCACGATGAAAGAGATGCTCGCTGTAAACAGAATTAGTGTCGTTGCTATTATACTTGCGGCAACAGCGGGCTCATTTGTTATTCCCAACATTATCGATGCCATTCAAATCGCAACCTTCATTGCAAGCTCTTCATACTTCTTCCCCCTAATGGGAGGCCTGTACTGGAAGCGGGCCACCAAGGAAGGAGCTTTTGCAGGAATGGTTGTGGGATTTGTAGTTCAGGTTACTCTTGTAGTTCTTGACCTAATAAAAACACCTCTTCTGGCTTCCAACTATCTCGAAACCATCCACCCGATCCTCACGGGTCACGGAGTTATTGTGGGAATGACCATGAGTGCAATTGTTTTCTTTGGGGTATCCCTTATGACGAAACCCTCAAGCAAGATCAACCTTGCACCCTTTTTCGAAGAGGAAGCAGAAGAGCTTGCTCGCTACGAGACAAAGGGAATCAATGAAACAGATGAGTCATACAGCGCCTTTCTGAAAAACGTTGATGAAAAGGTCACCGGAGAACGCGCTCATCTCCAGCTCAACCTCCAAACTTCCGGAAATCTCAACTGGAATGAAATGATAGAACAGCTTAAAACCAGCTATCCTGCCTGGGTAACTCCTACAGGACTTGATTCCATATATAGACTGACCCATGGGGATATGCTTGCCTGTGTCGTGATCACAAGAGGACGCGGAGAAAGGGATGTCTGGCTCAAGGCCGAGCCCACGCTTGAAGTCGTAGAAAGGCAGAAGAAAGAGCTTTTCACGGCTTATCAAGAGCTTAAAAAGGTGCTTGACCAGAAAGGAGTGAAAATGAACTTCTACTGAACAGAAGGAGTTCTACTAAATACGGAGTCTGCTAAAGGGGGAAAATCTACTAAAAAGTGGACTCCCAAAAAAAAGGCTGAGGCTCTTAATCGAACCCCGGCTATTACTTTTTTTTAACGGATTTTAACTTGTCAGATCTAAAGAGATTTTTCAAGGGTTTTTTTGCCGAAGTGGATATCTTCAACTGAAAAGACTTCCAGGTTATAGACGCCTCTGTATCCTGAAAGCAGTTTCAGGGCAGAGAAATCAGTACAGCCCTTACCTGGGGCCATATGCTCGTCCCCATCGTATTTTTCTGTCCATTGCCCATTATTGTCATGCAGATGAAGATGAACAATATGCTTCTGCAGGGTTCGGACAAAGGTCCGGAGTTTTTCAGAATTGCCCCCACAGGTGAGATTTGCATGTCCTATGTCAAAAGTAGCCTTCAGATGCCCGGAATTTACAGTTTCGATGGTGCGAAAAAGCTCTTCTGCTTCACTGCAAAAGTTGGAAGGGTCGGTGCCCTCCTTATTCTCCAGACCCAACATAACCCCATAATCTTCGGCCATAGAAGCGAGGACGCTGAGGTTTTTGACCATCGAGGAATAAGCTTTTTCCCTGTCAGACCCGATTCGGCCAGGGTGCAATACAACTATTTGGGCTCCGATCCTGTTTGCAAGAGTAATGGACTCTTCCATAAGGGCAAACTCTCGCTCACCCATCCGTGCAGTATCTACCTGGAGGGCTGAAGGATACTTGGGGTCTGCTGCAGAGTAAGGAGCATGAACTGTACACGCAAAATCATAGATAGATATTTTGTCAAGTATCTCTTCAAGCTTTTCCGTTTCAAGCGCCGAACCGTTGTAAATACCCAGCTTGGGAATATATAGCTCTATGAACCCAACATGCTCTTTTAAATCTGCAAGGGGACCGGCAAAGGATGAAGCTCCGAAAATCACGCACTAAGCAAGGGGACCAGATATAAAATTCTATTGTAATCCCCTAGAAATCAAATATAAAAAACGTTAAAAAATAATAAAACCCTTAAAAACTGAAGAGAAAATATATTGAAAGTTGCTCTCAAATAGAACTTGATGAAAGTTACTTTAAAGCCGAACTTGAATACTTTTTACTCATGTAAACGATAAAACTGAACAATATATTTATATATGTAAAAATGTATTGCCCGTCCGATTTATCACAAGATTATGGATATTACTGAAGGGATATAGAGTGATTACTGAAGGGATATAGAGTGAGATGAAAATATAATTTTGTCAAAAGTTAAACAGTGTGTAATTCTTTTATTTTTTGGATACGAAAGTCGCGTTTTATTCAATTCCGCCAGGAATATAGTGAAATCAGCACCAAGTACAAGTTATAAAAATAACTAATATAAAGAACAAAATCTAAAACCCCTATCAAAATAAAAGTACAATATATTTTTTAAAAGTAATAATAAAATTATTCACTAACGACAATCGGAATCTTTATATTATATTAAAAGGGGTTGAATTTATTTTGTTATATATTTATATGAATTTGTTTCTTTATATCCACAAATTCGCTTTATAAAATTGATTGTATATTAAACAAGCAGATAGTAATAGTTTAAATGTATCTAAATTTCGAAAGGTTTATGAATGATCCTCTCTAATCAAAAATTCAATGTTTGTCATTCGTCATTTTTCGTTGTGTAATATGACAAACGACTTCAAAAAATGTACAGCGTTTTTTCAATCCGGCTTATTACATGTAATAACATAGGAGGAAAATGAATGGAACCACTCATAAGTATGGGAGTGCTCGCACTTATTGGAGCCGCGGCGACCATTGCAGGTGCCTCAGAGGACCTGGAATCCGACGTAGGGTCGCAGAGCAATGCCAACTCACAAGTGCAGTTGGCTCCCCAGATGGGTTACGTACATCGAATTTATAATAAAGCTATTGCTGGTGAACCGGTCTCCAACGCGTTGATGTGTACAATCGGTGCTACTGGAGCTCTTGTCTTAATCAAACACTTTGGTTTTTCCCCGCTCTTTGCACTGGTTATTGGATCCCTTATTGCAGCTATGGTGCATGGAAGCTATTCCGTGACAGCAATTATGGGCAGAGAAGCCAGCCAGGCCCGGTTTAAACAGCCTATATATCTAGACTTGATAAGATCTCACACACCTGTGATCATGGCCTTTGCATTTTTAACAACGTTCTCTGTCATGATAGTCTCGTACCTAATGGTCTATTCACTGATGCATCCTTTCCCATTTGTCTTGTTGTGTTTCTTGTGGGGAGTTGTAGTAGGCTCAGTAGGATCTGCCACAGGTGACGTCCACTTAGGTGCAGAGCGTCAGTTCCAAGCGACTGAATTCGGCGCTGGTCTAAATGCATCACAATCAGGAAACATTGTCCGTAAAGCCGAATCAGGTCTCAGAAACGGTATTGATAACCTCTGGTTCTGCTCAAAGTTCGGTGGACCCATGACAGGAGTTTCTTTTGGAATGGTTGTGTTCCTGGGCACCTGGATTCTAGTTGTTTTCGATCCCGCAGAAGGGAATCTAGAGGGCTGGCTCTCTAACATTTTAGGATTAGTTATTGTTATTGTGCTCGGTATCTGGAACTGGCATATCGAAAAGGAAACCCGTGAAAAATATGGGCCTTACAAGGAAGACAAGGGCGAAGAGGTGTCCGCATGATAGATATCGTAGGACTTATTGCGTCTAACCTTATCTGGATTCTCGCGATTGTAATCGGCGGTACTTTAATTTCCATTAGTGTCCACTTTATACCTGTGGGCGGCGCTCCCGCAGCAATGGCCCAGGCGACAGGTATCGGTACCGGTACTGTGATGCTTGCAGCCGGAGCCGGAATTGCCGGGATCATAGCCGCTGGGGCTGTAATGGCTGTAAACCAGAATATTTGGGTGGTTATCGGTGCTGCAGCAGTAGGCGCAGCGGTCATGCTGGCAGCAACCATGATAGTAGCTACCTGGATTTACGCCTATGGTGTGGGTGTTATGCCGGTTTCGGCAAAAGTAAAGTACGACCCCATCACCAAGTACAGACAGGATCTCTATGTCTCCCAGGGTACTGAAGGACATGGTATTCCAACTGTTGCTTACGTAAGCGCGAGTATAGGAGGTCTTCTCGGAGGTCTTGGAGCAGGTCTTGCATACTATGCTCTCATGAAAGTGTCAACTCTTCCGGTAACTAATCTGAACCTCGTAGCCGTTGTATCTACTTTCACGATAGGTTTCTTCTTTATAAACTCGGTTATCCCTTCTTACAACATTGTTGGTACTATTGAAGGGTTCCATGATCCGAAATTCAAGAAATGGCCAAAGGCGGCTATTGCTTCCTTCCTTGCGTCAATTCCTCTAGGTATTTTAGCAGTAGTAGCTGTTGCTAGTCTTGCATCTGTAGGAGGTCTCTAAATGACTGAAAAAAAGATGATCCCTCCGAACACATTGTTAGCATTTGGCGTAGTTGGCGGCCTCTTAGGAGTATATCTCGCTTATTTCCTTGCCCCAATGAACCCTATATTTGTATTCTTCGGGGCTCTCGGGGCAGTCTGCGCCAGTGTCTGGGGTGCTGATGTAGTCCGACGTGTTGCTAGTTACGGGCTTGGTACGGGTGTTCCGTCAATAGGTATGCTTGCCCTTGGTATGGGAATTATTGCCGTCCTCTTTGGACTTTCCCTCGGTCTAGGTCCAGCAGGTCCTCTTGTAGCATTCATTACCTCATGCGTTATCGGAGCTATAATAGGAATTATTTCTAAAAAGGTAGTCGGCATGACTATCCCAATTATGGTAAGTGCAACAACTGAGATTGCAGGGGCAGGAGCTCTCCTAATTCTCGGACTTAGTATTGTAATTGCAGGTTCCCTTGATTTTGGAGTAGTTGTCACAGAAGTGATTACAACAGGCTTCATAATGATGATTTACATCGCCGGCGGTATGGCAATGTTGCACCCGCACAATTCAAACCTGGGGCCTGACGAAACTCAGGACAGACTCCTTGCACTCTCTGCGGAAAAAGCAGGAATTGCAGTGGTTCTCTCAGGCTTTGCATCCGTAGCAGGTATGGGAGCAATGGCTGTAACAATGCTTATTGGACTCTTTATCTGGTACACTTTCTGGGGCAAGTACTACGGCTTTGTCAAGAGAGATGCATACAAGGTTATCGATGTAGGTATGCTGCCGACTGAGGAGGAAATGCAATGAGTACCGTTCGCATAGCTCCAGAGATACATCTGGTAATGGATACGGATCTCGGTTTGGTCGCACAGGAGCGAGAGGACGTCCTCCTATACAGCCTGGCACCTGTCTATGAAAAACTGGACAAGCTTGATCTAATTGCGGAAGACCTCATAAACTCCCTTTCCCCGAGCAGGCCACTCCTTAATACATGGCCCGGTCGTGAACACACATCCTACATAGCCGGATTCTACACCAATGCCTGGTATGGGATAGTAGTGGGCTTTTTCTTCTTCGGGATGGTTTTACTCTACCTATACATAAAAAGTGTGATGGGAGGAGCTTAAAATGGCAAACAAGAGAGATGCTGCCCCAGGGTGGCCTATCCTGAAAGGTGAATACGATGCTGGCGATTCTAAGAATCCAGTATGTGTAATTACCTGCGGATCACACCTTCCGGGAAAGCCTGTTCTTGATGCAGGCGCATCAATTACAGGATCATGTAAAACCGAAAACCTCGGTATTGAAAAGGTCGTTGCTCATATTATCTCAAACCCCAATATCAGATTCCTCCTTGTGACAGGTTCTGAGGTTAAAGGGCACGTGCTTGGACAGTCAATAATCGCCCTTCATGCAAACGGCGTAAAAGAGAACAGGATAGTAGGAGCCCAGGGTGCAATCCCTTATGTGGAAAACCTGAATGCAGATGCAGTTGCCCGTTTCCAGCAGCAAGTCCAGGTTATTAACCTGCTTGAAACTGAAGATATGGGTGCAATTACTTCCAAGATAAGAGAACTCGTTTCAAAAGACCCGGGAGCCTTCGATGCCGACCCCTTGATCTTACAGATCGCTGCGGGAGAAGAAGAAGAAGAGGTATCTGGAATCAAACCGCTTGGTGCCGAAATTGCATTGGTCCGCAGCAGGATGAAAGGGATCGAAAGCAGTCTCGTCGACATGGGAAACCTCAATAAGTATCACGCAGGAGTAGGCGCAGGGAAGATTGAAGGGTTCATGATAGGATTAACCTTCACCATTGCTATTCTTGGAATGCTATTGTTAGGGAGGTAAAAGAATGGCGGAAGCTGAATACGGAAAGGGAGTCCCGACGGTGACTACCCCGCAGATGGGAGCAATCGATTCGAGTGTCGAAAGTATCCGGTACAGGGCGCAGTTAATCGCAAGAAACCAGAAGCTTGATTCTGGTGTAATGGCTACCGGGATCTTAGGGTTCGGAGCGGGATTCATATTTGTATTTTTGGTAGTCATCGCAATCCCGTTGTTGGTCTGGAGTATAACGAGGTGAGTATTATGAGTGACGGAAAAGCACCCGTAGTTATTGTAGATCAAAACGATTTTAATGCGGCCATGAAGCGGCTCGATAAGATTGAAGAAAAGGTTGAGTTCGTTGGCAGTGAAATTGCACAGAGAATCGGAAAGAAAGTAGGAAGGGACATCGGAATTTTGTACGGCGGCGTGATTGGCCTGCTGCTCTTCCTGGTCTATGTCTCGATAACATCAATGTTCACAGTAATGAAGTAACAATTGAGGGATTAAAATGTTCAAATTTGATAAGAAACAGGAAGTTTTTGATCTTGGTGGAGTCAAATTCGGCGGTCAGCCAGGCGAATATCCTACTGTATTGGTAAGCACAATGTTCTACGGAAGACACAAGATCGTGTCAGACGAGGACAAGGGGATTTTCGACAGAGCAACTGCGGAAACGCTCTGGAATACACAGGTAACATTGAGCGATGCCACTGGTATCCCCTATGCAAACCAGATCGTAGGTGAAACCCCCGAAGCGATTATAAATTACATAAAGTGGTTCACTGACATTGATGACCACACTCCTTTCCTGATCGATTCCTCTGCCGGAAGTGTAAGGGCTGCTGCTGCCAAATACTGTTCCGAGATCGGAGTTGCACACAGAGCTGTACACAACTCGATCAACGCAAGTATCGAACAGGAAGAAATCGATGTCCTTAGAGATAGCGAGGTGGAAGCAGCCATTGTGCTCGCCTTTAATGCAACCGATCCCACCGTAAAAGGAAAGCTAGACATTCTTGAAGTCGGTGGTTCTGGACAAACAAAAGGAATGCTTCAGATCGCAAAGGAATGTGGAATCAAGGTACCCCTAATCGACGTCGCTGCGATGCCTCTTGGTGCAGGTTCTGGCCCTACTATCCGGTCGGTACCCACACTCAAAGCAAAATTCGGGCTGCCAGTCGGTGGAGGATACCACAACATGGCATCTTCCTGGAGCTGGTTCCGGAAATTCAAGAAAACTCAGCCTAATCCACAAGCTGTCTACATGCCTACGGACATTGGTACCAACCTGGTAGCACAGATTGCAGGCTCCGATTACCTTCTTTATGGGCCTATCGAGAACGTCAACGAAGTCTTCCCTGCCGTAGCAATGGTCGACATCATGCTTGGTGAAACAGCAAAAGATCTTGGTATCGAGATCGCAGACCTGATAAACCACCCGTTAACTAAGCTGACGTAAACGAAGAGAATAAACAAAAAGAATAAACAAAAAGAATTTTAATATATGGAAGCAGAGGACGTTTTCCTTTGCTTTTATCTTTTTATTTTGATTTTTCTCTCGCGTTTCTATCTGACTTTTTTATACTATTTTATCCTTATTTGAGTTCCCAGGAAGAGAGCTTTTTGATTGTAATCCCGAATTGCGCCTCGCCCGAATTGCGCCTCGGGAATATGCTGTCCTTTTCGCTGCGCTCAAGAGGACCAATTGAAAGACGAAGTTGCAAAATTACAATTTTTTTCCGCGCTTTCCGCGCTTTCCGCGGTTCAACTTTACATTTAAAATGAGTGGCGAAATTTTGATACTTGATGATAAATTTATCTGCCAGTTTGTTAAGTGTTGATTTTACTGTGAGGATTATAGTTATTCAAAATACAAGATTTAAAAAATCAAATTGTGGGTTTCGGGATAAGCTCGTCATGAGAATAATTCCTTCCTTTTTGTAGGAATAAAGTGCCTGGCTGGCTGAATAATCTATATAAACCGGCCAGACACTCATGAATCCACTCCCAAACTCGCTTTTCGGACTGTTATTGCC
>Ga0209585_10001196_pt1 | contig 10119 bp, 8 predicted proteins | sample NGEPerone_FD_185491 | JGI IMG/M metagenome (GOLD analysis project Ga0209585, IMG submission 185491) | Arctic peat soil microbial communities from the Barrow Environmental Observatory site, Barrow, Alaska, USA - NGEE Permafrost154B-one... | ecosystem: Environmental > Terrestrial > Soil > Wetlands... | reverse complement strand
GTTCGCGACCCCTCCTTCATCAACCGCTTGAAGCGGGCCAGGGCAACTCTCCAGAGAGCCAACGGGACGCATCTGCGGCTAGCAGGGACGGTCCGGAGCTCGGACGTGTCGCGCAACCACCGGGCGGCTGCGGCCGTCAATGCAGTGCAGGAACGTTCTGGGTGAATTCCCACGGGACCATCCACGCGGCGGTGCCTTCTGGCGGCTTTGGGACTCCGATCATGACCGTTCTTCCGACCCGGGTACGCTCGCGAGTGCACGCAGCAACAAGCGGTGTGGGTTCCAACACAGCCGGCCGGATACCGTTCCTCAGCATGCTGACAATCGCTGATACTGCGAAGCGCAAACGGGTGCCTCGGTGCCAGGAATGGAAGTGCCGTGGACTTCTCCCGACCAATCAATGAGACCTCCGGGCTGAGGTCGGAAGTCGCCCGCCACGTCGCTGACGTGGCCGGGCAGGTTCTCGCGTTGAGCAAGAGCATCCACGCGGATCCAGAACTGTCCTTTGACGAGAACCGGGCATCCGCCGCGATCACAACCCTGCTGGAAAGCTCCGGATTCACAGTCAGTCGCGGTGTGGCTGAACTCCCGACTGCGTTCACCGCGACGGCCGGGACTGGCCGTTTGGTCGTCGGCATCTGCGTTGAATACGATTCGCTGCCGAATCTCGGGCATGCTTGCGGGCACAACATCATCGCCGGGGCGAGTGTCGCCGCGGCATTGGGGCTCCGGCCATTGGTGGATGAACTGGACATCACGCTCAAGGTCATCGGCACGCCGGCCGAGGAGCACGGCGGCGGGAAGGCCCTACTCCTGGAGCGAGGAGTGTTCGACGACGTCGCCATCGCCATGATGATCCACCCGGTCCAGGACGGCATCTCCTATAATCCCGCTGGCACTACTGCCCAAGCAGTTGGCCGGTTCCGGGCCACCTTCCGTGGGAAGGCATCCCATGCGGCGGCCGCGCCGCACCTCGGCGTGAACGCGGCCGATGCCGCAGTCGTGACCCAAGTGGCCGTTGGTCTGCTCAGGCAGCAGATCCCAGGAGACCACCGCGTCGCGATGTTCATTTCCGAGGCGGGCTACGCGACAAACATAATTCCAGATACCGCGGTTGTGGAATTCGAATGCCGAGCTTTCACTCTGCCGGAGTACAACGCTCTCCTGGCTCGCGTCCACAGTTGTTTCGAGGCAGGTGCACTAGCCACAGGAGCCAGCTTGGAGATTGTCCCGACAGAACCACTGTATGAACCACTGATCCAAGACGACGTGTTGTCTTCACACTGGAGCGAGGCCATGGCCTTCTTTGGCCACAATGTGGAAAGATCCTCCGGAATCAGCGGAGGTTCGACCGACATGGGCAACATCTCCCAGGTCCTACCGAGTATTCATCCGTGGGTGAGCGTGCCTGGAGCCGATGTCGCAATCCACTCTCATGACTTCGTCGCTGTAGCCGATACGCCCAACGCATACCGGGTGATGTTCGAATCCGCGATTGCCATGGGATGGACGATCACTGGTCTCACTGCCGACGAATCGCAAGTCCAGCAGTTTCTCGCCGCCGCCGAGTCCCGACGCGACGCTACCTCGAAGGCAGGTGCCGTATGAGCATAGATGGGGTTCAGCAAGAATCCGCCGCAGGGCCGAGGCAGGAGTCTGCCGTGGGGATGAAGAAGGCATGGCCGATTGTTGCCCTGGCGTTCCTTATCGCCGTTGCTTGCCAGATAGTCGGATCATTGACGTTGGACCTTGGCATAGGCAAGATCGTCATCTTCCCTATGGTGTGGGGCATCATTGTCGGCGGATTGGTCTCGGCCCAAAAGCTCAAGCCTCTTGGCCTGGATCTGCAAAAGATCGCGAACGCCCTTGTAGGTGTAGCCGTACTTCTGCTCGTGGCCCGGCTCGCATTCATCATCGGACCTAGCATCCCCAAGTTGGGGAAGGCGGGCCCCGCCCTGTTGCTTCAGGAAGTCGGCCACCTGCTGGGCACTATCGCTCTGGCGCTACCGCTCGCGGTGCTCCTGAAGATGGGCAAGTCCACGGTGGGTGCAACGTTCTCGCTGGACCGCGAGCCTGCGTTCGCGATTGTCGGCGAGAAGTACGGGCCGGACTCTGATCAGTACCGCGGTGTACTTGCGATGTACGTATTCGGCACGCTGTTCGGCGCCGTCTACATCACGCTTCTCTCATCGCTGGTGGCCTCGGCCGGTGTCTTTGACCCCCTGGCCCTGGCCATGGGCGCTGGCGTCGGCTCCGGCTCAATGATGGCAGCCTCGGCAGGCAGCATCATCGCGGCGTTTCCGGCCCAAGAGGAACAGATTCTGGCCATGGCTGCAGTATCCAACCTCATCACCACCGTGCTTGGCGTCTACGTCGGAATCTACATCGCACTGCCGCTTGCCGACCGTTTCTATCGTTTCCTGACCCGCCACGAGGTTAAGAAGGAGGAGGCTGTGGACGTCGCGACGACGGAGGAGAATCGCCGCCTTCGCCAGCAGGCTACTGAAGCCGCCACTCCGGTGAAGCTTCCGTTGTGGCTGACCATGTCTGTCCTGTCGATCATCGGGATTGTGACGGCATCCGTGGCCGCGAAGGGGTTTTCGTGGCATATTGTCGGCGGCTACGCTGTCATGGTTGGACTAATCCTGCTGAGCATTTACCTCGCTAAGGTGTCCCGGAAGATTTCTGCCATCGTCTGGGTGACCACCATCGGCGCACTGATTTCCAGCCCATGGTCCCCGATCGGCGAGGTGCTCGTGGACCTTGTGAAAAGCGTGGATTTCCTGTCTATCGCAACGGTGGTCCTGGTTTGCGCCGGCTTGAGTCTGGGCAAAGACATCCCGCTGTTGAAGAACATCGGATGGAAGATTATCCCTGTCGGCGCGGTGGCAGTAACCGCGTCCTTCCTTCTTGCTACCCTCATCGCCGAATTCACTCTTGGACTCTGGTCCTAGCCACCTGATATTCAACCCCCTCACGTCGATCCCGATGAGGCTGTTAGGAGGCGAGGGACCGGACGTTCGCTTCGTCGACTGCACCGCCGACGAGGCGATGGAGGCCGGCGATGACGCGGTAGACGCGTTGCTCGAAGAGGGCTGGCGTCCCGAGGACATCGCGCTGCTGACGACCGGCAGCCGACACAACGAGCAAGTGCATCGCCAGACGGTGGGGCAGGGCCACTATTGGGACACGTTTTGGGACCCTGACCAGGTCTTCTACGGTCACGTGCTCGGGTTCAAGGGCCTCGAGCGGCGTGCCGTCGTGCTCGTGCTGAACGAACGAGAAATCACCGCCCGCTCGCGCGAACGCTTTTACGTCGGGCTGTCCCGGGCCCGCGACCAGCTCGTCGTCTGCGGCCACGGCGACACGCTTCGAGTACTGGGCGGGGAGGACGTGTTGCGGGTGCTGCGGTCTGGGACGCGGCGACGAGATGACTGAGAGGTTGACCGCCGCGGCTCGCATCTTGTTGCAGCAGGTGTGTTCACGGTTGCGATGAGCGCGCTGACGCTCGTCCAGCTTGGTGTGGTCGGTGTGCGCGGCCACAACGTCGGCGCTGTCGATCAACGCACACGACGAAATAGCCAAACGACCAAGCAGAGACTCCGGTCATGAGCGAACAAGAAGGCGGAATACTGGAGCTGCTGTGAGCCTGCGTCAGTTCGATGGGGGCGTGTACTTGTGCGCCCGCTGCAAGCCAGCATCTGACGCCGTCGGGTTCGGCATGCACGCCGAGCACGCAGCCAAGATGCGCGCCCACCTCGCCGAGAAGCGCGCACTCAACGCAGGGACTATCCCACGCCCTGTCGACTCCTAATGCATAGGGATTCACTGCTTCCGGGCCGCGGCGTCACGACTTGTCCGGAGCAACACCGCGGTTCTGGTCCGTCGGGTACTTGTCCGCCGATGCCTTGATCTTGGCGAGTGCAGCAGAACCAAGGTCAACGCCGCACTGATCAGCCAAGCCGACCAGGTAGACAAGAACGTCGGACATCTCCTCGGAGGCGCGAGTGTGGAGAGGTTCTTTGCGCAGCCGTTCGCGTGCCGTGTCGGCTGGCAGCCATTGCAGCAACTCAGCCAGCTCTCCGACCTCGCCAACAAGGGCGAGCAGGATCGACTTGGGGTCCTGGAACTGCTGCCATTCTCGCTCGGCGATGAACGCGCGAGAAGCGTTACGAATCTCGGTCAGGTCAGACACACCCGTGAGTATGCCCCTCTCGCAGTCTGGCCGCCTGACAGCTAGAGTCACCAACGTAATTGCGGCCCGACGGGCTTCCGTCTCAGGAGATGCCCCCACCCGCACGAGACACTTCGTGCTGCCTGGGGTTCTGTCTTGTGACGCTGTATCGTCAATCAGTCCGCGGCTTTTCAGCTGTCGAGCATCACTTCGCCGACCTCATCGCTGAGCAGATGACAATCCGGACCGGACGGCGACCGTCTGCGAGCGAGTACCGATCATGGCAACGCAGCATCCCGGCCCTCCGTGCGGACTTGGTCTCTGCTGGATTGTCCGACGTTGAGATGCTCTTTGAGTACCAGCTCCCGCTGACCAGCAAACGCGCCGACGTCGTTCTTGCTGGACAGCATCCGAAGACGGGCGGCCCGTCATACCTCGTCGTCGAGCTCAAGCAGTGGAGTCATGTGGAGCGGTTTGAGGACAGTGACACCCTCGTGCGAATCGAGCAGTACGGAGAGCGACCGGTCACCCACCCGGTGCTTCAGGTGCGTGACTACTGCGACTACATGCTTGGTTTCACAGCTGTTCTTGCCGATGCACCTTCGTCTCTCGCTGGTGTGGCCTACCTGCACAACGCTACGGACAGTGATGTTGCCGATCTCTTCCGCCTCGAGGGCGATCGGTTGGGCAGTGTCTTCACTGGTCAGCGGCGCAGTGAGTTCCAAGACTTCCTCAGATCTCGCTTCACCGAGGGTCAAAGCGGTGCGCCGTATGCCGATGCCTTGCTTTCCAGTCGGATCGCGCCGTCCAGACAGCTCCTCGCCGTGGCGGCGGACGAGGTGCAGAGGCGAGAGATGTTCGTGCTGCTGGATGAGCAGCGAGACGCCTTCAATTACGTGCTGCACGCCGTCGAGCGCGCGCGTCAGGCCAACGACAAGACCACGGTGATCATCTCGGGTGGCCCGGGCTCTGGCAAGAGCGTAATTGCGCTCTCGTTGCTGGGCGAGCTCTCGCGACAGGGCCGGACTGTCATGCACGCCACCGGGTCTCGTTCATTCACCCAAACGCTGCGCAAGGTGGCCGGCGCGCGGGCGCCCCGGGTGCAGAAGATGTTTCAGTACTTCAACTCATTCATGGGGGTTGAGGCGAACAGCCTCGATGCGCTCATCCTGGACGAGGCACATCGGATCCGCGAGACCTCAGTGAATCGTTGGACCAAAGCCGAGCTTCGCAGTGGCCGACCCCAGATCGACGAGCTCATCGCCGCAGCGCGGGTTCCCGTGTTCCTGCTCGACGAGTTCCAGGTCGTACGTCCCGGGGAGCAGGGCACAGTCGAGGACATCGAGAAGAACGCTCAGGCGCGGGGAATACGAGTCGTGAAGATCAACCTCGATGCCCAGTTCCGTTGTGGTGGCTCGGAGGAGTACCTCCTCTGGGTTAAGCGCCTCCTGGGTCTGACGCCTGGCGGACCTATTCAGTGGATCGGTGATCCGCATTTCGATGTCGAGGTTGTTGACTCGCCTGCCGAGATGGAGGCGTCACTGGCGACGAGGATCGCGGATGAGTACAGCGGGCGCATTGCAGCCGGCTACTGCTGGCCTTGGAGTGACCCGGGGCCGGGCGGCACGCTCGTGCGCGATGTGCAGATAGGCGGATGGTCGCGTCCGTGGAACCTCAAGGGAGATCGCTCCATCGGCGGAGCTCCGGCGGCGGCCTTGTGGGCCACAGACCCCGCTGGGTTCGACCAGGTCGGATGTGTCTACACCGCACAGGGTTTCGAGTACGACTACGCCGGTGTCATCATCGGGCCCGACCTGGTGTGGCGTGACAACGGTTGGGTCATGGTCCGTTCGGCCAACAAGGACCCGGACTTCCGAAACCGCACCACGGTCGACGACTCCCAGGCCGATCGCCTGATCCGCAATGTCTACAAAGTGTTGCTCACGCGAGGTATGCGCGGAGTGGCGATCCACTCTGTTGACCCGCAGACGAATGATCGTCTTCGGGCGCTGGTCAACGATCCGTCGATCGAAGCGATCACATAGCCGCGCCACCATCGGAACCCGGGTCTTCCTTTTCGTCATCTTGTGGCGTCGCTCCAGGCATCATCAACGTGGAACTGATCGCCGCGGCCGTTGGGCATCTATTGGGCGCGGCGGAATCGTTGTGATGGGCGGCCGACGGTGCCGAAGGACAAGGTTCCGGTTCCTCGCAATTGGGGTTCCATAGCTCGCCGGAAGGTGTCCTTCTGCAGGGTCTTTCCCGCGATGGCTTCGTGGACGTCCCGTAGCTCGCGGATGGTGAACCGTGGGCCCAGGAGGTGCTCGGGGTCGGGGCGATTGGCATACCGCCGCCTGAGTTCCTTCTTGGCCGCAGCCACGATGTCTGCGTGGTCGTAGGGCAGTGGCCCCGGCCGGGAGACTGGCGCCAGCCGGGCCCGTTCCGGATCGGCAAGCAGCGCGCCGGCCAGTGCGGCATACGGGATGACGGCCAGGTGTGCCACGGACAGCACCCATCCGCGTTCGTCGCGGTGCGGGTCGTCGAAGACGGCGAGCTGGGCTGGGCGGCCACCGGTGACGCCGGCCTTCTGGGTCAGGGAGCGGGCGACGGCGTCGGCGAGTCGTTCGCCCTGGTGCAGGAAGGTCCCCGGAAGGGCCCATTGGGGGCCGTTGACCCCCTCGGGCCGTCGGACCAGGAGCACGGACAACCGGTGTGGGGGAGCGCCGGGGGCCGGATTGGTTCGAGGAGCGAGCGTCAGGACGGCGGTATCCACGGCCACGGACGGCTGCGGGTAGTCGGCCAGCCTCGCTCCGCTGGAGTCGCGATACGGCCTCGGCGTGCTGGTCGGCGGTTGTCTGGGAGGCACTGTCAGAGGCTACCTCTACAGTTTGAGTTAGAGCAAGAATGAGTTAATGACTGAAAGAAGTGATGGCAATGAACGCAGGTCAGAGAGACGGTCGGGTCCGTCATGAACGGTGCTTGTGTTCCCCGTCGCCCCATGAGCGCAAGTTCGCTAGGACCATGCCGCGCCGTGAACAGGCCGCCTGACTCACTGCCGCCCTCAGACGACGGCGAGAAGGCCTCGGCTGGCCATGGCCACCGTGCGAGCCAGTGCGCCGGTCAGAAGTTGCGTGGCCATCTGGTAGTCGCGGACGTCCCAGAGGGCCCCGGCGGTGTCCCATGCCACCTCGCGTGCCGCGTTGATGCTCCAGTTGCCGACGACGTTGGCCACCGCGGAAACGTGCTGGTCGACAACGACAACGTCCGGCGGCTCAAACGACTGCCGCACGGACTCCACCGATGCGGCGAGGAGCGCGTCGACCTTCTGGTAGTCGTCGTGGTGACAGCCGTCGCCTGGCGCCGTAGTCAGATCGGTGCACGTTGTCACCACCGCCAGGGGCAGGTCGTGGTTGATGTGGGCGTTCATCCCTGCCAGTGCGAACTGAATGGGCTCGATCCCGGGGTCGCTACGAGCGGCGAGGAGAGGTTTCCAGGCCACCGGCATGGCGGACGGGGGCCCGGAGAGGGTGTCGACGGCGCAGAAGTAGAGGTTGGCAAACACGACGTCGAGATGCGACACGAAGGCTGGGTCGCCGAAGAATCCCTGCTCGACTTTCTGGCTCACCCCCAAGGTGACCTCCAGATACATCTGGTTGAAGCAGGCCACGCCATCGCTGGACGGAAGCGCAGCATCGATCGACCGCATGCTAGCGATAACCTCGTCGATGGTCGCGGCGGGAGGCGCCGGCGCAGGTACGGCAAAGTCCATGGCCTGAGAATACCTTTCGAGACGCGTACCAGCCCTGCAGAGCACGTCCTCTTTGTGCTGCTGTTGCATGGCGAACTCCTTCAGCGGTGCGCCAAACCGGAACCAGGATCTTGGAATGTGAAGACCTTCAGTGGGTGGGGACTCCCCCTGTCGGCCGGGTACGGTCTGTGACGTGGATGGTGAGGTGCGCCTGCGGTCCCAGAACGGCCAGGGACCGCGCCACCGTGGGTAGCGCAATGTCGCAGGAGAAGGTTCCTTGAGCGTCGTTGAAGGAGATCGCCTCACGCCGACCCTCTGGGAACCCCTCGGTAATCGGGTCCTGCTCCTCATTTGACCCCTGGACCTCGCTGTTCCACGCGGCCCACGCCTGCAGCGGGCCCTCGGTGTCGCTGGATCCGACGTCGACGATCAAGGAGTCGGACCATTCAGGCACCTGCTCGAGGTGCTCCGCGAAATGGAAGACGCCGCCGCGCTCGACGAGCTTGAAGATCCGTAGCGACAGGACATGGCGCATCCGTCCTTCGTGCCGAAGCTTTGGGTTGGGATCACCGCGTTCCAGGGCCAGTTCTACTTCATGGTCCGGGTCGATGAGGAAGGTCCCGACCAGCGGTATCGACGTGCCGGCGGAGTCGACGTGCCGGCGCAGCTCGTCGTTGATCTGGATCGGGCAGTAGTGCCCTGCCTGCTGCTCGCTCATGATGACCGGCACGCCGCGGATCGCCAGCTTCATGTCGGCCTGCCAGACGGGCCACTGCTCCTCGGGGGGGCGTTGGTCCATGTCCGCCGGGTAGGGAGTGATCCCCTCGAGCGTCACGCTGACGACCCAGCGGCCGAAGAAGAAGCGCCGCAGGTTCTGGTAGCCCTCCTCGGAGTTCACCTCCCCATAGGACCCCGAGTGCGACTTGTAGACGTAGGCGCGGTGCGCATCACGGACGTAGGCATTCTCGATGCGGACGAGGCCGTCGCTCTTGGGCCCGATGACAACCCGGGAAAGGCCGTAGTCCCTGGGGTCGGTTCCGATCAGGCAGAAGACATCAGCTGGGTCGAACACGCTCTCCTCGATGCGCTGCGGATCCCAGTCATCACCCCTGGACGGGACGTCGCCGAACTCCTTGCCCGGCGTGAGGTATCCGAACATCTTCTCCGGGGCGAAGATGTCCGCACCCGCAGGGCCGAAGGCCTGTTGGGCCCAGTCGAGGGCCGAGAGGTTGAAGGCGATCCCACCATGGGGTGTTCCGTAGGTGAAGAACCTCGAGACCAGCGACCTCGCTGGGAGGCGATCCCCCTCCTGGCATGTCTTCTGGATCATGCACCGCACGACGAGGCCGCCCATCGAGTGAGCCACCACGAGCACCTTGTCGGCGCCGGTCTTGCGGCGGATGGTGAGGATCAGCTCGTACAGACCCTCCGCCGCCGTCTCGATGTTGAAGCCGTCCGCGGTGACCTGTTTGTGCAGGCCGCTCCAGACGCGCTCGAGCAGACCCTCGTGTTGCGGCTGCGGCACGAACGTGGTCGCGGCCTGGTCGTAGAACCGGTACACCCACAGTGACGCCTGCGGGATCGACCCGTCCTCCGCATCATTGAGGTACTGGCGCTGGTCGCCGCGAACGAGGAGCCGGTAGTTCTCATCGGTGATGAGGCGGAGCATGGGGCCCTCGAACTGGTAGAACATCGGGTCCCCATCACCTCCTACTCGCACATGCGTCGCACCGAGGTTGAAGCCGTAGAACGGATCGTCAACCTGGCTGTCGATGCCGGACGTAGCTCCGGCGTACCCACGCACGTACACGATCGGGAGCCTGTCCATGACGCCTCCAAAGTGTGGAAATCCAAAGCGTGTTTGCCCGAACGTCGGTCTGTCAATCCCTCGCGTTGACTCATCAAGTAGGTCCGCGTAGTTGGCTTCGTTGACAACCGATACCCGGGGTCAGGCCGCTGGTCCACGGCTAGCACGACTGCACAGCTCGGGCCGCCGGAACGAGCGGGTTACCCTGCGACCGGTCACGGTGCCTGGTTGGTGAACTGGAACTGCATGCGCACGCTGGGGTCGAGCCTGACCAACATCGTCGAGTCGCTGGGCGACCATTTGTCCGGCACCAGGAACATCCGGCCTTCGCCCTGGATGAGAAGCCGCAGGTGTCGGTAGCGGTAGTGAAAGGTCTGCCCGGTAGACGGC
>Ga0209585_10001195_pt1 | contig 10121 bp, 7 predicted proteins | sample NGEPerone_FD_185491 | JGI IMG/M metagenome (GOLD analysis project Ga0209585, IMG submission 185491) | Arctic peat soil microbial communities from the Barrow Environmental Observatory site, Barrow, Alaska, USA - NGEE Permafrost154B-one... | ecosystem: Environmental > Terrestrial > Soil > Wetlands... | reverse complement strand
TTCCAACGTTTCTGTAAGAACTTTTTCCCAATTGGTTTCGATTACATCAAAATAGGGGTAAAAATGTTGAAATACGTTCCATGCAATATCAACACTTGCCAAATCTACTTGTCTGTTAAAACCATTCGGGATTTCCAGGTCAGATATTTCTTTCTTTAATTCACTCAGTTGTTTTTCGTCAGTTTTTGGAAAGGTTTCACCATTATAATTATACAACGCTAATGGAACCACACAATAGAGGTTGTTTCCAATCGATTCGTAGGTACATTCTCCAAACTCAGGAGCTTTCTCAAACTGACGTCCGGTATATTCGGCTTTTAATGCAAACCTGCCGGAGTAGGTCTCTTTTTCGGTTAGCTCAATTTTATGCCACTTTTCAATAAATTCCCAACCATTAGTACCAGGATCAATTTTGCCGGTTTCGAAATCCATATTTACTGAGTCAATGGTTTTCCATTTTTGTCCGTTTTTAACTGATAATGTAAAATTATCAGCTAACAACGAAATATCATTTTTTAATAGTCCTCCAAAAAGAATGATCTCAGTATTATTATCAATCGTAGCAATAATTTCGTATTTCTTCCACGCTGTTGAAGTAATGTTAACTGCGTTTTTTTCAACTAGTTTGTCAATGGATTTTGAAATTTCTATTTTTGTCATAGGACTGAAAAAAAACGAGGCTTCTCCTTTTGAATCAGAAGATTTTAATTTAAAATATCCGGTTAACTTTATTTCTTTCCCCAATAAATTTGAAACATCAATTATCGATTTACCGAAAAAGGAATAGGAATCGTTTGTATTTTTGTTGGTGCGGAAACTTTTATAACTGTTACTTTTTTCTCCCAGGTAAACTCCGTGATGTTGCCATGCTACGACCTTATTACCAACGGTATCTGAGGTTATCAATGAGCGTAAGTCAACTTGTTTGTTTATTTTTCCTTCAGAAATTTGAAGTCCCTGAACGATCGGTGAGAAGAGATGGAATAAGGTGTCTCTTAATTCAGTATCTGATTTTATATTTTCTACTTTTTGAACGCCAAGGATAGCAAATTTGTCCCAATCAATTTCTTGTGCTTCGTCACTTGGATGAAACCAACGTGCATAACCATAAAGCTTACCGAAAGTTTCAATATTTTGGACCTTTCTTGATTCATTCTGACAACTATAAAGCATTAAAATGCTTATGCAAATCACTAAATACCTGTTGATTGTTCTCATCTTTTCAAAGTGCCTCCTAACCCTTTTATATATTTACCTAATTTGAATCTGGTGCACAAAGTTGGTCTGATTGTCATGTTCCATAAGTAATTCGAAATTTTAAGGTGCACCGTGATTTTGTAAATATAAAGATAATGTTTTACAAATAATTGAAATCAAACAATTATTATATTGCACCTGTTGGATGATTTTCCTTACCCGGCTGATCATATAATCGCTGTCTAATTCCGCAAAAAAGCCCCAACACATCACTTTTATCAAACAACAAGTCGCTTTGATGGAATTAAAAAGCGCTTTGGAGAAACTCCAAAGCGCTTTCCAGGAGTTAAAAAGCGCTTTTATCAAACAACAAGTCGCTTTGATGGAGTTAAAAAGTGCTTTTATGAATCAACAAGTCGCTTTGATGGAGTTAAAAAGTGCTTTTATCAATCAACAAGTCGACTTGATGAAATAAAAAAGTGATCCAATATCCGGATTAATGACTTTTGGGGCACAAAAAGTGAACTTGAAATTATTTTGAGTAAATATATTATTCTGTCAAGTTTTATTATCAGAATTGTATATATATTTACAACTAAATTACCTAACATCCTAAACCTTCAGCACTATGCGCAAGGCAATACAGCACTATCTGCATCGCAGGTTTCCCCTGTTGCGCACCGATAATCAAAGTTGGTGGTACATCGCATGTTTAGGGATCTATATTGCCTTACTTCTAAATCTTGAACAACCATTCGGACTTTATGCATGGGAGCATCCCTATAAATGGATCGTGCTTTCGGGTTTTGGCCTTATCTATGCGATCGTCACTACCTTTTATTACCTCTTTTTCCAGGTACTATTTCCGCGGATACTCAATACCGCAGCATGGACCGTTGGGAAGGAGATACTGATTTCTCTGATTATCTTCGTTTCAGCAGGTGTCGTCAACTGGGGATATGCGCTGGAAACGATTCCCATGGCCACGTTATCATTGACTTCCTTCGCAAGGGTACAATCAAAAACATTTGTATTTGGTTTTCTGCCCGTCGTGTTGCTGGGTGCGGTGATCGAAGCGCGGTATTTACGCAGGAGCAGACCATTACCAGGTAATGGGAATAAAAGCATTGAAAAGAAGCCCGGACCCGCATCAACTGTCCATACGATTGTGTTGAACGGACATCAATTCGAGGCCGATGAGCTTCTTTTTATCGCGTCGGACCAAAACTATGTTTTTATTCATTATTCCCGGAACGGCAAAAATGAGCGTAAGCATTGTCGTATCACGCTCAAAGAGGTAGAATTGTTGCTCGCTTCACATCGCAGGATGGTCCGCTGCCACCGATCGTTTATTATCAATACCGAAAAGGTGGTGAAATCGCATGGAAATTCGGAGAATTTAACACTTGTATTGATAGGCGGTGCCGGAAAAATACCTGTTTCGCGCAATTATTTCCATCAACTGAAAGACCTTCTCCCGTTCAGAGAAAACTCCAACGCAAAAAGCTAGCGTACTGTCACATAAGCTAGCTATTCATCCCAGCGCAGAATAATCCGGGAAAAGCCTTCCTAATTTTGAATCAACAAACACCAGGAAGCGAAAAATCCTGGAATTATTAATTTAAAAATGAAAAAATCATGACAGTAGCGCCGAGGATTCCAAGAGGTATCGATGATTGCAGCCAATACCTCGTTAGTACTAACAACTATCTTGATTCGGGCAACCCGAACAACGCCGAAAGGCTTGGGATTTTGCCCGAAGAAGCCGTCAAATGGTCGGGCTTCGCGAACAGGTTCCTGCCGTTGTACCTTCTGTACAGCGACAAGAAAAACAGCCGCACCACGGCCATTAAAGATCAATTGCTGTCGATCATCGACGAAGTGACGAACTTCGATCAGGGCAGCCGCATGCTTGACCGTATTGCCGCTTCGCCAAATGTTACGATCGCCGATATGGAAACCTTCAACATTAAGAAGGGGGTTTTGCAGAAGACAACGCGTTCGGTTGCCACCACACCATTGACCAACCAGGTTGCTGCTGCCATTCAGCCAATCGGAGGCGGTTCGGTGAACATTAAATGCAGGAACCTTTCCAGCGAACGGGCCGGCATTGAGGAAGGGGCCAATTGTGTGCAATATGCTTACATGGTTGGGGATAAAGCGCCCGTTTCGGCAGATGCTGAAAATATGAGGCGCGATGTATCAACCAAGGCTTCGTTTGTTCTCGCGTTAGGTTCGGCCAGTTCGACCCAAAGCCTGTTTATCTATTTCCGTTGGCACCACACCAAACACCCCGGACTCGCCGGTCCGTGGAGCGCTTTGATGACCACGTTTATTTTGTGAGTTGCTCTGTTTCCGGAAATGCGAGTTTGCAAGGATGATAGGTGGAGTTTGCAATACAGGTGGATAAATCCTATAAAACGTTGATGTTACAACCCCCTTTCTGCGTTGGCGGAGAGGGGGTAGGTGTTGTTAGGCAGCCTGTATAATGCAAGGAGTTATATAAGATAAAAAAGTATTTGATTATGTTTTGTTGTTATAAACAACTGAAAAATAACCACACATAGTAAATGAGGATCTAGAATTACCTATTTCTAGTTGTTTTTTTATTGTTTTTACAATAACAGTTTTTGTCTTTTTCTCATCTTCTTTAAAATGAATAAATTTTACTGTTTCTGCATCTCGACCAACTTTAAATGTTTTCTTTTCTATGATTTTAATTTTTAAGAAAGAATGATTAAACTTTGTTTGGGTTCTCTTTGAAGATCAAATAATCTTCAAAGATTGTTTCAAGAGTATTATCTTCTAACCTAAAAGGATTAAAATACAATCGTTTTATTAGACCCAATATTCAACCTATTTTTTGTTGCCTATATTTTTTATAAATATTTAAATTCGCATATGAACCTTTTGAATCAGCATTCATTAAATCATCGTTTTCATATGACGGAACATCGTAGTATTCATAAACGCCGCCTTTAATAAACTGAATCGTTAATACTGCACTATCTGGATCATATCCAATTGCAGCAATGTTTGATGAATTTACATCGGTCATTTCCATCTTTTTATTTTTTTAGTGGTTTGATAATTGGTTTTTGTTCTCTAATTGCTTTTACAACAGATTTATAATTTTCCAAGTGGGGTTTAAAGATTGATTTCCAAGACTTAACTAATTCAGGATCATTACTTGATGGCCTCGGTTCAACAAGTTCAATTCTTACACGTGATGGAATATTTATGGATTCACCAACTACAATCGCCTCACCAATTCTAAGTGATGGAAGTAAATCCATTAGACTACTCATATTATTAGGTGCTGCAGCTTGAACCGTGCTTTTATCGCCACTATTACTTAATCTCAATGCAATGAATGTACCTGCTTGAGAAAGAATAGTTTCTGAAATTTCAGATGGACGCTGTGTTACAACCATTGCACCGATTCCAAATTTTCGCCCTTCTTTAAATATTTTCTCAACTGCTTTTCTAGCATAACCATAAACATGAGAACTTTTTTCAGATTTAGGAAGGTATGAATGAGCCTCTTCATATACCATTAATAATGGTCTGTTTCTGCCAGTGTAATCCTCAAAACGCCCCCAATACATTGAATCAAATAAGCAACGACTTATTAAGCCAACTGAAATGTCTATTAGTTCAAAAGGAATTCCGCTTAAATCCAAAATCGTAAGTCGTTTATCATGTTCGATCCAGCTTCTTAATAGGTGATCAATATCATTTGAACTACTCGTATCATAGTAATCAGTCGGATTAAATATGAAACTATATCTTGAATCTTTTAATCTTGAGTATATTTTCCCAACATAGGGATACATTGTTTGAATTTTTGATTTGAAAGGTAAGGCCCCACCGGGATTGTATGGCGTGAATTTCGCTGGTTTTAAATCTTTAGGAATTCCTTCTTCAACAAGACATTCAGTCGCAGTTATATGATTACTAGTATGATTATAGGTTGCATTTATTTCCCTGTCGAAATCATACCACATTTGTTTTATGTCGAATGGGATTGGAGAGTCAGCAGTAATATAATTTTCATCAACATTCCCAGCACCCAATTTTGAAGCATTATTTTTTTTTAGAGCTACTATTTTTTCTCGTAGTAGTTTATCTTCAGGCTTTTCCTGTCCTTCTGTTCTTCCAACTAAAAAGAAGGAAAGTTCATCAAAAGTCATTGTCCAAAATGGAACAAATAAAGGATTGTCAGTATCATTAATTTTAAAAATCTGCGCATTATCTTTAAACGCTGATGGATATTCACCATGTGTATCAACCAATACAATTCTAGCACCAATATAATCCCTTAGAATACGTTTAATTATATGCGCTGTTGTATTTGATTTGCCACTTCCAGTGGAACCTAATATTGCAGAATGACGTAAAATCAAATTATGTATATCCACATAAACAGGCAAGTTTTCAGAAGATGAATGTGTCCCAATTTCTATAAAACCATCTGATTTATCACCATATATAAGTTTTAAATCTTCTTCTGTTACAATGTGTACTTCATCGTTAATAGTTGGAAATGTGCCAACCCCTTTTTGAAATTTTTCATTGCCTAGCTTTTCTCCTATTAATTGAACTTGTAAAAATCTAGAACCATAATTTGGCTCATAATGGATATTTTCAATTGAGATCGGTGTATTACTTACTGAAGATACAATTCCATATAGAGTTAAACTTCCAATTGGAAATTTAACAAATGTACCTATTTGACCAATTTTATATAATCTTCCATTAATAATAGGTGCTGCCGATGGAATATCTTTCGAAATTTCCACTTCTACACTACCACTATTAACATTTATTGCTCTACCTAAATATGTTGTATCTCTTTTCATTTTGTTTTCAAAATAGAATCACTTTTTTTCTTTGAGTCCAGAACATACAATTAAATACTTCACTAGCTCTTTAAAATCTCCAAGTTTCAACTTATCAGTTTCCCAAAATGGATCAATTAGTTCTCCTCCCTTTGAATAAGACCATTCTCCGCTCAATCCAGATATTGATGCTTTAGTTGGGCTGATCATTGTGAAATTTGGGAAATTTTTTCCTTCAGCTACTATTTTATCTAATGGTTTATCTTCATAAAAGAAAGCAATTATATGAAGCCTATTATTTTGATTGAGGCAGTTAAATAAAATTTCGTTAACATGATCATCGGAAAAGGAGTAGCCACTAATAATAAAAATACCTTCACCACTCAATAAAAATTCTTTAAGTCTATCAAAATAGCTCGTGAAGGGTTGTTTTCTTGACGATTCATATTTATCCCGCGAGGGATAGATCACCAACTCTGCATCCGGAAATTTTTCTTTTGCCCCATCACTTAAGCGTATTACGCGATGACTTTTCTTATCATCATTCAACTTCCAAAACCATCCTAATGAACCATGTAATTTCCAAAGTCGTATCCATGAAACTGGTGGTCTGTCATAGTTAGATTTACCATCCAAGCTTTCATGAGCAAAAAATGGTTCATGAGAACCAACAAATCCGTCAAAAAATGGAATGAGCAAATTCTCGAAAGATTTCTCAAATATTAAATCATAATTTGTTGTAAATATCTCCTTCGTAAAATCTCTGGAAACCCAATTAAGCCAACCAATAAAGCCTTTAGATACAGCTAAATCTGCTTTGGTTTCAGCAAGAGATATAATTTTATATATCTCTTCACATATAGTTTTATCAAGTTGTTTTGCTTTCTGACCATTAATACTTTCAAAAGATTTTGAAGCATTGTCATTTGTAATTTGTCTGATAAGACGCACTTGATTCAAAATAGCTTCAATGTGTTGCGAATCTTTATCTAATGCTATCTTTATTGATTGATAATTCGTTTTATCTTCACCTTTAAGTGCATCCTCAATATTTTGTGTAAGAGTTGCGATATCTGGAATACCCATTGCCGTTGACGTCCCTGCTCCAAATAAAAAGCCTAATCTTTTTGTATATGAGAGTTGATTTCTTATTTCGCTAAGTTCCCTTAATGGGTCATGTTTATGTATTACTGCCATTTTCTTGAAATTTTAATCTTATATTTCTATAATATTCTGAGTTATGATTTAAAGGGGTAGTTGTTTTTTAATTTATTCTTATTCCGATAATTAAAATAGGTTTACATTTTCTTTAATATTATCAAAGGACGTCATTAAAAACATAAAAACAAACATTTTATCAATTTATTTGAATAATATCTGTGGATTTTTATGTCTTGATGGTGATTGAGCAAAGAGATTGTTGTTGAGGGGCTTGATAGGGCACAAGGAAGCAGGCGGAGTCTGGAGTATAGTGGAACTCAAAGAACCAAGAACACCCAAATAATTGAAAACCTTATTTCTCTTTTTTAACCTTTGTAGAGCGATCAGGAATCCCCTTTTTTAAACCATCTAAATTTGACATCAATAAGGTGAATAAGGTTGATTTATTTTTTATCTGCCCGGCTACTAGGGTTGGTTTGGAAAAATAAGGTTGTCCGGAAACTCCATAGGAATTGCCTGTAAATAACCTTCGGTTTTAACTGGAGGGATGAAAGCAAATGGATCACAAAATCAACGCTGTAGGAGTTGTCCTTCATCTTAAAATGATTTATCGTATTTATCGGGAAACCCTGATGGGGTATTGGATTTCGCGGTACTCATCTGCCCCCGGTTTCACCAGGGGTTATTTACGGGAAACTCCTGCGGAGTTATAAGATAGTTACAAACAAACATGATCAGGGTGATTATGAGTAAGGCTATTTAATGAATTAAAGTAGGCTGCTAAAGCAAATCCATCTCAAATCCCTTTACTCTGTTGCTTAAAAGCAACTGCAATAGCTATTCCACTGCAGTCAGCTTTAGCTGACTGATAAAAATTGACCACAAATATGGCTTTAGCCCCATACGCAAGTAGTGTTTAAAACAATTGCAGTGGATCAATACGCCTATAACATGCAATACTTTGTTAACAGGAATGTATATATTTGAGGTGCGGCTTTGCCGGGAAGGCGCAGCGCGTTCAACTATAATAAGAAACAACATCCAACAAACCCAGCAATGACAAATCAACCACCGGCTTATAACGTAAACATCGACCTGCAGACGAAGTTTATTTTCTCAACATCCGGCAGCTCCTCTTCGATTGTAAAACACAACGATGCAATCCGGAAACTCGGATTGAACCTGGTCTATTTCACAATCGCCGACGAGGTAACTCCCGAAGGATATGCTGCTTTAGTCAGATCGCCCATTGCGAGGGGTGCCGCTGTTACCGGCAGGGGCGGACTTAAATCAACCATTATCCCTTTTCTCGACGAGGTAGAACCGCTCGCAATGAAAACCCAGGCTGTAAATACAATTGTGAATAACGATGGTAAACTGTTTGGATATAATTCGGATGCGATCGGTCTGAAGACTGCCTTAACAAAAGGGATTGAGGCATCAGGTCTCACGGTTAAAACAGCCGTGATTTATGGAAATGGGGGCGTATCGGGTGTTGCTTATCATGTGTTGCTGGAACTGGGCATCAAAGCAACAATGGCGGGGCGGAATCCTGAACGTGTACTGAAAAAGAAGAAGCAATTAGGATTGGAACATGTAGCCGATTTTGACGGGCCTTACGACCTGATCGTAGATGCAACACCCATTTCGTCCAATCCCGATTTTTTGAATTCACCCGGATTATCAAAATTACTCGATGGCTGTAAAATGGTGTTTTCACACAACATGCCCGAGAAAGACAACAAAACCAATTACTTCGGGAAATACTGTGCGGAAAACAACCTCTATTTTATTCCCGGGAAATTGATGTACAATGCACAGCTGGCCAAACAATACCGGCTATTTTTCGAGGGCTATCTTAAACCGGACGGATCACCTGTTTCGGAACAGGATATACTTGAAACCTGGAAGGTGGAATAATTGGATCTATTTAGACAGTAATGGCTGACTTTGAAAAAATGATTGAATAAAAAAGCAGAATATGAATACATATCTTCAATGGAAAAGGAATTTTTTTTCAAGTAAATATCGCATTTACGCTAATGGCCTTTTGATTGGGAAACTGGAGGAAAAGACATTTTCCCGATTTGATGTTGGTATTTTAAATGATAAGAAATATATCTTCAAGTCCAAAGGCTTTTTTTCTCAACATACTGAGATAGTTGATGCGAAGGATCATGCAGTGATTGGAGAAATTACTTATTCCGGCTGGCGATCAAAAGCGACGTTAAAAACGCCCGGTAAAAATGCGTATTGGAAATACGATAATGTGTGGCATTCCAGGTGGAGTATTTCCAGTTTTTCAGGAAGTCAAATAAAATACGCCGGTTCAGCAACAAGTGGTAAGATTGAGTCAAATACAGATGATCCGTTGCTTTTATTAAGCGGGTTATTTGTGACGAACTATTACCGACAGGTATCTATTGCAGTGATGGTTGCAATTTTTATACCGATCTGGACAAGTATGCAGCACTAAGTGATGAGCATATGCAGTCAGCTTTAAACGATTGATAAGATAATGATCATAAGTAGCTTCAGCCAACTATGCACAAATAAAATGCTGCTAAAGCAAATTCAAATCAAATTCCTTTTTATCAGTTGCTTAAAAGCAACTGCAATGGAATATCTATTTCAGTCAGCTTAAACTCATTGATAAGATAATGATCACAAGTAGCTTCAGCCAACTATGCACAAATAAAATGCTGCTAAAGCAAATTCAAATTAAATTCCTTTTTGTCAGTTGCTTAAAAGTAACAACAATAGATGTTTCATTGCAGTCAGCTTTAGCTGACTGATAAATGAATGATCACAAAAATGGCTTTAGCCACATTTCACAAATAAAATGCTGTTAAAGCAATATAAACAGCCCGATGCCTTCCTTATTTTTGAATAATTTTATTAAAAATGAGACCTGTAATGACC
>Ga0209585_10001186_pt1 | contig 10173 bp, 9 predicted proteins | sample NGEPerone_FD_185491 | JGI IMG/M metagenome (GOLD analysis project Ga0209585, IMG submission 185491) | Arctic peat soil microbial communities from the Barrow Environmental Observatory site, Barrow, Alaska, USA - NGEE Permafrost154B-one... | ecosystem: Environmental > Terrestrial > Soil > Wetlands... | reverse complement strand
ACCCGGCCAAGCTCTATCTGCTCGACCGTGACGAGTCCGGACTGCAAGCCACCCAGCTCAGCCTCACCGGTCAGGGGTTGCTCGAGGGCGACGAGGTCATCCTTGCCGACATCCGCGACCTCGAGACATTGCGGACGGTCTTTGCCTCCACCAGACCGGACCTGGTGTTTCATGCAGCAGCGCTCAAACATCTGCCGCTATTGGAGTCCTATCCGCTGGAGGCCTACAAGAGCAACGTGCTCGGCACTCTGAACGTGCTGACTGCTGCCGCTGAGGTCGGTGTCGGCACCTTCGTGAACATCTCCACGGACAAGGCCGCCGAACCGACCTGCGTGCTCGGCTACAGCAAACGCATCGCCGAGCGGCTGACGGCCGACTTCGCCCACACGCAGCAGGGATGTTATGTCTCGGTGCGTTTCGGTAACGTGCTGGGCTCACGCGGCTCCGTGGTGCATGCGTTCACCGCGCAGATCGAGCGTGGTGGTCCGGTCACGGTCACCCACCCCGATGTCGAGCGTTTCTTCATGCTCATCCCTGAGGCCTGCCAGCTGGTTCTGGAAGCCGGCTCCATCGGCGCGAACGGTGCGGTGATGGTCCTGGACATGGGTGAGCAGGTCAAGATCGTCGATGTCGCCAAGACCTTGATTCGCCTGTCCGGTCGTAAGGACATCGACATCATCTACACCGGTCTGCGTCCAGGCGAGAAGATGGGCGAGGATCTCTTCTCCCTCTCGGAGGACCACCGGGCCACGACCAATCGGCTGGTCACCAGCGTCGATGTGCCCAAGCTCAACGTCGATGGGGTTCGCTCACTCGATGTCGTCAACCACCAAATGGCAGCCGATTGGATGCGACAAGAGTCGGCTCAATCTGTGAAAACTCAATCTGTGAAAACCGGAGTCTGATGTCTCGTATATTCCTGTCCAAGGCCGACGTCACCGAGGTCGAGGAGGAGTACATCCTCGATGCGGTGCGTTCCGGCTGGGTCGCGCCCCTGGGGCCTGCCGTCGATGCGTTCGAGGCTGAAATGGCTGCACGGGCCGGCGTCTCTCACGCGTTGGCGCTCGCGTCAGGCACCGCCGCCTTGCACCTCGGCCTGCTTGGGCTCGGCGCTGGGCCGGGTACTGCGGTGATCGTGCCGAGCATGACCTTCGCGGCCTCAGCGATGCCTGTTGTCTATACCGGCGCTGAGCCGGTGTTCGTTGACTCACGCGGCGATGGCAATGTCGATCCCGGGCTTTTGATGGAGGCTGTTGACACGTTGCAGGCCGAGGGCACCGCGGTCGTGGCCGCGATGAGCGTGGATCTTTTTGGTCGCTGCGCCGACTACGACGAGATCGTCCCTGGTCTGGCTGAGCGAGGCGTCCCTTTGATCGAGGATGCGGCTGAGGCGCTGGGGGCGGCCTATCACGGACGCCCGGCCGGTTCTTTTGGGGCGGCGGCGGTGTTGTCTTTTAACGGCAACAAGATCATGACGACCTCCGGTGGCGGGATGCTGCTGAGCAACGACGAGGACCTGATCGGTCGGGCTCGTTATCTGTCCACCCAGGCGCGTCAGCCGGTGGATCACTATGAGCACACGGAGGTTGGTTTCAACTACCGCCTGTCCAACGTGTTGGCTGCCCTGGGCCGCGCTCAGCTGTCCCGTTTTGAGGACATGCTTGCCCGTCGTCGAGCAATCCGGCAGATGTACGTTGATGGGTTGTCCCACCTGCCCGGAGTGAGCTTCCTGGGACGCGACGAACAGGGTCGCGGCGACGACGAGGACAACTGCTGGCTGACCTGCATCAAGCTGGACCCTGCCGTGGCGGCGGTGACTCCCTCGCAGCTCATTGCGGAGCTCGCGGGCGAGGACATCGAGTCGCGGCGCCTGTGGAAGCCCATGCATCTGCAGCCGGTCTTCGCGTCACGTCGCTCCTTCATCAGCGGCCAGTCAGAGCGGCTCTTCGATCGTGGAGTTGCGCTGCCCAGCGGCTCGGCCCTGCCCGACGATGACATTGAACGCGTCCTGAAGATCCTCAAGACGGCTCTGGCGCTGGGTTGATGACCCGGAGATACGACCGGGTCAAACGAGTTGCGGACGTCGCCATCGCCGTTCCACTGTTCGTCCTGACACTGCCCGTACAGGCGGCAACGGCGCTGATCATCCGGACCCGCCTGGGCAGCCCGGTGCTCTTCAAGCAACGTCGCCCAGGACTGCACGCAGAGCCGTTCGTCATGGTCAAGTTCCGTACGATGCTGGAGGATGACCCCGCCCGCGGGCCGGCTGATGACGCCTCGCGGATGACACCACTGGGTCACTGGCTGCGAGCGACCAGCGTCGACGAGCTGCCCACCCTGTGGAACATCATCCGAGGCGACATCTCGCTGGTCGGTCCCCGGCCCCTGCTCATGCAGTACCTGGACCGTTACTCTCCCGAGCAGGCCCGTCGGCACGAGGTTCGGCCCGGTCTCACCGGCCTGGCCCAGGTCTCCGGCCGCAACGCGTTGAGCTGGGAGGACAAGTTCCGGCTCGACGTGGAATATGTGGACCATCATTCGCTACGCGGGGACCTCCAGATCCTGCTCGCCACGGTGCGGTCAGTGGTGAGGCGCGATGGCATCAGCGCCGTCGGCGAAGCCACCATGCCCGAGTTCCGCGGTACCGATACAGACAAGGAGACCTCATGACTACCCCTTTGGTCATTATCGGTTGCGGCGGCTTTGGCCGTGAGGTTCACGACGTCGTCGATGCCATCAACGCGGTGAAGCCGACGTGGAGTCTTCTGGGCTATCTCGACGACCAGCCGGATCCAGTCAACGTGTCCCTCGTTGAGTCCCACAGCTCGAGAGTCCTCGGCAGCACGGACTGGATGATGACGGCTGGGAAGGAAGTCCAGTTCGTCATCGGTATTGGCACGGGCAAGATCAGGCGGATCATAGACGAGCGTCTCTCCTCCGCCGGCTTCAGTGCTGCAACTCTCGTGCACCCCACTGCAACTCTCGGCCATGATGTGCGCATTGGTCAGGGGTCGGTCATCTGCGCCGGGGTTCGCGCCACGACCAACATCAGTCTGGGTCGGCACGTTCATCTGAATCTCAACACAACGGTGGGGCATGACTCCACTCTCGAGGACTACGTCACGATCAACCCTCTCGTCGCAATATCCGGTTGGGTCCACGTTGGAAAAGAATCCATGATGGGGACTCACTCGGCCGTATTGCAGAATCTCTCCATCGGGGCCGGGTCGACGGTCGGCGCAGGTTCTTGCGTGGTCAAGGATGTCCCAGAAAATATCATCGTCAAGGGCGTCCCGGCACGATGACCCGTGAAGACAGGCAAACGAAGCAAAGCGGGATGCCTGTCGCAGTGGTGACGTCCACCATTCCGATAACGATCGACAAATTTCATCGGGAGCTCATTCGGCAGATTCAAGCCGAGGGATATGACGTCTGCGTGATCTCATCTCCCGGCCCTGAACTCGGAAGAATCTCAGACGAGATGGGCGTCCGCATCCGATCGCTGCCTATGGCCCGCGAGATCTCCCCCATTGCGGATTTTGTCGCTCTAGTGAAGTGGCTGGGCGTCTGTCTCACGGAGCGGCCCGCTCTGCTCGTCTCAGCTACGCCGAAGGCCAGTTTGTTGAGTCAGCTCGCAGGAAAGACGACGCGGGCGCAACGCCGGCTCTACTACATGGGCGGACTCCGGCTGGAAGGGGAGCAGGGCGGAAAGCGCCACCTGCTCGCGGCCATGGAGAGGCTCACAAGCTGGGCTTCCACCGAGGTCGTCGCCAACTCCCCATCTCTGGCGGTTCGCTATGCAGAACTGCGACTGGCACCGCCACGCAAGCTTCGCCAGACGCGACCCGGCAGCAGTCACGGCGTGGACAGCGACCACTTCTCGCCTCGAGGCCCCGATCTGGAGTTGGCAGATGCCCTGGGGATCGACCGTTCAATCCCAGTTGTCGGCTTTGTCGGCAGGCTCACCCACGACAAGGGTATCGATGCCCTGATCAGCGCAATGGGCTTGCTCCACGAAGACCACATCATCTGTCAGCTGCTCGTGGTTGGCGCACAGGACGAGCCCGACTCCGCCATCTACCTGGACAAGCTCGGGGCAACAGGAGAGCGTGTCGTCGCTGTGGGGCCGGTCAGCGATGTACGACCGTACTTCAGCCTCATGGATGTGCACGTCCTCCCCTCGCTGCGCGAGGGTTTCCCCAATGTCGTGCTTGAGGCGAGCGCAATGGGCTTGCCGACCGTGACAACGGACGCTACCGGCGCGATCGACAGCGTGCGCGATGATGAGACTGGGCTCATCGTAAAGGCCAATGACGCACGAGGCCTTGCTGAGGCGATCAAGGAGCTGGTACGCGATTCAGAAAGAGCCTCGCGATATGGTGCCGCGGCACGCAACAGAGTGATCGCTGACTTCAAGCCTGAGGTAGTGGTACGGACGTTGCTGGCTTTTGACGACGTATCCGTGGCTCGGGCGGGAGTCGAATGACGGCGTCCACGAATGATCTGCATGCCATCTCCAGCTATGGCCCCATCGCAGCGAGTACTCGGGTCAGACTCGACGACTGGTTCAGATTCCTCCGAATCCAGGTGACGCATCATTACTACGCGGGACTCAAGAACAACCGCCCGCAGTCAATAGCCGCTCACTCCGCGTCAGTCGCCCACGCCGAGATCGCTCTCCGCCGACTCGACGTCTCGGGTCAACGGGTTGTTCTATCCCGCGAGGCGAGCCCGTTCAGTCGGGGGGATGTTGAGGAACGCCTTCTCAGCCGTGCTGGTCACGGGACGTTCGACTTCGACGACGCGCTCTTCGATGACGGGTCACGGATTCGTCGCATTCTTGGGACGCAAGACAAGTGTCGCCGAGCGGTTGCGTCTGCGGATGTTGTCATCGCAGGTAACGACTACCTAGCGAACTGGGCAGAGCGTCATAGTAACGACGTTCGAGTAATTCCATCGTGTATCGATCCCCGCGACTATGTACCGAAGACCGACTGGTCAATCACCGCCCACGCCCCCGTGTTGGTATGGCTTGGCTCGCCGGCCACTGAGTTCTACGTAGCCCAGATAGCGCCCGCCCTGCTGGAGGTCAACCGTCGTACGGGAGCCGTCCTCATCCTGATCAGCGGCCCCAAGCACAACGACCGCCTGGGGCCAATTAGCCATATGGTCCGTCGGGTCCCCTGGAGCGTCGGAACCTTTGCGTCAGCGATGTCAGAGGCGGACGTCGCCATCGCACCTCTCGATGACACGCCGTACAGCCGGGGGAAGTGCGCCTACAAGCTTCTGCAGTATGCCGCGACGGGGCTTCCGATCGTCGGGTCACCCGTGGGCGCAAATGCGTTGGCTCTGCAGCGATTCGACGGCGTAGAAGCCCAATCCGTCGACGACTGGATTCAAGGGCTCTCGCAGGTTGTCACAGACCGTGCATCACAGCGCGCCGCCCGGGCAGCGGCAGGGCGCACCGCCGTGGAGACCCATTACTCTTTCGACGCTTGGCAAGCGCGGTGGTGCGACGCGACGGGGGTTACCGAAGCAGACAAGGCGTTCCCCAACGCATGAAGAAGCTTGTGCAGTTCATCAGGACGGCAGTCGGCAGCACCGAAGCACACGTGGTGCTCGCGATGGGGGTGCTGGCCGGTGCTGCCAGTCTCTTCGCCCTGTTGACCGCACGCTGGCTGGGTCCGTCGAGCCGGGGTTCTGTTGTCGTGTTCATGACCACATCCTCGTTCTTGATGCTTGTCGGCTCTCTTGGTGTCAGCACCGGCTCGAGAGTTCTTTTGAACGGTTTCCCTCCGCTCAGCCTCAAGAACTACCTCAGACACGCACGCGTGCTGAGTCTCGTGAGTCTGCTGACATCAGGCACTGTGGGCGTGCTCCTGCTGGCGAAGACGGGAGGTATGCCAACCCTGTGGGTTGGCGTGATCTTCGTGCCTTTTGCCGCGGTACAGCTCTTCAGCTATTTTCAGCGCGAAGCGCTCCACGGTGTCGGCCACCATCGCACCGCTCTATATGGCGATGTGCTCGCGTCCACGCTGCAGACAGCGGCCGTGCTGCTCCTGCACATAGCGGGAAGACTCAACCTGGTCGCCGTCTGCCTTGTGGTCCTCGGCGGAGCAACGGCCCAGACGGTATTCCTTGCATGGCGGTTGCGATCTGCGGGACAGAGCCCACCCTTCGCGGATTACTCGTTGCGGGAGTTGATCAAATACGGCCGACCGGCCCTCGTCACAAATGTGGGACAGGCTTTCGTGATTCGGGGAGACCGGCTGATTCTTGGGTTGATCGCAGGCGCCGCGCCGGTGGGTATCTATGGCGCCGCCGCGACTTTCACCGAGGTGCTCTGGCTCATCCCCGGTGGCGTGGCTCAGGTGGCGTTCCGAAGGGCATCCGTGACTGGCACGCACCGCGCGGGCGCCAGGGTCCGAAACCTCGCACTGCTCATCACAGCAGTCGCGTGCCTCGTTCTTGCTGCGTGTGCTCAAACGCTCGTGATGTTCTTTCTTGGGCCCGCGTACTCCCAAGCGGTCGGCTTGGCCTACGTCCTCATCGCGGCCTCACTCCCGATGGCCAGCTACCAACTCGACGTAGCCGTCCTGAACGGGCTGGGACGGCTTTCAGACAGCGGTCGTTGCACGATGTTGGGAACGGTCATCCTGGCGGCCGGATGCCTCCTGACCATCCCGAAGTACGGTGCGTATGGGGCAGCTTGGTCGAGCGTTGCGGCTTACACGGCAATGGCCGCACTGGCGCATGCGTATGTGAGTCGAGAGAAGATTCCGGAGCTGCGCTAGCCCAGGTGTCCCGCGAAGTCTGCGTCCGGGTCATAACTTGGCTGTTTGGAGAACACAACGGTGACGCTGGATACTCGACTGAGTAATCCGAAAGATGCCCATTCAGCGAGAGTGCCGAACCGGCCCCGTGAATAGAGCCGCGACGTGTCACGTCCAGTCATGTAACCAAGTTTTAGTGCGAAGAACTGAGGTGTCCAACGATAACTGGCTGTTAGACCGTGCTTGTGGGCAGTCTTGGCCAGCTCGCGAAATGATCGATAACTAGTTTGGGTGGCAACATATTCAGCCCGAGTTTCACCGAAATCTCGAAAGGTCTGTCCCTGTTCACGTCGCATGGGACCAAGATGAGAGAGACCTAACCGTGCAAACACCGTCAGGTATCCGCGCCTCACGTCATCCGAAGCGATCCGGTGAGCCAAGGGAGCACCTACGTGACCTTCGACAAAGAGGGAACGCACGGGAAACAGATTCACGCTGACTCCACCCGGTCGGAGGACGCGCGAGAGTTGCGACATAAACGAGTCAAGATCAGACACGTGTTCAAGCACCTGGTTTGTGACGACGGCATCGATGCTTTCCTCGTCGTATGGCCAGGCTGACTTTGTGTCTATTAGAGCCAGCGCCTCCCCCCAATTGCGGTCGGGCGCCTCCTCGTCCAACAGCCGTCGGGTTCCCGCAAAGAAGTCATTCTTCTGAACGCGAGCATCCGAAACGTCAAACCCGGCCAGCTCGACGGCACCCCCAAGGAGTGCCGGCAGGTGCCGATGCAGTGCCAAGAGCAACTGCCCTGATCCACAGCCCGCGTCTAGGATCCGCGGTGTGTGAGAACTTGCCGACGAGGAAGGCAGTTCTGCGGCCAGCACGTATGCAAGATGTGCGTGGGTGACTGAACTTACGGGCGACAGCATGTGGACACTCGATTCCTGGTCTCTTTCGCCCGGCCTCATATGAGGTTAGGCACTTCTTCCGGTTGTGATGCCAGCATTACTTCACCGAGCATCCGCGTCTGGTTCACAAACGGCTCACAGACTCGGTCGGCGGCACCACTCCCCGTGTGTCAAGTAGCAGACGACTCTCGCCAGCCATGCGCCCCAGGTCGTATTGACTGTGCGGTTGGAGGAGAACGACGATGTCGGCGGCGGCGCATGCCTCGTAGAGATCCTCAACCGAGCTGAGAGCGGCCGTGCGTTCGCCCGCTTCGAACGACCATGTGGGCACGTAGGAGTCGTGGTACGAGATCTCGGCACCCCAAGAAAGCAGCCGTCGGGCCAGGGGATCCGCGGGGCTCTCCCTGCGGTCGGAGATGTTGGGTTTGTAGGTCACCCCGACGAGTAGCACCTTCGCGCCATTGACAGTGATCTTCTGGTCGTTGAGGGCCGTCCAGATACGGTTCGCCACATAGAGCGGTGCAGCGGTGTTGATCTCCTCCGCGAGCTCAACCATGCGGAACGCGTATCCGAGTTTTGCCTTGACCCGATGGCTCAGGTATGACGGATCCACCGGGATGCAGTGGCCGCCGACGCCAGGGCCGGGGCGGAAGGCCATGAAGCCGAAGGGTTTGGTGGCCGCGCAGTCGATGGCATCCCAGAGGTCGATGTCCAGCTCATCGCAGAACCGAACCATCTCGTTGACCAGTGCGATGTTGACGTGGCGGAAGGTGTTTTCGAGGAGCTTGGCCATCTCGGCTTCCTTGGCTCCCTTGGCTTCGACGACTGTGTCGATGAACTCCGCGTAGAAGTCGCGGGCCGCAATGGTGCATGCGGGCGTCAGACCCCCGACCACCTTCGGTGTGTTCTGCACGCCGTAAGTCGGGTTGCCTGGGTCGACCCGCTCAGGTGAGAACGCGATGTTTATGTCCCTGCCGAGCTCCAGGCCCGGGCGCAGAACCAGGGGAGCAAAGACCTCTTCGGTGGTGCCCGGGTAGGTGGTGGACTCGAGGATCACCAGGGTGTCTGCCTGAATGTGCTCGCCGATAGCGTGTGCTGCGCTTTCAACCGGGCCCAGATCCGGGCCGCCGTCGGCACTGAGCGGGGTCGGAACACAGACCACGACCACGTCCGCAGCGGCAATGCAGGAGGCATCGGTTGAGGCTGAGTACCCGCCGACCAGTCCGGCCTTGAGATCGCTATCGGAGACGTCATCGATGTGCGATCGGCCGGCGGTGAGGGCCTCCACGAGCGACGCGTTGTTGTCCAGCCCGATCACCAAGAAGCCCTTCTCGGCGGCTCGAAGGGCCATCGGCAGTCCGACGTATCCCTGACCGATGACCACCAGACGCCTCATCGGGACGCCTCGAACCACGCGAGGGTTTCGGCAATACCTTGTTCGAGTGCCACGGGTTGGACGTTTGGAAACAGTGAACGAAGAACGGCGTTGTCGGCCTGGGAGTGTTTGACGTCGCCGGGACGGGGGTCGCGGTGCTCCACCTGGGCGGCTCGGCCGCTGACGCGTGCGATGGTTTCGACAAGCTCGGTCAAAGTGGTGTTTGTCCCGAAGGCGAGGTTGACCGGCTCGGGGTTGGTGACTCGGCGCATCGCGGCGTCAAGCAGGATCCGGCATACGGTCCCGACGTAGGTGAAGTCGCGGGAATGCGAGCCGTCACCGTTGATGGTTAGGGGCCGACCGTCCAGGAGTGCGTCGATGAACACGGGGATGACGGCGGCGTAGGCGTGGCCTGCCGTCTGGCCCGGACCATAGACGTTGAAGAAGCGGAAGGCGAGCGTATCCATGCCAAACGACTGCTGGTAGGCAAGCACGTACTGCTCGGTGGCGAGCTTCGTGACGGCATACGGGCTCATCGGACGAACCCACTCGCGTTCGCTCTTGGGAAGCGCGGGGTTCATCCCGTAGACCGAGCTCGATGACGACACGACAAAGTGCTTGATACCCGCTTGCCGAGCCTCGTCCAGGACCGTCAGGGTTCCCGTCGCATTGGCCGCATGGCTGGCCATTGGGTCCAGGATGCTGCGCGGAACGCTGCCAAGCGCTGCCAGGTGGATCACCGAGTCCGCCCCAACCAGAGCCTTGCGAACGGCATCGACGTCGAGGATCGAGCCCTCGATGAACGTCAGATCCAGATCTTGGATGTTCTCACGGTACCCGGTCGAGAGATCATCGAGGATCGTGACATCGACGTCGTTGGCCAGAGCCAGCTTGGCCAGGTTCGAGCCGATAAAGCCGGCTCCTCCCGTGATCAGCAGGCGCATGGACGGTCCTCTCAGTGGTGGTTGCGACGGGTCTGTCGGGTGGGACCGGCCAAGGACATTCTAGACCGAAGTTACGTGCCGTGTGACGCGTGAAACCCCTGTTGAGCAGGGGTTTCACTGATTTCGGGGTTGGGTGTTCTGGCTACTTCAGGGTCAGTGGGATCGGGGCGCTC
>Ga0209585_10001185_pt1 | contig 10184 bp, 8 predicted proteins | sample NGEPerone_FD_185491 | JGI IMG/M metagenome (GOLD analysis project Ga0209585, IMG submission 185491) | Arctic peat soil microbial communities from the Barrow Environmental Observatory site, Barrow, Alaska, USA - NGEE Permafrost154B-one... | ecosystem: Environmental > Terrestrial > Soil > Wetlands... | reverse complement strand
CTGATACCCCTGTTCCGTAATCAGCTTGACTGCAGACTCCCTGAATTCCTGTGTGTATTTCTTCCTCTTTTTTGTCAGGGGACACCTCCTCTTGCGGTCTAACCCGCTCTTAAGAAAGTGTCCACTTTTTCAATACCACCTCAATATCTCCCGTTTATTATTTTGCATTCATTTAGTTCATTAAATCTCGTATCTTTCCGCTGTTAGTGAGAGAAATATAGCCGCAATCTCCATCCAGCGGGGAGTGTAAATAATTTATGTAAATGGTCTTGCATTTCATTTTCAATAAGTAGGCATTCAGACGCCGCCGACAACATCGTCCCCGGCAGAAACAGCGCTATGCTGCCTAACTTGGGTTGTCCTTATGTGTGGCGGTAAGATCGTGAGGTGCAAATCCGAGTAGATTTTCAGGGTTACGTTCTTGACCAAATTTGTTGCGGCCTGGGCCGCGGCCTTGATTGATACGACCAAGTCGGCGTCACCGTAGATGATCAACGTCGGTACGCCGAACTTTTTCAGGTCCTCGGTAAAATCGGTCTCGGAGAAGGCCTTGATGCAGTCGAAGTTTTCTTGTGACCGGCCTGCATCCCCTGGAGCCAGAACGAGTCGATCACGTTCTGTGAGACCTTGGCGCCGGGCCTGTTAGCCCCGAATAACGGGCCACCGACGAGATCCTGATAAAATTGTGAATGGTCGGCAAGAGATCCCTAGCGGATTGCCTTTTTGATAGCGAGGGATTTGCGAACGCGACCGACCTCGTCGCGGCTGACTGCGCCCGCATGATTGCCCCAACTGCTGCGGATAAAGTTGAGCACATCCGCCACTTCATCATCGCTCAAGCGCCACCCGAAGTCGGGCATGGTGATTGCTGAGGGCGCAGTTTGCGTTGACGGCATGGATGACCCCTCCAGCACAATGTGAATCAGTGAGGTCGGGTCTTTAGCGTTGACCGCTTCATTTTTCACCAAGTTCGGGAAGGTCCGGTTGGCCCCTGACCCGTCCGAGCGATGGCAGGCATTGCAATTGTCCAGATAGACGGCAGATCCTGGTATCACGGTTTCTCCCGCCCGCAGCGTCCGCGTTGCCTCAGAGATGTCACTCGTAAGCATGGTTGCATCGGCATAACCTTGCCTTTCATCATGAGAAGGCGGTAACGATTTCAGATATTCGGCAATCGCCATCAAATCCTGATCAGTCAAATATTGGGTACTCTTGCTGACCACTTCCGCCATGACCCCTGACGCCGCAAGACGATCGGTGCGGCCGGTTTTGAGATATTCAACCATCTCATTTTTCGACCAGGCTTGCAATCCGGTTTCAAAATCCCCAGTCAGGGGAGAGGCATACCAGTTGTCCACCATTGCGCCGGCGAGATAGTGCCTGCCATCTTTTTCGTTGCTGGCTTTTTCCTGGCCGAAAAGGCCTCGCGGTGTGTGGCATCCGCCGCAATGCCCCAGACCCTGCACAAGATAACCGCCACGATTCCACGATACGCTTTTATTCGGATCGTTGGTGTATTCGCCTTTTTTCAGATAGAGCATATTCCAGGCAACCATGAGGGAACGCATGCTGAGGGGCCAGCGCAATTGCGTCGGGTGGTTGGGATTGCGTACCGGCTCAATCCCTTGCAAGAAGTAAACATAGAGCGCTGACAGTTCATCCTCCGACAGCTTGACGTAGGATGTAAAGGGCATGGCTGGATATAGATGGCCCCCATCTTCCGTCACGCCTTCGCGCATGGCCTTCACGAAATCATTTCTACTGTAGTGACCGATTCCGGTTTCGAAATCCGGTGTGATGTTGGTCGAATAAATAACACCCATCGGTGTGACCATCGGCTGCCCTCCGGCGAACGGCTTTCCGGCTCGCGTGGTATGGCAGGCAAGGCAATCTCCGGCTCTGGCAAGATAGGCACCACGCTGCACGAGTTTCTGGGCGGCGGGTGCTGTTTGCGCCACCTGGCAGGTCGCAATCAGTACCAAAGCAAACGCTCCGATACTGACTGAGGCGGCAAAAGGAGAAACCGGGGCAAAACGTTGCGGCATTTTCATGTTGAGTACTCCGCGTTCAAGCCAGCGGTCCCGGCGTTTTCAGATAGGTCATGCGAATGGCCTTGGCGGACCAGTATGTCAGTGCGCCTGCCAAACCCATCGGGTTGTAGCCGATATTCTGCGGAAAGACGCTCGAACCCATGACAAACACATTGTGTACGTCCCAGGTTTGCAAATAGCGGTTGACCACGCTGCTCCGGGGATGTTCACCCATGATTGCGCCGCCGACATTGTGCGTGGTCTGGTAGAGGCGCGTGTCGTAATGTTCTCCGAACTGTTTCATTTTTACCTCTACCAATTTGCCGCCCATCGTCTCGGCAATCTCCTTGGCCTTGCCGGTCACGAATTGGGTCATTTTGATATCGTTTTCCTTCCAATCGAAGGTCATGCGCAGTAGCGGATGTCCGTAGACATCGCGATAGGTAGGATCGAGGTCGAGGTAATTGTCGCGGTGGGCCATGACCGTGCCGTGGGTCTGGATGTTGACGGTGTACAAATAATGGTCTTTGATCGCCTGTTTCCATTGCGCGCCCCACTGCGGTGTATCTTTGGGAAGCATCATCTGCTGAAGAGGCCGGCCGCCGGTCTGGATCACGCCGATATAGCCGCCACCGATGAAGCCGAGCGGCGCGTGATCGAAATGATCGCCATTAAAGTCGTCGATAACCTGGCCGCCCGCACCGGTGCCGATAAAGGGGTTCATCGGTTTGTCCTTATCGAAAAACACCTGGACACCGCCGGTCATCTGATAGGTATAGTTGCGCCCAACCACTCCTTGGCCTGTCGCCGGATTGTACGGCTTGCCAATTCCCGAGAGAAGCAGCAATTTGGTGTTATTGAGTTGATAGGCGCAGAGAATGACGAGATCTGCCGGCTGGTAAACCGTGCGGCCCTGGGCGTCGATGTAGGTGACGCCGGTGGCGCGCTTGCCCAGCGAGTCTAGATTGATGCGCACTACGTTCGCCTGGGTGCGCAGTTCAAAATTTGGTTTTTTCAGCAGCACCGGCAGAAGGGTTGTTTGCGGCGAGGCCTTGGCATACATATAGCAGCCAAAGCGTTCGCAATAGCCACAGAAGTTGCATGGACCGAGTTGAGCGCCAAAGGGGTTTGTGTAAGCACGCGAGGCGTTCGATGCAGGTTCTGAAAAGGGGTTGAACCCAAGGTCCTTCGCTGCCCTGGCAAACAGAGAGGCACCGTAGACGTCGGCCAGCGGCGGCAACGGAAATTCCTGAGAACGTCGTCCTTCAAACGGATTCCCCCCCGCAACCAGTGTGCCGTTGAGGTTGCCGGCTTTACCCGAGGTCCCGCAGATACGTTCGAACTTGTCGAAGCAGGGTTCGAGTTCCTCATAGCTGACGCCGAAATCCTGGATCGTCATACCGTCAGGTATGAAGCGCTTGCCGTAGCGCTCCGTGATGTGGCTCTTGAGGCGCAACTCCTCAGGTAGCACACGCCAGTGTTGACCATTCCAGTGCACCCCCCCACCGCCGACACCGGTTCCCGGCAGAAACGATCCCAACTGCCGATAGGGTAGGGCGTTACCTTGGGGCGAATGGCGAATCGTCAATGTTTCACGCGCCAGATTCTGAAACAGCTTGTGGCGAATGCCGTAGGTCAACTCGTCGGCAATGCGCGGATAGGCGAAGTCGGGAGAGGTGTCACGGTTCTCACCCCGCTCGAGGGCGACGACCTTGAGGCCGGCTTCGGTAAGTTCCATGCCCATGATTGCGCCGGTCCAGCCGAAACCGACGAGCACTGCGTCAACCTGTGGTTTCTTGATATCGATCATCTATATCAACCCTTTCTGCCCATAATACCGACCGGGCCAAGCGGATAGCGTGCGCCGTACTTATCGACCCAGTCGAGAAAATCCGCACGCGCGCCGGGAAAGCCGATCATCTTCCAGCTTCCCATGTTCTTGTTGCCGCCATGGATAGGATCGGCCAGATAACCTTCCTTGGTGTTCTGCAAGAGAAAGCCGAAGAAGGCTTTGCCTGAAACATTCTCAAACTCCAGCGCGCCTTGTTCCAGGTCGGTGAGCACCGCGTCCTGGGTTGCGGTGGGAAGCTCGGCAAAAGACTTATTGCCCAACATGCGCCGGCAGTGCCCGTCCACCGCGGCGATACCGGCGCGGTAGACCGCACGCGGCGTAAGGGGTGACTGGTAGCCGAACTCAGGCAGGGCGGAGGCGAACGGTCCCTGCATGTACCAGGTGGCGGCATGCCCGAATGGCCCTTCCATTTCCCGGTCGATGAATTCCGGCACGCCCAGTTCTACCGCACCGGGACCGTTTGCGTCGGCGGGAATCAGGCGGCCGCAGGCAGCGTGAAGAAAGGCCCATTCTTCCTGGGTAAAGTACCTGGGTGAATAGGCTTGCGCGGGGGATGTCCGGAACGCCGAGACAGGCGCGCAGGCAGCGATTGAAAGGGTCGGAACCAAGGCCATCATTTTGCACAAAAAATCGCGACGATCAGACGACATTTCTGATTCTCTCATTACGATCACCACGGTGAGCATCGTGCGACTGGGGTTTTACCTGTAGCGAGATGCTCCTTAACCGTAACTTTTGGTATCATCAGAGTATTCCTTTCGTAGAAGGACACATGTTTCTTCGTTAGAAATTCAAGCGAACAATGATTTTGCCGATATTCAGGTTCTGCTCCATTCTGGCATGTGCGTCGTTCATTTCCGACACGTCATACACAGAATCAATCGTCGGTTTTAATCGTCCCTCGGCAAACATCGGCATGAACTGATGGACAAATCCCTGCACAATTTCGGTTTTCCTTGCCACGGACAATGCACGCAAAGTGCTGCCAATCAAATGCCAGCGTCGCAGCATCAGCTTTCGCAAATCCAGATTTGCAACGGTGTACCCACCCATCAGACCTATGAGTATCAATACCCCTTCCGTGGCAAGGCATTGAAGGTTCTGTTCGAAATAGAAGGCTCCCACGGGATCAAGGATCACATCGACTCCTTGGTCTCGGGTAAAGCCATTGGCCTTGACGGCAAAATCATCGGTTTTGGTATTCACCGCCAGATCGGCACCAAAACCCAGACAAGCAGCAGCCTTTTCGTCGGACCGAACGGTGGCGATTACCTTTGCCCCAAATTGTTTCACCAACTGAATGACTGCCGGTCCAACCCCGCCCCCGGCGGCATGAACCAGAACGGTCTGGCCGGGTTGTAATCCTCCGAGCATGAAGATATTGAGGTATGCTGTTAAAAAGACCTCTGGAAGAGCTGCCGCCTCTTCAAAAGAAAGCCTGTCAGGGATACGAAGGACCAGGCCAGCCGACACTTTTACTTTCGCCGCGTATCCACCGCCCGGTAACAAGGCACATACCCTGTCGCCAATCTTCCACTGCTTTACGGTCGAGCCAATCGCCTCAACAACACCGGCTATCTCCAGTCCCAACACCGTCGATTCGCCTGGAGGCGGTGGATACTTACCTATTTTTTGCAACAGATCGGCGCGATTGAGCGCAGTTGCCTTAGTGCTGACCAGAATATCCTCTTCCCCCATTACAGGGTCTTCCCAGTCACCGACAAAGAGACGTTGGGTATCCTTTTCCACCAAAACAGCTTTCATCTTCATTCCTCCCTCGCCAACAGGGCTCGTTTAAAAAAAAGCTATATCAACCAGCAGCTTTGTCCTTGCCCGCATTGTAATCAGCCACGGCCGTGCCCCACCCTAAAAGTGCCTTGTTGCAATCGGTACGATCCAGGATGACCTCGATAAAGGTCAATCCTGGGGACGTCTTTGATTTTTTCAGAGCCGCCACCAATTCCTTTTCAGTGCGCACCACCAAGCTGAGGATGGAGGCTTGCCCCCTCAGGGTTTCCACCATGGCGGCGTAGTTCCAATTTTGGAGAGTGTTGTAGGGGCCATCGTGAATCATTACTTCAATCGTGTAGGCCCCGTTGTTCATAAGAAAGATAATTCCCGAATAGTTGTAACGCAGGATTGTGGACACCTCCTGAGCGGTCATCTGGAAGGAGCCGTCGCCGATGAGCCCGATGACCCGTCTTTTAGGGTTGGCGGCGGCTAACCCCAGAAAGGCCCCCACCGACCATCCAATGGACCCATACTGCATCTGGATTTCGAATTTGCATCCATCCGGCAAATGCAGGTCCATACCATTGAACCAGGAGTCCCCGGTCTCGGCGACGATGGTAGTCGTTTCATCCAGGATTTCATTGATGTGATAGAACAGGCGCCGGGTGGAAAGTGCAAGTTCCTTGGGCGCTGCAGGAGAAGTTACCTGCGGTGCCTCTTTGATTCTAAGATAAGCATCCAGGGAGGTGGTGTTGGGCTTAAGCTTCGACGCTAGCTCTGTCAGAAATTCAGCAAGAACGATACCATGATAAACCTGACCTTCCACCAGGATGCGTTCCGGCGAGGCTTCCACCATCCTGGCCGGCTGAATGAGAGCCGAAAAGCCCACGGTCGTGTAGTCGCTGAAGATGGGCCCGGCAAAAAGGTAGGCATCGCTGGATTCCACTACTTCGCGGCAACCCGGCGAACTGGCACTGCCCCAGTAGATACCCATAAATTGAGGGTTGTTTTCAGGGAAGAAACTTTTTGCATTGGGCATACACGCCACCCCATAAGCGCATTTCGCAGCCAAGCTTGCAAACGCCCCGATGGTGCCCCCCGCTCGAAGCCGACTCCCCGCCACCAAAACCGGTTGTCGAGCTCCATTCAAAAAAGCCGCGACGTGTTCCAAGGCTTGCTGCAATGAGCTGGAGTCACTTTTCCGAGTCGACGACAAACTTAATGTGTTGGGTTTGGAGATCAGGGCGCTGGCCAGATTGCAGGCGATTTCGATGTACACCGGCTTCCGGACCGTGAGGGCAACACGGATGGCTTCATCGATTCGAAAGGCTGCGGTGGAAGCCTCACGGATCACCACTGCGTGAGCAGTTATCTCCTTGTACACCGATAATACGAACTTGCCCCCTTCCTCGGGTTCGGCCAAAGTATGATGGAGGACCCTGTTTTCCATAAGGGATCTGACATTAGGTCCCCCGGAAATGACGATGACGGGCAGATCTTCTGCAAAAGCCCCGGCAACGGCATTCACCGCACTCAATCCGCCCACCCCGAAGGTGAGCACTAGGGCCGCTACCCCTTTTTCCCTCGCGTATCCATCCGCCGCGTACCCAGCATTGAGCTCATTGCAGCAATTGATCATCTTCAACCGGGGATTTTTAAGCAATTCATCCAAAAGGGACAAATTGAAATCACCGGGAATGGCGAAGTAATCCTGAACCCCTATTTCTTCCAGGCGCTGGGCCAGGTAGTTGCCAACGGTCACTCGGTTCATTTGAATTTTTCCTTCGTATTGACCGGCTCGGATTGGATCAGCCGAAAGTTGATAACGGGCCTGGGGTGCAAGGTGCTGCGACCGCTCTGCTCATTGACCGTTTCCCCGCCCTTGCTCCTTTACCAGCAGTTGACGAATCGATAGCAATTCCTTCCGACGTTCCTCGGTCGGCTCGGGGTACTCCATCTTGAGTTCCTTCAACATATCGATAATGACGCGTGAAATGATCAGCCGGGCATTCGCCTTGTCGTCGGCTGGCACGACATACCAAGGTCCGCGTTTGGTGCTGGTTTCGCTCAAGCAGGATTCATACGCCTTGGTGTACTGTTTCCACAGAGCCCTCTCTGCAAGGTCGTTCTGGCTGAATTTCCAATTCTTTTCTGGTGTATCAATACGCTCCAAAAACCGTTTACGTTGTTCTTCCTGGGAAAGGTGGAGATAAAACTTGATGATTCGGGTGCCGTTTCGGTGGAGATGCTTCTCGATATCAACGATGGAACGAAACCGCTCCTTCCAGATGGTTTTCTCATCAAGCAATCCTTGCGGAAGTCCCTGCGCGCGGAGAATTTCCGGATGCACGCGCACGATCAGCACCTCCTCATAATAGGAACGATTGAAGATGCCGATTCGTCCACGCTCCGGCAATCGCTGCGTTGTGCGCCAGAGAAAATCGTGTTCCAGCTCTTCAGCGCTTGGGTGTTTGAAACTGAAAACCTGGCAGCCTTGCGGATTGATACCCGACATCACGTGCTTGATGGCGCCGTCTTTGCCGGCGGCGTCCATGGCCTGGAAAATCAGCAGCACCGAAAAACTGTTGCTGGCATAGAGCAGATTCTGCAGTGCACTCAGTTCCTTGACGTGTTGGCCCAGGATTTGTTTATAGTGCTCTTTCGACTCGTAGCAGGGCTTTATCCGCGTCTGCCACTTACTGAGTTGCACCGTTGCTCCTGGTTGGACACGAAATTTCTCTGGTTCAATGTTCATGGCAATAATCCTGGGGGGGTATAACGATGGGGGACTGCATGCAATCAGTCAGGAAACACCTGTCTTATTCCATTTCTAAATCAAACGTTAACTTTGTCGGCTACGCTGTGCCGCTCCTCGCCGTACTACTTGTACTGTCTCGTCGCCGCTCGCTTGCCTTCGCGTTCTCATTTTGATTTAGAAATGGAATTACTGGATTGCTTCGGTCCTACTTTGAGTTTGGCCTGTACTCCGCCCTGAATGCGACGACCTGCTCAGGCCGGGTATTTTCCCTCGATATAATCTTTCAGATAGTGGTTTTCCACCTCTCGAGCCTTGATCTGTGCGTTGACTATGTCACCAATAGAGAGGATTCCCTTCAGTTTCTTTTTATCCATGATGGGAATGTGACGGATTCTATTTTTTGTCATAATGGCCTGGATATAGTCAATGTCATCATCCTCTGATGCGCAGATGATGTTCTTGGTCATAACCTGATGCACCTTCTGTGACGAACAGTTCTCCGTGCAACCTTTGCTCACCGCCTTCAAAACATCATTGGGAGCCAGGATGCCTTTGATTTTGCCACTCTCATCAACGACCAGCAGTGATCCGATTTTATTGCTGAAAAACAGTTCGGTGGCAGCCATGAGTGTGTTGTCTGCCTTCACTGTAACGACCTGAGTGCCTTTCACTTTTAGAATATCTTTGACTTGCATAGTCGCTGCTCCTTGGAACCATGCGCCCTGTTCATTTACTGAATCAATGAAGCAGAGCAGGGTGTTAATAACAGGTACTGCCCCTTGGTTAATGGTTCTCTACCGGGAATGTGTTTACTACCGGCTTCAACCCACGCACCCAAGGGGCAGATCCTCAATTGTTCGCTGACAATGATGGTTAGGGGATGACGCCACAAACGATACGCGCTGCTCCTCCACCAAGAGGAGCTGGGGTGTCCGCGTGGTTGTCTCCTCCCGCATGAATCATCAAAGAACGACCTTTTACATCGGCTATTTTCAGCCTGGGGGCCAATACGGGATTATTCGCATTGCCCATGGTGTCAACGAAGAGCGCAGGCAAATCGCCGAGATGCCCATCTCCCCAAGGAAGCCCATGGTGTTTGCTGCCTGTCGGGTCGTAGTGGCCCCCGGCTGCTAATGCAGGCACCATCTTCCCGTCTTTGTCCATAGGAGCGCAACTCGGATTTTCGTGCAGATGAAAGCCATGTAATCCTTGTGGGAGTCCAGTTAGCGCAGGGGTCAGCACGACCCCATGGGGTGTTTCGCTGATGATCACCTGGCCGACCGATTTTCCGATGCCTTTATCGTCAGCCATATTCATTTGAACGGTAATATCGGCCAGGGCTGTCCCGCAGAGAGAGAGGGTCGCGAGAGTCAACGCCATTTTTGTCAGGATTTTCATAGATCCTCCTTTTTCATAAGCAATGCTGTATTGGTTGCTTGTTTGATGCCTGTTGCCAGGCATGATTGCTCATCCTTTCCACAGGCCATGCAAATTGCAATACTCTCGGGCTGTTATCTTGTTCGCGTTGATTTTGAAGACAGCCTCCGGTGTATCTCCGGGGTTAAGAAACTGCCGGTATACTTTACCGTCGTCGGTAATTGCTTCAATCCACTCAATATAATGTTTTTCTTCCATGGGATGGGCCACACTGCCGACCTTTACCTTAAAGCCGCCCTCTATCTTCTCGATCACCGGGATGTGCTTTTCTTTGGCCGCGTCAACGGTATTCTCCTGAAACAACTTCATCGGCGCGCCGCAACAGACAAGCTCGCCCTCTCCCTCGTGAAGCATTTCCACGATATTCCCACAGGTT
>Ga0209585_10001184_pt1 | contig 10185 bp, 4 predicted proteins | sample NGEPerone_FD_185491 | JGI IMG/M metagenome (GOLD analysis project Ga0209585, IMG submission 185491) | Arctic peat soil microbial communities from the Barrow Environmental Observatory site, Barrow, Alaska, USA - NGEE Permafrost154B-one... | ecosystem: Environmental > Terrestrial > Soil > Wetlands... | reverse complement strand
CTGGTGAATGCTCTCGATATGCGGGCGCAGGTTCATGGCATCATTATGATGTCACATTGATGCCATGTCAAAACGGATGTGTGTCATGATGGCGTCGTCCGAGTCGCACAGGAACCGGCAGCACCCTCGAACTTGCCCGGTAACGGTAGCGCGATCGGGTAGGCGACCGGACACTTGAAATGGGCCATGTGCGGGGAGAGCGTTGTGGAAGTGACAACGCTGGTGGACCTTCTTGGGGAACTCTCGAACCTTCGTCCCCAGGTGCGGCAGCTGTTTGAGGCTAGTTCGACTCCCTAGCCGCGGCAGAGGAAGCACTCAAGCAAACGAGCCTCCGTTGAAGCTGGGGGGTTCACATGACTGGCAGCAGCTATGCGCAGCTTCGCGCATCGGCTCGCGAGGAAGCGACCAATCTCGAGGCTCTCAGGCAATCCAGAGGCCTTCAGCTCAGCGCCACATCTGCGTCGGCACCGCCTCTAGCCTCAATCTCAGCCGCTGCCCCGTCCTCCCCGATACTCCTGAGGAGAGATACATACTGGGTCCGGTCTTTGTTGGCCATGGTGTCGGTGACATAGGTCGCTAGCTTGGTCACTTCCGGCACGTCGGGTGGCAGAAGACTCCGTTCCGGATACCGGTCGAGATGCGAGAACCCGTCGGTTATCGTCTTGAGCACCTTGATGGCCATCGAGTCCTCTCCGAAGTACGCCTTGTACCGATCCTCCAGCCCTCGAAGATTCGGGTATCGGAAGAACAGATACGACTCGAGGAACTTCCTCAAGCTGTTGCCAAACCCGTAGGCTGCGTAGTCTGCATCGATGGCTTCACGGCTGCGATACACCTGTTCGAACAAGTAGACGAACTCAGTTGCGTATTGTCTGAGGTGCTTCGGCATACGCCGGATGGTGCTGCTGGATTCTCCCGATTCGATTAGGAAGTAGGCCGTGCCACCGTGCCCGTCGTCTGGCTTCGAAAGGGCGTGGACATACTTGAGGAACTCAAGGTTGTGCGTGGCGATGAAGATCTGGTCGTACCGGTAGTCGCGCTGACTGCCCCGGCCCCGTGGTCCGGTGAGTTCGGATTCTATGAGGCTCTGTATGAAGAAGATGTGGTTACTGTCGAGGCTCGAGACCGGGTCGTCAATGTAAACGGTCAAACGCCGGCCAGATGATTCGGCGTCTTCAAGCCTAGCCATGAAGTAGCAGAAGGCGACGAGGCTGCATTCTCCCTCGCTCAGGTTGTGCGCAACTTGGTCGCCGCGACGAATAGCAAATTCGCCGGGCTTCGTGTCTGTACCTTCAACGGCGACGAGTCGTAGTCCAGCGTGTCCGAAGAAGTGGCTCAAGTAGTCGTTGATTCGTTCGGCACCCCTGCTTTCGTCCCGCGTCTCCGTAAGGAGACGCCGCTTCTCCTCTTCAAGGCGTTCAACTTTCGCGCGGCTCTCCTGCGCCGTCTGCCCAGCGTCATCTTCGGCGCTCTTGAGGTCAGTCCCCACCTTCTCGAGCTCGTCAAGGTCTACCTCTCTGATGTACTTGGCGACATCGCTGAGGATGAGCTCTCGCCGGGCCTTCTCCTTGTCGGTCTGAAGCGACTGCGTCTTCTTCCTGTGCTTTGTTATCAGAGCATTGGCGCTATCAACGACGGTTTCGAGCTCGGAGGCGTGGAAGTCCAGTTCGGCTAGGGCGCTCGATGTGAAGATGTCATCAAGCCTCGATTGCAGCGCCGCCCCAACCTGGTCTAGGGCGGACACGTAGGCGCTCAACTCCCGCTGCCACTCATCCCGCACTGTCCGAAAACCCGCCTGGAGACTTGGATAGAAATCGCCTTCAGTGAGTGTGAAGACCTTCCTGGCCTTGGCGACCTCGTCTTCCACGGCCGTGATCGCCTTGCGCAGTTCGGTGCTCAGGATCTCGGAATCCTCGTTGAAATGGGCGTCGAGGCGCTGCCAGAGAGTGTCTGGAATTCGGCCTGTGCAGAAGGCGCAGGTTTCACGCTTGTCGCGGTGATGAGCAATGCCCGCCTTGACCCACGATTGGAGGTCGGCGTCCGCAAGTAGCTCCTCAATCGGCTCCGTGGGCGTGAGTTCCTTCGCAACCAGAAGCCGTGCCTCTTCGAAGATCAAGTCCGCGCGCGGAGTGAACGCGAGTATCTGGTCGATATCATCCAGAGCGACCTCACGAAGAACGGCCTCTCGCACCCGCACGGCCTTGTCTTCAAAGGGAATCACCGCGTCGCGCCGTACGGTCTCGACATCCTCCTTGACCTTCGTGATCGTGTAGTTGGGGTCATCTCGCGTGTACTTGATGCCAATCTGCCGGTCGGTCGCCTTTCTGGAGAGGGCGTTCTCCACAGCTCGCGCCGCCTGGTGGGCCTCGGTCTGTTTCTGCAAAAGAGCTTTGGCATCGACGTCACGAGCGAATCGCGCGCCGTTGCCCTCCTCAGCGTCTCCAAGCTCCGCCTCAATGTCGTCGATCCTCGCTTGAATCTCCTTGTTCTCTCGGCCGACGATCGCAAACGGCTTGATCCGGCCTCGACGATCTTTGAGGAAGCTGAGGTGGTCGTTGACGAAATCGGTGTTGTACACGCGGACACTCAGGTCGTGAGACGACAGTGTCTTTTCGTCGATGACGCCAGTCCCAGTGCCGATGGTGAAGCTGCAGTCTTCGTGGTCCTCCGGGAGGCACCCCATCTCGAGACTTCGAACGATGCGAGAGAGAGTCGTCTTCCCAGAGTAGTTGCGTCCGTAGAGGATGTTCATCCGCCCGAACTCGAGGGACTGTTGGCCGCGCGCGCATGCCTGCCAATCTAGGTTCGAGAAACACCCGAAGCAATCGATGTCGATGCTCTTGATCATCACGCTACTCCGAGAGCCTTCAGTAGCCGGCTATGCAGTTCGACGAGCGCCTGAGTGAGGTCAGTGGCGACAAACGCTTGGTGGTCTTCGACGACCCTGTTGGCGATCGCGACCTTCGACGGCATAGCCAACTCATGCTCCCTCGCCCACTTGTCGAGCTGGGCAGCCCAAGAGCGTTTGGATGCAGCAACGAGTCGCGGAAGCGCGGGGATCTCGATCCCCGGGTTGCACTCAGCCAGGAGCGCCGAAATGACAGCACAGTAGTCGTCGGCTGGTAGCAGGTTCTCTACTCCGGGCACCGGACTGGTAACGATCCTCTCCTCAGGAACGCCGTGTCGCGTCAGCTCCTTTCGGAGGAGCTTGCCCTGGGCATCTCCATCAAGCAGGTATGCGACCTTCGCACCTTCAAGGTCCAACGACGTGTAGAAGTCCCGTGGAACCTCTGACAAACCTGGAGCCACCTGATACGGCATCGCCTCGAGCCCGGTGACGCTGCGCAGAAGCGAAGGAAGCAGAATCATCTCAGTAGCGCCTTCCGCCAAGACGACGCACCTTGCTGGAGTGAAGGCCGCAGCGGCTGCGCCCATGGCGACCATGAGCGGCGAGTAGCCGGCACCATCGCTCCAGAAGCTGTTCCTCATCTCGCTGACCTGGCCATTCGTGGACGAAGGAATGACTGAGCGGATTCCCACGCCAAGATCTGGCGGGAGGCAGGCTGGGGAATGGGTGGAGTAAATCACTCTCGCAGCTTGATCCTGCGAGACGAACATGTTCACAAGATCAGCCTGAGCGTCGATGTGTAGGTGGCTCTCCGCTTCGTCAATCAGAAGGATGGGCGGGGTCGTTGTGTCTCGGGTTGACAGGAAGGCAACCAGAGCCACGAACATGCGCAACCCCGCACTTCGCTCGTCGAAGATCGTGATGTCTTCGTCGTTCTCGATGATCGAGACGCGCAACTGGTCTCCATCAACTGAAAGCCGCACGCTGAGAATGGCCTGCTTCCAGGTGTCACGAAAACGACGCCTCAGGCTGTTATTCGCCCTCTTGATGGCCGAATCACGGCGCGCCACATCCCCAGATCTGTGGTCTGCGACCATGGCGTGGAGATCGAGGCCGCCCATTCGCGTGAGATTGCGAAGACCTGCCGGGACGCTGCTCAAGAGGGCATCGTCCAGCGCGTATGATGACCGCAAACTGCGATCATCCTCGTCAAACAAGAGGAAGTCCGGGGTTCGTTGCCATAGGGCCGAACGCGCTGAGTCAGCCGGATCGCGGCCCTCAAGCCATGATTTCGAATTGGTGAGGGCATCGCGGAGCCCATCCGCCTTCGCGTCTGAGACCAGCGCGACGGTTAGATCTCCGGCCTTCGCGGCAAGCTGGGCCTCATCCGGAGTCGCTTCGTCATCAATGATGCTGCGCAGGGCCTCGGCCAGTTGCTGCAGCTCGGCTCGGAAGTCCCGCGCATCCTCTTCACCTTGAGATCCGAAGACACTCTCATCAGAGACGAGTGATTGCAGGGTCTTGCGCTGCAGGCTCCTCTCCAAAACAGCAAGTGCTTTCCTCAGCGGCTTGACGGCCTTGCGAGGCCGCGGCTCTATCCGGATAAGGACGTCGCCGCCAGCCGCCTTGCGGCTTGCGTGCAACGTGAGCGGCAAAGCTTCAAGGATCAGGGCTGCGAGTTCAGAGCGGTCGTCGTCGTCTAATGCGAACTTGACCTCAACGACACGGGTCTCATCCGTAACAGCGGCCCCTCGAGAGCGCTCAATGACACTCAGAGACGCGCCGTTATTCAGGTAGGCTAAGGCCTTCAAGAAGGTAGTCTTGCCCGCTTCGTTTGGTCCAACCACTGCGATGACCTTGCTGCCAAGGTTCACCTTGGCGTCGGCAAGGCGCCCGTAGCCCCTGATGCGAGCGCTAATCAGCCTCACGGGTTCACCCTCTCGTCTCGAGAGTTCGCCACGACGGGTTCCTCATAGGTCACAGCAAACACCGTGTCAGACAGCCATCGCCGGAAGCCCTCGTTGTCGCTGAACTGTTTGAACAGCTCGGTGTCGTCCTTCAGCACCGCGTTCATGACGCGGACCAGCGCCTTGTCGTGCTCGATGCGAGCGTTCTGCTTGTCGTTGTTCTTCCGCGCGTTCTGGTAGGCCGTGTCGGCGGCAACCTTCTGGGGGATGTCTTCGGTGATCAGCCGCTGGACTCTGTCGGTGTCGGTCCACGGGATATTGCCGAACTGGTCGTTGAACGTCCGGATGATGTTGGAGAGCACGTCGAGTTCCGGCTCCGGCCTGCGACCACCGGCAGCCGTCGGCACCGGCTCGATCTCGGCATCTTCGTCAGCCAGCTCGATCTTGATCGCGGCGCGCTTCTCGACCCGGTAGCTGTCCATGTCGATCGATTCGAGGATGCCTTTCGCGAGGTCCTCCTCGATGGGTGCGGGTAGCTTCGGAATGAGGAAGTTCAGGAAGATCGAGAGCGTCTCCCACTCGGCCGTTGAGTAGGACAAGATCGAGGCCAGGAAGTCATAGGTCCGCGTGAAGCCCTTGGCCTTGCCCTTGAAGTCCACTTGGCCATCTTCGTCGAGACTCTCGTTGTAGACAGCCACGCAGGCATCAAGAATCGGGTCGAGCTTGTCGCGGTCGGCGCCCGACAGGTACAACCCGGCGAACTGCTCGACCTGAGCCGCGCCATAGATCTGGTAGCTGTCGAGGTCCGCCTTGAGGTCGTGGAGCTTGTTCGGGTCGGTCTCCTCGCTGAGTATCGTGGTGCGGTAGTAGGGCTCGAACGAAGCACGGATGCCGTCCACGTCGTTCTGAAAGTCGAGCACGAAGACGTCGTGCTTCTTGGGATGCGCTCGGTTCAGCCGCGAAAGCGTCTGGACGGCCTTGATGCCCGAGAGCACCTTGTCCACGTACATCGTGTGGAGCAGCGGCTCGTCGTACCCGGTCTGGAACTTGTCCGCACAAACGAGGAAGCGATAGGGCTCCTGCTTGATGCGGTCGGCAATCTTGTTGCTCGGGAAGCCGTTCAGCGACGCCTCGGTCACCGTCTTGCCGCCGAAGTCGTGCTCGCCCGAGAAGGCGACGATGGCCTGATACGGACTCTTGCGCTCAGCAAGGTAGTCGCTGATCGCGTTGAAGTACTGAAGGGCGCGCTCGATACCGCTGGTCACGACCATCGCCCGCGCCTGACCGCCGATCTTGCCAAGCGCCAGGACTTGGGCATGGAAGTGGTCGACCATGATCTCGGCCTTCAGCCGAGTCGCATGGTCGTGGCTCTCAACGTACTTGCGGAGCTTCTTCTGCGCCCGCTTGGCATCGAACTCCGGGTCGTCTTCAATCTTCTTGACGAGTTTGTAGTAGCTGTCCACCGGCGTGAAGCTGCGCAGCACGTCAAGAATGAAGCCTTCCTGAATGGCCTGCTTCATCGTGTAGCTGTGGAACGGCCGATGCTTGACCGCTCCTCCCTCGTCGAAGGGCTCGCCGAAGATCTCAAGCGTCTTGTTCTTCGGGGTGGCGGTGAAGGCGAAGTAGCTGGCGTTCGGGAGAAGCTTGCGCGCTTCCATGACGCGGTTGACCTGGTCTTCGAACGTCTCTTCTTCGGGAGTAGCGCCACTCGTGCCTAGTGCGGTCGCCATAGCCGCAGAAGTCTTGCCTCCCTGGCTCGAGTGCGCCTCGTCGATGATGATCGCGAAGCGTCGGTTGCGATGCTCGGTCCCGATCTCGTCGAGGATGAAGGGAAACTTCTGCACCGTGGAGATGATGATCTTCTTGCCGCTCTCGATGTACTCACGAAGGTCTCCGGAGTGCTCCGCGTGGCCGACCGTCGCGCCGACCTGAGCGAACTGCTTGATCGTGTCCTTGATCTGCTTGTCGAGGATGCGGCGGTCGGTGACGACGATGATCGAGTCGAAGATGTCAGCATCATCCTTGCGAAGGCCGATGAGCTGATGAGCGAGCCAGGCGATGGACTTCGACTTGCCGCTTCCTGCCGAATGCTCGATCAGGTAGCGCCTACCCGCACCACGCGAGCCCGCGTCTTCAAGCAGCTTTCGGACCACGTCGAGCTGGTGGTAGCGGGGAAAGATCTGCTCTCGTTTCTTCTTCCCGGTCTTCTCGTCCTTGGTCTCGACGATCTGGGCGTAGTTCTCAAGGATGTCCGTGAGCCCAACGGGAGTGAGAACCCGCTTCCACAGGTAGTCGGTCATCAGACCGTCGGGGTTCGGCGGATTGCCAGCTCCGTCGTTGTAGCCCAGGTCAAACGGCAGGAACCACGACGCCTTGCTCCGCACGCAAGTGCACATCTGCACGCGCTTGTCGTCCACTGCGAGGTGGACGACGCAGCGGCCGAACTCGAAGAGCCGCTCCCGGAGGTCGCGGTCTCGCATGTACTGCTGCACGGCATCATCGACCGTCTGCTTGGTCAGGTTATTCTTGAGTTCGAACGTGGCGACCGGAAGCCCATTGATGAACAGGCCCATGTCGAGCGCCAGTTGTGTCTCGTCTCGGCTGTAGCGCAGTTGGCGCGTGACACTGAAGCGGTTCAGCGCGAAAAGCTCCACCGCTACCGGGTTGTCTGCCGAGGGCGTTCCGTAGAAGAGGCCGATGTGGTGCGGTCCATGCTTGATGCTGTTGCGCAGTACGTCAATCACGCCGCGCTTGCTAATCTCGCCTTGAAGACGAGCCAGAAACTGACGCCGGGTCGGGCCGTCCGTGCTGAGAGCCAGCTCTTCGACCAACGGCTCCTGAGTGGCCAGCAGGAAGCCGCGCAGCTGCACCAAGTCGATGCAGTACTCGCGATCGTAGTGAGAGGCATCGCCGAGAAGCCAACCGGTGCCGCCAGCAACGGGAACCGAGGTCTCGGTCGCAACATGCTCAGGTGAGAGCACGTCGGTTCGCCCGGTCATGGTGCGAACGATGAGTTCCTCGAGGCCCTTCTCGCTGGTGTCGGTGGTCATGCTTCGACCCCTTCAAGGGCCGCCTCTGAATCTCCGATGCCATCGGTCTCAGCTCCATCGACGCACCCGTCTTCGCCATCGTCGAGTTCCAGCTCGTCAGCTTCATCCGGGAGATTGGCGACAGCCTCGCGCACGTCGAGCTTGCCGGTTACGACGTCAGCGACAATGCGGGTCCGATACTCCCGGAGAAGCTCGTTCTCGCGTTCGAGTCGAGCAATGGTGAGATTCGCTCCCGATAGCTCTCCTGAGATTGCGGCAACGATCTCACATTGTTCCTCACTCGGCGGAAGGGCCACGTGAATTGCCCCGAGTCGATCGTTGTAGAGTCGGAGGAACCCGGATGAACCCGTGCCAAGCCCCTTTGATTCGGCGCGGAATGTCGCTCGCACTTTTCGACTGCGGAACAACTCTCCCAGAAAGTCCACATTCGCGTCGCCGATGGGATCGAACACCGCATAGTCTGGACTTACCAATCCGGTGAGCGTCGAGGCGAAGATCAGACCGTTTCCCGCCTGCATTCGGTTCACGACAAACTGCCCGGGACGCACAATCTTGAAGCCCACGAGTGTGGAGGCCTGGGGTGGCCGGCGGAAGTGTTCGGCGAAGAGAACCAGCCCGTGCTGCCTCCGCATCGAAAGCAGCGGCTCAGCGCCGGTCGTGGACCGCTCGTCCACTTCCCGAAGGAGATACTTGATTCGTCGCACCTCCCAGTGCTGCGGGATTTCACCGAGCCAGGGGATGCCGGAGAACTTGAGTGGAGCAGAGGGGTCGAGGCCGCGGGTGACGGCACGGTGAGTCGCGACCTGCTTCTGTTCTTCAAGCAGCTTTATCAGCTTCTGCTTCTCCCGAAGGCATTGCCGAACACGCCGCTCCACGTAGTCAACGTAGCGAACGATTGCATGTTGTTCATCAGTACTCGGCACAGGCGTCTTGATGCTAAGCAGCCGTGTGGGTGGGATCGTGTTTCGAAGACCCGAGTAGAGTGGACTGAGCAGCTTCCGGTCGTCCATGACTCGGTAGAACAGGTGCAGATACGCCGACAGCGCAGGGTCAGAACACTCAAAGACTGTGTACGCTCCAGTGATCATGCCGACATGAGGCGACAAGCCAACTGTCCGTGGCGTCTCGGGTACGTCGAACAGGCAGAAGACGAGGTTGCCACAGCGCACCTCCTGACAGGTTCCCATGTCAGCCGAGAACTTCCCCTTGCCGCTGTCGATGTCGCGGACGATGATGCCTGCCTTGGTGAGCGAAAGAAGTTGGTGCTCAGAGTGATGCTCTCCAACGAGGACCTTCCTCTTCCGCATGAGTGCGCGGTTGGGGGTCAGAGTCCAATGCGCTGGCACCTCGTCGAGCCACGCCAGACCGGAGACCCTGTAGGCCGGATACGGTTTGAGCACGACTCTCATCAGTCGCCGCCTCCGACGATTTCGGAGAGCAGCCCTTCGGTTTCCCTCTCAACGGCGAGAATGTCGGCGCGTATCTCCTCGAGACTGCGAAGCGGTTGCGGCTTGTAGAAGTAGCGGTTGAAGTTGACCTCATAGCCCGTCTTGACGCTGCTCTCTAGGAACCATGCGTCGGGCGCATAGGGCACCACTTCGCGCCTGATGAAGGCTTCGATGCCGCCCTCTTCGAGAAGCGGCACCTGCTCGGTATCGCGCAGGTCAGTGTCGGGCTCGTACTCGACGACGCGCTTCTCACCGCGAATGGTGGCGACAAACAGACCCCGCAGCGAATCGGCCGCGACGCCCTTCTTGTGCATCTTCTTGATAACGGCGGGGGAACTCTCGTCGACCTGATTGCTCTCCCGGAGCGCCTTGATCTCCTTCGCGGAGTACGTGCGGTCACCGTCGATCCCTTGGAGGCGCAGCGGGCGCTCGACGGTCACCTTCGAGTAACCCAATGCTTCGTTTGGGAAGATCTTCGACTGCTCCGTCTCCTCGAAGGCGAGGAAGGTGTCGCAGATGCGCTGGATGTCCTCTTCGGACAGCTCGCAGTTCTTCTTGCCCAGATTCTTGCGGAGGGGCTTGAACCACTGCGTGGCATCGATGAGTTGCACGCGACCACGCCGATGTTCGGGCTTGCGGTTGGAAAGCACCCAAATGTACGTCGCGATTGGAGTGTTGTAGAACATGTTCAGCGGCAGTGCGACGATGGCGTCAAGCCAGTCGTTCTCGATGATCCAGCGCCGGACGTTGCTCTCGCCCTGGCCGGCGTCGCCAGTGAAGAGTGAGCTGCCGTTGTGCACTTCGGCGATACGACTGCCGAGCTTGGTCTTGTGCTTCATCTTGCTGAGCAGGTTGGCAAGGAAGAGCATCTGACCGTCGCTGGAGCGCGTGAGCAGCGAGTACTCCCCATCGCCGTCGTGCTCGATGATGAA
>Ga0209585_10001182_pt1 | contig 10190 bp, 8 predicted proteins | sample NGEPerone_FD_185491 | JGI IMG/M metagenome (GOLD analysis project Ga0209585, IMG submission 185491) | Arctic peat soil microbial communities from the Barrow Environmental Observatory site, Barrow, Alaska, USA - NGEE Permafrost154B-one... | ecosystem: Environmental > Terrestrial > Soil > Wetlands... | reverse complement strand
GTGTAGAGAAGGACGTTTCAGCCCGTCTTAAACAGCACTATGATAATAAACGCAGTATGATTATTGGCCGTACTGCTAATATTACAGAGCCCATACAGAATAGAGTTAATTGTCAATATAGAAATAAATGCTGGCTGGGATGCCCTTTCGGCGCTTATTTCAGCACACAGTCTTCTACGCTTCCGGCAGCAATGGCAACTGGTAATTTAACAGTACGTCCCTGGTCAATAGTTACAAAAATTTTATATGATAAGGATACAAAAAAAGCAACAGGAGTAGAAATTCTGGATGCCGAAACCAATAAAACCTATCAATATTTTGCAAAAATTATTTTTCTAAATGCTTCTACTTTTAACAGCGCCTGGATATTAATGAATTCTGCAACCGATATCTGGCCTGATGGTTTAGGCAGCAGCAGTGGAGAATTGGGTCATAATATAATGGATCATCATCTTGGTGTAGGCGCTTCGGGTTCAGTAGAAGGTTATGATGATAAATATTATTTTGGCAGGCGCGCCAACGGGATTTATATTCCAAGGTTCCGCAATTTATTTGGAGATAAAAGAGATTATATAAGAGGTTTTGGCTACCAGGGTTCAGCCAGCAGAGGAGCCTGGAACCAAGATATTCCGGAAATAAGTATTGGCGGAGATTATAAAGATGCATTAGCAGAACCCGGCCCTTGGCAAATGGGTATAGGAGGCTTTGGTGAAATTCTTCCTTATCATGAAAACAAAATCACTTTAGATAAAACCAAAAAAGATAAATGGGGTTTGAATATTTTAGCTTTTGATGCTGAGTGGAAAGAAAATGAAAGAAAAATGAGGATTGATATGAAAAATGATGCAATAGAAATGCTGGAAGCTGCAGGAGTTAAAAATGTACAGGGTCATGATGGTGATGGTACTATGGGCCGGGGTATTCATGAAATGGGAACTGCACGTATGGGCCTCGATCCTAAAACATCGGTTTTGAATAAATGGAACCAGGTATGGGATGCGCAAAACGTATTTGTAACCGATGGATCTTTTATGGCTTCGTCCAATTGTGTAAATCCATCACTCACCTATATGGCCATGACTGCAAGAGCTGTGGATCATGCCGTGAGTGAATTAAAAAAACAAAATATCTAATTCAAATTTCAATTTGTCACCTCTAAAATTTAAGAAAAAATGAGTGAAGAAAAAGAAATTACAAATCCAGGTTTTTCAAGAAGAAAATTCATCAAAAATACAGGATTAACTGCAGCAGCTTTTATGATTGTACCTCGCCATGTATTGGGCGGTAAAGGATTTATTGCTCCAAGCGACAGATTAACCATTGCAAGCATTGGAGTAGGTGGAAAAGGAGAAAGTGACATTGCCAATTTCTTTAAAAGTGGTAAAGCAGATATTGCTTACCTCTGCGATGTAGATGACAGGAGAGCTGCAACAACAGTCAAAAATTTTCCTAAAGCTAAATATTATAAAGACTGGCGGGAGATGCTTGACAAAGAATCCAAAAATTTTGATGCGGTTTCAGTTTCCACTCCCGATCATACACATGCAGTAGCTGCTTATTCGGCCATGCAACTTGGCAAGCATGTATATGTACAAAAACCATTAACCCACGATGTGTATGAAGCTCGTATGTTAACCAATGCAGCTAAACGCTTTAAAGTAGTTACTCAAATGGGTAACCAGGGCGCTTCCGGAGATGGTATAAGACAATTAATGGAATGGTATGATGCGGGTATTATTGGAGATGTACATACTGTATATTGCTGGACAGACAGACCGGTTTGGCCACAGGGAATTCCCTGGCCTTCTACTGCAGTGCCTGTTCCTAAAGAATTAGATTGGGATTTGTGGCTGGGAACTGCTCCCAATAAAGATTATATTGATAACCTGGTACCCTTCAACTGGCGTGGTTGGTGGGATTACGGTACCGGCGCATTGGGCGATATGGGATGCCATATTGTACAACCGGCTTTTGGAGTACTTGATCTTAAATATATAAATTCAGTACAGGCAAGTGTAGGAAGTGTTTATGTGGGCGAGTTTAAAAGAGGATATTTTCCTGAAAGCTGCCCGCCATCAAGCCATGTTATTATGAAGTTTCCAAAAACAAGTAAAACACAGGGCCCTGTCGAAGTGCATTGGATGGATGGAGGAATTCAGCCCGAAAGACCTGAAGAACTTGGTCCCAATGAAGTATTTGGTGATGGCGGAAATGGTACTTTATTCATAGGAACAAAAGGTAAAATGATGTGCAGCACTTATGGGGTTGATCCAAGGCTTTTACCTACAAGCAGAACGAATGAAGTAAAAGTTCCTCAAAAATATCCACGTATTCCAATGGGAGCAGAAGGCCATTATGCGCAGTGGGTGGAAGGTGCAATAGCCGGATATGGTAATGCTAAAATGGATAGCTCTTTTGATGTAGCTGGCCCCCTGACTGAAGCCTTATTAATGTCCAACCTGGCCATCAGGGGATTTGACATAAGGAAACCTCGTGCAAATGGAAAAGGATTCGATTATCCCGGACGTTATGTTGAACTATTATGGGATAATGATAATATGAAAGTTACCAATTTTGATGATGTAAACCAATTTATTAAACGTGACTACCGGAAAGGATTCGGTGTTACCATGTAAAATAATTTAAAAAAATAATTATGAACAGAAGAGAAGCCGTACAATATATTTCAATCCTTATGGGAGGAACTATAATAGGCAGCAGCTATTTTTTATCTGGTTGTAAAAGCAAAACAGGTGTATCAATGGTTTTTACAGATGCGGATATTTCCTTGCTTGACGAAATTGCAGAAACAATTTTACCTGCTACCAAAACTCCAGGCGCCAAAGCAGCAAAAGTCGGACAGTTTATGACGGTTATGGTTAATGATTGCTATGAAGCACCCGATCAAAAAATATTTCATGAAGGATTAAATAAGCTTGATGAAGCTTCCCAAAAGAAAAATGGGAAATCATTTATTGAAAGTTCAACTCAGCAACGCCATGATTTATTGGTGGAGCTAGATAAGGATGCAAAGACTTATCAAAAGAAAACATCGGAATATTACCGTTCACTTTCTGATGAGCAAAAGCATGAAATGACCATGAAAAAAGATAAAGACGGCACAGATCCTATGGCAGAAAAGTTGCGTGAAAATCCAAACTATTATTTTATACTGATGAAACAGCTCTCGCTGCTTGGATATTTTACTTCAGAAATTGGATGTACACAAGCAAGGCGTTATGTAGAAACTCCCGGAAAATTTGAAGGTTGCATTCCTTATACAAAAGGAGATAAAGCATTTGCTTAAATAAATACCAGGTAAAGATTTTTTGAAAAAAAGCAACACAGAATGTAAAAACTATTATGAATGACTTTTGGATTCACACGTTAAAAGTATGTGCTGCTTTTTTAATCATTATGAAGTAAAAGATAGAACAGTTATTTATGGGATCGAAGTTTCTATAAAATGAACGGCCTTTTCAAATCTTTCTTCATAATTTCCTGAGATATTACACCAGGGAATTGATTGATTTATCATGAGATCTTTATAAAAATGATATAATTTTTTCCTCACTTTTTTATCGGGGTATTCCCGTAATGGATCTGCAATCCAGGGTAAATCAACATCACAGAGTAAATACAAATTGTATTTTCTTTCTGCAATCCTGTTCAATATCCAGTTATGGCATTTATTAAATACAAATTCACTCCATACTTTCATCACATACAAATCGGTATCTATAAATAAAAGCCCCCTATCTCCCGAAGGGGAAACAAGAGAAGTTTGGGTTTTCTTGTTTGTAGCTGACTGCTGAACGCTAGCTCCTGAAACCTCGTGCCAGATATCTTCCTCCAAATCAATCTGGCCTTTTGCGATTGTTAGCAAATCATCATAGATGTATTCTGTTCCTTTTTTTTCTAAATATTCTCTTGCATATTCCGGAACCCATTTGGTATTATAATGGTTTGCAAGTTTTTCACATAGTGTACTTTTTCCTGTTGATTCCGGGCCTATCACTACTATTTTTTTTACTGTTTCCATTCAGGTATTTTTTCTTTCAGCAACAAATGTTTATTGGCTCTTTTTATCCATTCCATTAAACCCCAAACAGCCATAATTAAAAGGATTACATAATATACACTCGTAAATACATAATGCTTTACAAAGTATAACGGAATAGATGCAATATTGGTAGCGATCCACCAATACCAGCTCTCAACTTTTTTTCTTGCCATCAGCCACATCCCTGTAAAAGCGGTTGAACTTGCAAATGCATCGGCCCAGGGAATTGCCGCCGGTGCAAAATCTTTTTTCAGATAAGTGAGCGCTCCAAAAATAACCACATAAAAAGCCGCAAAAAATAATAGCTCCTGCATCCATTCCTTTTTAGTGCTCCACATAATGTTGACAATATGCTCCTGTTGTTGATTTTTTTTTGCCCACAATATCCAGCCATAAATACTCATGATGGTATAGTATAAATTGACACTCGCTTCACCCAATAAACTTCCCTTAAAACTTAAATAGATGTAAAAAATGGTATTGATCAACCCTGTGGGATAAACCCAGATATTTTCTTTTCGGGAAAACCAAACACTTACAATCCCCGAAATCACAGCAACGTATTCAAGCCATGTCGTTTCCTTCATTCCTGCAATAAATGTCTCGTATACTTCGGGTAAACTCAAAATGAAAATTAAGTGCCAAATGTAGTTTAGAATAAAATAAAAAAAGCATCCCTTTCGAAATGCTTAATATCTTCATGAAAATTTATAAAGACATAAATTATTTGGATTCCGCTACCACTTCTCTCACTTCAGGAATCATGCGTTTCATCATTCCTTCAATACCGGCCTTTAATGTTATCATAGAAGAAGGGCATCCACTGCAGCTACCCTGCATCATGAGGTTTACTCTTCCATCTTCATAACTTAAAAACTGTATAGCACCACCATCCATTTCAACTGCGGGCTTCACATAATTTTCCAATAATTCTTTTATCCTTTTTACCACATCGTCATCATCGGCGTTTACTACATTAGTACTTTCTGTTTTCCTGGTAGCAAGTTCTTCTTCATTCACTACTACATTACCTTCTTCCAAATATTCTTTCAAAAATTGTTTTACAGAAGGAATTACATCCTGCCAATCTTCAGTATCATCTGTTTTGGTAAGTGTAACAAAATTGCTGGCAATAAAAACCGATTTGATAAAAGGAAATGAAAATAATTGCGTAGCCAAAGGTGAGGCTGAAGCGCTTTCTTCATTCTGAAAATCTACACTTTTACCCGGGTATAAAAGTTTATTGGCCACAAACTTCATGGTTTCAGGATTAGGCGTCATTTCAGTATATATACTTACCACAGTATTACCGGTTTTAATCATAATAATAAAAATTAAGAGTACAAATTTAAGAAGAATTATCGTGAAAGGTGGTTTGCTTTCTGTTAAGTTACCTGTAAGCCAATAAAATTATCGGATTTCGAAAAAAATCATGTCTTATTCCACTATCCTCAACTTCGCATAATTAAGCATGATCTTTTTTTCACCGTTGTTTTCAAATTTTACAGTTGCAACAGGATTGTGGGCCGCGCCTTCCATTTTAATTACTTCTCCAAAACCAAATTTTTGGTGTTCAATTTTTTGGCCTTGCTGCAAATTGCTGGTATCGCTTGGCGCAAAATCGGGAGAAGGAATATGCTCTTTTATTTTTATAACAGGGGTAGAAACAAGGTAAGCAGGTTTGTCTGTTTTAGTTTCTTTTTTGCCGTTTCCAAATTGATTTTTAGGCTTGTCAAATGCATTCCAATGATTTGTTTGATTATTACGCATATTCCCACCGGCAAAAGATTTATCGAGGCGTTCATCCGGCAATTCATCTATAAATCTGCTGGGTTCATTTTGAGTAAGATTTCCAAAACGATAACGATTGTTGGCGTAGGTGAGCCATAATCTTTGTTTGGCGCGTGTGATAGCTACATAAAATAATCTTCTTTCTTCTTCCAGTTCTTCGCGTGTATTTATGGCCATTGCATTGGGAAACAAAGTCTCTTCAAGGCCACCAACAAATACTACCGGAAATTCCAATCCTTTTGCCGCATGAATAGTCATTAATTTTACTACATCGCTTTCACCTTTATCATTATCCGCATCGGTCAATAAAGTAATTTGCTGAAGATAACTACCTAAACTTTTATCAAGCAGTTCACCATCTTCAGTGGGCGTTTCTGTAAATTCTTTTATTGAGTTTAATAATTCCTGCAGGTTTTCGTACCGTGCCAGCCCCTCTGTTGTTTTATCGTTAAAAAGATCTTTTACAACCCCCGTATTTTTTCCTACAATAATTGCAAGATCATACGCATTTTTCTTTTCTAATTCACTTTGGAACATTTTTATCATGATCACAAAGTTGTTGATAATTTCAAGCGTAGATGCTTTGTAACCAAACTCCGCAGCCCGTTCCAACACATTCCACATAGAAATATTATGCTGATTAGCAAACAGAATAGCTTTTTCAATAGTTGTTTTTCCTATTCCCCTAGCAGGAAAATTAATGATCCTTTTCATTGCTTCTTCATCGCCGGGATTTAAAATAATACGCAGGTAACTTAAAAAATCTTTGATCTCTTTTCGTTGATAAAAGCTAATACCGCCATAAATACGATAAGCGATATTCATTCTGCGCAAGCTTTCTTCAAAACTCCTGCTTTGTGCATTGGTGCGATAGAGAATAGCGAAATCACTATTGCGGAAATGATTTCTTAATTTTTGTTCCTGGATGGCATCAGCCACATATTTTCCTTCATCATTATCGGTAGCGGTGCGAACCAAATTTATTTTTTCTCCTTCCGCATTGCTGGTCCATAATTTTTTTGGAAGCTGACCTTTATTATTAGCGATCACATTATTGGCGACATGAAGAATGTTTTGCGAACTCCTGTAATTCTGTTCCAGCACTACCACCTTCACTTCATCATAATCTTTTTGAAATTGCAGTATATTTTCGATCGTAGCTCCCCGAAAACTATAAATACTTTGGGCATCATCGCCTACTACAGCTACGTTTTCGTGCATAGCACCCAAAAGTTTTATAATTTGATATTGTGAAGTATTGGTATCCTGGTATTCATCAATCATGATGTACTTAAACTTTCGCTGGTACTTACTCAGGCTTTCAGGATGTGTATTCAACAATTGATAAAACTTAAGCAAGAGATCATCAAAATCCATTGCACCGTTTTTAAAACAACGCTTGCAATAAGAATTGTAAATCTGTCCGATCAAAGGGCGATTGGCCCGCATATCTTCCTGCTGCAAGGCATAATCATTGATGTATTCTTCAGGCGTTATCAAACTATTTTTCGCACTTGAAATCCGGTTATAAACTGTGTTTGGTTTATAATGTTTATCATCCAGATCCATTTCCTTTATCACTGTTTTTACCACACTTTTTGCATCATCCGTATCGTAAATAGTAAAATTTCTAGGGTAACCCAATTTATCCGCTTCGGCTCTTAGTATGCGAGCAAAAACGGAATGAAAAGTACCTATGTAAAGATTCCTCGCTTCATTATTTCCAAGGATATGGGTTACTCTTTCCTTCATTTCTGCCGCTGCTTTATTGGTAAAAGTGAGCGCCAGTATTTGAAAAGCATCTACCCCTGTAGCCATCATGTGTGCTATCCTTGTTGTCAATACTTTCGTTTTTCCACTTCCTGCTCCAGCCACAATCATTATTGGCCCATCGCGATGCAGCACTGCTTCACGTTGAGCATCATTTAATCCCTGTAAATATTCCCGCATGTGGCAAATTTACGAAAAGAGAAGGGGAGGAAAAGGTGTGTTAGGAAATATTTATGGTATAATTTATAGATCAGGCAAAATGCAGGGAAAGAAGTTGGTATAGAAATTTAAAATACCCCCCATTTCAAAAAACCTAATGTTGCTGAAATACAAATAGGATTTTATTTTAACAATAAATAAAGCCCTGCTGCAAGAGAAGCTCCTATTATCGGTCCAATTATCGGAATCCATGCGTATCCCCAGTCGCTGCTTCCTTTTCCTTTAATGGGTAATATAGTATGCATAATCCTTGGCCCTAAATCTCTCACAGGATTAATGGCATAACCAGTGGTTCCACCCAGTGATAATCCTATTGCCCATACCAAAAATGCAACAGGTATAGCACCCAGGGAACCCAAACCAATAGGCGCTTTCTCTTTTACAATTTCTGCATTTGTAAAATAAAAAATGATGAATATAAGCACGAAGGTTCCTATTGCTTCGCTGGTAATATTCATAACCGGCTTTCTGATAGCAGGCTTGGTGCAGAATGTCATTAATTGAAGGTCTACATCTTCTGTGTTATCAAGATGGTCTTTATAGATTAACCAAACTAAAAAAGAACCAGCCATAGCGCCTCCTAATTGTGCTGCAATAAAGCCGGCAACTCTATTCCAGGCAAATTGATGCGCTACAGCCAGGCCAATAGTTACTGCCGGATTTAAATGCGCTCCGCTATAAGGAGCGGCCAATACTACTCCTACGTAAACCGCCAGCGCCCATCCTGTAGTAATTACTATCCATCCTCCGTTATTTCCTTTTGTTCCTTTGAGCACTACATTGGCAACTACACCGTCCCCTAATAAAATGAGAAACATGGTACCTAAGAATTCTGCTGTACAAGGGGTCATATTATTTTTATTAAATGTTAAACTCTTTGTTTTTTTATTTTAATTAAAATTAACCATGAATAATTCCGAATAGAGCAGCCGTTTAATGCAAGGCAATTTATCTGGTAAGGATGCGCAATCGTTATTAAATATAAATATCAATTCCTGAAAAACAAGAAAGTTTTTTACATTTCTGCCCAGGCTTTCGCAGCTTTCACTGCTCTGTTCCAACCCTTGATCCATTCTGCCATATTTTTATTGCTATGGCTAGGTTCAAAACATTTTTCCATTTGCCATTGCTCGCCTATTTCATCCATATCTTTCCAATATCCAACTGCAAGACCAGCCAGATAAGCGGCTCCAAGAGCCGTGGTTTCAGTCACCCGTGGACGAATAACTTTAGTCCCTAATACATCTGCCTGGAATTGCATCAGCAAATCGTTGGAGGTTGCTCCTCCATCTACTCTTAATTCTTTTATACTTATTCCTGAATCTGCTTCCATAGCTTTTAACACTTCCATAGTTTGATAAGCAATACTTTCCAGTGATGCTCTTGCAATATGTGAGGCATTGCTACCCCGTGTTATTCCAACCATAATACCTCTTGCCTGTTGGTTCCAGTGTGGTGCGCCCAACCCTGTAAAGGCCGGCACAAAATAAACACCGCCATTGTCTTTTACTTTTGAAGCCAAATCCTCGACCTCTGCAGAAGTACGGATAATATTCAAACCATCCCGGAGCCATTGTACTACTGCACCGGCAATAAAAATGCTTCCTTCTAATGCATATTGTACTTTTCCATTTACTTTCCATGCAATAGTGGTGAGCAAATTATTATTGGAAATGATGGGCTTGTCGCCAATATTCATCAACATAAAACAACCTGTTCCATACGTGTTTTTTACCATCCCCGGAGCAGTACACATTTGCCCGAACAAAGCAGCATGTTGATCACCCGCCACCCCACCTATAGGTATTTCTTTGGAGAATAATGAGGTTGATGTATTCCCATAGATTTCACTTGATTGTTTTACTTCAGGAAGCAGACTTTTAGGAATATCAAATATTTGCAATAATTCTTCATCCCATTCAAGTGTATTTATATTGAATAACATGGTTCTTGATGCATTTGTAACATCGGTGGCGTGCACTTTTCCTTTTGTCATATTCCAAATAAGCCAGGAATCAATAGTGCCAAAAGCCAATTTACCCTCTTCCGCTTTTTGGCGTGCGCCTTCCACATTAGCCAATATCCAATTAATTTTAGTTGCAGAAAAGTATGCATCAATTACAAGCCCTGTTTTTTCCCTGATTTTTGTTTCAAGGTTTTGCTTTTTTAATTGCTCGCAATAATCAGAGGTCCGCCTGTCTTGCCACACAATTGCATTATAGACCGGACTACCGGTTTCCCGATCCCAAACCACCGTAGTTTCCCGTTGGTTAGTAATACCAATGGCAGCTATATCATTACTGGTCAGCCCCGCCCTTGAAACGGCTTCCGCTGCTACGCCCAATTG
>Ga0209585_10001178_pt1 | contig 10211 bp, 8 predicted proteins | sample NGEPerone_FD_185491 | JGI IMG/M metagenome (GOLD analysis project Ga0209585, IMG submission 185491) | Arctic peat soil microbial communities from the Barrow Environmental Observatory site, Barrow, Alaska, USA - NGEE Permafrost154B-one... | ecosystem: Environmental > Terrestrial > Soil > Wetlands... | reverse complement strand
CGGGTGGCCGACGAGGTGTGCTTCTTGCACGGCGGGCGGGTGCACGAGCGCGGCACCCCTGACCAGGTGCTGGGCGACCCGGCCGAGCAGCGGACCCGGGACTTCCTGCGTCGCCTCTCCTGATCCCGCCGCAGGTCTTCGGGCGGCGACCGGTACCGGGCGCAGCGACCCGGTCAGCGCGGCCGGCGGATGACCACCAGCATCTCCTCGCGCGGGACGACCTTGATCCGCTCCCGGCCGTGCGGCGCACCGAGTGCCTGCTCGTAGGCGTCGAGCACCATCCAGCCCGACCACTCCACGGGCGCAACGCCCCGCTCGGCGAGGAACGCCACGACGGCGCCCGGATCGCGCTCCGGAGCGCGCTCCAGCTCGGGGGCGTCGGCCACCAGGTGACGGATGGTCTCGGTCGCGTCGGACTTGGTGTGGCCGATCAGACCGACCGGGCCGCGTTTGATCCACCCGGTGGCGTACACCCCGGGCAGGTACTCCCCCGCGGCGTCGGTCACCCGGCCTTCCCGGTTGGGGACCACGCCCGCGACCGCGTCGAACGGCAGGTCCCGCACCGGGGAGCCGAAGTAGCCGACGGCCCGGTAGACGGCGTCCACCGACCAGTCGTGCATCTGCCCGGTGCCGGCGACTGACCCGTCACCGGTGAGGACCGTGCGCTCGGTGCGCAGGCCGGTGACCCGGTCCTCGCCCAGCACCGCGACCGGCCGGTGCAGGAAGTGCAGGTGGATGCGCCGGCTCGCCGTCATGTCCTCCGGCTCGCGCAGGGTCCAGTCGGTGAGGGTCTTGACCACCTGCTTGGTCTGGTTCGAGGAGTGGATGGCGGCCATCGAGCCCTCGTCGAAGTCGAAGTCCTCCGGGTAGACGATCACGTCGACGTCAGGCACACGCCCAAGCTCGCGCAGCTCCAACGGGCTGAACTTGACCTGCGCCGGCCCTCGACGGGCGAACACGTGCACGTCGGTCACCGGGCTGCCCTTGAGCGTCTGGTACACGTTCTCCGGGATCTCGGTCCGCAGCAGGTCGTCCGCGCGCTTGGTGAGCATCCGCGCGACGTCGAGCGCGACGTTTCCCGCACCCACCACCGCGACCCGTTCCGCCTCCAGCGGCCACTCGCGCGGCACGTCCGGGTGCCCGTCGTACCAGGACACGAAGGCGGCTGCCCCGAAGGAGCCGGGCAGCCCGACGCCGGGAATGCGCAGCGCGGCGTCCCGGACCGCGCCGGTGGCGAACACCACGGCGTCGTAGTACCGCCGCAGGTCAGCCAGGGTGACGTCGGAGCCGACGTCGACGTTGCAGAGCAGGCGGATGTCGCCGCGCTCGAGGATCTTGTGCAGCGCCTGGATGATCTGCTTGATCCGCGGGTGGTCCGGCGCGACGCCGTAGCGCACCAGCCCGAACGGGGCGGGCAGGCGTTCGATCAGGTCGATGCTGACGTCGAGACCGGACTTGGACAGGATGTCGGCTGCGTAGATACCCGCCGGACCCGCGCCGACGACAGCCACCCGCGTTCCACTGCTGCTCACAGGTTGATGGACGCCTTCCCGGGACGGCAGCGGCGCACCACAGCGCCGACGATCATCGCCAAGTGTAGGCGTGGCGAGAGTGCAGGCGCGGCACGGCCCGCGCGGACGTTAGGTTCACCAGGTGCCCCCGCCCACCGCCTCGAGCCCGGCGCTGAACCGCAGCGGCCTGGTGCTGGGCACCGGGGCGTACCTGCTCTGGGGGTTCCTGCCCCTGTACTTCCAGCTCCTCGCGCCCGCCCGGCCGGTGGAGATCATCGCGCACCGAGTGGTGTGGTCCCTCGTGCTCTGCGTCACGGTCCTGGCGCTGACCAGGTCGCTCGGCACCCTCCGCACGGTCGTCCGATCGCCGCGGACGGTCGTCACCCTCGCGGGCGCCGGAGTCCTCCTGACGATCAACTGGCTCGTCTACGTGCACGGCGTCCTCAGTGGGCACACGGTCGACGCCGCGCTCGGCTACTACATCAACCCCCTGGTCACCGTCGTGATCGCGGTCATCGTGCTCGGTGAGCGGCTCCGCCGGGCGCAATGGGCCGCCCTGGTGCTCGGCGCGGCCTCCGTGCTGGTGATCAGCATCGGCGTCGGCCGGCTGCCGTGGATCGCACTGGTGCTGGCAGCGACGTTCGGCCTGTACGGCCTGGTGAAGAACCGGACCGGTCGTACCGTCGGGGCGTTGACCGGTCTGACCGTGGAGACCGCCGCGGTCACCCCGCTCGCCCTCGGCTACCTCGGCTGGCTCACCGCACAGGGGGTCTCGAGCCTCGGCACCGAGGGGACCGGGCACACGGCGGCACTCGTCGGGCTCGGCGCGGTCACGGCGGTGCCGCTGCTGCTGTTCGCCGGGGCCGCCCGGCGGCTGCCGCTCAGCGTGGTCGGCCTGCTGCAGTACCTGGCGCCCACCCTGCAGTTCCTGATCGCGGTGCTGGTCTTCCACGAGGAGATGCCCGCCGCCCGCTGGTGGGGCTTCGCGCTGGTGTGGCTTGCGCTCGCGGTGCTCACGGTCGACGGCCTGCGGGCCGGGCGCCCACCTGGACGACGGGCCCCGTCGCCACCGCAACCCATGGTCAGAGCACGGTGAACCACACGTCGCCATGAGTGACTCGTCCGGCGGCCGCTCGACCCCGTGACGGCCGTACACGGGGCGCCGGGGTCAGTCCCCCACCCGAGCCGTGCGGAACGACTCCTGCAAGGTGCCGGAGTCGAAGGCCGCAACGGGCGCCGACACCGACAGGATGACGAGATCACCGTCCGACGTCTCGACCGCGAGCATGAGGTCACGGACGCCGTCGGTCACTTCAACCCCGACCGCGTGCGCCGCGCGCCCAGACCAGGTGACGTCCTCGTCGCGGGGGATGGTCGCCGCGACCGAGTCCAGCCCGCCGTGACTGCCGGCTGCGGCGGTGAAGACGGTCACCACCACCGGCCCGGAGGTCGTCGAAGCTGGACCCGGGCACCGTCGACCACGACCCGACGTCGTCGGGGAGGTGGATCTGCACCGGACCGAGCGCCGTCCGCTCCACCTCGTCAGGCGCGAACACGACCGACTGCACCACGGCCGCCGCCCCGCCGCCCAGCACGAGGGACAGGACGCCCACCAGGACCAGCGCCAGGTTGGCCTGGCGCCGGGTCATGCGCCGCAGGGCCGGGCCGCGCCACCAGGCACGAAGCCGCGCGCGGTGGGTTGCCCGAAGCCCGGCGATCGGCCGCGCTGCCGTACGGCTGGACCCGGGGGAGGTCATGGCAAGGACGGTAGCCACTCACCGCCGATCACCCCCTGCCCGGTCACCCAACCGGGTGACGTTCAGGGAGAGCCGGCCCCGCCGGCCGGGCTCAGGCGCTGCGGTGCACGAGCGCGCGGGTGAAATCCACCAGAGCGGCCCTGACCGCACCCTCCGGCAGCCCATCGAGTGCCGCGATGGCGCGGTCCGCCCGCTCGAGCGCCTGCGCGCGGGTGGCGGCAACGACGTCGTGCTCGCGCAGCGCGCGGACCGCACCGGCAAGGGCGGCGTCGTCCGACAGGTCGGAGTCCAGGAGCGCGACCAGGTCGGCGTCCGCCGCAGTGCCCCGACCCTCGGCGACCCGGCGGCGCAGCAGGAGCGCCGGCATGGTGGGGACCTTGTCGCGCAGGTCGATCCCCGGCGTCTTGCCGGTGGTCGCACCGTCCGAGGTCAGGTCGATCACGTCGTCGGCCAGCTGGAAGGCCACCCCGGCGGCCTCCCCGTAGGCGACCAACGCGTCCTCGATCGACTCCGAGCACCCCGAGAACATCGCCCCGAAGCGGGCCGAGGTGGCGATCAGGGACGCCGTCTTGTCCGAGAGCACCTGCAGGTAGTGGTCCACCGCGTCGGTGCCGGGCGGCGGACCGACGGTCTCGTGCAGCTGACCGAGGCAGAGCCGCTCGAAGGTCGCTGCGAGGATCCGGATGGCCACCGGGCCCAGGTCGGCCGCGATCGCCGAGGCCCGGGCGAACACCAGGTCGCCGGTGATCACGGCCACCTGGTTGCCCCAGACCTCGTGGGCCGACGGCGCCCCGCGCCGCACCGGCGCGGAGTCCATCACGTCGTCGTGGTACAGCGTGGCCAGGTGCGTGAGCTCGACCACGACGGCCGCATCCAGTGCCTGCGGCCGGTCGCCCTCGCCCAGCTGGGCGCAGAGCAGGGTCAGCAGGGGCCGCAGCCGCTTGCCACCGGCGTCGACCAAGTGCCGGCTGGTCGCCCCGGCGAGGGCGTCCGAGTGAGCGACAGCGTCCCGCAGCCGCTGCTCCACCAGCACCAGCCGGCTGGTCAGCAGGTCAGCCAGCGCGGGGTCCGCCATGGGCAGGGAGGTGGGCGTCACGGCAGGAATCTCGCCGCATCCCCGAACAGCTGCAGCACCGGCGAGGGCAGCACGCCGAGCAGCACGGTTCCAGCCACGGCGACCCCGATCGCCACGAGCGTGAAGCCTCGACCCCTCACCACTGTCGTCGACTCACCGGGTGTGCCGACCGCATCGGTGAAGAACATCAGGACGATCAGGCGGACGTAGAAGAACACCGCGGCCGCCGACGCCAGGACACCGACGACGGCGAGCCAGGTCAGGCCGCCCTCGACGGCGGCCGCGAACACGGCGAACTTCCCGATGAAGCCGGCCGTGAGCGGGATGCCCGCGAACGAGAGCAGGAACAGGGCGAACGCCCCGGCGAGCGCGGGGTGGCGGCGTCCGAGGCCGGCCCACTGGGACAGATGGGTGGCCTCCGCGACCACCGCGCCACCCGGACCGGAGTGCACCTCGCGGACCAGGGTCACGACCGCGAACGCGCCGATGCTGGCCAGCCCGTACGCCAGCAGGTAGAACAACACCCCGGTGATCCCGCTCTGGGTGAGCGCAACGACGCCGACCAGGATGAAGCCGGCGTGGGCGATCGCGGAGTAGGCCAGCATCCGCTTGACGTCGGTCTGCACGATCGCGACGACGGTGCCCAGGAGCATCGTGACAACGGCGACCGCCGACAACGTCGGCACGATGTCCCACTCCAGCGGCGGGAGCACGACGTAGACCAGCCGGAGCATCGCGCCGAACGCGGCGATCTTGGTGCAGGCGGCCATGAACCCGGTGATCGGCGTGGGGGCGCCCTGGTAGACGTCGGGGGTCCAGGAGTGGAACGGCACGGCGCCGACCTTGAAGAGCAGGCCCACCAGCACCAGCACGACGCCGCCGAGCAGCAGCGGGTCGAACGCGGTGACCTTCTCGGCGGCCGCAGCCAGGTCCGACAGCCGCACCGACCCGGCGAACCCGTACAGCAGCGCGACGCCGAACAGCAGGAAGCCCGAGGCGTAGGCGCCGAGCAGGAAGTACTTCATGGACGCCTCCTGGCTGAGCAGGCGGCGCCGGCGGGCCATCCCGGACAGCAGGTACAGCGGCAGCGAGAGCACCTCGAGGGCAACGAAGAGGGTCAGCAGGTCCCCGGCGGCGGGGAAGATCATCATGCCGCCGAGGGCGAACAGGACCAGCGGGAACACCTCGGTCTGCGCCAGGCCGCGGCGCTGCGCCTCGGCCTCGTAGTCGGTGCCCGGCACCGCCGCGGCGGACGGCGCGAAGGCGTCCTCGCCGGCCTCGGTGCGGTCCGCGACCACCAGCAGGGCCACCATGGCCAACAGGGCGACGGTGCCCTGCAGCACCAGCGCGGGGCCGTCGATGACCATCGACCCGCCGACCACCTCGGTGCCGCCGTTCGAGGACACCTTCGGCCACAGCAGGGCCACCGCGACGACGGCGCCCGCCGTCGCCAGCAGGGCCAGCACGATCTGGACCGTACGGCGTACCCGCTCGGGCACGAAGGCCTCCACCAGCACGCCGACCACGCCTGCGCCCAGCACGATCATGACGGGGGTCAGGTAGGCCCATGCGATGACGGGCGCCTCGAACGTCACTGGTCGCTCCCGTCGGTCGTGGGTGTGGCTGCGATCCCCGGGCTGACCAAGGGCGCCGGATCGGTCACGCCGACGCTGGACTGCGTCGTCGTTGCCGGCTCGCGGACCAGGTCGAGCGCGAGCCCAGGCAGGAACCCGAGCACGATCAGCGCGGCGACCAGCGGCCCGATCACCCAGCGCTCGCGCACGGACAGGTCGCGCTGGGTGGCGAGGCTGTCGCGCACCGGACCGGTGAAGATCCGCTGGTAGGTGAGCAGCACGTACAGGGCCGCCAGCACCACGCCCAGCGTGGCGACGACGGCGACCGCCTTGTGCGCGGCGAACGTCCCGACGAAGACCAGCAGCTCGCTGACGAACGGCGCCAGGCCGGGCAGCGACAGCGCCGACAGACCCGCGACCAGGAACGTCCCGGCCAGCACCGGGACCACCTTCTGCAGGCCACCGAGGTCCCCGATCCGGGCAGTGCCCCAGCGGCGCACCAGGAACCCGGCGATCAGGAACAGCGCCCCGGTCGAGAGCCCGTGGGTGAGCATGTACAGCGAGGCGCCCTGGATGCTGACCGAGGTGAACGCGAAGATCCCGAGCACGATGAAGCCGAAGTGGCTCACCGAGGTGTAGGCGATCAGTCGCATCAGGTCCTCCTGACCGATCGCCAGGAACGCCCCGTACAGGATCGAGATCACGGCCAGCACGATGATCACCGGTGCGGCCCACCGGGCCGCGTTCGGGAACAGCGGCAGACAGAGCGTGAGCATGCCGAACGTGCCGACCTTGTCCAGCACGCCGACCAGCAGCACGTTGGTCCCGGCCGGTGCCTGTTCCGCGGCGTCGGGCAGCCAGGTGTGCACCGGCCACATCGGTGCCTTGATCGCGAAGGCGAAGAAGAACGACAGGAAGAGCAGCCGTTCGGTCAACGGCCGCATCTGGGCACCGACCAGGTTGTCGATCAGGAAGCCGTCCGGACCGCCCGGACCCTGCAGGTACAGGGCGATCACGCCGACCAGCATGACCAGGCCACCGACCAGGGAGTAGATCAGGAACTTCACGGCTGCGTAGCGCCGCTGGAGCCCGCCGAAGACGCCGATCATGAAGTAGACCGGGATCAGCATGGCCTCGAACAGGACGTAGAACAGGAAGACGTCGCGCGCGGCGAACACGGCCACCATGAACGCCTCGAGCACCAGGACCAGGGCGACGTAGTTGCGGATCCGCCGGCCGTCGTCGTCGACGACCTCGACGCCGTCCACCGCCTGGTGCTCGTGCCAGGCGGCCAGCAGGACCAGCGGGACCAGGAACAGGGCCAGCAGGATCAGGCTCAGCCCGAGGCCGTTCACCCCGAGCGCGTAGCTGACGCCGAACGCGGGGATCCATCCCACCCGCTCGGTCAGCTGGACGGTTCCGGCGTCGGCGACGTCGAACACACCGAGGGCAAGCACGCCGACCACAAGCGTGACGAGGGAGACGCCGACGGCCACCTGTCGGGCCCAGCGGCGGGCGGATGCCGGCAGCAGCCACACCGCGGCGGCACCGACGAGCGGCAGCACCACCAGGATGGTGAGCCAGGGGAAGGTCGTGTCGTTCATGCGTTCCCCTCAGATCCGGACAGCCAGGACGACAGCGGCCAGCACGACGACACCCAGGGCCATGGTCAGGGCGTAGGAGCGGACGTACCCGTTCTGCAGGCGCCGCACCAGCTCACCGGTTCCGGCGACTCCGCGCGCCACACCGGACACCGTCCCGTCGACGACCTGCCGGTCACCGTAGACCAGCGAGCGGGTCAGGTACTGGCCCGGCCGCATCAGGGCGACCTCGGCGACGTCGTCCTGGTACAGGTCGCGGCGGGCGGCCCGGGTCAGGACCGACCCACGCGGCGCGACGACGGCGACCGGGGCCGCTGCGTACTGCCGCCAGGCGAGGAACGCACCGGCGATGATCAGGACGAACGTTGCCACCATGATCACCGGGACCGGGAGCACCGGGTCGTGGTGCTCGATCACGCCGGTCACCGGCTGCAGCCAGGTGGTGAACGCCCCGCCGATCGCCAGCGCGCCACCCAGCACTGCCGACCCCGCGGCCAGCACGATCATCGGCCAGGTCATCAGGGCAGAGGACTCGTGCGGGTGCCGGACAGGGCCGGTGGCGGGACCACCGGGCACCATGCCGCTGCCGTCGTCCCAGCGCCGCGAGCCGTGGAAGGTCATGAAGAAGAGCCGGGACATGTAGAAGGCGGTGATCCCGACGCCGACCAGCGCGACGGTGCCGAACACCCAGGGCTGCCAGCCCTCGCCGCCCTGCACCGCGTATGCCGACTCCACGATCCGGTCCTTGCTCCAGTACCCGGAGAACGGCGGGACGCCGATGATCGCCAGCCAGCCGAGCGCCATGGTGACCCAGGTGACCTTCATGTACCGGGCGAGCGCACCGAACCGCCGCATGTCGACCTGGTCACCCATCCCGTGCATCACCGAGCCGGCGCCGAGGAAAAGGCCGGCCTTGAAGAAGCCGTGCGTGATCAGGTGGAAGATCGCGAAGGCGTACCCGATCGGGCCGAGGCCCGCGGCCAGCATCATGTAGCCGATCTGGGACATCGTCGAGGCGGCCAGCACCTTCTTGATGTCGTCCTTTGCGCAGCCGACGATCGCCCCGAACAGCAGGGTGATCGCGCCGACGATGGCGACCACGAGCGTCGCGGTGGGTGCACCGACGTAGATCGGGGACGACCGGACCACCAGGTACACGCCCGCGGTGACCATGGTCGCGGCGTGGATCAGAGCGGACACCGGCGTCGGGCCGGCCATCGCGTCACCGAGCCAGCCCTGCAGCGGGAACTGCGCGGACTTGCCGCAGGCGGCCAGCAGCAGCATCAGCCCGATGGCGGTGAGCCAGGTCTCCCCCGCGGACTCGGCCAGGTCGCCGACCAGGCCGATGTTCGTGGTGCCGAACACCGCAGCCATCGCCATGATCGCCACGATCAGCCCGATGTCGCCGATCCGGTTGACCACGAACGCCTTCTTCGCCGCGACCGCGTTCGGCAGCTCGTGGTTCCAGAACCCGATCAGCAGGTAGGACGCCAGGCCGACGCCCTCCCAGCCGACGAAGAGCAGCACGTAGGAGTCCGCGAGCACCAGCAGCAGCATCGCGGCGACGAAGAAGTTCAGATAGCCGAAGAACCGGCGCCGGTCGGCGTCGTGGGCCATGTACGCGACCGAGTACACGTGGATGAGGGTGCCGACGAAGGTGACCAGGAGGACGAACGTCATCGACAGCGGGTCGATGCGCAGGCCGGCATCGACACTGAAGGAACCGGCCCGGATCCAGGTCCCGAGTCCCAAGCCCTTGACCCGCTCGTCCGCCGGGAGCCCGAGCATGGTGATCCAGAGCACGAGGGCGACCAGGAACGACGCGGCGGGTGCGGCGACGCCGAGCCAGTGGCCCCAGCGGTCACCGCGCCGTCCGACCAGCAGCAGCACCGCGGCCCCGACCAGCGGCAGCGCGACGAGCAGCCAGGCGAGTCCGAAGACGCCGTCGGCGGGGACGGCCTCGGCCGCCGCCTGCGCGACGGATCCGGCAAGTGCAGTCATCACCCGCTCCTCAGCTCCTCAAGAGGTTGACGTCGTCGACCGAGGCCGAGCGGCGGGTGCGGTAGATCGCCACGATGATCGCCAGTCCGACGACCACCTCGGCGGCTGCCACCACCATGACGAAGAACGCGACCACCTGACCGGTGAGGTCGCCGTGGATCCGGGCGAAGGTCACGAAGGCGAGGTTCGCCGCGTTGAGCATCAGCTCGACGCCCATGAACACGATGATCGCGTTGCGCCGCACCAGCACCGTCAGCGCCCCGATGGTGAACAGCAGCGATGCGAGCACCAGGTAGTTGGTCAGGTTCACCGCACCCGCTCCTCACCCGTGATGGCCGGCGGGGTGGCCCCGGCGGGAACGTCGCCGATCTGGGCATGCACCTCGGCGACCGAGCGCTCCTGCCCACGGACCCGCAGCACACGGGACACCGACTGCTCCAGTGGTCGCCCGTCCGCCCCGAGCGCCGCGACGTCCATCGCGTTGCTGCGCGCGTAGACACCCGGCGCCGGCAGCGGCGTCAGCGACCCGCCGCCCGCGACCCGAGCGTCGGCCCGCTCCTTCTGGCCCACCCTGCGGACCAGCCGCTGCCGGTGGGTGAGCACGATCGCGCCGACCGCCGCGGTGACCAGCAGGATGCCGACCACCTCGAGGGTGAACACGTAGTCGCCGAAGATGATCCGGGCGACGCCGA
>Ga0209585_10001177_pt1 | contig 10217 bp, 9 predicted proteins | sample NGEPerone_FD_185491 | JGI IMG/M metagenome (GOLD analysis project Ga0209585, IMG submission 185491) | Arctic peat soil microbial communities from the Barrow Environmental Observatory site, Barrow, Alaska, USA - NGEE Permafrost154B-one... | ecosystem: Environmental > Terrestrial > Soil > Wetlands... | reverse complement strand
TTCTTGTTATCCTGAATTATAATAACATGTCGATCGATCCCAATGTAGGAGCAATCAGCAAGTATTTTGTCCAGATGCAAACCTCTCCGACTTACAACAGCCTGAAAACAAGAATATGGAAAATACTAGGGAAGATCTATGGAGTAGGATCCACCGCCAGAAGAGTACTCCAGAAACATCAGCAGGCGTTAAAATCGGTTGTTTTCAGAGAAAGTAATATATTCGAATCATTCGGGTTCCGCTATTTTGGGCCTGTTGACGGACATGATGTAATTGGCTTAGCAAAAATATTTAACGATCTAAAGGCAATACCGGGACCTAAAGTCCTTCATGTTGTAACTAAAAAAGGGAAAGGCTTTACCCCGGCCGAAAATGATGCTACCAAATGGCATGCTGCCCCCGGGAAATTTGATGTGAACACCGGTGAAGTATTCACTACAATATCAGATATTCCTGAATCACCTAAATATCAATTTGTTTTTGGAAAAACAATCATCGAATTGGCAATATTGAACGAAAGAATTGTAGGTATTACGCCTGCAATGCCTTCGGGCTGCTCGCTAAATATGATGATGAAAGTATTCCCAAAAAGAGCATTTGACGTAGGAATTGCGGAGCCGCATGCAGTTACATTTGCTGCTGGTCTTGCAGCAGGCGGGATGCTTCCTTTTGTCAATATCTACTCTTCCTTTATGCAACGATCTTACGATCAAATCATTCATGATGTCGCGTTGCAAAATCTAAATGTCGTCTTTTGCATGGATCGCGCAGGGCTTGTTGGTGCCGACGGTGCCACGCATCACGGCATATTCGATCTTGCTTTTATGCGGAATATCCCGAACATGACCGTTTCTGCCCCTATGGACCAGGTAGATTTGCGCAATTTGATGTACACAGCGCAGCTTCCGAACAAGGGGCCTTTCAGCATCCGATATCCGCGAGGGAATGGTCCCATCGTTGACTGGAAAAGAGAATTCCAGGAAATACCGATTGGAAAAGGAAGAAAAATTAGCGATGGTAATGATCTTGCGATTCTCTCAATAGGTCATGCAGGAAATTTTGTGATCGAAGCTGCCACAATTCTGAACAATGAAGGAATCACCTTTTCGCACTATGATATGCGTTTTGTGACTCCAATCGATGGGGAGATCCTGGATACAGTTGCTTCAAAATTCGACACCATCATTACAGTCGAAGATGGAGTAATTGAAGGAGGCTTCGGCAGCGCAGTTGGCGAATATTTTACCCGATCAGACAAAAACATCGCAATCATACGGTTAGGAGTTCCAAACCGATTTATTGAACATGGTTCGCAGGAAGAATTACACCACGAATGTGGATTTGATGCAGAAGGGATTTGCAAAACAGTTCGCGAACTCATTCTGTGCCGGCAAAATTCACAGATCCTTGGTTGACCCTTGAAATTAGAGAAGAGGAGAAAAATAAGAAGGTGTGAAGAGAAGAAAATGAGAATTTAGCATTATAAATGTGCTGGTTTTCACCTTTTACCTTTTTACTTTAACCTTAAAAATATTTTCTCGGTTGTATTATAAATTTTTATACTTTTGCAAAGCTTAAAAAAAGGGGAACGCTATGAACTACCTTTCACAATATACCATTCCGTTTTCCGGCCTTAAAGAGGGAAAGCATTTATTTGACTTTTCAGTAGACAAACGATTTTTTGCCGGATTCGAAGAGAGTGAGATTGAAAAAGGGAGTGTCAGTATCCAGGTTGAACTGGAAAAACGGACCACTTATCTGAGGTTGAAATTTATGATTGAAGGTGAGGTTGAATTAATTTGCGACCGATGTCTTGAGCCTTATTTACAGCCGATTGAAAGCAGAAACCTCATGTTGGTGAAGTTTAGCGAAACCGAAACCGACGATGGAGATGAAGTAATTTATATCCATCCGGGAGCATATCAGGTTGAAGTTGCAAAGCTGATTTATGAATTCATCGTTTTAAGTGTCCCGATCAGGCATGTTCATCCTGATGATAAGGAAGGAAACAGCCTTTGTGATCCGGAGATGCTTCGAAAATTAGATGAATACAAAGCTACCGATTTACCGGAAAGTAGTCCGATAGATCCAAGGTGGAACGATTTGAAAAATATTATTGGTAATTAAAGTAAAGATTATTAAAAATGGCACATCCAAAGCACAAACATTCCAAGACGAGAAGAGATAAACGCAGAACACATGACAAAGCGGTTCCTGCAACTTTAGCTACTTGTTCGAACTGCGGCGCAACTGTGAAATATCACACAGTATGTCAGGACTGCGGTTACTACAGAGGTAAACTGGCAATCGAAAAGAGCGAAGTCGTTTAATTTCCTGCGTCCGGCCCTTCAACTTTATTGTTGTTAACAATCAAGCACTTAAAATCCCTCAGGGGATTTTTTTGCAATGTATTGATGTATATTGCATTGGTATTGCTTAAATTGCGATCATTATCAATGCTTTTAAATTACACTAAAAATGTCAATAATGTCGAAACCAATTATCAATGAGGTTAAAGCGTTGAACACTTTTGCGCAGGATACAAAAATCATCGGGGACATTGAATCTGATGGAGACATCCGCATGGATGGAGCGATGGAGGGCAAACTCAATTGTAAAGGTCGTGTAGTGATCGGTCCTGATGCACGTATTAAAGGGACAATAAATGCCCAGAATGCTGAAATTTTAGGCAATGTTGAAGGAGAAATAAATGTGATCGACTTGCTTACATTGAAATCGACTGCTGTAATTACTGGTGATTTACTCATGGGTAAATTATCAGTTGAACCTGGTGCCCGATTTACAGGCAATTGCAAAATGAACGGTAGCGAAAAGAGCCTTCCTGATTTGGAATAGTATTTTTCAGAAAGGAATTAATCAACTATCTATCATATATTTACAATAAGAGCCGAAAGGATATATTCTCCTTTCGGCTCTTATTGTTTTTCCGGTTGCCTTTTAATTGTTAATTTCGTAAGTTGTAACGATCGTAAGAACTTTCACCTAATTGATCAATGTTAATTTAGTTATATTGAATCAATTAAGAGTAGTATTTCATAAGACTTAAACCGTCAATTCATTACCTATGAATAACTTAAATAGTATGGTTGCCTATTTTGAAGCAGCTTTTCGCGAAGAGATACAGTCGATCGGGCAAACAGTACCCCAAAAATTGTACGAACCGGTTGCTTACTCGCTGATGATTGGAGGGAAACGGCTCCGGCCTGCTTTAATGCTTCATGCTGCTTCAATGTTTTCAAAATCGGTTGATCATGTATTGTCGGCGGCTATGGCTATAGAAATCTTCCATAACTTCACCTTGCTCCATGATGACATTATGGATAAGGCTGATGTGAGACGAAGTTTGCCTACCGTCCACAAAAAATATAACGATAACGTGGCTATTCTTAGCGGTGATGCAATGTGTATCCTGGCATTCAAGTACTTTGCGAAAGGGAACGATACAAGAATGCATGAATTGCTCCCATTATTTACGACAACGGCCCTCGAAGTCTGCGAAGGGCAACAATTCGACATGGATTTCGAAACTCGTGATAACGTAACGGTGGAAGAATACCTCGAAATGATCAGGCTTAAAACTGCCGTGCTCATAGCAAGCAGTATCAAAATTGGCGGCTTGCTTGGCAATGCCAAACAAGCCGACGCCGATCTGCTTTACGAATATGGCATCAATGTTGGGCTTGCCTTTCAGTTGCAGGATGACTGGCTTGACGTATATGGCGATCCGGATGTATTCGGGAAAAAGAGAGGCGGCGACATCTGTGCCAACAAAAAGACTTATTTATTATTAAAAGCTTTAGAGGTAAGCGATCATTTGACACTGCAGCAGCTGAACCAATGGCTTTTGAAACCTGATTTTGATGAAGAGCAAAAAATTGCCGCGATCACAGCCATCTACGATAAAACAGGCGTTAGCGAAGCCACGCAGGATCTGATGCGAAGTTATCACGACAAAGCGCTCATCGCACTCGAAAAAGTTGCAGTTCCGTCCAATATGAAAAATACGCTGATTGCATTTGCAGGTGAAGTTATGGAAAGGATCAAATAAGCCTATCTTTGTACCTGTTACAATAATGAATGGAATTATAAATACGCTAGTTCACTTATGAAGGTTATCGATATCATTCAACAATCGGAGAAAACTGTTTTTTCCTTTGAATTATTACCACCGCTGAAAGGTCAGAAACCAGACAAATTATATCGGACAATTGATGAGCTGATTGAGTTTAATCCTCAGTATATCAACATCACCACGCATCGGGACGAAGTAGAATTCCGGGAATTGCCTGGTGGATTGATGCAGAAAAGAATTGTTCGGAAACGTCCAGGAACTGTGGCCATTGCGGCTGCAATTCAAAACGCTTACAATATTCCTGTAGTTCCTCATGTCGTTTGCGGCGGATTTACCAAAGAGGAAACCGAAAATATACTTCTTGACCTTAATTTTTTGGGAATCAAAAATGTGCTTGCGCTTCGGGGTGATGGGCTAAAATCTGAAAGTTTTTTTAATCCGGAACGTGAAGGACATTCACATGCAAAGGAACTGGTGGAACAAATTGTCAACCTTAGGCAAGGAAAATACCTGGATCCGGATATCAAAAACACGGCAGAACTGGATTTCTGTATTGGGGTTGCCGGTTATCCGGAGAAACATTTTGAAGCCTCCAACATCGATATTGACCTTCTCAACCTGAAAGAGAAAGTGGATGCCGGCGCCGATTATATTGTGACCCAAATGTTCTTCGACAACCAGAAATACTATGACTTCGTCAACCGATGCAGAACGATTGGAATAACAGTTCCGATAATCCCGGGAATCAAACCATTGGCAATGATGAACCAAATTACAGTTTTACCTAAACTTTTCAGTATCGACATTCCGGAAGCGTTTGCCCGCGAAGTTCGCAAATGCAAAACCAACGACGAGGCAAGAGCTGTGGGTACGGAATGGGCAATTGAGCAATCGCGCGACTTGATTGCGCACAAAGTTCCCTGCCTTCATATCTACACCTATGGAATCTCGGACAACACAAGACAAATTGCCAAAGCGGTGATTTAAATTTGCTGAATATCAGCAAAGAATTGAATTTTAACAACAGTATATCATGGCATTAAAAATAGGTGACAAAGTAAGATTTCTCAACGAAGTTGGTGGTGGCCGAATTACTTCAATAATAAGTGAAGATATCGTAAATGTTGAGACGAATGATGGGTTTGAGGTTCCAACACGGGTTAGTAACCTGATCGTAGTGAACTCCCCTGATATTTACGAGAGCGGAAGAACACGGAATACTGTTGCGACACCAAAACCTGCTCCGGCACCAGAAAAAAAAGCGGTAAAACCAGAGGAACCCTGGTTCTCTGACAAAAACCAGCTTGCTACCAAGGAGGAACCACAGTATCTTTTCGTACTTGTTCCCGAAATTCCGGCCAACCCACCGATGGGAAATATTTCGATGTACCTTGTTAATAATTGTAACGATACCCTGCTTTTCAGATTTGCACAAAAAAACAAATATAACTACGAAACAATTTCTGCCGGATCGTTGAGCCCTAATTCAAAAACATATCTTGGCTTAATTAAACCTGAAATGATTGCGGAATTGCCAGTTTATTGTTTTCAATTACTGAACTTCAGGAAGCGTTCAAAAGAGCTGGAACCTTTTATGCAAAAGGAAATTACACTTTCAGCTGTGAAATTCTACAAACAAAACTCTTTTGTGACAACAAAGCTTTTTAAAGTGCCTGTCATGTTGTTTCAAATAAATGAGAATCCGCTTAAAGCTGAAATTGAGAAACTAACTGAACACGATTTTCAGAAAGCGACTACAATGAAAGAGCCTGTAAAAAAAGAAAAACCGGTTGCACTTCCAAATCCCAATTTGCTTGAAATTGATCTTCATATTCATGAACTACTCGACAATCACAATAATCTGACGAATACCGATATGGTTAATGTTCAGATGAAAAAATTTCATGAAGAGATGGATAAAGCAATTAAGTCGGATGTCAAGAAAATAGTATTTATCCATGGGGTTGGAAATGGGACACTCAAAAATGAACTGCGGCGCGAACTGCAGCGAAAATATGCGAAGTACAACTTCCAGGATGCATCCTTCCGCGAATATGGTTATGGCGCTACAATGGTAATTATCAGAAAATAAGCAAAAAGAGTTATAAGTTTTAAGTGATGAGAGATGGCCAACTAAAAGTTCATCTCTCATCACTTTCTCATTTTAAATTGACAGGCTCAAATAATTGATTTACTTATCCACCGGCCTTTTTCGCCTTATATCCTTCGGCAATTAATATTTCCATAATACGATCACGAAAATCGCCCTGGATCATGATCTCTCCATCTTTTACGGTTCCCCCTACCCCACACTTCGATTTTAATTTTTTCCCCAGCTCCTTTAGATCATCTTCCAATCCAATAAAACCTGAGATTAAAGTCACTTTTTTTCCTGCTCGTTGCTTTTTATCGAGCAACACCTTCAAATTTTGCTGGGCAGGCTTAAGCGTTTCCCGATTCTGATCCTCAGAATTATAGTTATATTCGAAGCTGTCGGCTGTCGAGTAGACAATCCCCTCGCGGGATTTCCTGTTTTGCTGGTTCGACATATGCATCTATTTATATATTTACGATTCAGTTGCTTACAATTAACAAAACTAATACAGTTAAGCGTTAATATCTTTCAAAACGCCAAATTTCAGATTTTTAAAATTAGTAAATTTTAAAGATTCTCACGATCTGAAATGTAAGTGAAATCTTGCAAATCAATAATCATTCTAATTTAGGTGCCGTTTTAACTACCAATTCATTAATTTTTTACAAATTTGCCACACAGAAAAAACAGCTATAGGGAGTAACGAAAGTAATCTATTTCGTCAACTTTTAAAGTTACGGCACCTCTTTTGAACCCCATCTGTTAGTCATTGATTTTCAATAAAAAAATTCTTATTAATGAATAAGATCCTCGAGAAAGAGTATTTTTCAGATAAGGTGGTTAAGCTGGTTGTCGAAAACCCTTTGATTGCCAAATCCAGAAAACCGGGTAATTTCGTCATGTTGCGCATTGGTGAGGATGGCGAAAGATTTCCATTAACCATTGCAGGAGCAGATCCGGTGAAAGGAACCATCACATTAGTCGTCCAGATCATGGGTGTCAGTTCATCAAAACTGGTAGCCCTTGAAGTTGGTGAATCCATTACAGACCTTGTAGGCCCGCTTGGCAAACCAACACACATCCAAAAAATCGGAACCGTTTTGGCAGCAGGCGGCGGCGTAGGAGTAGCACCACTCCTCCCAATAGTTGAGGCATTTAAAAAAGCCGGTAACCGCGTGGTTACGGTAATTGCTGCCCGAAATAAAGATCTAATCATTCTGGAAGATGAGATGCGCAAATGGTCTGATGAATTGATTGTGATGACCGATGACGGATCGCATGGCCGTCAGGGATTGGTTACTGTCGGTATGGAAGAGATCATTAAACGCGAGAAAGTGGATGAGTGTATTGTCATCGGGCCGGCCATTATGATGAAATTTGCATCAATTCTGACCAAAAAATATAATATTCCGACGCAGGCCAGCTTAAATTCAATCATGGTTGACGGAACAGGAATGTGCGGAGCCTGTCGTGTAACGGTAGGTGGAAAAACAAAGTTCACCTGTGTTGACGGCCCTGAATTTGATGCCCATCAGGTCGATTTTGATGAAATGCTGATGCGACTGGGTGGCTACTCCCAGGAGGAGAAAAAGGCAAACGAAATTTATTCACAAAACCTTTAATTTTAAGGTAAATGTCATTAAACCCCGAATACCTCAAGGAGGAAAGGAACCAGGAGTGGAGAGCAATACTGCGTTCGAAAACGAAAAACAAAGATCGGATATTGATACCACGGGTAAAAATGCCCGAGTTGGCGCCTGAAATCAGGGTCAAATATCAGGATCGTGAAGTGAATATGGGACTTGAACCCGAGCAGGCACAGAAAGAAGCAACGCGATGCATGGATTGTTCAAATCCTACCTGCATCGAAGGCTGTCCTGTAAATATTAACATTCCCAAATTCATAAAGTACATCGAAGAGGGCGAAGTTCTTAAAGCAGCTGCAACGCTGAAGGAAACAAATGCACTGCCAGCAGTTTGCGGTCGCGTTTGCCCACAGGAAAAGCAGTGCGAGGCGAGATGCTTTTACGTTGACAAACTGGATAAACAGGCAGTTGCAATTGGACACCTGGAGCGGTTTGCTGCAGATTTTGAGCGGAATTCAGGTGTTAGTAATATCCCGGAAACGGCAAAACCCAACGGTATCAAAGTTGCCACGGTTGGTTCAGGACCTTCATCACTCTCATTTGCGGGCGACATGGTTAAATATGGTTACGATGTAACCGTTTTTGAAGCGTTGCACGAAATCGGCGGTGTATTGAAATATGGTATTCCCGAATTCAGACTTCCGAATTCAGTTGTTGATTTTGAGTTGGAAAACCTCCGGAAAATGGGGGTGAAATTCGAAACCAATTTCATTGTAGGACGTACCGCATCATTTGATGATTTGAAAGAAGAGGGGTACAAGGGATTTTTTATTGGTAGCGGTGCCGGACTTCCACGATTTATGGAAATACCAGGCGAAAACTACAATGGAATACTCTCCTCGAACGAATACCTGACGCGTGTAAACCTGATGGGTGCTTCGACAAGTAATACTGACACACCAGTTTTGCATGGTAAGAATGTTGCCGTAATTGGTGGTGGAAATACCGCCATGGATTCAGTCAGAACAGCATTGCGTCTTGGTGCTGAACGCGCTATGATTATCTATCGCCGATCGGAAGCCGAAATGCCCGCACGAATCGAAGAAGTACATCATGCTAAAGAAGAGGGTGTCGAATTTATGACACTTTGTAATCCGCTGGAGTATTTTGCCGACGAAAAAGGTCGCGTAAAAGGTATGAGACTCAACAGAATGGGGCTTGGTGAGCCTGATGCTTCGGGACGTCGTCGGCCAATGCCGATTGACGGATCTGAATTTGAACTCGATGTCAATCTGGTTGTTGTCGCAGTTGGGGTTTCGCCAAATCCATTGGTACCTTCATGCCTTCCCGATCTGAAAGTTTCGAAATGGGGAACAATTATTGTCGACGAAGATAAAATGCAATCCTCCATTTCGGATATGTTTGCCGGTGGCGATATTGTTCGTGGTGGCGCAACAGTTATTCTTGCGATGGGTGATGGCCGGAAAGCGGCTGAAAATATGCATCAGTTTTTACAAAAGAAATCGAATAATTAACTCAATAAACTTGAAGATGACAAATCTTAATGTCAATTATCTGGGACTTGATCTTAAGAACCCGATTATAGCCGGAAGCTGCGGACTTACCAATTCAATTGAGAATCTGAAAGCCATTGAAGAAGCTGGTGCCGGAGCGGTAGTATTGAAATCGATATTCGAGGAGGAAATTTATCTTGAATTTGCGCACGAGTTCAGTAAACTCGGTCCAATGGATAATAACCTTGAATTCCTCGATTATTACGATTATCAAATCAAGAAGGACAATCTTAAACGTTACCTTACTTTGATTAAGGATGCGAAAAAAGAATTGACAATACCTGTTATTGCCAGTATTAATTGTCTTACCGCACATGAGTGGGGCTTTTTTGCAAAAAAAGCTGAAGACGCCGGGGCTGATGCACTGGAGCTGAATATGTTTATTCTACCATCGAATTTATCACAGACCAGCAAGGACAACGAGAGTATGTATTTTGATATTGTCTCTCGCATCGCTGCGAAAGTTAAAATTCCAATATCTCTGAAAATAAGTCCCTATTTTTCAAACCTGGGTGGAGTTATCAGGGATCTTTCGTTTTCCGAAATCAAAGGTCTGGTATTGTTTAACAAGTTTTACAGCCCGGATGTTGACATCGAAAAACAGGAAATCGTCAGTTCTGATGTCCTAAGTCACGACAGCGATTATAAACTTTCACTTCGTTGGATTGGAATGATGGCCAACCGTGTGAATAGCGACCTATCTGCTTCAACAGGGGTTCACGACTGGCAGACGGTTGTAAAGATGCTGCTTGTTGGTGCTACAACCGTTCAGGTTGTTTCGGCACTCTATCAGGATGGATTTCCCGTTATCACAGGTATGATTAAGAATCTCGAAAAATGGATGGAAGCAAATGACTATGCCTCAATAG
>Ga0209585_10001176_pt1 | contig 10218 bp, 11 predicted proteins | sample NGEPerone_FD_185491 | JGI IMG/M metagenome (GOLD analysis project Ga0209585, IMG submission 185491) | Arctic peat soil microbial communities from the Barrow Environmental Observatory site, Barrow, Alaska, USA - NGEE Permafrost154B-one... | ecosystem: Environmental > Terrestrial > Soil >... | reverse complement strand
GGCGGCCGTTCGACGGATGGAATGCATGGGAATCTCCTGGAGGTCGTTGAAGGGTTGCGATGGGCGGATGGTCAGGCGGTGGGGCGCCGCGACGTACGGCGTCGCTGGAGCGTTCCGGCTGTCACCATCGTGCCGAGGATGAGGACGCTGAGCAGGCCGAGCAGGAACGTGAACCACGCGATGGTGCCTGCCACGTAGGCGACGCCGTGCTGGGCATTCCGCAAAGCGCCGGAGAGCAGGAATGCGCCGACGGTGACGATGGCTGCATATCGCAGCAGCCGTAGAGGGTTGAGGGTCATGAGACGGTCCTTTCTGAATGGGTGAGCCAAACGCTAGGGCGGGGTTGACCGTCTCGTCGTCGGTCCGCGGCTTGAACTGATGAGCCGTCCGGGTTGAATTCCGACAGGCTCGAAGGGCCGTTGAGGTTGACGTAAGACCAACCCGTAAGTTGACGCTCGCGGCGCCCCCCGGTCGTAGCATCAGGCCTATGAATCGGCGCTGGCTGCCCGCGCGAAGCGAGGTGCTGCTGGCTGCCGCCGTACTGGTCATGGCGGCAGTCGAGCTGGCCGCCAACCCGGCGATTCAACCCAGGGCCGCCGCGGTGCCGCTCGAGATATTGCTCGCAATCACCTTGGCCTGGCGGCGACAGTTCCCGCTGGTCGTCGTCGTCGCTGTCGCGACGATCGCCACGATCGAGACGATCGCCGGCGTGCCGCTGGACCAACCGATCGTTCCCCTGATCGCAGCGGTGATCGCGACGTTCACGGTTGCCGCCCATCAGCCACTGCGGCCGGCGTCGGCCGGAGTGGTGCTGATGATCGCCGCGATCGGCACTCAAACCTTGGCGCAACACAAGGGCCTCGGAAACTTCCTTTTCGGCCTGATCTTCGTCGGCGGCGCCTGGGTGGCCGCTCGGATCGTCTACTCCCGCACGAGGGAGAACGTGGCCTTGCAGGCCCAGACCAACCGGCTGGCCGAAGAGAGGGACGCCAGCACCGCGCAGGCCGCGGCGGCCGAGCGCGGGCGCATCGCACGCGAGCTCCACGACGTGATCGGACACTCGCTCAGCGTGATGGTCGTCCAGGCCGGTGCAGCCGAGCGCGTCATCGCCCGCGAACCCGCCCGCGCAGAGGAGGCCATGCGCGCGGTGCAGGACACAGGACGGCAGGCATTGAGCGAGATGGCACACCTGCTCGGGATACTGCGCGAGGACGGCGAGGAGCTCGGCTTCGTGCCGCAACCGGGAATCAGTGACCTGCCGGCTCTGGTCGCCCAGACCCGAAGCGCCGGCCTGCCGGTGGAACTGCACATTGAAGGTGAACAGCACCCCGTGCCCGCGGGCGTCGAGCTCTCGCTGTTCCGCATCGTGCAAGAGGCGTTGACAAACGCCCGCAAACACGCAGGGCCGGCCCACGCAACCGTGCTATTGCGCTACGGACCGGATGCCATCGAAGCAGTCGTCAGCGACGACGGGCACGGCTCGGCGAATGGGTCCGGCGGCGGTCACGGCCTGGTCGGGATGCGGGAGCGGGCCAGACTCTACGGCGGCGCGCTGCAGGCCGAACCGGGACCCAACGGTGGCTTCGTGGTCCGGGTCTCCATGCCGAATGAGATCATCCGATGATCCGGGTGCTTATCGCCGATGACCAGGCACTCGTGCGCGCCGGCTTCCGGATGATCCTCGAGGCCGCGGGCGACATGACCGTCGTCGGCGAGGCCGAGAACGGTCTGCAGGCGCTTGCACTGATCGGGCAGCATTCTCCAGACGTCGTCCTGATGGACATCCGGATGCCGGAGCTTGACGGTCTGGAAGCCACCCGACGTGTGCGCGCAAGCCGCACCGCGCCGCCGCATGTCCTGATCCTCACGACGTTCGACACCGACGAATTCGTGTACGAGGCGCTCAAGGCCGGTGCCGCCGGTTTCCTGCTCAAGACGGCACCCCCGGCGCGGCTCGTCGACGCCATCAGGGTGGTGAACACCGGCGAGGCACTCTTGGCACCGAGCGTGACGCGCCGACTGATCGAGGCCTACGTCCAGCGGCCCTCGCCCGGAACCACACACGGAATACTCAACAAGCTGACCGCACGCGAGCAGGAGGTTCTCAAACTCATCGCAAGCGGCCTATCCAACAACGAAATCGCCGAGCACCTCGTCCTCAGCCAGGCAACAGTCAAGACCCACATCAATCGCCTCTTCGCCAAGCTCGGAGTCCGCGACCGCGTGCACGCCGTAGTGCTGGCCTACCAGACCGGCCTCGTTCCCTCCGACACCGTCACACGATGACCGCCGGCGCGCATGCACATCTGCCCAGTAGTGGGCAGGTGCGCTGCTCCCCGCGCATCTATGGTCTCCGACCGAGCCCATCGGGAAAGATTGCCCGACAAAGGATCCCGCACCGGACAAGGACGCTGTTAACGACGGCTGAAACGAACCCGTGGCAACAGACCCACCGTTGCCACGGGGTCATGTTCAGGCGTTGGCAACAGTTGCGCTCCCAGCGTGGCTGCTTAGAGACTTCCTCAGGTCGGTGTCAGTCCAGACTCGATCCAGTTGAGGACGTTCCCTGAGCGTGACTCGCGTTTCGGTGGGTAGGAGCATGAGGAGCCAGTCGACCGCCCCTCCCACGATCACGGCCCCGATCACGGGGTTGTAGAGGCGGTTTCGCGGCTTGTCTAATGATTGAGCAGACGCGCGGTCTGGTTGAGAAGGTGACCGGAGGGGGCAATCGTTCCGAGTTGGAGGAGGATGCGCATGGCAAAGGTTGATCCGCCACATGCGTCCGGAAACACTGACCGGACCTGGCGACGCGAGACGCCGCCAAGTCGGTTCCTGCGCACCGAGAGCGGCAGTGCGGCGATACTGCTCGCGGCCACCGTCGCGGCCCTCGTTTGGGCGAACGTCGCCGGCGCCTCCTACCGGGCGGTGTGGCACACCGAGCTGTCGATTCAGGTTGGTGGTGCGGGCGTGACGATGGACCTCGTCGGCTGGGTCAACAGTGGCCTGATGTCGTTCTTCTTCTTCGTTGTGGGCCTGGAAGCCCGCCGCGAGCTCGACATGGGAGAACTGCGTGAACGGCGTCGGGCGATACTTCCCGTCACCGCCGGGATCGCCGGTATGGCCCTCGCTGTCGCGCTTTTCCTGGTCGTCAACGCCGGCGAGCTCTCGGCGCGGGGCTGGGGCGTGGCCATGTCGACCGACACCGCCTTTGCTCTTGGCATGCTCGCACTCATCGGTCCACGATTCCCCGAGCGGCTGCGCGTCTTCCTGCTCACGGTCGTGGTTATTGACGACGTCGTCGCATTGCTCGTGATCGCAACCGTCTACACCGGCGAGATCGAAGTCGTACCGCTTATCGTGGCGTCCGCTTTGTTCGCTTCGATCCTGATGCTGGTCCGCGTGCACGTACGCCGTGGGGTGGTCTATCTCGTCGCCGGTATCGCCACATGGGTCGCGCTGCAGCTCTCAGGGGTCGACCCCGTCGTCATCGGCTTGGCCATGGGCCTGCTGACCTACGCCAGCCCCGCCGGTCGCGAGGACCTCGAACTTGCTACCGCCCGGTTTCGCGACTTCCGCGAGCAGCCCACCCCAGAACTGGCACGGTCGGCCAAAGCGGGTATGTACCTGGCCATCTCACCGAACGAACGGCTTCAGGTCGCGTTCCACCCCTGGACCAGCTATGTGATCGTGCCACTTTTCGCGCTGGCCAACGCCGGCATTCCCATCCAAGGCGACTTCCTGTCGCGCGCGTACCAGTCACCGATCACTCTGGGAATCATCGCCGCGTACGTCCTGGGCAAACCGGTGGGCATCCTTGCCGGATCCTGGCTCGTCACCCGAACGACCGCCGGACGGCTGCAGCCACCGGTGGGCTGGGCGGCGATCGCTGGCGCCGGCACCATGGCCGGCATCGGCTTCACCGTGAGCCTGCTCATCGCCACGCTGGCGTTCAGCGGACGCGACCTCGAGGAAGCCAAGCTAGGCATCTTGACCGCAGCCCTGGGCGCCGCAGGACTGACCTGGGCACTCTTCCGCATCACCGCCGCCCTCCCACCAGCTCGACGGGCCCGAGCGCTGCTCGGCACGGCGGAATCCATCGTTGACCTCGCGGACCCGGTACACCCAGACCGCGACCACGTGCGTGGTCCGAGCGAGGCACCCGTCACCTTCGTCGAGTACGCGGATTTCGAGTGCCCCTACTGTGGCCAGGCCGAGCCAATCGTCCGCGAACTGCTCGCCGACTTCGGCGACATCCGATACGTCTGGCGACACCTCCCGCTGCGAGACGTACACCCGCACGCCCAGTTCGCGGCCGAGGCGGCAGAAGCAGCCGCGCGTCAGGGCGCGTTCTGGGCCATGCACGACCTCCTGCTCGACCATCAGGGTGCACTGCTCACCGCGGACCTGGTGAGTTACGCCGAACAGCTCGGCCTCGACGTGGCACGCTTCACCAATGACCTGCGCCGCCATGCTGGCGCGGGCCGGGTGGCCCAAGACGTCAACAGCGCCGAACTCAGCGGGGTTTCGGGCACCCCGACCTTCTTCCTCAACGGGCGACGTCACCACGGCGCCTACGACATCGAAACCCTGTCCAACGCCGTCCGACTCGCCCGAGCCGAGGCGGAGATCGTGCCGTACCAGGACAGCCACAAGCCGTAACGCTTGAAGCACCGCACGCGATCAACGTCAGCGTGTTGATCGTCCACTGCCGGCCGGCGATACCCGACCCGCTCGCTGCTAAGAACCTGAAGAGGTAGTGGAAGGCAACTCATCATCGGAACCGATCCGAACCTGACAAGCACGGCCGTACAGGGATCGGTCTAGGAACACCGAGGCTTGGATCCGATGAGTAGCGCCGTAATGCAGGCCAAATGAGAGCCACACGACGGGCGTGGGCAGCCGATGTGAGAGCGACGGCCCGGGTGGCGAGGCTCGGTCGAGGCGCCAGTCACAAAGCAATGAAACAAATAGCCGAAGCGTTGGAGGTCACGCGACTGGAGGTGCTCGTAGTTCTCCCCCCTGCTGTCAAGCCCGCGGAAAGGCGACTGTCGTAGCGGTGGTGGGGCGGGGACGAAGGTCCGAGGACTACGACCCGCAGCAGGGCCGCCATGGGGATACGTGGGTTGCTGTTTTCTGTTGAGACTTGTCCCCGCTCGACCCTGTTCGGGGAGCGAGGATCGAGAACACGCTGCACGGATCATGGCAGACACCGACACTGCACGCCGAGTCAGGGCACCGCGGTTGCGAGGACGAGCCTCAACACAACGACAACGCTCGCCTCATCCATCGAGCAGGCGCAGCCGTGTGGGGGTCAGTCGTTGCTTTGGTCTTCCATCCAGATCGCGGCCTGCAGCAGGTAAACGGCGAGCTCGCGCGCACCTTCCCGGGTCAGGTTGGGCCCGTACTCCGCGTCGAGACTGACGACGACGCCATGTGCGCGGTCCGTGCAGATTCCCACGCTGGCCCAGCTCTTGCCCGAGACGCCTTCGACGGTGGGCCACCTCGGACCGTCGTGTTCGATGGGTTTGTCGTCTGCGAGGTGGTTGGTCGTGCACCAACTCGGGCACGTGACGATGACGTTCATGCCGTCCTTTCATGCGGATATCGTGGTTCGGCCCTGTCTGGCGTGTTTCGCCTCAGGCCTGGCCGCCGCCGTGTGAGGCGAGCACTGCTTGTGCTGGGGGCGCGTCCCCGCTCAACCCTTTTGGGGGGAGAAGGGAAAGGCGCGAGCAAGTGAGAAGACATCATTCAAGTTAGCTCTATCGCAGCGCTAGGGACTAAGGTCCCGAAGATTGGACGCGGCGTCGGACTATCCGCGATGGACGAACAACGACGCTCGCCTTGGAGATGGGGAACGTCGTTGCGTGTGTCTATTGGTTGGGCCGGGCGCTGATCCTCGATCAGTTGTTGCGCATCGTCCTCGAGCAGTGCCTTCCGGCCGTCGTTCAGTGCGTTGTCGGCCGCGGGGCTGAGGGCGTCGTGCTCTGCCAAGGTTCAGCGGCAGGCGGATACTCGCTCATCGGCACAGAGGTCGATTTTGGGCGACCGTCCACCGGCCGGTAGCGGAACGACCAGCGGACGCCATCGGGGACCTGGGCATTCGCCCCGCCGATCGTCTCAAGAGGATGGAATATCGGACGTACCCAATGAGTAGCGGAGTCATGGAGCCCCTTCGCGGCCTAGTCGGCCCGAAGCAATCCACTGGGCCACCTCTTGTGGCAGCCAGCACCCCAACCGCGTGGAGCCCCGAGTCAGTCGCGAATAGTAGTTGCTGCCAGGAGACGCCGGGCTCGGCGTCCGAGGTCGCTGAGGTCGACCCGACCAGCGTCTGCAGCGGAAGCCAGACGCGATGCCAGATCCAAGGCCTCATCGACCAGGGGTGCATCTGCAGCGGCGTCCTGACCCATATCACGCAGAATCGTCCCTTGGGTGCGTGACGCGATGACCGGGTCAGTTATGCCATCGATCCACACTTTGGTCCGGCGACCATCGCCGCGTTCTTCGCCCACCAGGGGCTCCAGCGCGTATATGCGGTCGGCGCGCGCAAACTTACCGAAACCCAAGGAAATCATGCGAGATTCTGTCGGCACAGTCGATTATCCCAACCAACGCCACCAGATGTCACTTCACGGCTTCCGTTGGGCGGCCTCGTTTCAGCGTGGCGCGGCGACGACATCCGGGGTCGTTTCATCGGCGGACGGCTAACCGAAAGGCGCCGAGCTGGGATCCACGGTCACCTGCGAACCGAGGACTGCGGCGTTGCCGAAGGCTTTCAACTGGAAGGCGCCGGCCGCGTCAACGACCGCGGTTCCGATCACCGGGCCTGTGACCAGGCCGAGGTGGGCGGTCACGGTTTGCCCGGCCAGGATATTGTCTGTGCCGGCAATAACGCAGGTCCCCTTACTGACCGTGTACACAGCCCTGGTGATGACTGGGGTGTCTGATGAGGGGCTGATCGTCACTGTGACGCAACCTCACGTCTCCGGCGCCGACTCCGTCATCGATGGAAGCCTCGCCACCGTGAACTGAGCCGAACGGAGACTCGTACCGAGTGAGCAGTCCCAAGTGCCACGTCTCAGTTGAGGTGTTCCTGCCAGTCCGCGGGGACGCGGCCGGCAGGTCCAGGTGTCGGTTGCCCGCGCGGGTGATGCGTGGGCTCCGCCAGAGCCGGGCCTTCGTAAAACTGCTCAGTCCCGTAGTCCCATAACCAGTCCTCCCCAGGCTCGAAGCTCTGGACGACCGGGTGCCCGGCCTGCCTCGCATGGTGCGTGGCGTGCTGGGAGGGAGAGGAGTCACAACAACCGACATGTCCGCACTGCGCGCAGCGGCGCAGGTGCAACCACCAGCCATCGCTCGACAGGCATTCCGAACAGCCGGTGCCGTCCGGTGGTATCGACGGTTCGATTCCATGCATAGTCACGTGAGAACTCCTTCGACCCGCGGAGCCACGCTGGGCTTCCTACAAACGTGGTCGGCAACAGCACAGCATAGAAGCCAAACAGGACACCACAGCAATACGCTGCGCATCGGCGTTCAAGGTAACGGCCCTGATCCCGGCGGGAGTGACAACTTGCAGGGCCGCGACCTCGTGGAGGGGCACGAAGCATCGGTGCGCCAAGATCCGCCTCGACGTCCGAGTCGGCCTACGCTGATCTCGTGACCCGCATGGACCGAAACAGTGCATTGCTGGGGGTCTGGTGAGTGAATACAAGGTCCCCGACGTGCGGATAAGCCACAACGCTGACGGCGCCCGCTACGAGGCATGGGTGGGTCCGAACATCGCCGGGTTCGCCGAGTACCAACTGACCAATGACCTGATCGTGTTCACTCATACCGAGGTCGACGCCGCGTATGAAGGTCAAGGCATCGGCTCTGCCCTAGCCCGGGAGGCGCTGGACGACGTTCGTGGCACTGACCGGAAGGTCCTTCCGTTGTGCCCGTTCATCAAGAGGTGGATCGGAACCCACCGCGAGTACATCGACCTGGTTTACGGCGCGCCACCAAGCAACGTCATCGACTGAGCAAGTCCCGCGGTGGAGGCGACGCCCACCCTCGGCCGGATTCAGGTTGCGGCGGACGCCGCAAGGTCACGGGCCCCGTCGCCCCTCGTGGAGGGTTCGGCACCGGTGTGGTCGCCCATGAGTGCCGTCTCTTTCGACGCGTCGAGTGCGCTGCTGGGTGGCGCCCCCTGCGGAACCCCCACGAGGGAACGGGACAAAACCGCATTGTGCGCGGCCGTCATGCCGGCTCCTCGCGGTTGCCCCATTGCCTGTCGCCGGCCGGCAAGTGTCAGTTCCATAGTGGGATCCCCTATCGAACGCGCGGAATGCGCCTAGAGCGGACCTTTGATCCCGCAACAACCTGGGCTGGGCTTCCCCCAGAATGCAGGGATGGGACTTAGGTTGGACTGCATTACGGAACTTCTTCGTTCGCCGGTGCGGGCGTGCATGGCGTGGGTCGCTCGCAGGACGTGGCCTACTGCGCCGACGCCCCGCGGATGAAGGCGGCGAGGTCCTTGCTCTGCTGTACCCGGCTCGGTTCGTGGACGTACATCATGTGGCCCGCCGCGTAGTAGGCGTGGTCGATGTTGGCCAGCAGCTCGGTGGGCACGTCGAGGTGGGCGAAGGTCTCCTGCGCGGCGTAGTAGGGCGTGGCGCCGTCGAGGTAGCCGTAGGCGACATGGACCTTGAGGTGCGGGTTGGCGCGCATCGCGCGGGCGAGCTTGTCGCTGACGTCGACGGGCCGACCCTCGAACTCCTTGAACGACCACTCCTCGCTGGCCTTCATCGACAACTGCTCGTACGGCAGGTCGTTCTCGTAGCCGAGCTCAGCGCGCACGTAGTGGTTCCACGCGGCGGCATAGGGACCGGCCATCGCGTCCATGCTCGGGTCGGCCTCCATTTTCTCCGCGACCCCGTTACCGATCGGCCCCGTGAACCGGCTGTCGAGGCGGCCGACGACGAGCCGCTCGCGACGGAGCAGCTCGGCGAAGAAGTGGAGGTGCTCGACCCGCAGGTTCGACAGGTCGACGTACTGTTCGCTGAGCCCGGTCAGTCGGGCAAGGGCCCCCACCGCCTCGGTGCGCTGTTTCGTGGTGAGCCGGTGCCCCCTGGAGAGGACCCACGGATAGGTGCGCTCGGCATACTCCTCGGCCTCGGCGAGCACGCTGCGCAGTGACATCTTCCCGCGTTTGCCGTGGAAGTGCGCGACGGCTGCATAGGTAGGGAGAAACCCCACGTAGCCGCGGTCCTCGGGCTCGTGGAGGCCGATCGACCCGAGGTCGATGACGCTCGAGATGAGGATGACGCCGTTGAGGAACATCCCGCGGCGGGTCTGGAGGTGCTCTGCGAGGGCCGCGGCGCGGACCGTGCCGTACGACTCGCCCGCGATGAACTTCGGTGAGAGCCAACGGTTGTTGCGCGTGGTCCAGAGGCGGATCACCTCTCCGACACTCTCGAGGTCGCCGGTGAAGCCGTGGTATGTCTTCGGCTTGCCGCCGGAGACCGCGCGGGAGAAGCCGGTCGAGACCGGGTCGATGAAGACCAGGTCGGTGACGCTGAGGAGGGTCTCGAGGTTGTCGGTGAGTCCGTAGGGCGGGGCCTGAAGCGATCCAACATCGCCCGACACCACACGGCGCGGCCCCATGAGCCCCAGGTGCAGCCAGACCGAGCTCGAACCCGGCCCGCCGTTGAAGGCGAACGTCACCGGTCTAGGCGTGTCACCGCTCGCCGCTGCAACGTATGCCGTGATGGAGACCTCGGCCTTGGCCTTCAGTCCCGTGAAGGCTCCGTCCTCGTATACCTCCTCACGTAGGACGATGCGACCCGTGGTCGCGGTGTAGGCGAGGTGCGTGCGACCGATCCGCAGCGTGTGCTCCGTCGTGACGACGTCGTCGACGGGGTCGGCGGGCACGGTCGTGGTGGAGGAGGCTGCGCGGTCCTTTTCCTTCGAGGCGTCTGTCGTGATCTCGTCCATGCCCAGACCCTAGACCGCGGCGGAGACCTCCGGAGGGACTGGCAACTGCGGGAAAGGGTCCACACCTCCACACAGCCAAGCCCAGCGGTGTGCACCCTTGGCAGTCGCTGTCTTTGGTCGGGGTGGTCATGTTGGTCTTCTTGGTGAGCCTCTTAGGCCTCCGTGTCGGAGAGGAAGTGAGCCATGTGTGCTCCGACGACCGGCGACCCAAGGCAAGGGTCCGCGCCGTTCCCGTAGACCGAT
>Ga0209585_10001175_pt1 | contig 10221 bp, 9 predicted proteins | sample NGEPerone_FD_185491 | JGI IMG/M metagenome (GOLD analysis project Ga0209585, IMG submission 185491) | Arctic peat soil microbial communities from the Barrow Environmental Observatory site, Barrow, Alaska, USA - NGEE Permafrost154B-one... | ecosystem: Environmental > Terrestrial > Soil > Wetlands... | reverse complement strand
CTTCTATTAAAAAAGATATTGAAGAAACTAATCCTACGCTGATTGCTCAATTAAATCAACCAAAATTAATCGCTGCTTAACCCGAACTCAGGTTAGTAAAGGACTAAAGTAATATTTTTTTTGTAAATACAAAAAACCGGATCAAAATGATTTACAGGGGAAGGAACATAGCGGTGGGCACCGCAGGTCAGACTTCGGAAGTAGCCATGACCAAACAAACTTCCGGATAAATATTTTGTTTGGATATGATTGAGCTTACGATTGCCACTTTTATATCTTTCATTTATCGTTTTCTGATACTGGTATTTTATATAAATAAAAAAAGCAACCTGAATTTAGATTGCTTTTTTATTAGGATATTTAGAAATAGTATTAATGTTAATGATACATTCAATTAACTGAATAAACCACCTTTTTTCAATTCACGTGCTCCCTCACCAATTAAAAATCCATTTTGATAAATTTGTATGGTATAATTTCCTTCCTGAAAATTATTACCTGGTGTAAAGGCAAATTGAACGTTCTTCTTTTTAGCGGTTTCAATATCAACCGGTAATTTAGCAGTAAACGCTTTATCACCATCTTCCCGTGTTGTGAAAGTTCCGGAATTTAATGACTGTTCAGAAATGGGTTTACCATCGGGTCCTGTTACTACTACAAATACATCTGTGGTACCTGGCTGAGCAATACGGTTATTTACATCAAAGGATATAACAAGTTTGCTTACATGCTTTGCTGTAGTGGTTACTTTTTCTTTACCATTATGTCGTACGTCAATTGGTGTAATAGCAATATTGTTTGCATTCAATGTAGAAGCCACATCAACTTTTTGTACAAGACTGTCTTTTGTGGCAGTTGTTGTTGTAAGATCCGCGGTTAATTTATCTTTATCCTGGTTTAACACTACTTTATCCTGGGTTAAAGTTTGGTTATCCTGTGTTAACTGTGCTACCTGCTGTTCCATGCCGGTAATTTTATCATTCAGGCTGGCAATAAGATTTCTTGCTTTTGATAATTCAGCAGCAGTTGCATTTTTCTTGTTTAATATGCTGCGGATTTCATTTTTTGTTTTAGTAATCTCCTTGTTACGTGCTGTGAGCTTACTCTCCAAACCGGAGTTAAGAGTTGCCATAGAATCCAGGCGGGCCAGAGATGCATCAAAGCTTTTTTGTACATCGCTTTTTTGATCAGTAACAGTTGCAATTTGTGTTTGTTGTTGTTGAATCGTTTCTCCTGTTTTGTTCATACTAATTGCCAGGAATGTGCCTGTGCCAACGAGGGCAACCAATAAAACTCCAATGATAAGATTTTTGAAATTTTTACGTGGAGTAGGGCTTTCTGTAATAGATGTTGGGAAATTTGTTGTACTCATGATTTTAATTTTTTTTGTGAAGAATGATTTTTATTATTTTAAAAAATGAAATGGTTTTATAAGAGGTAACAAGATCAAGCTCAATATTTACTTATTGTTGATGCTATAGGTTCGACAATCGTGCCACGTTTTTTTTAGGAATAATTTTAATAAGAAATATTTAGCGTGAATGCATTGGCTTTTAATGATTTAGAATCTAAAAAATCTATGTTGTTAAATTGAAAGTTAGGTTACAGGCATCATCTATTAATGCTGAATCGGAACAGGAATATTGATAAAATTAAACGCGAACCTGGTATGGAGCTTTCATTTAGTTTTAAAAAAAGGGAAGTAAATATTGCGGCTATTCATTACCGTTAATAATAGATATGGAAAGGTTTCCCTTTTAGCCGGGAACCCGCAAGGGGTGCCCCTATGATTACCCGGCATTTATAAAATTAATTTCTCTGAAATATTTTTTCCGAAGGCATCTCTGCCGTAGAATAATATATAATCCAGCTTTGTTCTCAAGCCGGAAGTTCCTGCTTTGGATTGTAAAAACATTCTATTCAGGATCATTCTTTTGTTGTTGATTGTAGTTTCTACGTATGCATTGCCTTTATTATTCACTCTTAGGTATAGTTTCATTTTAGGAAATGAAACCAGGCTCAATTGATAGTTGTTTTCGCTTATTCTTATTGCATTTAATCCATAGGCAAATTTTCTTTGCGTCATGGTTAATTCTTTTTTCACTCCACCTTCTGTGTAAATAATTCTATAAATATCTACCGGCCCAGACTCGCGTAGCTTTCTATCTTTATTAAAATTGGCATCGTACACATAAGTATTGTGATTGCCATTATGCTGAATGTAAAACAATCTATTCTCTGTGCCGGGCGGTATTGGATAATTTTTCTGAGCGTACACAAAAGTTACCATCATAAACTGAAGAAATAAAAGCAATTTTTTCATAACTCTTTTTATTGATTTGTTTCATTAAGGTACAAAATTATTTTTTTCTAAAGTTATCCGACGGGTTTGTTTTTGCCATATATTATATCTGCCGGCATTTTTATTCCGGATTATTAATTCATTTTCTTTCCCGTCACCATCCTTAATGAAACACAGGATGCGCTATTCAATTTTTTATAGTTTATTATCAGGAAAAAGTAGGATAGGGGAAGCGAAAAATCCTATATTAACCATTATCAGCAGGAGCATTCAAATTGTCATCCATTTTTTCTTTATCCTTTTTGAATTCGAGTTTACCAAATTTCCAGGTGAAATTAATTCCTATAGAACGGAAAGGAATAGTTCTATATCCATTTATCGTAAAACCGGGTCCAAAGACTTTTGTTTTCTGCTGTAAATTTTTATGAAAAGGATTGGATGCTGTGAGTGCAAGGCTACCTTTCTTATTCCAGAATTGTTTGCGAATAGCAATACTATACGTGGTGAATGACGGATATGTTCCCTGTGCTTCATGCCTTGAAGATCTGAAATTGCCAAAGAATTCTGCCAAAAGTGTGTTTGAAAATTGATAATCCGCATTTAGATTCATGTGGTAATTAAAACTATTGTAATTGTAACCTTTATCTATTGCATTGATCGTATGTCTTTCATAAAAGAACAGGTTGGTTCTTAAGTCAAGCTTTGAAAACAGTTTTACAGATGCAAAGAAATTAAGGCCTATATTATTTTCTCTGCCTATATTTTGTCTTGTGCTTACTGCCACATCTGTATAAGCAGTGTCGCCTACCTGGAAAGAAGGATAATAAACAATGAATGGTTGAATATCCTGTTCACTTATTCTGTAAAAAAGATTGACCATAAATGATCCGATCTTATCAATATCTGTACTATAACCTATTTCATATCGTTTGCCAATTTCAGGTTTGAGATTGGAATTGCCGGTTGAAAGATTCTTTGGATCACTGGTATTGATGAAAGGATTCAAATCTCTGTAATCCGGTCTTTCGATCCTTTTGGAATAGCTTAATTTTAAAAGTGAATTATCACTTAATTTTTTAGAAAAAAAGATAGAAGGAACAAAAGTATTGTAGCCGGGAATTTTGGCTTGCTGCTGTGCATTTGAATAATAAGAATTAATTTCTGTGCGTTCGTATCGTTCTCCTATTTTAGCATCGAACCATTTAAAAACAGGGAATGATAACTCTGCATAAAGCGCATACACTTTCTGATGATAATCCAGGCTGTTTGATAAATAACCATCTTTAGAATATTGGTTTATACCATTCAATTTTAAAACTTCAGAATTGCTGGATATATCATAAAGGCCGAGTTTGCTTCCCACTCCTAAAAGAATATTCTTTTTTATTGGCTGAGTATAATCTGCTTTTATTTCTGTTTCATTTTCCGTTCCCGGATTTTTACCTTTCGTGCTGTAATAAAGTGAATCCAGTGGCAATGCAAACTGGTAACTATTATCACGGGAAGTACGATTTCCAAAACTTGAATTAACCGAGAGATCTAATTCCTGGTCTTCTTTTTTAAATGTTTTTTTATAATTAAGACTCGCATCTACATTGTGAAAATGAAAAGTGTGATCGTTATTGATAGTGTTTTCAATATCTGAAAGAACATTGCCGTTAAGGTCTTTGGTAAATTGTGATTGGCTGTTGGCGGTGTTTTCTATGTGACTGAAATTTCGATACGATATAGCACCTGAAATACCATTATGAGCATTGAGGTCCCAATCAAAACCAAGCCCTGTCTGGTATCCGCCTCTTTGAAAACTGCTGGAGCCATCCTGTTTCAATAAAACAGTTGTTTTTGCTGCTGTATCATTCGTGAGCCTGTCTGATGAAGAAAGCGTTTTTGTATTCAATCGTGTGTCTCCGCTGATAAAGGCATTCATTCCAAAACTTCCTTTGCGTGCATTGAAATTAAAAGAACCATTTTCGGTTCTTGTTCCCCCTGTCAGCGATAAATTTCCATTTATGCCTTGAGAATTGTTTTTCTTTAAAATAATATTGATAATACCGCCAAGCCCCTGGGCATCATATTTAGCGCCCGGGCTGGTAATCACTTCTATACTTTTTATCTGGCTTGCCGGAATGGATTGCAGCACATCTGCAATGTCGCTGCCAAATGCCGCAGAAGGTTTTCCATTGATCAAAAAATGAATGCTGGAACTACCCGCCAATTGTACATTTCCATCAACATCTACAGAAACCTGCGGCACTTTTTTTAAGATATCTGTGGCATCACCTACCTGCGAAGTGACGTCTCTCTCTGCATTAAAAACCAGTTTGTCAATCTTGTTCTCTATTATTTTCGGTTGGCCGGCAATGGAAATGTTTTGCAAAGTCGTTGCCTTTGGTTCCAGAATAATATCCTTTACATCAATTACAGGATTGTCTTTATTAATAGTAAGGTTCAATAAAATATGAGATTTATAACCGAGGAATTCCGCCAGAAGTTTATAATCTCCGGGCGTTAGATTATTGACCACAAAATTTCCTTTCTTATCCGAAACCGCCCCATTTATTGGCTTTTGAGCTCCATTCTGGAACAAAGAGATTGTAGCATATTCCAACGGATCATGGGAAACCGAATCTAATAATCTTCCTTTTATTATATAACCGGTATTTTTATTACCGGATTGTTGGGCGAAAAGGGAAAAACTTACAATACACAACAGGGCGGGGAATAATATCTTTTTCACGTTCAATATTAATTAAGTTACAAAGGTATTTTTGAATTCTGTAGGAATCTTGGGTTTTTATATAAATGGGAAAATGTCGGCCAGGAAGGGGGCAATGCTGATTAAGTATCAACTGATTTTCTGAAGCAATGGATTAAATGCTTTTGAGGCTACAATAACTTTGTCGCCAACAGATATTGTTTGTATTTCGCTTTCTACGGCAACAACTTTTACAATATTCACTCCTATCAAAATCGTAACAATATAGATTACATCTTCTTTGTCTATTTTAATTATTTCTCCCGAAAACTGAAATTTTCCACTTACCTGTTTATTGCTGAATACTTCAATTGGCTTTCCCTGTTTAATGATCTTTCCATCTTCAATAATGAATATTTTATCAGACATTTTTATTACTTCACCTATCTCATGGCTAATAAGTATGGTTGTCAAATTAAATTCTTTATGCACTTTTAGTATATAGTCCTGCAATGTGTTTCGCATTTTTACATCTATAGCAGAAAGCGGTTCATCCAGCATTAGAATTTCAGGTTTTCTTACTAATGCCCTTGCTAAGGCAACTCTTTGTTTCTGGCCGCCGGAAAGATTTTCCGGTTTGCGATCCTGCAGATCCTCAAGTTCGATGATACTTATTAATTCATTTACAATCCTTTTGTTTTGCCCCTTCTCTAATGCGAAAACAAGATTTTCCTTAACCGTCATATTCTGGAACAAAGCATAATCCTGGAAAACAAATCCTATTTTTCTTTGCTGTGGTTTAAAGCAAATACCTTTTTGGGAATTAAGCCATGTTTGTTGATTAACAATTATCAATCCTTTATCTGGTTGCATTAATCCGGCAATCATTCTCAGTATAGAAGTTTTTCCCGCTCCCGAATTTCCATATAATGTAATTAGTTCACCCTGTCCTATTTCAATGTCAATATGGAGTCGCATTTCTCCATTGGCTGCCTTTAATTTTTTATCTAAAGCAATTTGTATCATTTCCAGAATCTTTTTAAATAACCTCCATTAATGAGAAAAACGGTCAATAAGATGATGAAGGTAATTGCAAATAAGATGAACGAATACCAGTTTGCATTACTATAGTTGAGCGATTCTACTTCATCAAAAATGGCAATAGAAGCCACTTTTGTTCTTCCCGGTATATTGCCACCTATCATCAATACAACTCCAAATTCACCAATGGTATGCGCAAATGCAAGAACGATCCCGGTAAGTAATGAGGGTTTTATATTGGGAAGTAGTACTTTGAAAAGGGTAGTGCTCCTGGATTTACCCAGTACATAAGATGCTTCACTAATGGAAGCCGTTAGATTTGAAAATCCGGATTGAATGGGATGAACCATGAATGGTAAACTATAAATAACAGAACCAATAACCAATCCTTCAAAGGAAAAGATAAGTTTTATGCCAAACCAATTACTCAGGAAACTTCCAAAATCGTTTGCAGGGCTGAAGGCTATTAAAAGATAAAATCCTAAAACCGTAGGAGGTAAAATGAGGGGCATGCTTACCAAAGTTTCTACTATTGGTTTTATTCGTGATTTTGTATAGGCAAGCCAATAGGCGAGTGGAGTGGAAATAATTAACAACAACAATGTTGTTATTAGTGCCAGTTTAAATGTTAATATCAAAGGTTGCCAATCCATTATTCTGATAACATTATTTCATTAGTTTTAATCATTGCAGTAATTATTTCACCCAACTGTAATTTCAGTTGTACTACTGCATCCAAAGTAATAATTGCAACTATATTTCCGACAGGGGTATCTATGGTCAGTTTGCTAAGCAAAGCGCCGTTCTCTATCCCAATAATATTTCCTGTTAACCTATTTTGCAAACTCACAAAATGTTCCAATCCTTTTCCTATTACTACTTCTGTTTCCTTAAAGATCACATTAATTTTGTTACCTGTTTTTAAATAGGATGCAGTACCGGGAGTCTCTATTACAATTGTTTTAAAAATAATGTCGCTAACATTTATGGTTACCAGCGATAAATTACCGTTAACTTTTATTGATATAATTTCTCCTTTCAGGGTATTCATTGCTAAGTTTTATTTTACTGAATATCCAAATTTTGTAAAGATATCTTTTGCCTTGTCAGAGAATAAGAAATTGTAAAACTTTTCTGCATTAGCCTGTTCAACATTATTGTGTTTAACCACAACCACTCCTTGTGCAATGGGTGAATAGTCAGCTTCATCAATATCTATCCAGCTTCCTTTATCTTTCATTTCAGGGGATAAAACTACTGATTTAGCCGTAAAGCCAATTTCGGCAGATTTTGATATGATAAACTGATTGGTCTGCGATATACTTTCCCCGTAAACTAATTTATCTTTTAGATTTTCATAAATACCATAATGCTTCAATACTTCAATAGTAGCTGTACCATAAGGAGCCGTTTTCGGATTGGCAAGTGCAATATGAATTATCTCCGGATTTTTAAGCAGGTCAATGGAAGGTTTCATACCATTGATCATTGACCACATTACCAATTTGCCATAAGCGTATACGGCAGGTTTATTAGTTGCATAACCGGATGCAAATAATTCATCCGGATATTTCATATCGGCAGAAACGAATACATCATAAGGAGCGCCTGCTTTTATTTGCGCAGTCAATTGCCCCGAGGAACTTATTATTAAATCACATTTTATACCAGTTTGATCTGTAAAGGACCGGGTTAATTCTTTCATTGCAAATTGCATATTTGCAGCTACCGCAATGTTCAATTTATCTTGTTGTTTTTGGTGACATGCTGTTAATGCCATAACACAAGAAAAAAGTAGTAAGGCAGTTTTATTCATTTCGATAGTTGCTTTTCGTGCTTTGCATTATCAGGATTCTGTTTTATCCCTAACCAGGTAACCCAAATATATATTATACAATTCAGGCTGCCACTTTTCTATTTTCTTTATTCAATGTATTTAGTGGTTACTTCAAGCCTGTTATTATCCGGATCAAGCGTTTCAAATTCATAATAACCATCACCTGTTCTTCTTGGGCCACTTAATATTTTATACCCGCCCGATTTAAGTTGTATCGCTTTTTCATCAACCTCTTTTATTGTGTCTACTCCAAATGCAAGGTGAATAATACCATTATGTTGCCTGGTTATTGTATCATTAGCATTGCCGGGAATACCAGGCATACTCATTATTTCAAGTCTTGCACCTGATTGGAACGAGATGAAATAACTATGAAATTGCTTTTTGTCATTGGTGTATTTGTCGTTTGGTGTTCCATCAAAATATTTTATGTAGAAGTCTTTTAGTACCTCAATATTATCAGTCCAGATGGCAATATGCTCTAAAGTCATTTGTTTGTGTTTAAAATATTGATTGTTGGGTAAAGTTCTGATTAACATTTGTATTTATTAATAACACGCTAATCCTTTTTTCAATCCATATCAATCACCGCGGCCTGGCGCCAGTCGTAAGGAAGATAGCTTGCAGGTCATACCGAGGAAGCAGTCATAACAAACAAACTGCCGGATAAAATATTTTTGCAAACAGACGCTTGCTTCAATAAGATGAAAAATAAAAAATAGAAATTACTTATCAGGATAAACAGTGGCAGTGTTCATTACATCCCATTCATTAAATTTATTTTTGTAAACCGATGCCGTCATGATCCTTCTTGTTTTCTGCACACCATCAGTATAAAAGGTATTGGCAGTAAAATCTATTTTTGCTGCAGTCACCAAAGCACTTTTAGGTATTCCATCCAGTTCTTCAGCATAATTAGCTTCGGACGAACTGCCAAATACAATGCTGTTGATAGTAATAGTCACTTTAGGATTCATACTGCTTCCGGCTTTTTCCCAGGTACTTTTCATTACGGCTATTACATCATCTTTAGTGGGCTTGTCGCCCGATGAGGTAGAATTGCAGGCAAGCAAACTGGTAATACAAAAAACAAAAATTAAGTATTTCATTATTCTGTTCATATTAGTATGATAGTTTTAGTTGTAGATGGAATATAAAAAATAGAAATTACTTATCAGGATAAACAGTGGCGGTGTTCATTACATCCCATTCATTAAATTTATTTCTGTAAACCGCCGCAGTCATGATCCTTCTTGTTTTCTGCACACCATCAGTATAAAATGTATTGGCAGTAAAATCTATTTTTGCTGCAGTCACCAAAGCACTTTTAGGTATTCCATCCAGTTCTTCAGCATAATTAGCTTCGGACGAACTGCCAAATACAATGCTGTTGATAGTAATAGTCACTTTAGGATTCATACTGCTTCCGGCTTTTTCCCAGGTACTTTTCATTACGGCTATTACATCATCTTTAGTGGGCTTGTCGCCCGATGAGGTAGAATTGCAGGCAAGCAAACTGGTAATACAAAAAACAAAAATTAAGTATTTCATTATTCTGTTCATATTAGTATGATAGTTTTAGTTGTAGATGGAATATAAAAAATAGAAATTACTTATCAGGATAAACAGTGGCGGTGTTCATTACATCCCATTCATTAAATTTATTTCTGTAAACCGCCGCAGTCATGATCCTTCTTGTTTTCTGCACACCATCAGTATAAAATGTATTGGCAGTAAAATCTATTTTTGCAACGGTGATCAAGGCATTTTTAGGAATCCCTTCAAGTTCATCAGCATAATTGGCTTTGGATGAACTCCCAAACACAATACTGTTTATAGTAATAGTCACTTTAGGATTCATACTATTTCCGGCTTTTTCCCAGGCACTTTTCATTACGGCTATTACATCATCTTTAGTGGGTTTACTGCCGGTAGACATTTTAATTTTTTTATCTTCTGCCTGGTTATTTTGCTGCTCATTGTTTTGGTTATTAACTACGTTAGTATTACCAGGGGCTGGTGCATTATTGCTTATAACCTGAAATTGATCCTTAGTTAACCATGCATCAAAATTAAAATTATCGTAATGAACTTTATACTTACCATTAGAAACGTCAGTGATGGTGCCGGTATATACTTTACCATCCACAGCTGTTAGTTGCACTTTATTTCCGGTTTGCTGAGCATAAGAAATAATACAGGGAAAAGTAAGTAGTAGGCTTAATAAGAAAACAGGGAATTTAAGTGTAAATCTTTTTACCATATTAAAATTATTTGGTTTAAAAATAATATTTTTTAAATATAAAAAAAAGTATTTGGTATTTAATCCTTCTTTGATGTTCTTAG